>Ga0307479_10006731_pt1 | contig 10575 bp, 7 predicted proteins | sample atmos_gasesECM4C_FD_203743 | JGI IMG/M metagenome (GOLD analysis project Ga0307479, IMG submission 203743) | Hardwood forest soil microbial communities from Morgan-Monroe State Forest, Indiana, United States - atmos_gasesECM4C_515 | ecosystem: Environmental > Terrestrial > Soil > Temperate...
ACTGATTGCGGCCCATGACATAGCCGAGGGTGAAGAAAACGCCGGAGAATAGAAGCATCAGCATGAACAGGCCGATGACGTGCCTGCTCTCGAGCACGCGCTCGCCAGCTCCCCCGCGTCTACCTCCCGATGCCATTCTTATTTTTGCTGTCCCCCTAACGATTGCACCCAACTGTTAATAATATCGATGGGCAGCGGAAACACAACCGTTGTGTTCTTCTCAACACCTATCTCGGTAAGCGTCTGGAGATAACGGAGCTGGATGGCGGAGCGTTGCGTCTCGAGGACCTTAGCAGCTTCGGCCAATTTCGAGGAAGCTTGGAACTCGCCATCCGCGTGAATAATTTTTGCGCGGCGCTCGCGTTCGGCTTCGGCCTGGCGGGCGATGGCGCGCTGCATCTGCTCGGGAATGTCGACTTGCTTTACTTCGACTTTGCTGACCTTGATGCCCCAGGGCTCGGTTTCGGTGTCGAGAATGAGTTGCAGTTTGGCGTTGACTTTGTCGCGCTGCGCGAGGATTTCGTCGAGTTCGAATTGACCGACGACGCTGCGGATGGTGGTCTGCGCGAGTTGCGAGGTCGCGTATTGGTAGTTCTGCACCTGCGAGAGCGCGAGATTCGCGTCGACGATGCGGAAATAACAGACGGCGTTCACTTTCACGGAGATGTTGTCACGCGTGATGATGTCCTGCGGCGGGACATCGAGCGTTTCGATGCGCATGCTCATGCGCGTAAGCGTTTCGATGGGCCAGAAGACGAGGTTGAGGCCGGCGCCCTTGGCTTGCGGCATCATGCGGCCGAGGCGGAGGACCACGCCGCGCTCCCACTCTTTGATGACGTAAAGAGAATTCCAGAACCAAATGAGCACGAAGCCGATGATGACCAGCGTACTTACACCGAAGTACTCGAACATGTGTGTCCTCCTAACCCAAGCGACTCAATCTAACTCATTGGCAGTAGTTTGGTCGTGAAAATCGCAAATGGCTCGGCGATGGCACGCTTCTACGCTACTGGTTCTACGTAAAGCTTCAGGCCTTCCATTTTGACCACACGCACGGATTTGCCTTCAGGCACGGCCTGACTCGATATCGCGCGCCAGAGTTCGCCATGAATGCGGATCATGCCTTCAGCGCCATCGGCCAACGGAGTAACGACAATTCCTTGCGAGTTGATCATTTCCTCGCGGCCGGTTTGCGTCTTCCAGGCACGGGAACGCAAGACAAGACGCATCAAGAAAACAGTGAGCGCGGCAAAAGGCAGCGTCACGGCTACGGCCACGCCCAGGCTGACGCCGCCGGCGGTGAGCGGCGAGCGAATCAGAAACATCGCGCCGAGCAACATGGAAACTACACCGCCGGCAAGAAGCACGCCATGGCTGGTGTACTTCGCTTCCAGAATAAACAGCGCCAGGGCCAGCAAGATGAGCAGCACTCCCGCAATGTTGACGGGAAGAAGTTGCATAGCGTAGAGGGCTAACAGCGCACAAATACCGCCGATGACCCCCGGGGCAATCGCGCCAGGATGGGTGAACTCCGTGTAGAGGCCGAGCACGCCGATGATCAGAAGCACAAAAAAGACGTCCGGCTCGACGATGCGCGCGAGGAATTTTTGCCTGCCGGACAATTCAAAAGGCGTGAGCCTGGCGTTCGCAAGCGAAAGTTTTGTTTTGGTGCCATCGAAGCGCGTAATCTCACGGCCATCGAGCTGTCGTATCAGGTCGTCGACCGTGGGGGCGATGACATCGATCATCTTGCCGTCCAGGGCCTCTTTGTCGGTAAAGGCCTTTGCATCAGTGACCGCGGTTTCCGCCAATTTCGGGTTGCGCCCGCGTTTTTCCGCGTAGCTGCGCAAGAAGGCCAAGGCGTCGTTGAGAATTTTGCGCTTCATGGTTTCGTCGACTTGCAACTGCCACCCGCCGATGGCGATGACCGGCGAAGCGGCTCCAGTGTGCGTGCCGGGAGCCATGACTGCAATATCCGCGGAGAGAAGAATAAAGAAACCGGCGGAAGCGCCGCGAGCGCCGGTGGGCGTGATATACACGGCAACGGGAACGCGCGAAGCCAGGATGTGCTTGATGATGTCTTGCATAGAGTCGCTGAGGCCGCCCGGCGTATCCATGGTGATGAGAATCAAGGCAGCCTGGCGGCGCTCGGCATCCGCGATGCCTTCATCGATATAGGTTGCGAGGATGGGTTCGACCACGCCGTGCAGGTCCAGAGCGAGGACGACGGGCGTGGAAGCGCGCTCATCGCTAGAGGCGGAGGGGAAAAAGGAAAAGAGCGCGAGGGTGGATAGAGCGGTGAGAACAATATGTTTTCTCAAACGCCGAAGCCCATAGGTCGCGAAGGGTTTGGGTCGGGTCTGACCTTCCGACCTCCGAGAGATTGGTGCAAGGCTGGAGAAGAGAGTCGGGATCATTGCGCGCCTCCGTTGGGCTTGGAGCTTTGGAGGTGTTGGAGCAATTGTTTCGCTTCCGAGTAGTTGGGCGCAAGCTGCAAGGCGCGCTGCACCTCGGTACGCGCCAAATCGGGTTTTTTCTGCTCGAGGTAGATGCGGGCGAGCATCGTACGAACCAGCGCGGAATCGCGTGCCGCAAGCGATGCCTGGAGCTCCTTGACGGCGTCATCGAGCTTGCCGCGCCGATGACTGACCTCCGCCAGGCCACGGTGCGCGGCGGCGTTGGCAGGTTCGGTGCGCAGAACGCCGCGAAATTCGTTTTCGGCGGAATCGAGCCGCCCCGCAGCAAGCGCCTGGCGCCCACGACGAATGTGCGAGGCGGAGCTGTCGACCGCGGTGCTCACGGCAGCGGAATTCGCCGCGCTTCCGGAGGCTGCAATTTCCAGGCGCAGCGCAGTCGTGTCCAACTCGGTGCGGATGCGCGCGAGGCGGAAGCTCGCATCCGGTTTCGCGTCCACATGCGCGGACTGCAGCGCATTGGGGCCGAGGGCCTCCGCGGCGGATTCGCGCTCCTGGTCGGCCTCGGCTTTCTTTCCAGCCTTTTCCAGGGACTGCACGAGCAGCACGCGGTCTTCGGGATTATCCGGCTTGCGCTCGGACGCTTCGCGGAAAGCGGCGGCAGCCGCAGCGAAATCGCCGGTCTGCATGGCGAGCAGGCCGAGATTAAAGGGATAGTCGTCCTCGTCGGGATCAAGATCGGTGGCGCGGCGAAGATCGGTCTGAGCAGCGGCGGTCTTTCCCTGGCGGGCGCGCGCAACGGCTAAGTTGTTCAGAATTTCAGGGGGTTCCGCGCCCGTTGTGTCGGCTTGCGGCCCTTTCTTGCCATCACCGCGCAAGGCCGTCTGAAGGGACGTAAAGACTTCCTCTGCGCGCTCCGGCTGATTCATTTGCAAGCGGCAAACGCCGGTGGAGAAGAGCGCTTCGGCATAGCGATCGTGAGCAGGCGGAACGTGCGCCAGGAAAGAGAGCGCGGTGGCGCAGTCGTTGCGCGTGAAATACGTTTCGGCGAGAGCGAAATAGGGATCGGGCCATGACGGCTCCAGGCGGGAAGCTTCGCGCAATTCGCGGAGGCGCGGCTCGTCTTCATTGGCCAGCAGGCCGCGGACATAATGCTCGAAAGCGTCGAGACGCAACGCACGCTGGCCCTTGGAGAAGTCCGCGAGCGTGGGGCGGTACGCTTTGTCGCTCTCGGAAAGCAGGCGCCAGACAACCTTGGATTGCATCTCCATCAGCGAATCGAGAGGACCGCTTTCGCGGATGGGCGGAAGCAGCGCCAGCGGATCGGTGCGAAGGACGCGTGAATCGATCGTCAAAGTCTTGCCGTCGGAAGTGAAGGAGCCGAACACAACGAAATCGGCGTCGAGATCTTGCGCGACGCGCAGCATGCTGGCGCGGCTAAGCTTGGCCGAGAAAGGAAGGCCGTTGCGTTCCATTTCAGTGGTGCGACCGGCGCGGGAATAAACCTGCTGGCCACCCGCGGAGAGCGCCTGGATAGTGAGCTCTTCAAGGCCCTCGCCAAGCCAGTCAAGACGTGGGGAAGCGCCGGCGTTTTCGAAGGGGAAAACGAGATAGACGCCGGATTGCGCCGAACCATTCGTGCGGGCGGAGACCTGTTGCGCGTTGACCGATGCAGCAGGGCAGATCAGCGCGCAGGAAACAAGCAGAACGCGACGGATGAAACGATCCGGGGACATGGTTCCTCCGCATTGTAACAGACGTGAAGGAGCTCGTATTTACGCTTGCGGAGATGCCGACCACTGGTAAACGCTTAACGGTGCTCACACACTGAAACGCGCGTTACTGCGGGCAAGCGAGACGCCGGTGCTACGGCGGTCCAAGCTGCGGATTAGGGTTGGGTGGATTCAACCGGCTTAGGAGCCAAAAGATCGATAACGATGGGATCTTTCACCACGACGGCGAAGGCCGGGTCTTTTTTCACTTCATTGAACTGCGCGTAGCCTTCTTCTTTTGCCTTGCGCAGATAGAAGACGGAGCGCTCGACGTTGCCGGTTTCCGCAAAGGACTTGGCAAGCAAGAAATAGAAGCGGCCTCGGTCTGGCACGGAACGATCCTGCAGGATGGAGCCCGTGCGCGAAGAACCGCGCTCGAAGAATTGCGGGTCTTTCGCCAAAGCGGTGCGGAAGGCGGCGATGGAGTCCTCGTACTTGCCCTGGCTGAAATACGCGTAGCCGAGGTTGCTGTAGAGCACCGGCATGTCGTCGCGCATTTTGATCGCCTTTTGATAGGCGCGAATGGCTTTGCTGTATTTCTTGCGCTGGTACCAGATCGTCCCGATGTTATTTTCCGCGTCGGCGTATCGCGGGTCAACCTTCACGGCGCGCTCGTAATATTTCAGCGCGGCGCCTAAAGCGGTTTGCTGGTGGAGCGCGATGCCCAGCTTGTTTAGGTAGACCGCGTTGTGAGGATTTTGTTCGCTGAGCGATTTGTACTGCTCCATGGCCTCGTGATACTGCTTGCGAGCCATGTACAGGTCTCCCATTTCTTCCCCGCTGATCGGGCGATCGGCGGGGTTTGCCGGCGCGTTGGAAACCTGAGACTGTGTCTGCATGGGAGGAACGAATGATTTTTTGCCGGAGTCGTCGCTGGTCTGGCCTATCGAGGGTACGGTCAGGCTAACGAGGAGAAAACTAGCGGAAAACGCCATTCGAAGACGCGTCATGGCGAGTCTCCTTTGTTATCCGGCTTAGTCTTGTCCGGCTGCGATGAATCATCCGGCTTAGGCTTGTCGGAGTCCTTCTTCTTACCTCCAAAGATACCAAAAATCTTCTGCAAGGGACTCTTTTTCTTTTCGTCCTCCTTCTCTTTAGCCTCGATTGGGACAGGAGGCTGTCCCTGGCCGGTTGCGTTTGGCGGACGATTCGGATCATAAGGAATTGGTTTTCCGTCGGCGTCCTTAGCGGGCTCCTTGGGTTGGCCTCCGCCGAACACGTGGGATAGCCAGGAACCCGTGGAACTGAAGACGTTGTGGCCGCCGCCGTGAATTTCGCAATACTGCGTGGGGGCGGAACCCGCAACATAAACCTCCTGTCGCGTGGTGGGGCAATTGGGGGTGGCCAGTTGCAAGGATTCAGGATCGATAAGGACAGACTGAACACCTTCAGGGGCGTCGAAATCCTTCACGTCGCGATAGGTGGGAAGTGCGGTGGCGTGGTTCATGAAGTCGGCCCAGATGGGCGCAGCGGTGGAACCGCCGGGCAGCCCGAGATCGCGATTGTCGTCGAAACCGATCCACACCACGCACACCAGATTGGAGGTAAAGCCCGCGAACCAGCCATCGCGCGACGTGCCGGTTTTTCCGGCGGCCGGCAGAGTGAACCCGCGGGCGCGCACGCCGGCGCCGGTTCCGCGATTCAAGACATCCTTGAGGACGCTGGTCACCAGATAGGCAACGCGCGGGTCCAGCGCGGTGTGCATTTGCGGGGTCACTTTCTCCAGGATCTCGCCGTCCGCGCCGATGATGTTGCGGATGAACTGCGGCTCGGTGCGCGTGCCGATGTTGGCGAAGGTGGTATAGCCGGCAGCGACGTCCACCGGCGTCATCTCGTAGGCGCCCAAAGCGACGGCGGGCGTGGCTCGGATATTGTTCCCCAAACCCATCTGACGCGCGATTTGCACGACGCGACCGTAGCCGATGAGCTCGGCAATTTTCACGGTGGCGACGTTCAGCGAATTGGTGAGCGCATCGCGCGCGGTGACGCGACCCATAAATCTCTCGCCGAAATTGTTGGGAGTGTAGTCGACGCCATCGTACTCGAACGTGGTGGGCTCATCGTCAATCGTGGTGGCGGGCGTGACGATAGGCTGCACACCGTCCACCGCGCTGTCGAACGCGGCGGCGTAGACGAAGGGCTTGAACACCGAGCCCGGCTGGCGATGCGCGAGAGCGTGATTGAGCTGGCTCTGGCCGTAGTCGCGTCCGCCGATAACCGCTTTGATCTCTCCGGTGCGCGGGTCGAGCGCCACGAGCGCGGCTTGCGCCTGCGGGATCGGCTCGCTCGAACCTTTCTTGGTTTGCTCCTTGCGCCAGCGGTCATATTTCTTGGCCAGAAGAATGTCGACATTCTTCATTCCGGCTTCGATCGCGGACGCGGCAGCCCGCTGCAGGGCGGGATCAAGCGTGGTGTAAACGCGAAAATTCTCACTGAGCAAGTCGCTCTCCGAGTATTTGTCAAGCAGGTGGTCCTTGACCATGTCGACGAAGTAGGGCGCTTCGCTGCCGGAGATGGAGGCTTTGATGATGTTCAGCGGGGCCTTCTTGGCCTCCTGAACGTCTTCCTCGTTGATGTATTTGTTCTCCAGCATCTGCGTGAGCACGCGGTCGCGCGCTTGCGCGCCGCGCTCCGGGTGACGGTCGGCGGAGGAATAATAGTTGGGCGCGCGAATGATACCGGCCAGATAGGCGCACTCGGGAAGCGTGAGCTGACGAGAGTCCTTGCCGAAATACGCTACGCTGGCCTGCGAAAATCCCCGGATGCCGAAGCTGCCGCGGTTGCCGAGATATACTTCGTTGGCATATAGCTCGAAGATTTGCGGCTTGGTGAAGCGCTGCTCAAGCTCGATCGTAACCGTGGCTTCGGCGACTTTGCGGCGTAACGTGCGCTCGTTGCTTAGAAAGAAAGTCCGCGCCACCTGCATGGTGATGGTGCTGGCGCCCTGAAAATGGCTGCTGGTGTGGCGCAAGTCCGCCCAGGCGGCGCCGGCGATGCGCACGAAGTCGAAGCCGCCGTGCTCGAAAAAGCGCTTGTCTTCCGCGGAGAGAATGGCGTGCACGAGAAGCGGAGGGAGATCATCGTAGCGGACGGGGCGGCGCTTCTCGCGCAAGCTGTCGAAGAGATTGGTGATGAGCTCCGGCTCAATCTCGGCGTTATCGAGAGAGTTGCCGCCGCCGAGCGGACGGATAGTGCGAATGGTCTTGCCGGTGAATTGCACCTCCAGGGCATTGGCCCCAACGAAGTAAGAAAGTTTGGAGGGGCGAATGTCGACCGTGCTGTGCTGCACGGTGTATTGGCCCAGGGCGTTTTCATCCGTTTCCGGGCGATACCCGGCCCGCTGCAAGTAGCCGGAGAGCTCTTCAGGGCCGATCGCCTGACCGACGGAAATGTGCCCGGGGGCCGAGAAGATTTGCGTGGTGTTCTGCAAAACGTGGCCGGAAAGCCGGGCGTCGATCATGCGGGAATATTTTGTGTAGTAGTACGTGAAGAGGCCCGTGGCGGCAAGAAAAATCGCGAAGAACACTCCGAGAACGGTCAGACCAAGAGTAGAGGTCCAAAAACCTTTCAGGATGCGGATGCGCACGCTTTAAGCTCCCACTGGCTGGAATTTCCATTGTCTCGCAAGTGGGTACGGGAAGAAAGGCGAGTGAATAAATCGCGGAGTTGCGAAATGAGCACAGATGGGCGAACGCGGGTATTTTTTGGACAAGGGAGGGCCCACGAGAGCGAAAAGTTTACAATAGCGACTTATTCTCGCTAGAAGGTGTGAAGTGAAGGTCCATTTTGTAAACCATCAGGTCCACGGGCACAGTGTAATCGACGGAAATTCTTACCACCGACGTGGAGGCAAGCACTTTAATTTCTTCCTTTTTCAGCGGGATCTCTAGCTCTTGGGCTTCTTTGAAGACGGTTTCGCGGATTTGCTCTTCCGAGTAGCGATTCACCACTGCAAAGCGCGCTTCCTCCTGCATTTTGTCGGCCAGCTGATATTCGGCGAAGTAGGGAGGAACGAGTTTGAAGGCCGCATAGAAGCCGAAAACGGCAATCACCGTATAGGCAATGGCCTTGAGCCTGCCTTCGCCACGTTGGCCGCGAGCGCGAGAGCGCTGCTTGCTGTCCATCTTTCCCACTAGAATATCTCCCCACAGCTAACCGACCACAAATCGGGCGTGGTAATCAAAAACAACTGAACGGTTTGTATTTTTACGCTAACACCCCCGGAGAGTGGGTGTCGAGCAGGCGCCGCGGGAGATGTTCCGGAAGAGCAACAGAACCAGGGTCGCGCACGCCCTGGAGCGCGTCGCGGTTACGCGAGAACGCGTCAATAGGCGCGCGCAAAAATCGCGCGCTCCGCGGCGAGCTTGCCACAGTAAACGCAGATGCCGGGGCCGCCAGATTGTTCGAGCGGGATGCAGCGCATGGTCGCGCGGGTCTCTTCCTTGATTTTGGCTTCGCACTCCGGATTCCCGCACCAATAAGAAAGGGCGAAACCGGTTTCGACCGCTTTCTTGAGGTCCTCGTAGGTCTTCGCGTCGTGCGTGTTGGATTTGCGGAACGCCAAAGCCTTGTCCTGCAGCGCTTGCTGAATTTCGGCGAGCAGCTGTTCGACTGCCGCGGGCAGGCCGGCCAGCGACGCGCTGATCTTCCCTTCTCTCCCGGGACGGTCGCGGCGCGCGAGGACCGCGGCTTGCTTGGCGACGTCCTTAGGTCCGAGCTCGATGCGCAGGGGAACGCCGCGCATTTCCCAATCGTTGAATTTCCAGCCGGGGCTGGAGCCTTCGCGCTCGTCGAGCGTAACGCGAATATTGGCCTTCGCGAGCTCTGTTTTCAGTTTTCGCGAGGCGTCGAGCACCAGGGATTTCTCTTCGTCGGTCTTGTGAATGGGGACGATGACGACCTGATAGGGCGCTAGTCTCGGCGGCAGGACCAGACCCTGATCGTCTCCGTGCACCATGATGATGGCGCCGACGACGCGCGTGGAGAGGCCCCAGGACGTTGTCCAGCAATGCTGGAGCTGGCCGCTTTGGTCGAGATAGCGAACCTCGAAGGCCTGCGCGAAATTCTGACCGAGAAAATGCGACGTTCCGGATTGCAGCGCCTTGCCGTCGCCCATCATGGCTTCGATGGCGTAAGTTACTTCGGCGCCGGCAAATTTCTCGGCGTCGGACTTTCTGCCGGGGATCACCGGAATTGCGGCGTCATTGACGGCAAAATCGGCGTAGATGTCGAGCATCTGGCGCGTCTCGGCTTCGGCCTCTTCGCGCGTGGCATGCGCGGTGTGGCCCTCTTGCCAGAAAAATTCCAGAGTGCGCAGGAAGAGCTTCGTGCGCAGTTCCCAGCGCACGACGCTATTCCACTGATTCATCAGTACGGGCAGATCGCGGTAAGACTGAATCCATTTCGACCACATGTGGCCGATGATGGTTTCCGACGTCGGCCGTATGACCAGCGGCTCGGCCAGCTCTTCGCCGCCGCCGATGGTGACCACCGCGAGTTCCGGCGAAAATCCCTCCACATGATGCTTTTCCTTGTCGATAAAGCTGCGTGGAATGAGCAACGGAAACGCAACGTTTTGGTGACCGGTGGCTTTAAATCGGCGATCCAGCGCCTGCTGCATATTCTCCCAAAGCGCCCAGCCGTAGGGACGCACGATCATGCAACCGCGCACCGGGGCGTAGTCGGCAAGTTGCGCCTTCAGCACCAGTTGGTTGTACCACTCGGAAAAGTCTTGCGAGCGAGTGGGGAGCTTTTCTTCAGCCATGCGGCGGTTGTCCAGTTTGGCTCGGGTCTTCTAAATCTTCTGACCGAAGCTGCACGCAACGAAATTGCGGGGATGCGCGAATTGAAAAGCGTAGCGGAGTGCCCGGAGGCGTGTCAACGCGAGGCCAATCGGCGGCACAGCGATGAATGGCCACCAATTTGGAGCTTGGCGACTCGTGCATCTTTCCATAGCATCCGTGCATGAGTGCATCACTTCGCAACGGTTCTGGCATAGCCGAGCGACTTGTCGCGTGGCTCGAGTTGCGTGAAGCCGAGATGGCCGCGCTGCTGGCGGAACTTGTGAGCGTGCCCACGGAAAACCCACCCGGAAGAAACTACCGAGCGTGCGCAGACCTGCTGGAGAAAAAGCTTTGTCAGGCGGGGCTCACAAGCGAACGGCACGAATTTCCCGCGTCCACTCTCCGGGCCGGCGCAAGTGAGGAACCCGCCGTAACCCTTATGGCGAGTTTCGGGAGCGGAACGCGCACGCTGTATTTTCACGGGCATTACGACGTAGTGCCGGCGCAATCACCAGCGCAATTTCAGCCCGTCCGTAAAGAGCATTTCTTATTTGGCCGCGGTTCTTGCGACATGAAAGGCGGCATCGTCGCCGCGCTCTTTGCAGT
>Ga0307479_10006732_pt1 | contig 10575 bp, 3 predicted proteins | sample atmos_gasesECM4C_FD_203743 | JGI IMG/M metagenome (GOLD analysis project Ga0307479, IMG submission 203743) | Hardwood forest soil microbial communities from Morgan-Monroe State Forest, Indiana, United States - atmos_gasesECM4C_515 | ecosystem: Environmental > Terrestrial > Soil > Temperate...
GATGTGGAGCGGCGCATCAAGAAGGAGGAAATCGGCGAGCAAGTTCGGCGACTGCGGCAGCAGGCGGATGAAGCCCTGTCCCAGCGACAATTGGAGGCTGCTCAGGCCTTTCTGGAACATGCTCTCGAAATCGACAACACCGATCCAGACTTGCGCCAGCACGCGGAGTCGGTCCGAGCCACGATCGCGCAAGCCCGCAAACTGCGCGAGGCCTTGAAGGCGGCGGAATCCGCCCATCAGGACGGGGATCTCGACATCGCACAACAGGCCATTGAAGAGGCTGTGCAGATAGCCCCCGACGACACACAAGCCAAAGCGCTCTACCGGGTCATTCAACGGGAGTGGCTGGAACGCTCACGGCAGCGCCAGATCGAGACCTATGTATTCCAGGCGCGCCAGCATATCTCGGCCCGTAAGTTCACCGACGCGCTGGAGACGTTGAAACTCGCGCAAGGTCTCGATCCCGGCGCTCCCCAGATCCATTCCCTGATGGAGACCGCCACAGCAGGTCTCGAACAGGAGCGGCGGCGTAAAGAAATCGAGGCGGCTGTCCGGGAGATTGAGTCCGCACTCAACAGCGATGATTACCGCGGCGCCTGTCAGAAGGCCGAAGAAGCTCTCACGCGGTTCCCTGAGGAACGCACCATCATCAAACTGAAAGCGCTGGCTGAGAGGCAGCGTCAGATCGAAGAACGCCACCAATTGGTCGAAGAACAACTGGCCCTCGCCCGCAAACTTCTGCAAGTCAACCGGAATGATGAGCTGCTGGCTTCGCTCGAAGCTGCGATCGCAAAGATAGGACCCGAGCCTCGTCTGCAGAGCCTGCTTGGGATCGTCACAGAGAACGTCCAGAGGGAACGACTGGAGCGACGCAAGTCGGAGGCTCTCCAGCAAGCAAGAGAGCTACTGCGCAACCAGCAGTACGATTCGGCGATCCGCACGTTGGAAAGTGCGCGGGCTGAACTGAAAAACGAACCGGAACTGGACGATCTTCTGCAATTTGTCAAAGAAGAAGCGGCTGCGGAGAAGCGCCGCCGTGAAACGGAAGCAGTTGCGCAGAAGGCGAGGGCTTTCGTCTCTGAGCAGAAATACGACGACGCGATTCGTGTGCTGGAAAGCGCCCTGCAGCAAAACACCGATCCGGATTTACGCATCGCTCTCGCAGAAACCCGCCGAGCTGCCGCTGAATACCACGAAAAAATGGAGACCGCGCTGGTTTCCGCGGAGAAAATGCTGCAGGCGCGGAAATTCGTGGAAGCGGTCAAACTGCTGGAATCTCAGCCACCGGCCTACTTCCGAAATCCGTCGTTCAGCACGCTGTTGGAAAGTGCGCGCAGCCAGGCCGAGCGCAGGCGCCGGGTGCGGGAGGTTATCGATCAGTCACAACGCCTATGCGACAACCGGGAGTACCTGGGTGCGCGCCGTGTGCTCGACGAGTGGCGGCGCGGGAACGGTACGGAGCCAGAACTGGACGCGCAAGATGCCCTCATTGAGCAGCGGCGGATCGACGCCGCGCGCCGTACTGCAGAAAAAGCGATTAGCGACGTGCGCGAGCTTGTTTCCAGCCGCGAATACCAGGCTGGACTCGACAAACTGCAAGCGATCGCCGAACTAGTTGCGGATTTGCCGGAGGCAATGGCGAAAGAATACCGCTCGTTGCGACAAGTGGCGGCGACAGGGTTGGTCGACTCGCGTAAGAGCCAGATAGAGGAGTCGGTCGACAAAGGAGAACTCACCCGGGCAGGCAACATCCTGCGGCAGGCACTCGTGCAATTTCCCGGCGAGAGCAACCTCTCCGAACTCGGCAAAGTGGTGGAAGGGGAAACGACACGTCGCGGTGCCGCCCAGAGAAAACTCGCACAAGCCCAGGCTGCATTTGACGAGCAGCAATGGCATACGGGTACCGAACTCCTGGCCGAGGCATTTGCTTCGTCGAATCGGGCGCCAGCCGCGCGGGCAAAGGTAATCGACGCATTTGTGCAGGCCGCATTCCTCGCGGTGGAAACGGACTGGCGCGCCGCCGAGCATATTCTCAAACGACTGGCGGCGTTGAAGCCCGATTACGATCCCCCTTCATTGTTGCGTTTGCAGATACGTGAACACGAGCGCGAGGAAGCAGTCGGCCGCTATCTCGGTCACTCCAAGGCTCTGATCGCGATGGGCAAGTTACAGGAAGCCTTGGACAAGGTGAGCGAGGGTCTCCAGTCCCACCCCGATGACGTCACGTTGCTGGAATTCCGGAAGTCCGTTCTGGAACGCATCCGGCAGGGAGAAGAGCGGGCAAGACAAGAACGCGCGCGGCTCGAGAAGGAGGCCTTTCTCCGCGACGTCAGCAGTCGTGTGGAACGCGAACCCTCTCTGGAGCGTCGAATCGCGATTATTGAAGAGGCTCTGACCCGATTCCCTCAAGAGCAGCAACTGCAACAACAGTCCAGCGCGATCCGCGATCTGGGCTTGCGTGTAGCCTCGATCAGCGAGGATGCCAGCAAATTCGAAGCTGCCGGGAAGTACTACGAAGCTCTCGCGCAATGGAACATCCTGAGAACTCTCCATCCCCTTCAGCCGGAACTCGACAGCAACATTGCTCGAGTAACTCGACTGCGCGAACAGGAGCGAGCGAAGGCCAAGGCGGAATGGGTCGAGAAGATCCGGCGACAGCTCGCCGCTTCCGATTTTGAGCGCACGCAGGCCCTGCTGCGTGAAGCTGCCCAGCAATTCCCGCGAGATCAAGCCCTGGTTCTGCTCGAAGTGCAACTGGGAGATGCGATCAAGGCACGAGAGAAGGCAGAGAAGTACCTGGTCGAAGCGAGTCGAGCGTTTGAAAAAATGCGTTGGGCCAAGGGGATCGAGGCCCTAGGCCGGGCCATCGAATCCGCGCCCAGTGATGCCGTCGTCAAAAATCAATCCTTAAATTCCGTTGCCAAAGCTGCAGAGGCTGCGTTGGGGACCGATCTTCCGACTGCTCGTTTGCTTCTGGAGTGGGCAGCGGTGATGGCGCCGTCGTCACCCCTGGTTTCGGGCTTGGAACAAAAGATAAAGGAGCGCGAGCGGGAACAGGCCATTGTTGACCGCTTGAATCGAGTGCGGCGCGGGCAACAGGGGGGCGATCTGGAAGCGGCCCGCGCGGAGTTGGACCTCGCCATCAAGTCGTATCCCGAAGAGCAGCGTTTTGACCAGGCGAAGATCGAGATCGAGAGGCAGCTACAGCAGATCGAGGAACGTAAGGCGCAGGAACGCGAAAGGGCGCGGCAGGTTGAATTAGAGCGGGAACGCGAACGCGAGAGAATGCGCCAGGGGGAACTCGAACGCGAGCGCGCACAACTGCGGGCGCGGGAACTGGAAGAAGAACGGAAGCGCCAGGAAGCAGCCAAACTCGACCGCCTGCGTGCTGAGGAAGCGGAACGCAAGCGGTTGGAAGAGGAGAAGTGGGGCCGTCTGCGCGCCGAGCAGCTCGAGCGAGAACGGAAGGAAGCTGTCGAACGCGAGCGTATTCGCGCTGAAGAGGCTGAGCGCAAGCGGTTGGAAGACGAGAAACAGGAGCGCTTGTGGGCCGAACAATTCGAACGGGAGCGGAAGGAAGCCGCCGAGCGGGATCGCCCTCGTGCAGAAGAAGCTGAGCGCAAGCGGCTGGAGAAACTTGAGCAAGAGAAAGCTCTTGCTCAGAAGCGAGAAGAGGAAAGAAAGCGCGAGCAGGAAAGACTGAAAGCCCTCGAACAGGAGAAGCAAGAGGCAGAAAAGCGCCGTTTCGAGGAAAAGCGCCGTTTGCAGGAGGAAGCCCTTCAAAGGGGAGCGAAGCTTTGCCAAGAGCGGGAACTTGCTAAGAAGGAGGAAAAGGAGCGAAAGGCGCAGGGGAAGGCACGCAAGCGCGAAGAACGTGAGCGGAAGGAGGCGGCGGCCGCCGAAAAGCGCGAGCAGGAGCAGAAAGCAGAGCGTTTGCAGAAGGAAGAGCGTCGCCAAGAGGCGCTGAAGCAGAAAGAAGAAAAAGCGGCGAAGCCATCGCCGGTGGAAGACCCGCGAGCCGGAGTGTCGGCGACCATCATCATGGGTACGCCAACCGCGACGACGGCCAAGCCGTCTGCTGAGACCGCGGATGGGTCGGTTGCCGTGGAAGCGGAATCGTCCAGTCGTCCGTCGTCGCGCGCTTTGACTCCCAGTGCCCGGAAGTCTATCTACGTGGCTGCCGGCGTTGTTCTCGTGGTAGGAGCGGTCCTTGCATGGAGAGCGCTCGCACCACATACCCTCGGAATCCAGGTCACGACGACGCCTGACGGCGCTGCGGTAACACTCTCGGCGACCGACCAATCCGGGTTTAAGCGAGAATGCGTGACTCCGTATTGCAGTGTCGAACTGGCCCCTGGGAAATACTCGCTGCAAGTCAAGTACGACGGCTACGAGCCGCACGACCAGACAATTGAAGTTGCCGCCAATGGAGCGCGGTCATTCTCGGTCTCGCTGGTCGAAATTCCCCAGCCGCCCCCTAAGGGCGAGGAAAATCCGAAGCCCGAACTCGAATCCCGTCTCGCACTTCGAGGTTTGACGGGGGGCTCCGAGGCGTTCGTAGACGAAAAATCCATCGGCCGTATCGGTCACATCGGCGAAATCTCCGTCAACGTAACGCCCGGCCAGCACAGCGTAAAAGTAGTTGCCAACTCCGAAAACTCGATTATTGTAGTTCGCAATTTTGGCGCTGGGAGAACGGTCACTCTTGGGAAAGACGACTTGTTCCCCACTTCCCCGCCCTCACCGGAGGAGAAGGACTGGCAGACAGTCCTGGGCTCTACGTCTGTTGATTCAGTAGAACAGTTTCTTCGGAGGTACCCGAGCGGTACCCATCGAGTGGAGGCGGAAGCCAAGCGGGAACAGTTGTATTGGCAGATCGCCAAGAGAAGTGGCTCAGCCGATGATCTCGAAAAATACATACGCGTTTACCCAGATAGTCCGCACGCTAGCGAAGTTACGGCTAAGATCGAGGAGTTAGACTGGCAGCGTGCTCGAGAAGCCAACTCTGTATCGGCCTTCAATGAGTACCTGGGCAAGCATCGGGACGGCAAACATGCGGGATCGGCGGCCCAAGAAATCGACAATTCGGAGTTGCGGAGCGTGGAGAATGCCACCGATTCGGCGATACTTGAGGACTATCTTTCGAAACACCCGACCGGTACAAACCACGATCGGATCAAATCCCGCCTCGATATCCTGACCTGGGAGGGAACCAATAAGCAAGAGCTAGCAGCCCTACGCTCCTACCTGCTGAAATTCCCCCGTGGACACTACGCTGCAGATGCCAACACGGCAATCAATGGACTGAATTCCCAGGTCAAGGATCTGCAGGCGATCAAGGCGGCCATCGAACGGTATCGTGACGCGTACGAAAGCGAAAGTCCCGGCGATATGAGCAAGGCGTGGCCCACCATTTCTAAGGAACAATTGAAAGCCATCACAGAATTATTCAACAGGTTCTCGGCAATCAGACTGCGGATTGAGTGCCAGGACAGCGACATACACATCGCCAAACAGCAAGCATCGGCAACCTGTCGGCAGAACGCTCGATACACGTTAAGGGGAAAAGTACAACCTGAAATACCAAGCAAAGTGAACCTCGGGCTCAAGAACCTCGGGAACGAGGCCTGGGTCATAAAATCAGTGTCGAGCCAGTAAGGAGCGTAGGGAGGAGTCCCACCCCTCTTGGAAACTAGCAAGCTAGAGGTATCGAAACAAGCAGGAACCTGGTGATGATGCAACTGAAGTCTTTCGCCGGAAATCAGGAAATCTGAGAGTCCAACACTATGTTTTGGAGTGTGTGCTAACCGCCCAAATCCTAGAATGAATACGAAATTTCACCGAAAGGCACCACTCTGCTGCGAAGACCCTTGTCGTCCAACTGGATAAGCGCGTTCAAGGCCACGAGAAATCTCCCGGCCGGGTTGAACTTCGCTCCGAACGAAAGGCTGTTCTCGCTGTAGGGCCCTTTTTTGTTGGTGAGAACTTGAAAGCGCTGTGTCGTACTCGGAATCGTAAACGATCCCGAAAGCACTCGCGGACCCGCAAAGAAACGCTGGAAAAGATAGTCACCGATAAGCGTCAAGCGCTTGGTCACACCGAAATCTGCACCTCCTGACAAATACAAGTCGGTTGGGAGTCTTTGATCGACGCCGGCCTTATTTCGGAAAAGAACAGTTTTTCCATTCCATTGATACCCCAAATCCGCATGGGGAGAAACGCGCCCACTTCGAGACAAAGCGACGTAAGGCTTGAACCCCGTTGTCCCAGTTCCAAGAAAGTTGTACTTATCCCCCGTGGGCAGGCGCAACTCCGACCCTATGGCAAGCTTTACTTTCTCGCCACGATAGGCTATACCCTTGGCAGCTAACACCACGTCTCCAATGCCCGTGACAATTCCGGGAAGAAAATTCTGGAAGCTGCCAACGGCAGTTCCTGAGGCGTTGTATTGCGTTGCATTCGAGCTCACTCCCAGTGAGATTTTCTGAAACGGCACCGCAAGGGAAACATCCACGCGATCGAGCAGTCCGAAAGTCAGATAGGCGGCAAACTGGTCGACTTTGGCGTCGACCCGGTTGGATGTGACGTTGAAAATGGCAGATGCACCTTTCCCTTGCGTCAGCTCAAGCGGTAAGGAGTGGAGGTCATGGCCGTCGATTGTCTGAAAGTTGAATCGTTCGTAAGTAAATGCAAGAAACACCTTGTGCCTGCCGATCGTCTCGGCGCGCTCGGTCATGATTGGACCGAAGCTCTCGTTGGAAGCGGCATACACTCCCAGCTTTTTGTCGAAAGTAAAGATAAATCCGGAAGCAGGAGTGGCAAGCGGTAACCGGCTTAGATCGGTGCCGAAGTAGGCATTAAAAAAGTTAAAAGCCCCGGTTGGTGTCTGTGTGGCTCTGGGAATCAGGCAGATCAAGTTATTCGGATTGCTGCTCACGCAGTTCGAAGCCTGACCCATGGCCAGACCTGACAGGAATGATGTCCAGAAACTGGCGAGCACAAGGGCTCTCTTCAACATGTGGGCTCCTAAGGCCAAGCGCACATAAGCCGAGATAGCTGAAATGCACACCTAAGTATCCTTCACGGAGTGCTACCTGGTACACAACGTTGTGCAACATTTTCAACTTGGGCATTGTAGGAGTTGAAGATGTTCACTTGGCTCGGCGAATTGGACTGATCCACCGAAGTTCCAGACAACCAGAAGCGGTTGAAAGTAACTAACGAATTGGGCATTGAATGGTAACGCAGCAAGTCTACTGAGCCGCCAAACACTGGGGCGAAACCGCACAATTCCTCCTGACCGCTGTTACTCGAGTACTCGTACTGATGATCGAAATTGTACTGTTCGCCAAGCGCCGCATGACACGTACGGCAACTGCGTGCGATTACGTTTTGGTAGAAGCTCTCTGCATATGGATTATTTTGATTTGGATTGTTTGGGTCGTACACCCAAGTGGAGGGGAGATAGGATTCGTTAAGCACTGAGCCGTTCGCATACCAGCCCGCAAGCAGGTCTCGCACCGTTTGAGTTGGACCAGCATTGAGTATGTTCTGGTTCAACAAATAAATCACTTCTTCTTGATCCGCCTTTGTTAAACCTGGCTTGCTTGAAAACTCAAAGTTTCCCACATCGTACGGCAGAAAGCGCCCCCCAACGTTCGCGAACCCTGACCCATTTTCGGGGAATTTTCCGGCATAATGATCGCCACCATGGCAAACCACACATGTCCCCGGCACAAACTTCTCCCGTCGCCCATCGAGATTGATGGACGGCAATAGACTCCCGTCAGGACCAAAAATCAAAAAGCGTACAAAGGGCTGATCATTATTGACTCCATAACTGATGCCATAGTCCATCGCGACACAAGCGACGAGATTCTCATTCCTGAGAGTATTGTCCACCGCGTTGTCGATGTCCCCCTGCGAAGGATTCATCAATTGATCTGGAGTTGCCCCTGGCGGACCCAGGTGATTGCATACCACCGCTGCGGTTTGGTTAGGCCCGTACGAGATCGAGTGGTGATTACGTGTAAGGTTCAGATCCACCTTGTTCACATAGGTGGCCACGTATTCGGTCGCCCCACTGGTGGCGTATTTCCCGATCTTGACGGTACGCTTCCAGTCTTCGAAGTTAACGGGATCGCGAAACTTCCCGTTAGCGTCGCAGTCTTGCACGGCTCCGACGGCCTTGTAGTATTGGCAGGCTCCAAGTCGGCTGTCGAGTCCTTTGAATGCCAAAAACTGGTCCGCTCCGGAGAACGGGTCTGAGGGGAATCCGGAGGGTGGGGGTAAGAACAATCCGACTGGTTTGCTATCTCTCACGGCCGACATAGACGTAATGGTCGGCGAGGTCGTATTCACCATGGTGGCCGGGCCCACGTCGGTACCATTGACTAGATCCAAGTTTGAGATTGTTACCTTAACTGGTTCAGCTTGCTCACACTGCAACCAAACGGATGCGGCATCGGCAATTGCTGGCAGAGCGTAGAAGCCAGTTGCGTTCACCCGAACCGGACCGGCCAGACTGTTGCCTGCAGCATCCAGCAACGTTGCAGTAGCGTTCACATGCACCCCGAAGAATTCGTTCTGGGTTCCGCAGGGAGTTCCATCTGCTAACATCAAACTACCGCTAACAGCCGGGACAGAAAGTCCGAAGCTGAAGTAATCTGTGGTCGCCACTAGCGGGTAAGGGGGAGCGTTGTAGAACCGAAAGCTATCCGTTCCGCAAAGCAAGTTGCTGAAAGACGCCCCAAACGGCAATCCGCAGTTGATATTGAAAACGTCAGTGGGGGATGGAAAACCCGGTACGATGAACTGACCATTAAGGTCAGTCGGCGCTGGACCGCTGAGTGGGTAAAGCGGCAAATTGGTATTCGTGGTGTCTTGGAGGGTGACGCTCGCGTCGGGCAGATAAACATTGGCAGAGAATAGTCCGTTTGTTCCGGTACCGGAGCTAGCGCCCCATACGATAATCGCTCGATAGTAATCACCCTGCTGAGCCACAGCAGTTGGGACAATAAGATTTCGCGGCTCATGGTCTTCCCCTTCCGATTCCGAGTCGTCGCTCCCTCCCATGTTGTCAGTGTTTACAGCGATTCTCCGTTCTGTATAGCCGCCAACACCGTTAGAAACTAAGACGTAGGCAAAGTGCAATCCTGGTCCGTTGGGCAACGTCCACGTGGTGGAAGCGGCGTTGACGTCATCGATCGCGCCATCCGTCGATCTCCAGCGGTACGACAGAGAGCGCCCCGCTGAGTCCGACGCCACAACTGCGACCCGTACCCTACGATGCCCTTCGCGATGCCGCTCGCTTGCGCGAGTACCCCCTCGCACGATCAAACCGGAGATTGCAAGTAAGCAGGCTAAGAAGAAACTGATCCGCAGAAAGGACTTTCTCAAGTGCCCATTGTGTGCCATATGCACCTCACCTCAAAGGTTCTCGCGTAAGAGGAGATCCTTTGCCAGAGTCTCTAATACCTGGGCCCGGGGAATCGGTGGGTAAGGACGAACCGTGGGGGAGGCGGCCAGATGTCCTGCTCAACGGCGCTAGAGGACACGTTCCCGGTCCCCCTTCGCGCGCAGCGAGTGTGCCGCACCCCGCCTCCCTTGTCAAGTGGATATTCGCCGCCTGGCGTTAACACATGATATGTCCGGTTGAGTTAGCACACGATATGTCCGCTTTGCGGGCGGCGAGAACAAGAGACCATGCGAAGCATGGAATCTTACTTGAGGGCCGCGATGGAGCGGGCGATGAAAGTACAGGAAGTGATGTTGCAGGCCATGGCGAAGAAAATTACGTGGTTTCAGGCAGCGGAGATCGTTGGCATCAGTGACCGGCACCTGCGGCGGTGGCGGGAACGTTACGAGGAGGGCGGCTTTCGCGGGCTGTTTGACCGGAGGCGCGGCAAGCCTTCGCCGAAACGGGTGCCCATGGCGGTGTTGGAGCGGGTGTTGGAGCTCTATCGGGAGAAGTATTTCGATCTTAATCTGCGGCATTTCACGAGAAGCTGGGCAGCGAGCACCAGATCGGGCTCAGCTATAGCTGGGTGAAAGGCGTGCTGCAGGGCGCCGGGCTGGTGGCGCGGGGACGGCAGCGTGGGGTGCATCGCAAACGGCGGCCGCGGCGGCCGTTGCCAGGGATGTTGTTGCACATCGACGGCAGCCGCCAGCAGTGGTTTCAGGACGAACGCTGGTACGACTTGATCGTGATTTTGGACGACGCCAGCAGCGAGATCTATTACGCGCAACTGGTGGAGGAGGAATCGACGGTGACGGTGATGGTGGGATTGCGCGAAGTGATCGAGCGGAAGGGGGTGTTCTGCGCCTTATACAGCGATCGCGGCAGCCATTTCTGGCTCACGCCGAAGGTGGGGGGCAAAGTGGATCCGCATCGGCTGACCCAGGTGGGACGGGCGCTGCGCGAGTTGGGGATCCGGATGATTCCGGCCTACTCGCCGCAAGCGCGGGGGCGCAGCGAGCGCAGCTTCGGCACCTGGCAGGGACGATTGCCGCAGGAGTTAAGGCTGCATAAAATCGGCAGCCTAGCAGCCGCCAATGTCTTTCTACGCGAACACT
>Ga0307479_10006733_pt1 | contig 10575 bp, 9 predicted proteins | sample atmos_gasesECM4C_FD_203743 | JGI IMG/M metagenome (GOLD analysis project Ga0307479, IMG submission 203743) | Hardwood forest soil microbial communities from Morgan-Monroe State Forest, Indiana, United States - atmos_gasesECM4C_515 | ecosystem: Environmental > Terrestrial > Soil > Temperate...
TCTTGTGCACCAACGCTTCTGCCGGATAGATCATATAGCTGGCCATCGCACCGGGCGTGCGCCTCTTGAACCCGTACACGTCGTGCGGCTGGCACATGTGGTACTCGCCGCGCTTGCAGTAGCGGCATTCCCAGCACGGCACGATCTGCTCGGACACCACGCGGTCGCCGACCGCGATACCCCACCGGGACGTGGCCTCGTCGTCGAGCTCGACCACCCGTCCCGCGAACTCGTGGCCGGGAATTACCATCGTCTCCGCCCAGGCAGGCCGATTCTCGTCGCCCCAGAACTTCGCGGCTCCGTGGTAGCACTTGAGGTCGCTTGCACAGATGCCCACGGCTTCGACCCGGATCAGCGCTTCCCCGGGTTTACGAAGAGGGACCGCGATTTCTTCGAGTCGGTAGTCCTCGGGTCCATGACAGACCACTGCCTGCATCTTCTCGGGGAGCTGATCGCTCATCAGCACCTCCTTCGACTGTCGTTGGAGCCACAGTATCGAAGCCGGCCGCGCAGGACGCTCGGCCGGATGGTCAGCGATCCCGATGGCGCGCGGAATCGTCATCTGGACCTCCCCTTGCGGCCACACGTAGACCGCAAGGACGGGCAGTCGCCTGCTATTTCCCACGCTATGCGTGCCCACAGGTGAACTACCCACTGCCCCGACGGTCGATCGACCACCCAACGACTCGCGGGGTGATGATGCCCAAACGGCGGCGCATGCGGGAACAAGATCGCATCTACCGCATCAACGCCGAACGCACACTCAATGCCGCCTACGTCACCGAACGAAGCAAAACCGTTCTAAGCGGAATTGTCAGGCGGTGCGCACGTCGAAGTCGGCGAGCTCGGGTCGGCGCAAGAGCTCGCGGTGAGTCTCGGGTGTCCAGGGGAACAGCTCGGGCAGGCCATCCTTGCCGAGGTACCAACTGCTGCAGCCGGTGACCCAGATCGTCTGAGGCATAGCGGCTTTCATGCTCTGGTTGTATTCCTTGGTGGCCGCTTCGGTCGGTGCCGCTGCGGACACGCGGCCGTCGCGAAGCTGCTCGATCCACCACATCGCATAGTCGGCCTGGTCCTCGGCGATCGGTATCAGCGACTGGTTGCCGATCGGCGAATGCGGGCCCATCAGCATGAACAGATTGGGGAACCCTGGCACCGCGATAGACCGGTATGCCATCGGTCCGTCGGCCCAGGCCTCGTCCAAACTGAGCCCGCCCTCGCCGATCACCTCCATTGGGCGCACGTAGGCTCGGGCGTCGAACCCGGTGGCATAGACCAGTAGGTCAAGTTCGTGCAGGGTGCCGTCGGCGGTGACGATGCCGCGGGGCTCGATGTGGTCGATCGGGTCGGTGATCACCTCGACTCCGGGCTGCCGGACCGATCGGTAGAAGTGCCCCGCGAAAATCAACCGCTTGCACATCGGCTGATCCTTCGGGGTGAGCTTTGCCCGCAACCGCGGGTCGCCTACCGAAAGCCGCAGGTTCCATCGGCATAGGAATGTGAAGAACCAACGCTGGAAGCCCGGGCGGATCGGCGCGCGACCGAACATAAACCTCGTGTACCAACCCCAGAATCGGTAAGGCAGCCAGTTGAGCTTTGACCAGCGACGCAAGGCTGCCCGGGTCAGCGGCGAGTAGCGCAGGTTGGGCATTGGGCAGACCCACTGCGCGGTGCGCTGAAAAACTTTCAATTGGCGCACCTTGCCGCCAAGCTCCGCGACGATCTGCACACCGGTCGAGCCGGTCCCGATCAAACCGATCCGCTTGTCCGGCAAAGACACCGAGTGATCCCATCGCGACGAGTGGAATGCGGGTCCGGCGAACGTCTCCAGCCCGGGGATCTCCGGGTAGCGAGGTACCCGCAGGACTCCCGTGGCAGTGACGAGCACGTCGAACGTCTCCTCGCCGTCGCCTGTGGTGAGCCGCCACTTCCCGTCGTCGTATCGGACACTGGTGACGTTGGCGCCGAACCGGATGTGCGGACGAATACCTCGTTCGTCGGCCACCTGTCGGAAGTACGCCTGTACCTCGGGACCCGGCGGCAGCAGGTGCGACCAATCCGGGTTAGGCCGAAACGAGTAGGAGTAGTACCGCGACGCGACGTCGCAGGTGAGACCGGGATAGGTGTTGTCGCGCCAGGTGCCTCCGACGTCGTCGGCCTTCTCGAAGATGGTGAACGAGTCGATGCCGGCGTCCTGCAGCTTGGCTGCCATGCAGAGGCCGGACATCCCGGCACCGACAATCGCGACCTTCAGTGCACGCTTCGCTGTCATCACCACCACCCAACCTTTCGCTGACCTGCACGCTACGCCGAACGACTCGGCGCAGCGTGCAGATCCGCTGTTAGCTAGCTCGCCGCAACTCGCTTCGAGCCGAAGATGCGTTCCTGCATGGCGGTGTCCCCGAACGATTGAGCCTGGACGATCTTGCCGCTGGCGAACGTGTACACATCGGCTTCCTGGGAGGTTTCTCCTCCTGCAGTGACTTCAGTCAGTACGACGACGACATCACCGTCGGCGAGAAAGCTCTTTGCCTCTACCGAGGTCGACTTCTGCGCTAGTTGCGCCAACAGTTCGGTGAGTTCGCCCTTGCCGCGGTAAGTTCCGCTGATCATGCTTTCGCCGCCGATCGTCCACTCCACAGTGTCGGCGAAGACGCTCAAAGCCGTCTCGAGGTCGCCCGCGTTGAAAGCGGCATAGCCCTTCTTCGTCGTCTCGATGTTCTGGTTTGACATCGGAATTCCTTTCCTTGTTGTTGTTACATTCCGTGGCGCGCGGGCGCATTCGGCGCCCGGCCGGAGCGCAGCGATTGATGTCCGCCGGCTGACACCCACAGCTTCGATAGGTCCCCGTCGTCCCAGCTGCCGACGCCCATCGCCTTGAATTCGTCCACAATGCCGGGGAACAGTTCGTCGAGGATCTGCGTGCACCGCGCGAGGACGGCGTGGATCAGCCTGCCTTGCGGGACGCCTCGCCGGTTCACCGGATCGGCGGGCAAGATGTCTCGCTCGACCACCGTCACCCGGTCATAGAAGTCGGCCAACACGCGGGCAGCCAGCAGGCCGCCCATGCTGGCGCCGAGTACCACCGCATGATCGCGGCGCTCGCCCATAACGCACCCCTGACCTCTAGCGATACCTGCTCGCAGTGTCACGCGCGGCCGGGGTAGGCCCCTAGAGTAGGCGACTACCCCATTGTTGTAGAGGAGCCCGGGTCCTTAGGCCGGCGGCGAAGCGCTTGGAGGGCTTCGAAGTTGAGGGTTGGCATTTCCAGACCACGCCGGTCCACATAGCGCCTGCCTGCTCTGCGCATGTCGCGGGCCATATGCCAGAAGAGGGTTAGCTGCGACCGCGGTGGCCGTCGCAAGTCGGTGCTGGTGAATACCCACTGATCAGCCCGACGCTCGAGCCGGCCTTTGATCTGCAATTGTTTGATATTCCACAGGTTTTCGTCGTGGTAGTGGCACAGGACCATCGCGGGGCCTTCGGTGACGGGAAGATCCGGTGGCCACCTGGCCGTGAACTCACCGGACGCCGGGTCGTAGTGAGGCGCCACTTGGCGCACGCTGACGGGATAGCCGGAGGGGTCTAGTGCGGTCAGCACCGCTTCCGGAAATTTGGCAACCTCTTGCGCCGCTGCAGACCACACGCCGCAGCTCCTCGAGGTCGATCCCCTGGGGAGGATTGGCGAAATCTCGGGTCGGCCAGAAGTAGGCGCGGCGCGGTGTCACATGGATGAGGATGCGCATGCAATAAAACGGGAACAGCCGCCGGCCGAGCCAGCTGATCATAAAGGAACCCGCGGGCTGGCGGGCGAACACTGTCTCGGCGAGGGCGGCCAGATCTGGTTCGGACGAGATGTCAGACACGATGCGATCCTCAGAGGTGGCATCGCCCTGAATAAGGACGGCGCCCGGCTTAGTGATGCCCGATCCGGTCGGCTCGGAGAAGAGCAAGCTCACCTTTGGATTACGCCGGACATTCAGGGCCTTTTGCGGAAGGCCAATATTCGTGGCGATAAGGAAGCGACCGTCGTTGAGTAGCAACGGGCTCACCGGCCAGGTTTGCGGCGCGCCACGGCGGGACACGGTGGTGAACTCGCACGTTCGATAGTCGCGGATGATCTTGAGCACCTCAGAGCACACGGCCGGATTTTCTATGCGCCAGACCCAGCCGGCCTCACCAGGCGAGCCAGTTGGTCGCGGCTTTGGATGTCGAGCTTGCTGAAGATGCGGTAGAGATGTCCGTCCACCGTCCGCACCGAGAGCGACAGGCGATCGGCAATCTCGCGGTTGGACAGCCCAGCTGAAACCATCGCCGCGATCTCCCGTTCGCGGTCGGTGATGGGCAGCGGTTGCGTGGCGGCCCGAATCGCCGGCGAGTGCAGCCCGAATTTGCCTGCCAGCCAATGCGCATGCGCCGACGATTCCAACCCCTTGGCCCGCTCACCCGCCCGCGCGTGCTCGCGCGCGGCCTGGGCGGCCGCGTCCGCCGCCAGCGCCATGGCGCCGATGTCGGAAAACCGGTCGGCAACCTCGTCGAGCAAATGGGCGTCGTGGTCAGCCAGGGCGCGAGCGTGCGTCGCGATCGTCTCTGGAAGCGGAGCGGCGAGGATGCGGGCAAGCTCCCCCAATCTCGTTGTCTGCGAACGATCGCCGAACCGAACGCAGGTGTGCAGCGCGCGCATCTCCACGGCGCACATTCCGGATTGCCGTGCGATCTCGGCAGCGCGCATCGCGTGTCTATGTGCGGACGTCGTCTGGCCCTCAGACGCCCGCACCCAGGCGCGGGCGAGTTCGAGCTCGGGGAGGAAGACCGCGACTTGCGGTCCGTTCGCGTCCTCGGAAAGTCTTAGCGCGGAAGCCGCGACGTCGGAATGGTTTTGCCCGGCTTCGGCTTGCGCCAACAACGCCGAAACCAGCATCAACCAGCCGGATGGAAAACCCACCGACATCGCCGCCACCGAATCGTGTAATGCCTCGCTAGCCGAGCTCAGTGCACCGCGAGCGAAGTTGGCCAGGCCGACAAGCGCTTTCACGATCGCCTCGGCTTCGCGCACCCCCGCTGCCAGGGCGGCGTAGCGTTCCCACACCGGATCGGCCTCCGCCAGATCACCGGCGGCCGTCAGCGCCATGACCTCGGCCAGGCCGATCGCGAACCGTTGGGGCCCCGACTCGCCGAGCGTTGCCGCCCGAAAACCTGCGTCGGCGATGCGGCGACACTCCGCGAAACGCCCGGACAGCGCCAGCGCCCAGGAGGTTGACATGGCTGCCCACACCGCCGCCGGCGGTGGAACCCCCGACGCGCACACCGCCAATCCTGTCGTAATCGCCTGCGACAGCTCACCCGAGAAGAACGCGAACGACGCCTCCATGGCCGCGGCCAGACCGGCCATGTCATCGGAATCGACGCGGTCCTTCGCGTTGGCGAGCACGGCCCGCGCCGTATCGACTCGCCCGCAGCCCCAGAACAGATTCGCTGCGCGCAGACAGCCCCACCTCACCATCAGCAACTCGTCGAGACCGTCGGGGTCGAAGGCTCCCAGCACGGCCTCAGCTTCCTCACCGCGCCCCTGCCAACTCAGCGCCTCGGCAAGCACGATCGCCGCCGGCAAACCGCCGCCGCGGTCGAAAGCGAAGCGGGCCAACTGCTCGCCAGAGACGATGTTCGACATGGTGACTGCGCTCGCCGCGGCATCGACGATCACATCCAGGTCAGGCGTCAGATCGCTGTGCATCATGAACTGGGCCAGCTGAATCCTGCTGCGCACGTCCACGGATGGCATGCCCTTACCGAAGAGCTGCCGAAGTTGTTGCACCAGCAGGGTATTGACTTGCCGCGTCCGCGCAACCCCGGCGTTCCGGATGGCGGCTTCACCGATGACGGGGTGGTTCAACCGCACCACCGTCTGTGCCCCATCGGCGACGAGCTGGATCAGACCCCGGCGCTCGAGGCGTGCGACTGCGTCGGCATCGCAGACCGCCTGCAGGACTTGCCAGTCCAGAACTTCCGCGATAGCGACTACCTCGATTGCCTCTAGCTCGTCGGGTGCCAGCGAGCCCAGCCGAAACTCCAGCAGGTCGTAAAGTTCATCGTCGCCGCGCAGCGGACCATGCAGTTGCCACCCCGTCCGGGTCCGCGCCAGCACACCACTCTCCCGACCGGCGCTCAGCAGGCCGCGGAGTAACAGTAGATTCCCCGCGGTGCGGTGGTGCAGCTCATCAACGAGCCAACTGTCCACGGCGCCACCCAGAACGGCCCGGGCGAGTTCCCCGACTTGTTCGGGGGTGAACGGCTGGATGCTCAGGTGCAGCAACAGCTGCTCTTTCAATAGCGACGTCACCGCCTCGGGCACCGAGTCCCCGGAGCGAACCGCCATGATCAGCCGGGTTTCGCCGCTGACGGTGAGTTGGTGCACCAATGTCGCCGACAACGGATCAAGCAGCTGTGCGTCGTCCACGACGATGACCAGGTTTTGTTGCCGCTCCAGCGTTTGGTGCGCCGCGGCCAGCATTACGACGGGTTCATGGGTCGCGTCGACCGTTACGGACCGATAGAACGCCCCCAGCGGGATGCCCTTACCGGTCTCGGTGCCCAGGACGAATCGGACGGTGTGATTGCCCGAATCCAAGATCCCGGCCAGAGTGCGCGCAAGTGTCGACTTGCCAACGCCGCTCTCCCCTACCAGCGCGACACCCCGAACATGTGCACTGTCCTCGAAAGCCGCCAACGCGTGACGGAGTTCGGCGTCGCGCGCGACCATCGGCCACGCTCCGTGCTCTGCTTGCACCGAACGTCGAACCTCCCGCGCGATTTTTAGCAGACATAACGTCGCTTTGCTGAGCGATCGCCAAAGATATGAATCTTCATATATCTCTTGTATCTCTTGTCTCTTCCTGGGGCCCGGTGGATGTCGGGCCGAGCAGCGGAGCCGTACCGTGAGCAAGTGGTCAGAAACCGCGACACCGATGCCTGCCCTGGTGCACTGCAGGTGCACCAGGCCGCCGATGGCGCAATGGCGCGGATCCGGCTGCCCGGTGGCATGATCACCGCCGCCCAGATGGCGATGCTGGCCGGCGTCTCGAGCCGGTTGGGCTCGGGAACGCTGGAGCTGACGGCCCGCGGCAACGTGCAGTTGCGCGGCATCACCGACGTGGCGGCGGTCGCCGACGCGATCGCCGCGGCCGGGCTGCTGCCGTCGGCCACGCATGAACGGGTCCGCAATATCGTCGCGTCACCGCTGTCCGGCCGCTCCGGTGGGAATGTCGACGTGCGGGAGTGGGTCGGCGAGCTGGACGCGGCGATCTGCGCCCACCCCAGGCTCGCCGAGCTGGGCGGGCGGTTCTGGTTCAGTCTTGACGACGGCCGCGCCGACGTGTCCGGCCTGGGCGCCGACGTCGGCGTGCACCGGCTCGACGATGACTGCGCGCTGCTGCTGGCGGGGCGGGACACCGGCGTCCGGCTGGCGGTCAGCGACGTCGCCTGCACGCTGGTCGGTGTCGCGGTGCGGTTCCTGGAATCTCGTGGAAAAGCCTGGCGCGTAACTGAATTGGATAATCTTCAGGACCTCATACCCGGTGCCGTGGGGGCACGCCCCCAAAGGGTGGAGGCACCTCCCGCTAGCGGGGGAGTACCCCCACCCGCTTGCGGGGGCGTCAGTGCCAAACCCTTCCCACCCGTCACCAAGGCACCGGTCGGCTGGATAACTCAGAAAGACGGCCGCGTCACGCTGGGCGCGGCGGTTCCGCTGGGGATACTGTCCGCCCGCGTCGCGGAGTACCTGGCCGCGATCGAGGCCCCGCTGGTGATCACACCGTGGAGATCCGTGCTGGTGTGCGACCTCGATGAAACCGCGGCCGACGTCTCCTTGCGGGTGTTGGCACCGTTGGGCCTGGTGTTCGACGAGAACTCCCCCTGGCTGACCGTCAGCGCCTGCACCGGCAGCCCCGGCTGCGCGCACTCGGCCGCCGATGTGCGGGCGGGTGCGGCGCAGGCACTGCGCACCGATTCCGCCGTGCATCGTCACTTCGTCGGCTGCGAACGCGCCTGCGGCCGCCCGCCGGCCGGTGAGGTGCTGGTGGCCACCGGCGATGGATATCGACTGCTACAGCCCGTGGCGACCGCCAGCGCGGCGAAGCCGGGCGCAGCGGGTCGCCACCCGGACAAGCCCGTGGCGACCGCCAGCGCGGCGAAGCCGGGCGCAGCGGGTCGCCACCCGAACAAGCCTTAGGGTGAGCGAGTGCTCGACTACATCCGCGACGCGGCTGAGATCTATCGCCAGTCGTTCGCGGCCATCCGCGCCGAGGCCGACCTGACACGGTTCCCTGCCGACGTCGCCCCGATCGTGGTCCGGTTGATCCACACCTGCGGACAGGTCGATGTCGCCGAGCACGTCGCCTATACCGACGACGTGGTAGCGCGGGTCAGCTCCGCCCTGAACAGTGGCGCCCCGGTGTTGTGCGATTCGTCGATGGTGGCCGCCGGGATCACCACCGCACGGCTACCCGCCGACAACCAGGTGGTGTCGCTGGTTGCCGATCCGCGCGCGGCCGAGCTGGCCGTTCGTCGGCGTACCACCCGCTCGGCGGCCGCCGTGGAGCTATGGGTGGATCGGTTGGACGGCGCTGTGCTGGCGATCGGCAATGCGCCCACCGCCTTGTTCCGGCTGCTTGAACTGGTCGACGAGGGGGTTTCGCCGCCGGTCGCGGTGCTGGGCGGGCCGGTCGGATTCGTCGGCTCAGCGCAGTCCAAGCAGGAGCTCATCGACCGCCCGCGCGGAATGTCTTATCTGGTGGTGACGGGCCGCCGCGGCGGCAGCGCCATGGCCGCCGCCGCCGTCAATGCGATTGCGGCCGACCGCGAATGACGGCCCGCGGCACGCTATGGGGGGTCGGGCTGGGGCCCGGCGACCCGGAGCTGGTGACCGTCAAGGCCGCCCGGGTGATCGGCGAGGCCGACGTGGTGGCCTATCACAGCGCCCGCCACGGTCGCAGTATTGCCCGCGGGATCGCCGAACCGTACCTGCGGCCCGGTCAGATCGAGGAGCACCTGATCTATCCGGTGACCACCGAAGTGACCGATCATCCCGGCGGCTACGCCGGCGCGATCGAGGACTTCTATGCCGATGCCACCCGGCGCATCGCGGCCCACCTCGATGCCGGGCGCAACGTGGCGCTGCTGGCCGAGGGCGATCCGTTGTTCTACAGCTCCTACATGCATTTGCACACCCGGCTGACGCAGCGGTTCAACGCCATCATCGTGCCGGGTGTGACGTCGGTGAGCGCCGCGTCGGCGGCCATCGCGACGCCGCTGGTAGCCGGGGACGAGGTGTTGTCGGTGCTGCCGGGCACATTGCCGGTCGCCGAGTTGTCCCGCCGGCTCTCCGACGCTGACGCTGCCGTGGTGCTCAAACTGGGCCGTTCGTATCACAATGTCCGCGAAGCACTTTCGGCGTCCGACCAGCTTGACGATGCGTTCTATGTTGAGCGCGCCAGCACCCCCGGACAACGAGTGCTACCGGCCGCGGAAGTCGACGAAACCCGCGTGCCGTACTTCTCGCTGGCCATGCTGCCGGGCGGCCGGCGGCGTGAACGGCAGTCCTCCCTAAAGCAGCCGGCCGGGGCCGTCGCGGTGGTAGGCCTGGGCCCCGGCGACAGCGATTGGATGACACCGCAGAGCCGGCGCGAGCTGGCGGCCGCGACCGATCTGATCGGCTACGGCCGCTACTTGGATCGCGTCCCGGTCCGCGACGGTCAGCGGCGCCACCCCAGCGACAACACCGACGAGCCCGCGCGTGCGCGCCTGGCCTGCGCGCTGGCCGAACAAGGGCACGCTGTCGCGGTGGTGTCGTCGGGCGATCCGGGAGTGTTCGCGATGGCCACCGCCGTCCTGGAAGAGGCCAAACAGTGGCCGGGAGTGCAGATCCGGGTGATTCCGGCGATGACCGCCGCTCAGGCTGTCGCCAGCCGGATCGGCGCGCCGCTGGGTCACGACTACGCGGTGATCTCGTTGTCCGACCGGCTCAAGCCGTGGAAGGTGATCGCCGAACGCCTTGCCGCCGCGGCCGCCGCCGATTTGGTGCTGGCCGTCTACAACCCGGCCTCTAAGACGCGGACCTGGCAGGTCGGCGCGATGCGCGACCTGCTGCTGGCCCATCGCGAACCCGGTACGCCGGTGGTGATCGGCCGCAACGTATCGGGACCCGACGAAGACGTCAGCGTGGTGCGGTTGGCCGATCTGAACCCCGCCGATGTCGACATGCGCTGCCTGCTGATCGTCGGGTCCTCGCAAACCCAGTGGCACTCAGGCGATTCAGGAGATCGCGTCTTCACCCCTCGGCACTACCCCGGTTAGCGGCCGAGGGCGGTGGCAACACACGTCGCCGCGTCGGCGACCAGGGCGTCACTGGGTTCGGCGTCATACCCGCCGGCGGCACGATCGGACATGATCGCCTCGTATTTTCGCTCGAGCTCGGCAAAGTGACTGGCCATGTCCGGTGCCGCCGCCGCGGTCGTCGACCCGGCATGACCGCCGCTCGCGCCGCGGGCACAACCGATCAGCGGAACCAGCACGGCCGCG
>Ga0307479_10006734_pt1 | contig 10574 bp, 8 predicted proteins | sample atmos_gasesECM4C_FD_203743 | JGI IMG/M metagenome (GOLD analysis project Ga0307479, IMG submission 203743) | Hardwood forest soil microbial communities from Morgan-Monroe State Forest, Indiana, United States - atmos_gasesECM4C_515 | ecosystem: Environmental > Terrestrial > Soil > Temperate...
GCCGTTCGGATCACCGCGCCGAGGTTGTGCGGGTCCTCGACGCCATCGAGCGCGATCACAAACGGCGCCTCCCCGAGGTCCTTTGCGCGCCGGAGGAGGTCGTCCACGGTCGCGAGCGGCGCGGCCGCGACCAACGCGGCGACCCCCTGGTGGACCAGGCCGCGCGCCAGCGTGTCCAGGCGCCGCCGGTCGACCGTCTGGACGACCACCTTGCGCACATGGGCCTCGTGCAGGATCTCCCTCAGCGACCCCCGGGCATCCGCGCCGCCGGCCACCAGCACGCGGGACACGGGCTGACCGGCCCGCAGCGCCTCAAGCACCGCCCGCCGGCCGAGCAGCGGGGCCGGGGAGTCCTCGGGCGCCATCAGCGGAGCCGCCAGGTCCACCCGGTTGGCGCGTCCTCGAGGAGGACGCCCACGGCCTGGAGGCGGGACCGAATCGCATCGCTGGTGGACCAGTCCTTTTGGCGCCGCGCCCGCATGCGCCCCTCCGCGATCAACGCCACGAGGTCGTCCCCGGAGATCTCGTTCGCCGGTTCCGCTGCGCGGAGTCGTGCCACCAGAGGGTGGGCGGAGTCAAACAGGTCGGGCCGCTCCTTGAGCAGGTCCTGGGCGAACCGGTGGAGCGCCCGGCGTTGCTCCGCCGTCACCGCGGCCGTCAGGCGGAGGCCGAGCACGCCGGCGAGCGTGCGGAGCGTGTCCCGGCCGGTCCGGAGCCCCGCGAGCGCCGCGGGGGGAGCGTGCGCTCCGGCCTTGGCCGCGGCGTCCGCGGCCTTGTTGAGCGCCGTCGCCAGATCGAAGATCGCGGCGAGCGCCCTCGGCGTATTGAAGTCGTCGTCCATCGCCGCCGTAAACGCCTCCCGTGCCGATGCGGCCGCGCGGGTCACACCCGCCGGATCCTCGGTGGACTCCGCGGCCTCGCCGCCCCGTTGCGCGGCCGGTTGGGCCGGGGCGGCGACCCCACCGCCGCGGGAGCCGTCTCCGCGCAGCACCGTCTCCACGTGCTCGACCGCGGTGCGCAGCCGCTCCGCCCCCCGGGTCGCCGCGTCCAGCGCCTCGTCGGTCCACGTCGCCGGGCTGCGGTAATGGGAGGACAGCGCAAACAGCCGGATGGCATCCGGTTGAAGGCGCTCCATGGCCTCCTCGATCGTGACGATGTTCCCGAGGTGACGCGTCATCTTCTCCGGCCCTTCGGACAGGCGGAGCAGCCCGTTGTGCATCCAGTAGCGGACGAACGGCTTCTTGCCCGTGTACCCCTCGGACTGGGCGATCTCGTTCTCGTGGTGCGGGAAGACGAGGTCCTGGCCTCCGCCGTGGACGTCGAGCTGCTCGCCGAGGAGGGTGATCGACATCGCGGAGCACTCGATATGCCACCCGGGACGGCCCCGCCCCCAGGGGCTGTCCCAGGCCGGCTCCCCGGGCTTCGCCGCCTTCCAGAGGGCAAAGTCCATCGGATGCTCTTTTCTCGGATCGACGTCGATGCGGGCGCCGGCCTGCATCTCTTCGAGCGAGCGGCCGGAGAGCCGGCCGTAGTCCGGAAACTTCGTCACCCGGAAGTAGACGTCGCCGTCGACGGCGTACGCCAGGCCCCGATCCACCAGGACCTGGATCATCTCCAGCATCTTCGGCACCGCGGCGGTCGCGCGCGGGTAGTGGTCGGCCCGGCGGATGCCGAGCCAATCCATCTCCCGGAGGAAGCGCTCCGCGTACTGCGCCGCGAGCGCCTCCACGGTGGTGCCCCGCTCCCGGGCGGTCTCGATGATCCGGTCTTCGATGTCGGTGAAGTTCTGGACGAGCGTGACGCGGTAGCCCCGAAACTCCAGATAGCGGCGGATCACATCCAAGACCAGGAAGGAGAACGCGTGGCCGACGTGCGCGGGGCCGTAGAGGTTCGGGCCGCAGACATACATCCGCACTTCGCCGGGGTGCCGGGGCGCGAACTCTTCCGCGCGCTTGGAGAGGGTATTGTAGACGCGGATGGCCATCACCCGACCCTCGGCCGCGGGCAGGTTGACGGGATCAGAACAGCGGCCGCCGCACGGGCACGGCCGTCAACTCCGCCGTCAGTTCCCACCGGCCTTCCGTCCGCCACGTCCAGGGATCCACGTCGGTCACGCGGTGGAGGTCGAAGCACCCGCGGTCGGCCAGCACGCGGAGGTAGGATTCGCCGCGCTCCCAGCGCCGCTCGAGGATGCGCACGATCCGGTAAAAGGCGGTCCCGCGCCAGAACCCGGTCGGGCGCGGACGGCGGCCCGCGGGCTCCGTCTCCACCACGACGGGCTCGGTGAGGGCCCGGCGCTCGATCAGGATCAGATGGGGACGGCGCGGGCGGGGCCCAGCGTGGTCCCGGGAGCGCGGCCCTGGGGTCATCCCGCGGCGCCCCGCGGCCAGGCCGGGGCGGGCTCCAGGCTGGCCACCGCCTGCGCGGCGATGCCTTCTTCCCGTCCGATGGCGCCCATGCCCTCGGTCGTCGTCGCCTTGATGTTCACGCGCTCCTGCTGGACGTGGAGGACGCCGCTGATCGCCGCGCGCATCGCCGGAACGTGAGGGGCGAGCCGGGGGGCTTCGGCAAGGACCACGATGTCGATGTGCACAGGCCGCCATCCCTGCTCGCCGAGGAGGCCGGACACCCTGGCCAGGAGGGCCAGGCTGTTCGCGTCCTTGTACGCCGGATCGGTCGGTGGGAAATGGTGGCCGATATCGCCGAGCCCCGCGGCGCCCAGCAGGGCGTCCATCACGGCGTGCACGATCACATCCGCGTCGGAGTGTCCGACCAGTCCTCGGGCGTGGGGGATCGCCACCCCGCCGAGGACGAGGGGGCGCCCCGGCCCGAACCGGTGCGCGTCGAACCCGACGCCCACCCGCATCACGCGGCCGGCCACCGCGTCGCGCGCAAGCAGGGCCTCGGCCAGCGCCAAGTCTTCGGGCACCGTCACCTTCAGGTTGGTGGGGTCGCCCGGGACGAGCCGGACGGGAACGCCCAATCGCTCCACCAGCACCGCGTCGTCCGACCCGCGAAACCCTTCCCGCGCCGCCGCGTCATGCGCCCGCTCGAGCAGCGCGCGGTGAAACACCTGGGGCGTCTGGATCCGGAACAGGGACCCGCGGTCGAGGGTTTCCCGCGCCCACCCGTCCTCGCCTCGCTTGACCGTCTCGGCGACCGGGAGGGCGGCCGTCGCCGCACCGTCCCGGGCGCCCGCCGCGATCACCTCGGACGCCAGCGGGCGCGAGAGAAAGGGTCGGGCCCCGTCGTGGACGAGCACCAGGTCCGGGCCCGGAGGCAGGGCCGCCAGGCCGCACGCCACGGAGGCCTGCCGGTCGGCGCCCCCCGGCACGACCGCCGTGACCTTGGTGAGCCCCGCCTCCCGCGCCATCTCCTGAATCGCCGTCACCGCATCGTGCGGGACCACCACGGCGATCGTTTCGACCTCATCGATGTGCTGGAGGGTGGCGAGGGCGTGGTGGACCAGGGGACGGCCGTGCAGCATCACCAGCGACTTGGGGGTCGCCGCTCCGAGCCGCTCGCCGCGCCCAGCCGCCGGGACGACGGCCGCCGTCCGGACCCCAACGATCACCGGGTGGCGCCGTCCTTTTCCAGCGCCTTCGGCCGGGCGAAGATCATCCGCCCCGCGACCGTCTGCAGGACGCTGGTCACGACCGTGTCCAGGGTCTCGCCGATGTGCCGCTTCCCACCCTCGACGACGATCATCGTCCCGTCGTCCAGGTAGCCCACGCCCTGGCCGGCCTCCTTGCCGTCTTTGATGAGGTGCACGGACAGTTCTTCGCCGGGGATCATCGCCGGCTTGATGGCGTTCGCCAGTTCGTTGACGTTCAGGACGCGGACCCCCTGCAGCTCCGCGATCTTGTTCAGGTTGTAGTCGTTCGTGACGATCCAGGCCCCGATCGCCCGCGCCAGGCGGACGAGCTGGGCGTCCACCTGCCCCAGGGCGAAGTCGTCCTCCTCCTCGTAGATCTGCACCGTCTGCTGGTTCTTCTGCATCCGGTTCAGGATGTCGAGCCCCCGCCGGCCCCGATTCCGGCGGATCTGGTCGCTCGCGTCGGCGATGCGCTGCAGCTCCGCCAGCACCGACCGGGGGACGAGGATCGGCCCTTCGAGGAAGCCCGTTTCCGAGATGTCCGCGATCCGCCCGTCGATGATCACGCTCGTGTCCAGCAGCTTGGGAACGCTGGTGCGCCGCAGCCGCCGGTCGCGGCCGGCCAGGCGTTCGGCCAGGCGCGGGAACGCCGCGAGGAAATCCTCGCGCCGCTGGATTCCGAGGTGGAGCCCCAGGTAGCCAAAGACGAGGACCGCGGTCAAGGGGATGATGTAGCGCCCGATGATCGGCACGCCCAACAGGGGGATGCTCACCAGGAACGCGACCAGCAACCCCAGGATCAGCCCGCCGGCGCCGGCGAGCACGTCCCTGAGGGGCACGCCGCCGAGGTGATGCAGGACCCACGTCATGGAGGCCACGAACCAGCCGCGCACCGGCGGCGCCACCAGCCAGCCAATCAACGCCCCCAGCGTGATCCCGAGCGCCAGCGCGCTGAGCCGCGACGCCGGTTGGCCGCCGCCGCGCAGGATCTCGTTCCGGACGAGATCAGCGATCTGGTACCCGACGAGAGATCCGATAAGAACTCCGAGCGCTCGAACGAAACGAATCATCGCTCACCAAGTCCGCGACCGCAGGGCATGGTCGGGTGCGAGGATAAATGAAAGATGGCTTATTATACCACGCGAATCGGCCGGCGATTGCAACTTCGATCGCAGCGGACGTGCGCGCAAAATCTTGACATCCCCTCACTGCATTTCTATAATGGGGCCGATCTTCTCGCGAGCTCGATCGTTCGCGCAAGAGTCCAGACGGGAGGCGGGCGCCGCATGAGAGGGATCGAATCGTCTTTCCAGGATCAAGTCGAAGCTCATTTGATCCGCCACCGCAGCATCCTCGACGTGCTGAGCAAGCTCCAGGAATCCACCGCCCGCGTCCATCGCTCCGTGGTGAAGGCAGTGACCTCGTGCGGCTGCATCACGATCGACGCCAGCAAGCAGGAGTTCCCGTCCGATGTGGGCCTGACGGAACTCAAGGCATTCCTGGCCAGTCACCTCACCGGGTCGCTGTGCGAACGGTGCCGGGAGACCATCGAGACCGAGATCGGGTCGGCCCTCTTTTACACCGCGGGCCTCTGCAGCCTCCTGGACCTCAAGCTCGACGAAATCCAGGAGAAGCAGCAAAGCCGGGTCAAGAGCCTCGGCATCTTCAACCTCACCTAAGCGCGTCGCCTCGCAGGCGGCGGGCCCCGAGGCCGCGGTGCTGCTGCGCTAGCCGATCAGCAGGTCGAGCGCCTCTCGGATGTCCCCCACGCCGGCGAGCTCCAGCCCTCCGCGATCCTCGATCCCCGCCAGGTTGGCGCGCGGCAGGATGATCCGCCGGAACCCGAGCTTTGCCGCCTCCGCGACGCGGCCGGCGATCCGGCTCACCGCCCGGATTTCTCCGCCGAGCCCCACTTCGCCGACCACGACCGTTCCGGGATCCGCCGGGCGCTCGCGGTGGGAGCTCGCGACCGCGAGGGCGACCCCCAGGTCCACCGCCGGTTCCGCCACCTGCACTCCGCCCGCGACGCTGACATAGACGTCAAAGGCGGCGAGGTGGAATCCCGCCCGCTTTTCCAGGACCGCCAGGAGCAGCAGCATCCGGTTGGTGTCCACCCCCGCCGCCGTCCGGCGGGGCAGGCCGAACGGGGTCCGGGTGACGAGCGCCTGGACCTCGAGCAACAGCGGCCGCGACCCCTCCACGGCGCAGACGACGACCGAGCCCGGGGCGTCGAGCGGGCGCTCGGAGAGGAACAGCGCCGACGGATCGGACACCTCGGCGAGCCCCCGGCCACTCATGGAGAAGATCCCGATCTCGTTCGTCGACCCGAAGCGGTTCTTCGTCACCCGCAACAGGCGGTAGGCGTGGTGACGCTCGCCTTCAAAGTACAGCACGGTATCCACCATGTGCTCGAGGACCCGCGGGCCGGCGATCGCGCCCTCCTTGGTGACGTGGCCGACGATCAGGATCGCGGGCCCGCCGTCCGACTTGGCGACGCGCAGCAGATCGCCCGTGCACTCCCGGATCTGGCCGACGCTGCCCGGCGCCGCCGGCAGGTCGGGGCGGTAGACGGTCTGGATCGAATCGATCACCACGAGGGTGGGCTGCGCCTCCGAGACCCGCGCCGTGATCTCCTCGAGGTTGGTCTCGGCGAGCACGAGCAGGCGGGGCGCGTCGATCCCCAGCCGCTCCGCCCGCATCTTCGTCTGCCGGACCGACTCCTCGCCGGACACGTAGAGGACGGTCCGGGTGGGGGCGAGGTGGTGGGCGACCTGCAGCGCGAGCGTGGACTTCCCAATGCCCGGATCGCCGCCGAGGAGCACGAGCGACCCCGGCACCAGCCCGCCGCCCAGCACGCGATCCACCTCGGCGAGCCCCACCTCGAGCCGCGGTTCGCGCTCGAGGGTCACCTCGCCGATCGGCGTCGGCGCCGCCGCGCCGGGCGCCTGCGCGCGCCACGTCCGTCGGGGGGCGCCGGGCTCCCCGACCGGCTCCTCGACGAGGGTGCTCCAGGCTTCGCAGCCCGGGCAGCGGCCGAGCCACTTGGCGGACTCGTACCCGCACTCCTGGCACACGTACACGACGCGTCCCGCGCCCGCTGTGTCCCCGCGCCCCCGCCTCACCGCCGCTCCCATCCGCCCGTCATAGGCGCGACGGCCCGGGCAGCGCTGCCCGGGCCGTCGCCATCCCGATCACTGTGCGCGCGCGCTACGTCCCTTTGTCCGCCGCGACCGGCTCGCGCCGCTTCTCGAACACCACCATGCCGTCGCGGGCATCCAGCACGATCTCATCGCCCGCGTGGAACTTGCCGCGCAGCATGTCGTCCGAGAGCGGGTCCTCCACCAGGCGCTGGATCGCCCGCCGCAGCGGCCGCGCCCCGTACTGCGGGTCGAACCCCTCGTTGGCCAGGAGCTCCCGCGCGGCGTCGGTCATCGTCAGCGACATCCCCTGGCCGCGGATCTCCCGGCGCAGCCGGTCCAGCAGGATCTCCACGATCGCCGTGATCTGATCGCGGCTCAGCGAACGGAACACGATGATCTCGTCGACCCGGTTGAGGAACTCCGGCCGGAACGTCCGCCGCAGCTCTTCCATCACGTGGGTCTTCATCCGATCGTAGGAGCGGTCGGCCTCCACCTGATCGTCGCCGGTCCCGCGGAAGCCGAACCCTGAATCGCGCTGGATCTGCGGGGCGCCCACGTTGCTGGTCATGATGATGACGCAGTTCTTGAAATCGACGGTGCGCCCTTGGGCGTCGGTCAGGCGTCCGTCTTCCAGGATCTGCAGGAGGACGTTGAAGATCTCGGGGTGCGCCTTCTCGATCTCGTCGAGGAGCACGACCGAATAGGGCCGCCGCCGGACCTGCTCGGTGAGCTGCCCGCCCTCCTCGTAGCCGACGTACCCCGGGGGAGCCCCGACGAGCCGGGAGACGGTATGCCGCTCCGTGTACTCGGACATGTCGATGCGCACGACGGCGCTTTCGTCCCCGAAGAGGAACTCCGCGAGCGCGAGGGTGAGTTCGGTCTTCCCGACGCCGGTGGGGCCCAGGAAGATGAACGAGCCGATCGGCCGCCGGGCGTCCTTCAGGCCGGCGCGCGCCCGCCGGACCGCGCGGGACACCGCGTGCACCGCCTCGTCCTGGCCGACGATCCGGTGGTGCAGCGAGTCCTCCATGCGGAGGAGCTTTTCCGTCTCCTCCTCCACCAGGCGCATGACCGGGATCCCCGTCCAGCTCGACACGATATCGGCGATGTCGTCGCCGCTGACCGTGGTGATGTCCCGGCCCTTGTCCGTCTTCCACGAGCTCTCCAGCTCTTCGAGCTTCTGGCGGAGGACCTTCTCCTTGTCGCGGAGGCTGGCGGCCTTTTCGAAGTCCTGGCCCTTGATCGCCTCTTCCTTTTCGCGCCGCACCCGCTCCGCCTTGTCGAGCGCCTGGCGGACTTCCTGCGGGAGGAAGCTCGCCTGCAGCCGGATCTTGCTCGCCGCCTCGTCCATCAGGTCGATCGCCTTGTCCGGCAGGAACCGGTCCGAGATGTACTTGTCGGCCAGCGTCGCCGCGGCCACCAGCGCCTCGTCGCTGATCTTCACCCCGTGGTGGGCCTCGTACCGCTCGCGCAGCCCGCGGAGGATCTCCACGGTCTGGTCGACGTTGGGCTCGGCCACCAGGATCGGCGCGAACCGCCGCTCCAGCGCCGCGTCGCGCTCGACGTATTTGCGGTACTCGTCGAGGGTGGTGGCCCCGATGCACTGCAGCTCGCCCCGCGACAGCGACGGCTTCAGGATGTTGCTCGCGTCGATCGCTCCTTCCGCCGCGCCCGCGCCGACGAGGGTGTGCAGCTCGTCCACGAACAGGACGACCTCGCCCTGGGCCTTGCGGATCTCCTCCATCACTTTCTTCATCCGCTCTTCGAACTCGCCGCGATACTTCGTGCCGGCGACGAGCGCGGCCAGGTCGAGCTGGACCACCCGCTTGTTCCGGAGGACCTCCGGCACGTCGCCGCGGACGATCCGCTGGGCGAGCCCCTCGGTGATCGCCGTCTTCCCCACGCCCGGCTCGCCGATCAGGGCCGGGTTGTTCTTGGTGCGGCGGGAGAGCACCTGGATGACCCGTTCGATCTCGCGCTCCCGGCCGATCACCGGATCGAGCTTGTTCTCGCGGGCGAGCTTGGTGAGATCCCGCCCGAACTCGTCGAGGGTCGGGGTCTTGCTGGCCTGCTTGGTGTAGGAGGCGGTGCCTTCCTCGCCGAGGAGGTAGACCACCTGCGAGCGCACCCGCTCCAGGTCGGCCCCCATCGCCTCCAGAACCCGCGCGGCCACCCCCTCGCCCTCGCGGATCAGGCCGAGGAGGAGGTGCTCCGTGCCGATGTAGTTGTGGCCGAGCCGGCGCGCCTCGTCGAGCGCCAGCTCCAGCACCTTCTTGGCTCTTGGGGTGAACGTGACTTCCTCGTGCGGCGTCCGCTCACCGCGGCCGATCGCGCTCTCGATCTCGGCGCGCACGCGCTCGGGGCTGATGTTGAGGGACTCCAGCACTTTGCTGGCGACGCCCTCGCCCTCGCGGACGATCCCGAGCAGGATGTGCTCCGTCCCCACCGCGCTGTGGTTCAGCCGCTTGGCTTCCTCTTGGGCGAGGATGATGACTCGACGGGCACGCTCCGTGAATCGTTCAAACATCTTGCGGCTGACCTCCTCCCTGCCAGGTTGCGCGCGACGTCATCCGCTGATCCCGCTACCTTCTACTTCTACGGACCGAACCATCCCGCTGTTCATCTCCCCGAAGGTTCGGACCGCCGAGCAACCTCAGGGGCCTGGCAGAGCGTGAAGGGGACACCCTCCACGTGATCCCTCCGGATCCGATACTTAGAGTACGCTTCCCCTCCCCCGGCCATTCCCGCTGGTTAGTCACCGCACCAGTGAAGGCCTGGGCTGTTCTCTTCTTCGCGTGCCCGCCGACTCCTGCCGGATGGCCTCCGGCGGCGCGTTGATCGCGTTCTCTGTCTATTATGCCCCGGCACTGTCACGCCTGGACAGTGTAGATTCGATCTTCCAAACCCGAAAGTCATCCCTTGGGTGGAGCGAGATCGTCCGTCCGGGACAGACCTGACACGCGCCGGCAGGGCGCCGCCCGAGCGCGCGCGTCAGGCGCGGACGGAGCGGTCGACACGGCCGGTTGGGCACCGCCGCTGAGGGCGGGAAGGGGGGACCACGGCAACGTGGGGCGGGAACCGACCGGCGGGTCGGCGCGGACGTCGGGCCGAGCGTTCAGCGCTTGATCGCCCTGATCGTGTAACGAATGGTCCCGCCGGGGGCTTTCACCGTGACGGTCTCGCCGCGGCGCTTGCCGAGGAGCGCCCGGCCGACGGGGGACTCGTTGCTGATGCGGTCACGGCGGGGGTCCGCCTCAGGCGACCCCACGATGGTGTAGGTCAATTGCTCGCCGGCCTCATCGGCCAGGTGGACGGTGCTGCCGACCGTGACGACATCCGAGCGGACTTCATGGTCGTTGATGACCTTGGCGTTGCGGAGCATCCCTTCGAGGGTGAGGATCCGGCCTTCGATGAAGGCCTGCTCGTTCTTGGCGTCCTCGTATTCGGAGTTCTCCATCAGATCGCCGAATTCTTTCGATTGCTTGATCCGCTCGGCGACCTCCTTGCGCTTGACCGTCTTGAGAAACTCGAGCTCTTCCTCGAGCTTGCGCAGGCCTTCGGGCGTTAAAATCGTTTCCTTTTCATCCATGCCGTTCGGCTCACCTGAGAGGATTTCGCGCTGTGCTGACGTCCCGTGACCGTCCTGAAGAGGACGAGACTGAGGAACGCCCTCAGTCTCGACCTCGCATAACGCCTGGTAGTATACCGGATGAGCGAAACATTTGTCAAAGGCCCGTATCGCGCCAAAAAGCCGGTTACCGAAGGGGGTATCGTCGCGCCATAAAAGGTGTTACCCACCGAAACCCACCGAAGGAGGGCTTGGGGTGACGCCCGCATCC
>Ga0307479_10006735_pt1 | contig 10572 bp, 10 predicted proteins | sample atmos_gasesECM4C_FD_203743 | JGI IMG/M metagenome (GOLD analysis project Ga0307479, IMG submission 203743) | Hardwood forest soil microbial communities from Morgan-Monroe State Forest, Indiana, United States - atmos_gasesECM4C_515 | ecosystem: Environmental > Terrestrial > Soil > Temperate...
AAAGTTTCGTGGAATCAAACAGTGTGAGGATTTGCCAGAACGCGTGTGCGGCACTCGGGCGCGCCTCTGAATTGGAGTTGGAGTTGCTTTTCGCGACTACTACAGGGGATTGGTTTGGTACTTGGTTTAAGGCGGGGGGCATGGTGAAGGGTAAGTGTAACTAAATCCATGCGCCGTTCTATAATGCCGAGCACTTTGCCGCGATTTCACGGAATGTTGTGAAGATGCTGCGGCATCATTTAGATTATGAATAGCTTTGAAAATTGGTTCTGCGCTTCGAAATTGTGGCAGTACCTCACAGAGCGCAGGTGGCTGCCATGGGCGCTTGAGGGGGTGGATCTCGGAGAGCATGTCTTGGAAGTTGGAGCGGGCCGAGGGGCGGCCACGGCGGAACTGGCGCGATGCGTGCGAAGCGTTACCAGCCTAGAGTACAGCCATGATTTCTGCGTGAGGTTGCTGGCCAAGTCTGATGCCGCAAGCGTAGTGCAAGGCGATGCTTCTGTTTTGCCGTTCGAATCGCAGACATTTACTTCAGCGATCGCTGTGTTAGTGCTGCATCACCTGCGCTCGAGTGACGCGCAAGATCGAGCCTTCGCGGAAATCTTTAGAGTGCTAAAGCCGGGCGGAGTTTTTGTGGCACTTGAAATTCAAGGTGGGTGGTTTACCCGCCTGACGCATTTCAAGAGCACTTTCGTGCCTGTCTCAACAGATGGGTTGGACAGCAGGCTGCGGGCCGCGGGATTTTCTAATGTCAGCGTGAACAATCGAAACGGGGCGATCAGAATACGCGCAGAACGCATTGCGGAACGTAACGCGCAAGAACAGAAGGTGCGTTGACGTGGCTAAGCGCTGCGCTTAACATCCGAAGATGAAGGGCAAGCTTCCCTCCCAATTTCCTCCCGGTCCGGAACCTGGCGCGCTCGATGGCGTATTCAGCCCAATCCGGCGCGATCCCCTAAACTTTCTAGCCGCCGCCGCGCGCGAGTATGGGGATATTGTCGGATTGCGGTTTTTGCATTACCGCACTTACGTGATTTCGCATCCCGATTACATCGAAGATGTGCTTGTGAATCATCCGCGGAAATTTGTGAAAGGCCGTGTGTTACAGGCCAACAAGCGGTTGTTCGGAAATGGATTGCTCACCAGCGAAGGCGATTTCTGGCTACGGCAGCGGCGGCTGGCGCAGCCGGCGTTTCATCGCACACGGATCGCTTCTTACGGCGAAACGATGGTGCGTTACACCGAACAAATGTTGGAGCGTTGGAGGCATGGAGATGAAGTCGATGCGCATCAGGAAATGATGCGGCTGACGCTAAACATCGTCGGCAAAACTTTATTTGACGCCGATGTAGCGGGCGACGCGCGAGAAATTGGCAGGACCATCACGTTGCTGCTGAATTTTAGCTCTGATTTTCGGCGGCTCATTTTTACCCCCAAGTGGCTTCCTACGCCGCGTAATATCCAGACCACCATGGCGATTCGACGGTTGAACAAAATTGTCTTTCGCATGATTGCGGAGCGCCGCGCCTCGGGTCGCGATGCGGGGGATCTTTTGTCTATGCTGCTGGCCGCGCGAGACGAAGACGGTTCGCGGATGGACGACAAACAATTACGTGACGAAACGCTTACGCTGTTTCTGGCGGGGTATGAGACCACGGCAAACCTGCTGGCGTGGACATGGTGGCTGCTTGCGACCCACCCAGAGGTAGAACGCACATTGCATGAGGAACTCGATGGGTTGCTTACCGGGCGGTCTCCGGGGATGGATGATTTGCAGAGATTGCGATACACGGGACACATCTTGACGGAGTCATTGCGGCTCTATCCTCCAGCATGGGGAATGGCGCGCCTGGCGATTGAAGATCATGAAATCGCGGGCTACCCCGTGCCGGCAGGAACTGGCGTGGCGATCGCGCAATGGGTGGTGCAACGCGATCCGCGATGGTATGAAGCGGCGGACGAGTTTCGTCCTGAGCGCTGGGAAGGGGATTTGCAGAAGCGGCTGCCTCGTTTTGCATACTTTCCGTTTGGCGGAGGCCCACGCCAGTGCATCGGCAATATGTTTGCGTTGATGGAAGCTACGCTCGTACTCGCGACGGTCGCCCAACGTTTTCGATTGAGAATGATGCCGAACCAGGAGATCGTGCCGCTGGCGTCAATTACGTTACGGCCTAAAAATGGCGTGGCGATGCGACTGGAATCGAGGCGCGGTGCCAAGTCTGATTTGAAAATTTCGGCTGCGGTCGTTAACGGGATTTGATAATACGCATTGCTGCTGCCAAGCGTTACTTGGCGGCGACTGCAGTTCCCAATTCAGCTCTAGTCTGCATGACGCGCAGGATAGAGTCGCGTGTAACCATGCCGATCACTTGCGCGTCGTCTTCTCCCGATACGCTGACCACCGGCATTTGATTAATGTCGGCGGCGAGCAGTCGTTCGAGCAAGCGCAACAGAGGCTCTTCAGGCGACGCCCAGGAAATACGTTCGCGCGGAATCATGACCGCCTGGACGGAATTGCTGTTCCACTCGTCGCGCGGCACTGAGTTTAGGGCCTGCACGTTCATCATGCCCACCAGGCGATCTTCGGTTACTACCAAGTGGCAGCGACGCCCGGTCCTTAGAACTTCTGCGCTGTATTCCTCGAGAGAAGTATTGCGATTGATGATAGGAACTTCGTTGTTCATTACGTCTGAAGCGCGCAAGCCAGCCAACGTTTCGCGTATGGCAAGTTGCGCGATGCTGTCGCGAGCCGCGCTTTGTAAGTAGATGCCGATACAAATCAGCCACAAACCCGTTTGCCAATCGTTTTTGGCGGCCGCGAACCAAGCGCCCACCAACATGATTCCGTATGCCACCAATTGGCCGCTGACGCTGGCGACGCGCGTGGCGCGAGTAAAGTCTTTCGTCGCGCCCCAAACAGCGGCGCGAAAAATCCTTCCGCCATCGAGAGGGAATCCCGGCAAAAGATTAAAGGTGGCGACGGATAAATTGATGATTACCAACCATTGGCCTGCAGCGCCTATCGCATCGTTGGAAGGAAAAGCCAGCGTAAGCGCAAAAAAGAGGCCACCCAGGAGATAACTGGAAATGGGGCCTGCTATGGCGATGTTGAATTCCTGGATAGCTTTTGAGGGCTCACGGCCGATGCGGGCCACCCCGCCGAAGATAAATAAGGTGATGGACACAACACGAATTTTGTAATGCATGGCAACGACGCTATGCGAAAGCTCGTGAAAGAGCACTGAAGCGAAAAACAGTATGCTGGTCAGGAGCCCTACCGTCCAACCCTGCCTAGCGCTCCACGCCGGATGAAGACTAGTGAACTGCCTCGAGAGGGAATAGGTGATCAAGGCGAAAATCAACAGCCAACTGGCGTGCAGATAGATGGGGATCCCAAGGATGCTGCCGATTCGAAAGCCTGATTTCGTTGGCATGATTCGTGACTAAACCGAGCTGGCCCCCGCCCGAGCAATTTTCCTAACCTGCTGTAACTAGATTACGCCTTTATTGGACGAGCCGCCAAACGTTGACGGGCCGAGTCAGGGCGACCACAGCGTGTCGCTCTTCCCACGAAAGAGGTTGCTCCCACGCGGATAACCCGTTTGCCTGCTTTCTCTTTGCGATGGTGTGCGTCGTGCGATTCAACATGCCGAAGCAAAGGAGAGTCGTCATGATCGCCATACTGCACTTCACGACGCTGGTAATCACCACCTTATTTGCGGCTGGCGCGGCCGCGCTGGCCAATTGGCTTTTGTTACGGGCGACGTTTCAGCTTATGCGCCCAGCAACCGCGGACAGGAGATCGACGGGAGCCACGGCGGGAACTCTAGTCAGACGTGCTCGTGCCTCCAGCTAATTCCGGTGACGGACCAACGCGTTCGGGCGTTTGTGGACTGCCGTCCCGGGACCGTGTCGCGAAGAGTTTTGATTTGCATGACCACAGAAAGAAGGGAGCAATACCATGTTGGCTTTGAAATATTTGCTGATGCTTCTCGGTCTCGGCCTATTTGGCAGCGCAGGCGCTCTGGTTGTTTACGATGTGTATGTTGCTGAACGATTGAGACGACTGATCAAGCGAACAGCGAATGGCGAGAGTGATGCGCCGGCTATATTGCCGCCGGTCCCTTTAGCGCCGGTGCGTTGGAAGCTGGCCCAGCAATTAGCAGCCGCGGCCGTGTTGCCGTTGTTGCTGGCGCTCAGCATCGTGGTCATTCCCGATGGGACGGCGGGAGTGCGCATCAGCCAGATTCGGGGAGCACAGCCCGGCACACTGTATCCCGGTGTGCACATCGTAACGCCACTCATAGATAGCGTGGCGCTGTATGACACCCGCGAACAGGTGTATTCGACGGTAGCTGCGGAGACCGACAAGCAAAAAGGCGAAGTGCTCTCCGTGCAGGCCCGCGAAGGATTAAATATCGGGCTGGCAGTCTCAGTGCGCTACCGGCTGGATCCGCGGCGTCTCGATTCAATTCACACCAACCTGCCGCAACCCGTTGGCGAACAGGTGGTCGCGCCAGTGGTGTCGACGATCTACCGGCAATTGGCTCCTAACTACATGACCCGGGAAATATTCGCGACCAAGCGGGAGGAGTTGCGTTCGAAAGCCGCGGAATTGATCACCACGCGCCTCGGGAGCGACGGCATCGTGGTACGCGAAGTCTTGCTGCGCGATCTGCAATTGCCAGAGGAGTATGCCAAAGGCCTCGAAGGGCTGTTGCTGAAAGAGCAGGAGGACGAGCGCCTCAGCACCGAGCAGGACATTAAATTCAAGGAAGTGAAAATCGCGGAGCTCGAAGCGGAAGCGCAGAAAGCTCGCTCCGTGAAACAAGCGGAAGCGCAGGCGCAAGTGCGGGTACTGCAGGCCAAGGCCGAAGCGGACGCGATGCAGTACACCCTGCCGCTGAAACAAAAGCAGATTGAACAAACTAAACTGGAGGCGCAAGCACGCAAGGAAGCTACACTGCAGAATGCGGAAGCCGCCGCGCAGGCTAAAGTGATCGACAGCAAAGCCGAAGTGGAACGTCAAAGGAATTTGTCGGAGGCCGAAGCGAATCGCATCCGGGTGACAGCGGCGGCGGATTCGGAGCGCATGAAATTCGAAGCCGCGGTGCTGAAGTCCAATCCAATGCTCATTCAGAAAATCATCGCGGAACGCCTGTCGGATAAGCTGCAAATCATGATGGTGCCCATGGACGGCAGGAATTTCTTCGCCAGCGACGTGATGCGATCGGCGTTCTCTGGTTTAGGTAGCCCTAACGGCAATGCTGTCAACGATGCGGATTTATCAAGCCAACCGACGAGCGCTGCGGTGCAGCGTAAAGCTGCCCGGCATCCTTGATACTAGAAGACTAGAGGGCGATACCAGCGGGCGCAAAGGCGGCGTGGATGGGCTAACTGATTTGCCCATCTCGCTGCTGGCTCTTTTACCACAGCGGTTAATCGGGATATGCTTTCTTCTTCGTGAAGGACAAAGCCAATTAGCTCAAACGGCCTAAAAAGAATTTCTGGGGTATTTCGATGAGTCTCCGCGTCAAGTTGCTACTGATTTTTATGATGACCGTCGTGCTGTCGGTCACCGCAGTGGCTTACGGCGTGACGCATTACACGCGCGCGGCGTTTGAGGAGATGGACGCACAACGCACCGAGGCGCTGGTGGCGCAATTCCAGAAGGAATTTGCGCAGCGTGGCGAAGAGGTCGTACACCAGGTGGAGAATATCGCGAACGCGGAAATCACCTTGCGCATGGCCTTGGATCTGGCGCGGCCCAACGCCGACCAATCTCTGTATGTGCACGATGGCACTGGCGCGGCGCAGGATCATGGACTGGATTTTGTGCAATTCGTCAATTCCGACGGGGCGCTGATCTCCTCGGCACAGTTTCCATCACGAGTCGGATACAAAAACGATTGGGTCATCGCCAATAAGAATTGGAGGGACTCGCACGCATTTTTGACCAAAGAGGAGTTGCCGGACAGCGTGGCGCTTTCGTTGACGGTCGTGCGAACCTTACCGGTGGGGGATAAGAATTTTTACATCATCGGCGGGCGCCGGCTCGATCAGAATTTTCTTGCGTCATTGGTGCTGCCCGCGGGGATGCGGACGCTTTTGTATCAGAATCTGGAGCCTGGCTTTAGTCCCGCGGAATTGACCGATGCGGGCGGAGTCGTACCACAGGCGGAGCGATACACTTCGTTGATCGAACAAAGTAAAAAACAGCCGCAGCGGGCGGCTATTGGCACCATAAATTGGAATACGGATCCGGCCAGCGCGGAAACATTTCACGCCATTCCTCTCACCGGCCGAAATGATGAGTTGTTGGGCATATTGTTGGTGGGCAGCTCGCGGCGAGAATTGGTGTTGTTACTGGAACGCATTGAATGGATCGCCGCATCGGTGGGGGCTGGCGCGCTGCTGATTGCCTTGCTGCTTATATGGTGGTTTTCGGCGCGAATTACCCAGCCGGTGGAAGAATTGGCCATAGCGGCGCGCGACGTAGCATCGGGCAGATGGGATGCGCGGATTGACGTGCGCACTTACGACGAAGTGGGACAACTGGCGACCGCGTTTAATGACATGACCCGCACACTGGGCGTGCAGAAGGAGCGGTTGCTGCAGACGGAACGGGTTGCCGCCTGGCGGGAATTGGCGCGGAGATTGGCGCACGAGTTGCGGAATCCGCTGTTTCCACTGCAAATTACCGTGGAAAATCTGCAACGCGCACGGCAACTTGATCATGAACAGTTCATGGAAGTTTTTACCGAGTCGACCGCGACATTGAAAACGGAATTAGCTAATTTGAATTCCATTGTGGCGCGCTTCAGTGATTTCTCGAAGATGCCCGCGCCAAGATTCGAACGGATGAATGTGAATGAATCGCTTCGCGAAGTGCTGAGGCTTTTTGATGCGCAATTTAATGAAGTTGGGAAACCGGCCATCACGCGCGAACTGTTTCTGAAAGACGATTTGCCGGAAATTGATGGGGATGCGGAATTGCTGCATCGCGCGTTTCAGAATGTGGTATTGAACGCCGTGGATGCCATGCCTGCCGGCGGGACGCTTACCTTGCGAACGTCGGATCTTGACGGAAAGATTCGCGTGGAAATCGCGGACACCGGCAGCGGGTTGACGTCGGAAGAATCGAAGCGATTGTTCACGCCGTACTACACAACAAAGCCCCAAGGGACGGGTCTGGGCCTGGCGATTGTGCAGTCCGTGGTGAGTGATCACCATGGCACGGTTTCTATTTCCAGTGAAGAAGGCTGGGGCGCCACCATTCGCATTGATTTGCCGCAGCGCCAGTCGGACCGCACAGAAACTCCGCACGGTGAAGTCATAACCGCAAAATCCGAGCCGACCACGTTGGCCGCCGCGTCGGACTAAGACTTCAAGGAGCCCGCTTGCCGCGCAAGGCCCATTTGCTTCTTGTAGATGACGATCCCAATACGCTGGCTTCGCTTTCGCGCGCATTTCGCATGGCCGGCCACGAAGTAACGGTTTGCGACAACGCCACACGCGCGGTGGAAACGCTTCGCAGTGAGCCGTTTGATCTGGTTTTTTCCGATGTGATGATGCCCGGCAAAACGGGACTGGATTTGCTCGAAGAAATGAAAAGCCTGGGCATAAAATCGCCGGTCATCATGATTTCTGGGCAGGCCAACATCGAAATGGCGGTGCGCGCTACAAAGCTTGGCGCGCTGGATTTTCTGGAAAAACCGCTCTCCACCGACAAACTATTGCTGACCATCGAGAATGCGCTGCGCATCACGTGGCTCGAGAGTGAAAATCAGGAGCTGCGGCGCCGTATCGGGAAACATGAGCTCGTGGGTGGCGGCGCGGCGATGAAAAAACTCCTGGGCGAAATTGAGCGTGTCGCGGCGAGTGAGACGCGTGTGTGCATACTGGGAGAAACGGGGACGGGCAAAGAGCTGGTGGCGCGAGCGATCCACGAAAAATCTGTGCGAAGAGAAAACGCGTTCGTTACCTTGAATTGCGCCGCGGTGCCCGCGGAACTGATCGAGTCAGCGCTATTCGGCCATGAAAAAGGCTCGTTCACGGGAGCGGCGGCCAAGCATCTTGGAAAGTTCGAACAAGCGGAAGGCGGCACACTGTTTCTGGATGAGATCGGCGATATGCCACTGGCGATGCAGGCAAAACTTTTGCGTGTGCTTGAAGAAGGAGAAGTCGAACGCGTGGGTGGAGACAAGCCCATCCGCGTAAATGTCCGGGTGCTGGTGGCCACGCACAGGAATCTGGAGAATCTCGTTAAAGAAAATGGATTTCGGCAGGATTTGTTCCACCGGGTTTACGTCTTCCCGTTGCGCGTGCCGCCCTTACGCGAACGAAAAGAAGACATGCCGGAATTGATTGCACACTTCGCGAGTCAAGTTGCTGCGCAGAACGGTTGGAAACAAAAATCTTTTGATCAGGAAGCGATTGAAGAACTACGGCAATATAGCTGGCCGGGAAATGTCCGAGAGCTGCGCAATGTTGTGGAACGGCTGATCCTGCTCTCCGAAGGAGAAACGGTAACCGGCGATGACGTAAGGCTAGTGCTTCCCAGTTACACGATCAAAGCCGGAGATAGCGGTGCCGGTGCCCGTGTAAACCATCATGAAACCGGCACTCTTGCGGAGCGGAGTGAAGGGTTCGAACGTGAGACGCTGATTTCGGAGATTCGACGACAGAATTTTCACATGACAAACGTGGCACGCGCTTTAGGTTTGGAGCGCAGCCATTTGTACAAGAAATGCCAGCAATTGGGGATCGACCTACAGGCCATTCGCAAGCCCGCATGAGGGTTCAAGTGTCTGCATGTACGGAAAAAATTCCTTTCTGACGTCTGACTTCGGGCATGTAGGAATGACTTCGTGAATCCATGGCTTATCGCCACGCCGATCGCTCTCACAGCGGCAGCCGTAACCGCTTACGGCGCCGTCAATCCACGCTCTGAACTGTTTGGCCCGACGGTGTGGCGAACAAATTCGCCACGGAAACTGGCGATTACGTTTGACGATGGCCCCAATCCCAAAATCACTCCCGAACTATTGAAGCTACTCGAAGATTATGAGGCACGCGTTACTTTTTTTATGGTGGGGCGATTCGCACAGAACTGCCCGGAACTTGTCCGTGAAATTGTGGTTCGTGGCCATGCCCTGGGGAATCACACTGCCACGCATGCAAATCTTTTCTGGAATACGTCAACGCAAATCAGAGAGCAGATGTGGCGTTGTAACGATTCGATCGGTACCATCACCGGGATGGCGCCCAAGTGGTTTCGTCCGCCATGGGGGATGCGCAATCCGTGGGTAATTTCCGGCGCGATGGGAATGGGAATGCGCACGGCGTTGTGGACACTCTTGCCCGGCGATTGGCGGGTCAAACCGGCGTCATGGCTGATAAAACGAATGGAGCCCATTGCAAAGCGCGCGGAGTCCTCGAGCGTCTCTGGCAATAATTTACACGCAGGCCACGGCGATGTTCTTTGCCTGCACGACGGAGACTACCGTTTTCTGAATGCGGACCGCCGCGCGACGGTGGAGGCTTTGCAATACTGGCTTCCGCGCTGGCGTGACCTAGGGCTTGAATTTGTTACAATTGATGAAGCGGTGAGTTATCCCGCGCAATAACCATGGACGAACGTTCTTTTTACAACGAGAAAGAAGAAGTCCGAAAGGTAAAGCTAATTTGCCCCAGCTGCCGCGGAGAATTTGAGGCCCCAGTGCGCTGGAAAGTGGCTCGCAAGAAAAGAGAATTACCGCGCGGCGCCGGCGAGGAAGACAAGAAACGTTTCGCGAAGGCCAGTTCCTACATGGTCAGGCTCGACGATCTGGTGGCCTGCTACAAGTGCCGGAAAAGGTTTGAGTTGACTGGGCAGTCCACCGTGCTAATCAACGATACCCTCGGCGATCCCAACGCCGATCCGGAAAATTTTGGAAACCGGTAAGTAGAAGGCCCAGCGGCGCGTCCGCAGGCCCCCTGACGGCCTTCGATCAAATCTCAGGGTACATTTCAAAAAACGCTTCCATGGATTGGCGGAAGGTGGCCTCTATTTCTTCCTTGCTGCCTTCGATCAGGTGCATGGTAACGCGCGCGCTGCGCCCATTTTTCAAAACCACGGTGGCGTCGCGCACCTCGCCAAGATCGTCTTCGGGTAGAAGACGCATCCCATAAATCAGCGCTAGTTTTGCCATTACGGCCTCCAAGTGTCACGCCAGCCTAGCTCGCGTTGTCAGTCAGGTCAATGAGCGTTCGACGGTCAGATTGAATTAGGCAGGACCCAGGTTGTATAACGTGATATTTTAGGCATCCTCGATTCCAGCGACAGCATCGGACCAAAAGTTACGGGAAGGTGCCCATGAAGCGCGTGTCCAGTAGACGAATTGCGATATACAGCGGCGTGACCTTGATGGGCGCGATGTTGCTATTGGTTCCGACAATGTCTGCACAGCAACCTGACGGTCCGCAAACTTCGCCACCTCCTGCGGTTGGCCCTGCAGCCAGGTCAAGTATTCCTCGCCATAGCGGGACTACGGAAAGAATTACCGTTCCAGCAGGCACACGGATGGCTGT
>Ga0307479_10006736_pt1 | contig 10569 bp, 8 predicted proteins | sample atmos_gasesECM4C_FD_203743 | JGI IMG/M metagenome (GOLD analysis project Ga0307479, IMG submission 203743) | Hardwood forest soil microbial communities from Morgan-Monroe State Forest, Indiana, United States - atmos_gasesECM4C_515 | ecosystem: Environmental > Terrestrial > Soil > Temperate...
GCTGGCCGTGGCGCTCGTCGCCGTGGTGAGCGGCGCGGCTGTGATCTCCGCGTTGCTCAATCTCGATTTGGATCTCGAGCGCAAACTGACGCAGGAATTCCGGATGCTGGGTGCCAACCTGGTGATCTCTTCGCGTCGAGCGGCACCGATGGCGGACGCGGGCACCGGCTCGCCCGTGCTGCTGGACGAAAATGCGGCGCAGACAGCGCTGGCGGAAAATCAGAATCCGAATGTCGCAGCAGCGGCGCCCTATCTTTACATCGCCGCGCGCGCGACGAATTCCCTCACGGACACGCCCGTGGTCGTTGCCGGGACGTGGCTCGACCAGGCGCATAAGCTTTCGCCCACGTGGAAGATCGAAGGAGACTGGATCGCATCGCGCGATGATGAAACACGCTGCCTCGTGGGCCGCAACGTGGCGCGGCAATTCCAGCTTGCGCCAGGCAGCCAATTGGATTTGACATACATGGGGCGAACGGCGCACGTTGAGGTTTCCGGCGTGGTGGATTCCGGCGGCACGGAAGACAATCAGATTTTCGTGAATCTTCCCGTGGCGCAGCGGCTCGCGGACCTCAGCGGAAAAATCGAGTTGATGCAATTGAGCGTGAGCGGCACGCCTGCCAGCATCGCGGGATACGCCGCGCAATTGGCCAAGGCGCTTCCCCAATACGAAGTGCGGCCCATCCGGCAGGTGACCGAAGCGGAGGGGCAGCTTCTCGGCCGCACGCGCCTGCTGATCGTCTTGATGGTGGCGCTGATACTCGTGCTCACCGCGCTGTCCGTCCTGGCAACTATGGCGGCGCTGGCCATGGAGCGGCGCGAAGACGTAGGCCTGATGAAGGCGCTGGGCGGCTCGATTTCGCGGATTGTGGCATTATTTTTGGCCGAAGTGGGCGTGCTGGGCGCTGCCGGCGGATTGATCGGGTGCATCGCGGGCGTGGCGCTTTCGCGCTGGATGGGCGAGCGGGTTTTCGGTGCGTCCATCGCGCCGCGCTGGGAGACGTTTCCGCTCACCATTGTGCTGATGACGGCCGTGGCGCTGGCGGGGGCGCTGCCGCTGCGTCTGCTGGGACGCGTGAAGCCCGCGGCGATTTTGCGAGGGGAATAGTGGCACCGATGGTCCAAATCGAAGACCTGCGAAAGGCGTTCGGGGGCGTGCGCGCGCTCGATGGCGTGTCGTTCCGGGTGGAAGAGGGCGAATGGATCGCCATCATGGGACCGTCGGGCTCGGGCAAGACGACGCTCATCAATATTCTCGGTGGGCTGGACACGCCGACCTCCGGCAGCGCGATTGTGGACGGCGTGGATGTGGGCCGGCTCGACGAAGCGGGGCTCACGCGATTTCGCGCCGAGAAGATCGGATTTATTTTTCAGCAGTTCCACTTGGTGCCCTATCTCACGGCGCTTGAAAACGTGATGCTGGCGCAATATTTTCACAGCACCACGGATGAATCGGAGGCGCGCGCGGCGCTCGAACGCGCGGGCCTGGGCGACCGCATGGACCACGTTCCTGGAAAACTCTCCGGAGGCGAGCAGCAGCGCGTGGCCGTGGCGCGCGCGCTGATCAACCATCCGAAATTGATTTTGGCGGATGAGCCTACCGGGAATCTGGATGAAGCGAACGAGGAGATCGTGCTGGGTCTGCTGCGTGAACTGCACGCCGAGGGGCGCACGATATTGATGGTGACCCATGCTCCGTCCATTGGACGCATGGCCGACCGCCGCATCGAACTGGCGCACGGCCGCCTGACGCAAATCACCGAGCTTTCCGAGGAGGAGGAAATTCGCCTCGATCACGTGCTCGAACAGGTGTGGCTCACCGGCGAGGAAGGAACGGCGCACGAGGTCGCGGGTATGCGGGAAGGCGGCGTGAAGGACACGGCGGCATTGGTCGCGCGGCTGAAGGACCTGGGACTGCTCGAAGTGCGCGATAGCGAAGTGGCGCTTACCGCGCGCGGCGAAAATCGCGCGCGCGACATCATCCGGCGGCGGCGCTTGGCCGAACGCCTGTTGACCGACACATTCTTGGTGGCCGATTCGGAGGCCGACTCACACGCCTGCAAGTTCGAGCACATCATCAGCCCCGAACTCGACCGCCGCATCTGCACTTTTCTTGGGCATCCCAAGACGTGCCCCCACGGCAATCCCATCCCCCCCGGCGGCTGCTGCCCGGAACGGTAACCATAATGGAGACCCCCCTGATTTTGTCCCGATTAGAAATGGGTCTCGATGTTTATTTTCAGTGAGTTACGGCGGTTTCTATTTCCTAGCTCGTCCCGATTAGAATTCTTGAGACTGGGGGCTAGAAACTGGATGCTGAAGACTTCTCCGAGAGCGGCGTTTGATTGCCTTTTAAGTATCATGCCATATTATAACATGATTGTCAAGTCGGGACGAGCGGAGGGAACCACAAGTCCTTTAGCAACTGATCATTAGAGATGGCTAAAATGGATGGGGAATGCGAATTTGGGGTGGGCGGCGCCAGTAAGGAAGGGTTTCGCAGGGAACGGGAGACAATTCCACCGTGGGCGCGGTCCATCCGCAACGATCCCATCGGTTGAACGGAACACATTTCGAGAGTGCATCGCGTTAAAATAGGGCCAAGAGGCACGGTCAATTTATACAAGAGTGATACCCATATGACCTCCGAAGAGATCGACCTGTATATGGATCGTGGGTTTTCCATCGAATGTTCTCAAATGGTTCTTCACCAAAACACTGAGACTTCGCCCGCGATCTATGAAGGTCCCGGTTCAATCTATCAAACACCGGACGGCGGGTTAGCGTTCAAGTTCTATCCGCGTACCAAAGGTGACTTTCGAGCTCTGGGGCGATTTTTTGGGCCGGACGCTCCGAAAGAGGGGCAGATCATTCCGCGCGATCAATATTTCCGCCTCAGAGCGGTTTCTATGCGAGGGGAAGAGTGGCTCGGCGAGCGCATATTTCCCGATGTGAGCTTGGGTGTTGACGGAGATCAGATCGTGACCGGACGCCTGTACGAGCTGGTCAAGCACGTGGACGACCCAAGAGCACGCGACGACAAGGCTTATGTGAGCTTGAATTTCGCAGAACTTTTCGATTTTCCCGGAAACACTCCGCGAACAACCAAGACCTTTCTAAAGGGTGTCCAGACCAGCTTCTCTGGCGACTGGTCGTCCGCCGTTTTCTCGACCGCGGAGCTGAAGTTCGAACTACACAAGCACCGTGGGACCGTCTTCTTGTCAGCATCCTCGGAGAGCGCAGTACTACCCGCTAATCTAGATATGCGCATTTGCGAAGCACTTGAGTTCACATTCTTCGTGCCGGCGCGTTGGGTAGTTCGAGAAGTTCACGAGGGCGCTCGATACACTGCTGCTCTGCGGTCTTTTCCGAAGACTAAAGCTAAGCAGTCCGGGCGCCCGCCGATCAAATTTAGTAGCGTGCCATCAGAACCAGATGTCTGGCGTCTGTTTGTGAAGTACTTGGAATATGTTCTGCCGCACCCGGAATCACGGTGGCACCCGTTATCGGAGGATGTGCATGTCGTTGTTACTGGGGATGCGGGGTCATTGGACGCTGGCTTATTGGCTCTTTCCGTTTCCGTCGAAGGCGCTCTGGTCGTTGGTTTTCCCAATCTCGCCAGTCCTGACGATCGACTCCGCCAGCAGATCACAGCGGCTACGAAGCTTGTATGCGATTCTGAGCTGGACGGCCCCTTCAAGGAGCGATTGAAGGGTTCACTCGTGGCGATGAACACCCCGCGAGCAAAGGATAAATTGCGCGCCCTCGTGGATATTGGATTGATCCGGAAGGAGCTGTTGGATTGTTGGGCATCGATCCGCAATTCGACAGTTCATGCTTCGGACATCGACCCGGCCGAAATCGGCGAACTATATGGTCGCTATCAGTCTGTACTGACGCTGTTCAATGAACTCGTGATTCTCATAATTGGCTACACCGGTCAATACACCGATTACAGTGCTCCGGGTTGGCCGAGACGAAACCTCGATAAGACGTTCCCTGACGAGCGAAGTGTCACCACCGAGCCACACGGCTGAAGCCGTGCCCTGACGAAGGAGCATTTGCGAGATGACTTCTTACGGCTTCGGTTTCTTCGCGGGTTTCGACTTGCGGGAACTATTGAGGGCGATGCCCCGGCGAAGTGAATTCCTGGTTCGCCACACTAGAATGGGGAGACGATGCCGATACCGATAGATGCGCGGAAGAAGCCCGCGAGCGTGAAGGTGCACGTGACGACGGGCGAGGGCGTGGAAATCACGTGGTCGGACGGGCACAGGAGTCGCTACGATTTTCCGTACTTGCGCGAGCAGTGTCCCTGCGCGACGTGCAACGACGAGCGCGAAAAGAAAGCCGCGCAGGGCTCGGGCGGGGCGGTGTTGCCGATGTTCAAGCCGCGCGTGACGGCGAAATCGGCGGCGGCGGTGGGCAGCTACGCGATTCAGATTCAATTTTCCGACGGGCACGCGACGGGAATTTATAGCTTCGAGCATCTGCGGGAGATTTGTCCCTGCGAGGAGTGCGGGAGGGAGTTTCGGTAGCCGGTGCCCACCTAGGCGATCAATCCGCGTCGGCGCAGCAAGCGAGGGGGCGGCTCGATTCAAGAATGCGATGTGACGCATTCGCACAATGAGGGGGCAGCGCACTTTCCTTCGCGGGCGTTTCAACGTATAGTTTCATTCCGCGTCCTTACAATTTATGGCATCAAACCCCACGGGTTCCCTGTCCGCACCAAGTGGTGCGCGGCCGGTCGTCAAAGTGCTGGTAGCCACGACGGCCATGCTGGCGTTCATTTCCTTCTGGCGCGCCGCAGCCGTGGTCCTCAACGATTTAGGCTCCTCCGCGTTCTACGCGGGCGCGATTGCCGAGCATTTCATCGGGAAGACCGCCCCCTGGTTCATTCTCGCCATCATGCTGTTTGCCTTCGCGGTGCAGACGCTCTACTTCGAGAGCTGCAGCATGTTCGTGCGCGGGGGCGTCTACCGCGTGGTGAAGGAGGGGATGGGCTCGACGCTGGCCAAGTTTTCGGTTTCCGCGCTGATGTTCGACTACATCCTGACGGGGCCCATCAGCGGCGTGTCCGCAGGCCTGTATTTGGTGGGCCTTTTGAACGAACTGCTGCGCTACGCGCACGCGAGTTTCACGCTCCCCATGAACGCGACGGCCGCCACGTTTGCCGTGCTGGTGACGATTTTCTTCTGGTGGGAAAACGTCAAAGGCCTTCCCGAATCGAGTGAAAAGGCGCTGCGCATCATGTATGTGACCACCGTGATGGTGGTGCTGCTGATCGTGTGGTGCTGCTATACGATGTGGGTGCGCGGCGCCCATCTTCCTCCCTTCCCGCGGCTCTCGAATTTCACCTACTCGAAGGATTCGCTGGGATGGCTGCGGTATACGTCGCTGCCATACACCGTGACGCTGGTCGGCATTTTCATCGGGCTGGGCCACTCCGTGCTGGCCATGAGCGGCGAGGAGACGATGGCGCAGGTGTACCGGGAAATCGAGCATCCCAAACTGCGCAACCTGGAAAAAGCGGGACTCGTGATTTTTATTTACAGCCTGATTTTCACGGCGGGCGTGGCGTTTTTCACGGTGATGATCATTCCGGACGCGGTACGAAAAACTTTCTTCGATAACCCGATCAGCGGGCTTTCGATGTACCTCGTGGGGCCTTTGGAATTGCGGCTGATATTCCGGATTTTCGTCGTCGTGGTGGGTGTGATGATGCTGGCGGGAGCGGTGAACACCGCCATCGTGGGGTCGAACGGAGTGTTGAACCGCGTCTCCGAGGACGGGATTCTTCCGGACTGGTTTCGCCACCCGCACCGCCGCTTCGGGACGTCGCATCGCATCCTGAACCTGGTGGTGGGCTTGCAGATTTTCACGATTGTGCTGAGCCGGGGAAATATTTTTGTCCTTGGCGAGGCGTACGCCTTCGGCGTGATGTGGAGCTTCGCGATGAAGGGCCTCGCGGTGCTGGTGCTTCGATACAAGATGCCGGGCGGACGGGAATTCCGCGTGCCTCTCAACCTGAAGATTGGAAAGGTGGAGATTCCCGTGGGCGTGGGCCTCATCACGCTCGCTTTGTTCGCGCTGTGCATCATCAATTTGTTCACCAAAGAAGTGGCCACGATTTCCGGAGTGATTTTCACGATTGCGTTCTTCGCGGTTTTCACGTTCTCGGAAAGAATGACGCGAAAGGGCGCGGCGGGGCACGTGGAACTCGATCAGTTCAACCTGGCGCAGGCGGGCGATCTGACACCCGAAAACGTAGGCGTGAAGCCGGGCAACATACTGGTTCCGGTGAGCACGTACTATTCGCTCTACCATTTGCAAGCCGCGCTCGAGCGGGCCAAACGCAGAGAGGCGGAAATCGTGGTGCTGCACGTCCGCATGCTGCGGCGTGCGGCTTCGGGCGAATATGAGCTGGCGGCCGACCAGCTATTCAGCACCATCGAGCAGCTGCTCTTCACCAAAGTGCTTTCGCTGGCGGAAAAGGAGGGCAAGCCCGTGCGGCTGGCCGTCGCCGCCGCGAACGATCTGTGGGAAGGCATCCTGCGCGCGGGGGCCAATCTGCAATCGTGCACCATCGTGGCCGGAAGCTCGTCGAAGATGCCCGTGAACGACCAGGCGCGCGAAATCGGCGTGGCCTGGGAGCATATGTCCGAGCCGCGGCCGCACGTGACGCTCGAAATCTTCACTCCGGCCGGCCAGGAAGAGATTTTCTACCTGGGTCCGCACGCTCCGCAGCTGACGGCAAAGGAAATCGATCTGCTGCACAGAATTTGGCTCGAATTCAGCGATCAACTTCCGGGAGAAGAGATCCACCACCACGACATCATTCACTTCGCCCTGACGGAGGTCGAGCGGGAGATCGCCAATGGAGAGCAGAACGAGGTTCTCGAGCGGCTGCGCGAGCACCTTCATGAAATCGAGAGTCGCCGCTGCAAGCCTTGATTCAGGCCCCGCAAAACCATTTTCATCAATTCCAATAATTCCTCGGCGTGAGATTCGCGGCGCCGCTTCCTGGATATGACGATATTAGCTTCCGCGAATTTCCGAGGTGCAATTGGGGCAGCGTGTGGCCGGAAGCGGGATCGCGGTGAAGCAATAGGGGCAATCCTTCGTCGCAGGGGCCGGTGCGGGCTTGTTCCATCGGTTCATCTGGCGGACCACGAGAAAGATTGCGAAAGCCACGATCACAAAATCAATCACGGTGTTCAGAAACACGCCGTAGTTGATCGTCGCCGCGCCGGCCGCTTTTGCCGCCGCCAGCGTGGGATAGGATTGGCCTGAAATATTCAGGAAAAGATTCGAGAAATCGACTTTCCCGAATAACCGGCCGATGGGCGGCATCAGGATGTCGTTCACGAGCGACGTGATGATGCGGCCGAAGGCGGCGCCGATGACGATGCCCACAGCCAAATCCATCACGTTTCCGCGCATCGCAAATTCCTTGAATTCCTTTAGCATGGATGGTCTCCTCGAATTCCCCGGGGCGTGTCAGGCACGAGATTAGCGAGAACGCATAAGGGCTGGCAAGGTGAAAGCGCAAAGAGGGTAGTGGGTCCGTTTGAATTTTGGCTTTTTGCGCGACGATCGAGAAAATTCAAACTGACGCACGACCGGAAAGAGAGGCGAATATGGCGTCGAGAGCGCGGGATGTTACAATAGGCGCATTTTTGAGGGTGCATCGGAGCGAGTCTGAGAGTCATCGAATGACCGGGGAGAACCTGTGAACAAGGTAATTATCATCGGCAGCGGATGCGCGGGACTGACTGCGGCCATCTACGCCGCGCGCGCGGACTTGAAGCCTCTGGTGCTCGACGGCCATGAGCCGGGCGGGCAGCTTGCGCTTACGACCCTGGTCGAGAATTTCCCCGGCTTTCCGGAGGGAATTTTGGGCCCCGCGCTGATTGAAAATACGCGCAAGCAGGCGGAACGGTTCGGCGCGGAGTTCCGCTCGGGCGCGGTCACGTCGGTGGAGTTGGGGCGGAAGCCGTTCCGGATCACGGTGGGGAAGGAAACCTACGAGAGTGAATCGGTGATCGTTGCGGCGGGGGCTTCGGCGCGGATGCTGGGCATCGAATCCGAACGCCATCTGCTTGGTTTCGGCGTCTCCACCTGCGCGACGTGCGACGGCTACTTTTTCCGCGGCAAGGATATTCTGGTGGTCGGCGGCGGCGATACGGCGATGGAGGAAGCGACCTTCCTCACCAAATTCGCGAAGCGCGTCACCGTCCTGCACCGACGGAAAGAGTTCCGGGCCACGAAGATCATGCTCGACCGCGCGCGGGCCAACGAGAAAATCGAATTCCTGACGCCCTACGTGGTCGAAGAGGTCCACGACGTGGATAAGAAATCCGTCGAGCACGTCCTACTGCGCAATACGGAAACGCAGGAGTTGCGCACCGTGGATGTGGAGGGCATCTTCGTGGCCATCGGCCACGACCCGAATACGGCCGTTTTTCGCGGCCAGCTCAAAATGGACGACGCGGGCTACATCGTTACGCATGAGGGATCGAAGACCAGCGTCCCAGGGGTGTTCGCCGCGGGCGACGTTCAGGACCACCATTATCGCCAAGCGGTCACCGCGGCAGGGTCCGGCTGCATGGCAGCCATAGATGCCGAAAGATTTCTCGCCGGCCAAAAGGCGTGAGCCCGAGCCGGGAAGCGGCGCGGCCTGCATGCCGTCGAGCTTGAGAAGCTCGCCGTTCCGCCGTACAATATTTCGTACCAGCCATCGGACCCTGTTTGCAACTACACTTCATGATCCAATCGAGGCTACTATGCGAAATCGCTTGATGGTTCGATTCTTGGCGGCGGGCATCCTGCTGGTGCTTGCAGGATGCAGCAAGACAACCCCACCCGCACCGCCACCTCCGCCGCCGGTTGTAATTGACGGCGGTACGGTGCTTACTGTGACGCTCAACCAGACTATAAGCACCCAGACGAACGCCAGTGGGGACCGCTTCACGGCTTCGCTGGCTGAGCCCGTAACCGTGAACGGCACCACAATTCTGTCTGCAGGGACTCCCGCCACGGGAACGGTAGTCGCGGCGAAGCAAGCCGGACATTTGAAGGGCGGGGCGCTGCTTGAGTTGACGCTGGACTCCGTCACTGTGAATGGACAGCCCAGTTCCATCCAGACCAGCGAATTCGAAGAGGCCACCAAGGGACGCGGCCAGAGAACGGCGATTGGGGCGGGAGGCGGCGCGGCATTTGGCGCTATTGTCGGCGCGCTTGCGGGCGGCGGAAAGGGCGCGGCAATTGGCGCCCTCGCGGGAGGCGGCGCGGGAACGGCGGGTGCCGCGTACACCGGCAAAAGGGATATCACGCTCCCGGCGGAATCGAGGCTTCATTTCCGGCTGAAAGCGCCGCTCACCATCCAGCAATAACTGAATCCACGTTGCGGGCGTCCGGTGCTCCGCCTGACGCCTGCAACATCCTTTCCCCCTTTCCTTACGCCTTGCGGCAGACGGCCACGCCGTCGCGCAACGGAATAATCACGGGGAAAAGCTCCTTCGACGAATAAATCATGCGATTGAATTGGACGATGCCCCGCGTAGAGGCGTTCTTCGCCGGCTTCGCGACCTTGCCGGACCACAGCACGTTGTCCGCGAGGAGCAATCCCCCGCTGCGCAGGCGCGGAAGCGCCTTGCGGAGCGCCGCAGGATACTGATGCTTATCCACGTCAATGAAAATTAGATCGAATGAGCCAGGAACGGAGTCCATCAGTTCGATGGCGTCGCCGGTGAGGATTTGAACGCGGCGCTCTACACCAGCGCGGCGGAAATATTCGAGGGCGCGCGCCGCGTTGGCCGAATCGCCATCGGTGTAATAGACCGCGGCGGACGGCCCCGCAGCGCGGGCCAGCCAGATCGTGGAATAGCCGATGGCGGAGCCCATTTCGAAAATTCGCCGCGCGCCGGAAATTTGCGCGAGCAGGTAAACCAGCCGCCCGGCCGCCGGGCCGATGATGGGCACATCGTGGCGGCGGGCGTAGCGCTCCATATCCGCCAGCACGGGGTCGCGCTTGGGCAGAATAGCGTACAAATATTCTTCAACTTTGCGATTCGTGATACCGAACATTTTCACTAGCCCAACGACTCCCCGGGCTTGAGCGTGTGAATTTCAAGCCCCGTAATATCCCGCGTAAGCTCGCGAAACTTTTCCGGCGTTCCGGTGAGGACTGGCCACGTGCCGAAATGCATGGGGACCACGCACCGCACGCCGAGCAGCCGGGCGGCGTAGGCGGCCTCGCGGGGGCCCATAGTGAAGTAGTCACCGATGGGCAGGAGGGCCAGATCGGGGGAATAGAGTTCGCCGATAATTTTCATGTCGCCGAAAACGTCCGTATCCCCGGCGTGATAAATCTTCAATCCGCCGGGCAGGTGAACCACCAGCCCCGCGGCTTCTCCGCCGTAGACCCACTGCCCGCCATCCTGAATCCCGCCCGAATGCACCGCATTCACCATGGTCACTTCGATCTCTCCCGCCTTTTGCGTCCCTCCTTTGTTCATTCCGTGCGTGTTCGCGACGCCCTTCGATTCAAGCCACGCGCACACTTCG
>Ga0307479_10006739_pt1 | contig 10568 bp, 10 predicted proteins | sample atmos_gasesECM4C_FD_203743 | JGI IMG/M metagenome (GOLD analysis project Ga0307479, IMG submission 203743) | Hardwood forest soil microbial communities from Morgan-Monroe State Forest, Indiana, United States - atmos_gasesECM4C_515 | ecosystem: Environmental > Terrestrial > Soil > Temperate...
GCAGCTTATCGCTCACACTCGCCTGGCTGATCAAAAACGTGTATCGAACGCCGCTTGCCAGTGAACAGAAACTAGCTGGTGTAACGCTCGTCAGTGGAACAGAATGCCGGCACAAGCAACGCAGCATGCTCACAAGGCGACTTGCCCGTGCGGTGTCAGGCCCAGCGATCAAGAGCGCCGGCGCAACTGAAACGGCTTCGACGATCGCGCTGCAAAGTACGATCCGAGCCGCGAGGGATGCAGGTTTCTCGTCCAAGCCGACAAGGTTCGTCATGAGGTTGCAAATTTCCGTCAGAAACTCACGGGTAGTCCCGTGCGGATAACAGCGCGTTGGGAGCATCAACTGCTGCAGAATGCTGCTCCCGATCTCGGCTGGTTCATACAGCTTGCCGTCGTGCTCGACCACCGGTCCTATGATTTCCTTGGAGCCGTCCCACAGCATTAATTGCGGGTGTGCAGAACGCTCATCGCCGATCAGTTCGATCATGGCGCCGTCGGCGAAAACTTCGCCGGCCGTCGCGATTGGGCTTCCAACCGCCGCTATCCTGGCGGTGTGCTCATTCGGCTTCATATTGCGCTGCCCACCTGTAATTCCCGTGGCTCCCCATCCATTGCTTTCGCGCGGCTCGATTCATTTCAATCGTGCAAAAAAAAAATGCCACGAAGAGAAACTTCGCGGCATCGCGTGCTGAAAATCGATCGGCTATCGTGCGCAACCGATCACTTCATTGTAGACAAAAATAAGTGTAGTCCAGGAATTCCAGTTTGTCAAGCCGCCGGTGGCTTGTGTCCTAGCTCAAATTCTGTGATCCGTCATTCATTATAGCGAGCCAAATTGCAGACAAGCGGCACGTCGAACGATCGCGTGACGTAACCCACTCTGACTTACCACCTTGGATATCCAGCCGGCATTTAATTTCCCTTCGCTGCAGCCGCGTCTGCGTGCGTTTTGTCTTTCCTCTTCTTAGCTTTCTCCCAACGGCGAGTTCCATTGTGCAACCTGGTTGCACAAAGTAAAGGAACTCCCGACAAGGTTATCTGGTGCACGGTGGACGAAAATCGTTAGGCAAATCTTCGGAAGAACAAAACCCACTCGCCAAAACTCCGGTAGCACGAAACTGAGAAGCGCCGCATTTTTGCACGGTGAGAAGGATATTGGTTAGGCGTCGTTGTCTTCTCGAGCGCGCGCGAGGACTTTCTGCAAGTAACGATGCCCCTCTCGGTCGTATTCCTCAATGCCAATCCTCAGAAGTAGCTCACAAATCTGAGAGAGACTTCTCGCCTCTTGGTTCGAAAGTCGCTGCAGCTTTTTTTTGAGATCAGCCGGAATGCGAAAAGCTAGTGGCGCGTCCTTTTTCATCGAGGCGATTGTATGAGAAAGGCTTCGCTCTGCCAACAATTCGATTGACAATTCTCATTGTATGTATGAGAATGTATGTGTTGCTACTACGTCAAAGGGATGGCCATATGAAGCGAAGAGCGGTGAAGAACTCGCGTCGTCTGATTAGAGCGAACCTAGCACTCGCCAAGAAATTGTGGCCTGGTCAGATTTGCAAGTCACACCTGAAGGCCCTGGAAAACTTAACGCTGAGCTATGGAATATCTCTAGGATCTGGTGATCTTCAGCTTCTAGAAAACCGATGGTATGTCACCCATTCAGGACTTCTCAGCCTTGCCGAGCGAAAAGGTTGCTCGGGGATCCGAGTCGAGCCGATTCGAAGCTTTTGTGACCCTCTCTCGAACCGTTGGGTGTTTCGCGCGATCGTATTTAAGAAATCAGGATTAAAGGGCTTCGCTGGATTCGGCGATGCTGATCCCTCAAACGTTTCCCCAATAGTCCGCGGGGCCGAGATGCGCGTTGCGGAGACCCGTGCGGTCAATCGCGCTCTGCGCAAGGCCTATGGGATTGGTATCTGCTCGGTCGAGGAACTTGGGTATGTCTCCTCGCCGACTGAGCGGGTCCATGGGAAAGGGATCGATTCCAGTCATTCGAATGGAAACGGCTCCGCCACTGGCCAGCTCAGGCTCCGCGACAAACTCTGCCTACTGATTCGCAAATACGAACTTGATCCCACCCTCGTGAAACGCTATGCGGCGGACTTCTGCGGAACCGAAGCGCTCCGCGATGCCAGTCGAGACCTGGTCGAAACCTTCATTTCCACATTGGCGGAAGAGGCTGCCAAGGATCGCGCCGCGCTCGTTTGCAAGTTGATGAGATACAACCCGCTTGCGGAGGTCAAGCTATGAAACGACATTTCCCTGGTCTGCACGCTGAAGCATCACGCGGCGATGGAATTCTGGAGGGCATATTCCTGGTTCGAGTCGATCGAGCTTACTATCGTTGGCACCCGCAAAAGCCTTTCTTCATTCTCAGCTTTGCGATCCTCGAACCCAGCGATCTCACCTCACCCAAAGTTTCCGGACGAATCTACTGCACCCACAAGTCGCTCTGGAAACTGAACTGGTTTCTTCGGGACTTCGGCTATGACACGGATTTGCTCGGTCGGGACGAGGTGGATGAAAAAGCTTTGTTCGGCCTCACTGGTGTACTGCGCACTACGAGGAAAACTTTTGCGGGTCGCACCTTTGTCAACCTCGAAGGATTTGCGCCCTCGAGCGAATGGGAATTCATCTCGAAGGATGCTCGCGAAGGCGTCGTGGCAGGAGGGTCGAATGACCTACAGCTTCACGCAGATTAGCCAGTATCTTCGCTGCCCGCGGCGGTATCGCTATCGATACCTCGACGGCTGGCGCGAAAAGGAAGATCGAGCCTCGATGATTTTCGGTCGCTGCTTCGAGAACGCCCTGGCAGCCTATTTCCGCGAAGAAGATTCGACCGCCGCGTTCTTTAAGGCGTGGCAAGAACATCAGGACGCAGTGCTCCAGTATGCGAAGAACGACTCCTGGGACCGGCTGTACCACCAGGGCATTCACCTCCTCGAACGATTCGCTCAGGACGATCGTGTGCGGATCCGGTGCCCGAAGAAAAATCTCCAGGTCAAGTGCACGCGCCGACTTCCGTGCGGAAGCGAATTTGTATCTTACGTCGATGCGATTGGCGAGTTGGATGGGACGAAGTGCATCCTCGATTGGAAAACGACTGGATCGCGCTATCCAGAGGAGCCCGAGGGTCTCTTGTCGCTTGATCCGCAGCTCATCTGCTACTCCTGGATGACGGGAATCGCGGATGTCTCCCTAGTGGTGTTCGTTCGCAAAAGCGCGCCCGAAATTCAGTATCTGAAGACATCCATCGATGAAGGACAGCGTCGGGAATTTGGCCAACTAGTGGAAACCGCCGTCGAGCAGATTGAAGCCGGCCGTTTTCTGCCGCACAGCGGGATCCGCTTTCCACAAAACGGATGCGTCGGCTGTTCCCATCTGGGCCTCTGCCTGGGAAATCAGCAGCTCGTGGATTCCAAACTCATTCGCCGAGCGGGAGCAGCGGATCTTGATTGGCTTGAACAATTTGACGAATAACGGACGTGTGCTGGTGGAACCCAAACTGAATCGGCGCCGCGCTCTGTTCGTTCTCGACAAAGTCGATGAGATCTTGTCCTGGGAGCGCAATGCCGAGCAAGAAAAGGACACGCGGTTCGTCGAACTCGGTCGATACCTGTGCGAGGTGCGAGCTGGTCAGTACTGGAGGCTGGAAAGCCTCGGCTCCTTCGATGATTTTTTGACGAAACGCTTCCCAGAGTCCAGGCGCAAAGCCTATTACCTGATGGCGATCCACGAGCAACTGCCTCGCCGCATTCACCACGACCTGCAGCAAGTGGGGTGGGCCAAAGCCGCCGAACTTGCGAAAGTAGCGCGGCGAGACGGTGACAGATTTGACTGTGCAACCTGGTTGCACAGAGCGATTGAGCTTCCAAAGGAAGGATTCAAACGAGAAGTTGAGAAGCATCTGACGGGCCAGGAAATGGAGCCGTGGGAAATCATTTATTTCAAACTCTATAAGAGCCAGCTGCCGGTGATCGAGCGAGCGCTTGAGACGGCGGCGCTGATGCTCGGCGCGACCAAATCCCGCGGTTATTGCTTAGAGATGATTTGTGCCGATTTCCTAGCCGGAGCTCACCTCGAGGGTGGTAATTCCGACTCACTGCTCTTCGCACTCGGTCGACTTTATTCCCTGCTTCCGGATACGCAGAAAACGGAATTCGTGCAGCAAATGGGCAAAGTTCAATGAGTGATTTCCAACCGCGGCGACCGAGACTTCGGCTGGATCCAGATTCTTATCGCAAACTCCGCACCGAAGTGTTGGAACGTGACGGCTGGCGATGCCAGTACTGCAGCTGTTCCGATCGTCTTCAGGTCCGCCACATGTGCTCGCGAAGCCTGTTGGGTGACGACATAGAGGAAAATCTGATCACGCTCTGCGCTGATTGCCACGCCGGGGTCCACCATCGCACCTGAAAGCGTAAAGACCGATACGGAAACACTGGTCTCCGGAACCACAGGTCGGAGGATCAACTCCTCTCAGGCGCGCCATCTTTTCAATTACTTACACGCCTGCTCCGACCTTCTCGAACCCTACTGTGGGGACTTCTGTGGGGACCCCAGGCTTGGTTCGTAGAGGGCAAATATCTGATTCCGGTTGTAGGCCTCTAGTTTCCGGACAGCCTCTCGCTTGTGTTCCGGCGTCGGATGAACATATCGCATCGTCGTCGAAATGTCGGAGTGCCCCATCAACTCTTTAAGAGTTGGAAGGTCCACTCCCGCCATTGCGGTTGGCGATCCGAATGTGTGCCGAAAATCGTAAAGCCGAAACGGGGAATCAATCTTCGCCGCTTTCAAGGCCGCATGGTGCAGCTTGCGAACGGTTGTGAGAGGCTGATTGTAGTCGCCTTTACGTGGAAACAAAAAAGACCCGTTTGCAACAGCGAGCCTTCGACTCAGGATTTCTCTTGAGGCGTCGGTCAACTGAATATTGCGCCGAGCAAAGCGAGTCTTTCCGCTAGGAACAAACAGATACGACGGTGTGAGATGCACGTTTTCCTTGCGGGTGGTAAACACCTCTTCTGGCCGCATTCCCGTTTCCACAATCAAGGTTGCCACGTCCCGGAGTAGAGGACTGGCCGCTGCCATGTACTTCTGCTGCTCCTCGTGCGAAACAATCCGCGTTTGTCCTGGTCCTTCGTCAAGAAATTGAACCTCCTGGACCGGATTCTTAGCGATGTATTCCTTCCGAATCGCCAAGTTCAGGATCAATCGCAGGGTCGCTAGATCGCGGTTCACTGTGGCAGGAGAGACATCGGAAGACCGAGTGATCTTGAATTTCTCCACACTTGCCATAGAAACGCCTTCGAGTCTCAGTTTTTCCAAAGACGCTAGCAGCGGTTTTGTGCTTTCCCGATATCGCTCGTACGTTCTTGGATGAGACTGATACTGCTTCACGGCCCAAGGAAGAAATTCATTTCTCACAAAATCTCCGAAGTTGATCGCTGGCTTCGGCCCCGCAATACCTGCCCGCGCCTCTGCCAGTCCTGCTTTGCGAATTGATTCGGCTTGTTGTGCTGCCGTCTTATTCGTTAGCCTCGTGGACTCGCGAATTCTCTGTCCCCGAAACCAAAACTCATACGAATAAACATTCCCTCTTTTGTAGACGCTCATATCTGTCTCCTTTCTTTCGGAACGGAGACAGAAACCCTGCAACCCTCTAGGTAGGCTTGAACGTCGGCCGCATCGTATCGCACCGCTCGCCCAACTTTCAAATAGGGGAGACCGCGCTTCTGGGAACGCCACTGAGCGAGAGTCTCAACGGATAGCCCCGTGAGTTCGGCAACTTCTTCGGGTCTTAATAAATCATTCAAATTGGCCTTCGCTTTGGGGGTCTCCAGGCGTTTCCGGGTTGAAAACGACGGTTTGGACGGTAAGGATTTGCCGCGTGATCAGCCGGGCCCTAACTCGGTCTCATTTTTCTGTGGGCCGTTGTTTCTGTTGTCATTAAGGATGCGGACGACAATAACGGCAGCGATGATCGTCGCGATCATTAGGATTACTCCGACAACCGTGATTCTCATCGTTTCTTCTCCCAGGCGACGATGGCCCCGCAGTTTTTTTGCGGGCATCGAAATCCTTCCAGACTCCCGTCAAAAATGCTCGTCCGGATCAGGCTCTGTTCAATCCAGAATCGGTTGCCACACTTAGGACATTTCGGGTGGTAACGTCGTTCCATTTCCTCAAGTCTGGCCCACAAGTGTTCGCCGTTAGCGTGGTCGATCAATCTGTCGAAAGCGGCGATTCCGGCAGGCCCCCGGATAAAAAGCTGAATTCCACAGGGATTGCAGGTGACGCACGGTTTGTTTTTCTTCGTGATCCTGACCTCGCGCGGTTCAGTGCACACTGGGCACGGGAACATTCGTGTTCCGTGTAATTCTCCCATTCTCCAACCCTGCCTTTCCGGAAGAGCTAATATCAGAGTTCCTCAGGCTTATATTAAGCTAATTACTTGTAGTTACTTGAAGACACCCCGAGAGGGTCCACGGAGTAGCAAGAAGACTTACGTTTAATTATGCGGTTTTTAGTCGCATTGCCCGTTAAAATAGGGGATGATTCGTGGGACTTCCCGCAAAAATGCCAAGACGCAAAAAACCGACCCGGGAACTCGAAATGAAGCTTGACGCATACTCCGAAAAACGGCGTCGGGGACGCCCACCGAAAGTCCGTGCGTCAGAGGTAATTGGTCGAGCGGAAAACTACAGAATGATGCTCGCGCGGGTATGGGCTAGGCTGCGTGGTCCGCTGCTGGCTGCGGAGAATAAAATAGAGGATGTGATCAGAGCATTTGAGAATTACGCGCAATCATGTGCCCAGGATTTTGTTCCGCGTCTTGCTGCAGACATCTTAGAAGTGGTGCACGAGCCGAAATTCCCGAAGCGGGCCGTGCCACAAGTAAATTTCTTGGCCGATTCTTTGGCGGGCCGACCAAATGTCGAGCCGCGTACATCTCGCGACATTTGTGCAAAGGAACGGGCGAAAGAACACGCCAAATCGCCGCACCGGATCCTTCGGAAGGAGTTTTATATTGTATGTTCGTGTGCTTACAAAGGGCCCGCTCAGAACGATGCTTGTCCCAAGTGCGGCGCACAGATATCTCGGTTGCCTCAAATACTTTTGGGTACCATGTTTTCTTAATTTTCACGATCACCAACAATCCCGGTTACGTAACGTACGTAACGTTGCGTCATGGATTTGGGACCTACTTCCCTAAGATCCCTATTTCTTTTCTCATGCTTAACAACCCAGAAGACTTGAGCAGGTTTCTTGGGAACAGCCTACTGAGCGCCTTACTTCAAGTATTTGGATTGTTCGATTAGCCTTGCTGCCAAAAGGAAAGCTTTCCGGCACATAGGATTCGTTTTTGATTTACTGCAACCTTACCTGGCGAGCGTTGACTTGCACCTGGGTGCGCCCTACCATGCTTCGTCAAGGGCAGTCGTCACCCATGATCGGCCAGACCATCTCTCACTATCGCATCCTTGAGAAGCTGGGTGGCGGCGGCATGGGGGTAGTGTACAGGGCCGAAGACCTGAGCCTGGGCCGCCACGTCGCTCTCAAATTCCTCCCCGATCAGCTCGCCAATGATCCCCAGGCGTTAGAACGCCTTCAGAGAGAAGCTCGCGCTGCTTCTGCGTTAAACCATCCCAACATCTGCACCATCTACGAGGTCGGCCAGCAGAACGGCCATCATTTCATTGCCATGGAGTTCCTAGATGGCCAGACGCTGAAGCATCGCATCGCTGGCAAGCCCGTGAGCATGGAGCAGCTGGTTGACTTGGGGATTCAGATTGCCGATGCACTGGACGCGGCCCACTCGCAAGGAATCATTCATCGGGACGTCAAGCCGGCAAATGTTTTTCTCACTAAGCGCGGGCAGGCGAAAGTGCTTGATTTTGGTCTGGCGAAGCTCGTCCCGGAGCGGCACCGCGTCGCGGAAACTGTCGGTGTGTCTGCAGCGCTTACGGCCACTGCGGAAGAATTGCTGACCAGTCCTGGCTCGACTGTCGGGACAGTTGCCTACATGTCGCCCGAACAGGTGCGCGGCGAAGAGCTCGACACCCGCACCGACCTGTTTTCCCTCGGTGTGGTGCTCTACGAAATGGCCGCGGGCCAGCAGCCGTTCTCCGGGAACACTGCAGGGGTGATTTTCCACGCCATATTGGAACGCACTCCGACCTCTCCACGGAATTTGAACCCTGGTCTTCCTGCCAAGCTGGAAGAAATGATCAACACGGCGCTTGAAAAGGACCGCGAACTGCGCTGCCAGACTGCTGCGGAGCTGCGTGCTGATCTGAAGCGGCTGAAGCGGGATATGGATTCGGCGCGGGCCACGGCGACTGTAACGGCGCCCTCCCAGCTGACTGAAGCCGGTGAATTGCGCTGGACTGCCGAATCATCGCAATCGGGTGTAGTGGCTCAGGCGGCTATTCCGGTCAAAACAAAACTCCGCGAGCGGGTTGCCTGGCGCATCGCAGTTATCGGGCTCAGCGTCACCACGATTTTGCTTGGCTATCTTCAGTGGCGCAACCTCAAATCGGCATCACAAACGCAGATCGTGCGCGCGTTTATCAACCCGGCCGAGAAGACGCGGTTCAACCTCGCGGGCGACTTTTCCGGGCCCGTGGCGGTTTCCCCCGACGGAACGAAGTTTGTTTTTTCTGCCAGCGGCTTTCTCTGGATGCGTACCCTAAATGAGACAGCGCCACGACGCCTCGAGGGTACGCAAGATGCGATGTTTCCTTTCTGGTCGCCAGATAGTCGCTTCATTGGCTTCTCCGCCGACGGCAAATTAAAGTCCATGGATGTTTCCGGTGCTCCCCCCGTCGCGCTCTGCGACGCGCCCGGTCTGCGCGGAGCGAGTTGGGGCGCGGATGGCACGATCCTTTTTGCGCCGGCGCCACGCACGGTAATTTATCGAATCTCGACCACGGGAGGAATCCCCGTGGCCGTTACGAAGCTCGACCCTGCGCAGTACACTACACACCGCTGGCCACATTTTTTGCCCGATGGCAAACGTTTTCTATATCTCGCGTCCAATCACGGGGAACCGCACGCTGCAACTACCGAGATCTATATCGCTTCGCTCGATGGCAAGTTGAATCGCCCGCTCGTGCACACCTTTGCGAGGGCGGAGTACGCCTCTGGCTACTTGCTTTATCTTCGTGACACCACGCTCATGGCGCAGCCGTTCAATCCGGACAAATTAGAATTCACCGGCGATGCGGCCGCTATCGCGGAGAATGTCATCGAAAGCGTCAGCACCTGGGGAGCGGTTTTCAGTGCCTCACAAAACGGCGTCCTCGCCTATCAGGCTGGAGGCCAACAGACCCAACAAAGCGAACTCCGCTGGTACGACCGAGAAGGCAAAAAGCTCGGGACACTCGGGAGCGGCACCTATTACGGGCCGCGGCTCTCTCCCGACGGCACGCGGCTCGCCGTCGATTTTGGCGATCCCAATCGGAATGTTTGGATCTTTGACCTTCGGCGGGCCCTGAAGACCCGGCTCACCTTTGGCCCGACTGAAGGTGCGCCCGTGTGGTCGCCGGAGGGGTCCCGGATCGCGTTCTCGACGTTGTTTGGTGGCATCGGATCATCGGAGATTCTTGCTAAGAAAACGAACGGGGAAGGCCAGAACGAAACCCTCTATGCTCCTCAGAGCATGGAGATTCCCACTGACTGGTCCTCTGATGGTCGATTCATTCTCTTGGACAACAACTATTCGATACTAAGCGAGGTTGATGTTCTGCCGCTCGCGGGTGACCGCAAGCCTTATCCATTTGCCAAGTCGCAATTCCCGGAGCGGTCTGGCCATTTTTCACCGGATGGCCGCTGGGTAGCCTATACGTCGCGCGAGCCAGGCCGAGAAGAAGTGTACGTGGCGCCATTTCCAGGCCCAGGCGGGAAATGGCAGATTTCCAGTTCTGGAGGAAGAATGCCGCGATGGCGAAGGGATGGGCGCGAGCTCTATTTCGTCGCCGAAGACGATTCGCTTATGGCAGCTGAGGTCGAAGCCAGTCAGAATAAATTCGAAGTGAAAAACGTGCGTCCCCTTTTTCGTGTCAATCTCGCCGCTGAAGCAATGGAGAGAAGTGGCTCCTACGATGTCACCGCCGATGGCACACACTTCTTTATCAACGCAAGCAGCGACGAAGCCCAGCCGCCCATCACCCTGGTCCTGAACTGGAATGTCGCCCTAAAGAAAAAATAGACGCCCCGTCCTAGTAATTTCATGAGAGTGCTAGGAAACTTGCCCCGGAATTGGAAAATCTGGATCGGTTGTCGCTTCGCCGAAACGATGTGTTATTCAAACACTTAAGGACAGATTGATCGGCCGCGACGAATCAACGACTTTTGGACTCGGGCGAAACAACCGCTTTGGCACGCTGCATTTTCAGAGTCCTGGGCTCTTAGAGTGCGGCGCTCGGCTTTTTCCCATCCGAATCGGAAAGCCAAATCTCATGGTAAGCATTCCGGCACACGATCGCGTCTTAACGTTGACTTGCCCAAGCGGTGAGGCCTAACATTCGTCGCCAGGGCGATACCTTCACTTTGATCGGCCACACAATTTC
>Ga0307479_10006740_pt1 | contig 10567 bp, 11 predicted proteins | sample atmos_gasesECM4C_FD_203743 | JGI IMG/M metagenome (GOLD analysis project Ga0307479, IMG submission 203743) | Hardwood forest soil microbial communities from Morgan-Monroe State Forest, Indiana, United States - atmos_gasesECM4C_515 | ecosystem: Environmental > Terrestrial > Soil > Temperate...
CCGACCGTTCCGGCGGGAATGGAATTCCCGTACATCTCGATTCCAGGAAGATGCGGAATCGCACCTTCGACCGGCATCAGGCGCTTGCGCAGGTACTCGTCGATGCTTGGATCCGTGTAGGGAATTGGCATAAGAGAACTGGACCTTTGCACGCTCTTCCGCGAGGCGAGTCACCTTCATCATCGCCCAAGAAAAAGAGTTCTCCTTCGATGTTGATAAGTAACTGCGGTCGAGAGAATCTGGGTTTAGCTGGAACCCATTCCTGCTCCTTCAGATTCCCTGCTCTTCACGCAACTTTTCCCTTCTGGGCGACCGCCGCAGTCTTGGTTTGCATTGCCTTGACAGGATCGGCAGCCGAGGCTCCTTCGAGCGAGAGCCCATAACCGACTTCTCGTACGATGCGTTCCCTCAACGGGCCATTCCTCATGGTCACAAGAAAGTCCCTCGTGGCTAGTTGCGCGAGGTCATATGGTCAGTCGTCAAAGGGGCAGTCCCGAAATTGATGCTGAAGCGCTGGCACCAGACGGTAACTGAGCGGTACTTGGATAACTCGACGCCAGGCCCGAAGGCGTAGTTTTGGTCGCCTACATTTCCCTTGATGGGCCCCAGATAGATGAAGCCGGCTCGCGGTACGCTGGCGCTATCTTTTGCGTCGTCGGCAGCCACCATGTACACGTGAACGTTGGGTCCGTTCGTCGTCCTGAAGTTGGTGAGACGGAGAACGCGGCTGCCGTCCCCCGATTGGTAAATAGTGGCAGTGCCGTTTGTGGGATGCGCAACGCCATGGAATACCCCGGAAGCGACAGGTTGCAAAGGCGTACCGCCTTTCGCGGTGGGCAATTCTTCCTGCACACGTCGGTCGATGAAAAGACCTTCCGGCCGAAAAGCGTACCAGGCGGCGAACAGTACGATCACCAACGCGGCAACAGCGATTTTCCACTTTTTCATTTTCGTATCTTCTCCGACTCAAAAAGTCCGGGCTCCCGTCGCTAGGTATCCATGGTGGAATATGCAGCGCTCGTTGTTGGCGTGGTGCAGCTTCGCGCAGTAGGGAGGGATACTCCCGCGAGCCCGAAGAAAAACCTCGGCAGCGACCAGCATGCCCAGCGTTGGCGCAACGAAATAGATCCAAAGAGCGTGCCAATAGCTGGCGTGAAAAGCTGAACCAAAGGTTCGGGCGGGGTTCATGCTCATCCCGGAGAGCGGGCTTTCGAATGTTATGAACGTCGCATACAGTACACCGACAAAATAGGGCGTGTACCGCGCCAGTGTTTCGCGACTCGAAACGAACAGGACGGTGATCATCAAGATAAAGGAGATCGTCAGTTCCGCAATGAATGCGCCAGCGTTGCCATACGCGCCGGGCACCGTCACCGCGTACCGTATTGCGCCATTCTCCGGCGCGCCCCGCAGCACGTGCGTGGCGATCGCGACACCGCCAGTTGCGCCCGAGAATTGTGCGGCGGCGTAGAATAACGCATCCCAAAACTCCACTTTTCCCAGTCGATAAAAAGTAAAAGTTAGGGCCGGATTGAAATGACCGCCGGACCGTTTGCCCCAGGGCGTGGTGACAATTGTGATCACCGTCGCACCCATCGCCAATCCCATCAGTGCCCGACGAAAGACGTCGTTGATGATGAAGTGTCGGACCGGAGAAGCGGGATGCTGTAACAAAGTCGCAAACGCGCAAGCAAAAAACATGTACAAGGCCAACTCGCCCGCTTCCATCAGATATTCTGGCCAATGCAGGTGCAGGCTGCGGAGTGCGTCCAATGCGTCATACCGACAGACTGTTTTTCGCTGCCGCTGCAGTCCCTCGTTGGCGATCGCTCCGCTCTCGACCAATTCGTTCATCGTTCATTCGCTTCATCAGCACGCCGTAGCAGCACGGCGATAGGGCTCGCCCATACTCGCTCCACCTGGCCAAAAGCACGACAATAACCAAAAAGAGAAACGAGCCCAGATCACTGAAAATATGGGCCTTATTCACGCATCAGTCTTTGGAAAGCAGATCAGTTACGGCCTTGGCCTAAATCGTCGGTGTCGATATAACAACAGCGAGACGTCCGCTCGACACGCCTGCGACGGGGCTATCGGCGAGCAAAGGCCGGCTGACATTGGCCCCCTTCGCTAAACAACATAGGTGGAAAGAATCAAAAACGACACTACCACTCTGGCTCGCCCACATCGCGTGAGACCGTCAAGCGGTGGACTTCCTGTTACCCAAGGGAATACCTTTTGGCGTGAAATTCTCCGAGGATGTTTGCTTCGCTAGCCCTGGCGGAAGAAAGGGCTAGGAGTTGCTCTCACAGGTTAAGCCCCCCCTCCCCCCTCTTTTTCATAAGTGTTCATTCTAAAGATGGTTAAAGGGCGATTATGTACTTGACAAAGTAAGGCGCGTCTGGTAGCATCTCTTTAGTGAGGCTACCCCATGCACCTGATAGAAGTCACCAAAAAGTTTGCCACCAAAATAGCCTGCCTTGAATATCTCGCTGCTCTGCGCTGGCCCAATGGCGTGTGCTGCCTCAAGTGCGGCATCACTGGCAAGGATGAGAATGGCCGCGAGTGCATTTCTAAGTTCACCACAAACGAGACCACGCGCACACGGTTCAGCAAGCGTAAGCAGAAAGTGGTCACAGTGAAAGTCCCCTCTCGCAGTATCTACCAGTGCAGGGAATGTGGCTATCAATTCAGCGTGACCACAGGAACGGTCTTCCATGATTCGCACTTGCCGCTAGAGAAGTGGTTTGAGGCTGGCGCTATGATCTTGGAAGCCAAGAAGGGCATGAGCGCGTTGCAGGTTTGCAGGCACCTTGGCATCCCGAAAGAAAACTATAAGTCGGTCTGGTATCTCTGCCATCGAATCCGCGAGGCCACGAAGGAAACTGGCTTACTCGCTGGCGTAGTCGAAGCAGATGAGACCTACCTGACTCCAAAGAAGCCGCGCAAAGGCAAGCCGTACGTGAAGAAAGAATCCCGCGACGTGGTATTGGGCATGATTGAGCGCGGCGGCAGATTGCGCCTTGTGCCCGTGAAAGATTCCAAGATTGAGATAATTGAGCCTGTCCTAGAAAAGCATGTTAGCCCGGACGCTACGCTGCAAACAGACGAACATCCCACCTACATGATAATCGGCCAGCGCAAATTCGCTGGGCATCGCGCCATCAATCACAGCCGGACGTATGCGATTGGCGATCTCCACACTAATTCCATTGAGAATGCGTTTTCCCTGCTCAAACGCGGAGTCTATGGAACGTTCCACAAGGTTTCGATAAAGCACTTGGGCCGCTACTGCAATGAGTTTTCCTATCGGTTCAATCGCCGGGAATCGCAAGCGCAGATGTTTGAGGAAACCGTAAAAGGATTGTTGCGAGGGAAGCCGCTACCGTACAAGGTTCTTACTGCTTCTGAAAAAGCGGAGTCTTAGGCCCGCGCCTGCCAGTAGTCTTTATCTTGCTGCGCTTTATTGGCTTCGATTTGAGCAACGCAGAAAGCACAGCGTCAAACTTTTCTTTTTCGACAAACAGTTTTTTTTTGCTCATTCAGGGATGGTAACATATGTGGCGGGGCCGGAAGGATTCGGACCTCCGAAACGTGCGCTAACACGTCTCACCGGATTATAAGTCCGGCGCATTAAACCACTCTGCCACGGCCCCAAGCTTTCCCCCTTGACATATTAAACCAAATACTGTACATTAACACCGTACAGTATGTACGTCAAGTCTGTACATGCTCCTGGAGGCACACATTCGGACAGAATGAGGTGAGCATCATGAACTGCGCTACTAGCTTTACCAATCCCGCCAAAGTGCGGGTTAATCGGACAGAGTTCCGCCAAAACCAGCGAGAACTTTTAGAAAAAGCAAAAGGGAGGACAGTGGTAGTAATCACAGCAGAAGATCACGGAGAAGAAAAACTCGTTGTTGACAAAAAGTATTTTGACGAAATCATGCACCGGCTAAAAGCTTCAGTCGAGACCTTAGAAGTTGCAATGGATAAGCAGCTCCTTGGGAGCATTATGAGTGCCGCCCGTACTTTGGACGACGACATGCGCCGAGGAAAACTGCACTCCATGGAGGATGTGTTCGAGGAATGAAGTCTCTTCGGAGGGTGGCATGTACCAAGCCAAATTTACTTCTGATGCGAAAGACACTATCAGGGCGTTACCAAAAAACATTCGCAACAGCTTGCGCAAAAAACTGGAAACGATAGTTTGTATAAATCCAGAAACGTGCGCTGAGGAACTAACAGGTCCGTTGACAGGATTCCGCAGCTATCATTACGAGGACTACCGTGTAATCTACAAAGTTTTCCCTGAAATGAAGCAGATTGCCGTTGTTGGCGTTGGTAAGAAGGACGCCAGTCGTCATGCGGAAATCTATAAGCATCTAGAAAACTTGGCAGCCGCCGGAAAGTTGGCAGATAACGTTCTAGGAAATCTCCGCATGATTCGTTCGAATTGAACAGTATCTTGCGCGGCACTTAATTGTGTTAGGAAAGCCAGTAGCCGATCACCGCTCCGACCCATCCAGCGGCCCAGCGTTTGGTGCTTTCATCGAACGGGGTCGGGAATATGCGATGAGGTGAGGTAAGAATAAGGAGGCTGACAATCAGCACTATCCCGCTGACGCAAACTTGCATCCATGATCTTATTCTCTGTTGTGGAGTGACAATTTGGCCCCCGCTGTTAGTGACTATCTTAGTCACTGAGCGTTAGCCTCGAAGCACCTGGATTGTGCGCGCGATCTTGTGGCCGAAAAAGGGCGCAATGCGCTCACCAACTTTTAGGTGTTCTTCCAATTTTTTGTGAACATCTCCAACAAAGCGCTGCCATAGAAGTGCTAGAAATCCCGCAGCAATTGCGCCAATCCTCGTCGCGGAATGCGTCGTTAGTTTGGGAAATACCTCATTGAGCCTAGAAGCAACCATAGCGACAGCGATGCTCAATACAAACACTCCGAGTAGAGAACCAATTACTCTCGATATTTTGCTGACGGTAATTGGGTCTTCCTTTTCAAAAATTATATCGGGCACGTCACGCGGATGAGGCTTCTCGGGGAAAGAAGATGACAGCACGTGGGCGGTATAGCGAATTTTGTTAAACATAGTAGTGACCCGCACTTTCACAATATTGTACACCCATAAGGCTGGCCCTGTCACGGTGCTTCATTTCTTGCCATCCTTTCCTTACTTTGTCAAAGGCATATTCGCCGGTTAAAGTCATTTGTTTTGATGCAGTTTTGCAAGTGTTGATTTTAAATGGGTTAGATTCATAGACAGATGGCGGGTTAGAACGGTCCTCGGAGAGATGAACGGGCATAGAAATCTCCAGATTGGATGAAATTGGGATGTGAGGGATTTCTCGCGGGAAGCGAGGGACACTACTAAACAAACTAATTATGGCAGGATAGTAATATTGTTGTTAAGGCGAAATTTGGTGCTTCCGGCAGCGGGTAGTCGGTTTCCGATTAGCCTCCTATACATTCAAAGTGAAATAGGTCGAAGTTGCGGTGGCTCCTCAGGTATTCACCTGTCCCTGATTTCAGGAAGTCACTGGATTCAATTCCCGTTTCCACATCCATAGTCTCCCCCAGCAAGATGACTAGCACGCTCCCCTCCCCAAGGCGTTCTGGGCGCGGGGTTCATCTTCCCTAAACTCAACAGCGAGGAGGAACCTTCCATGCCTTTTCAACTTTCCCGAGCTTCAACGGGATTTGTTCTATTTGTTCTAGCCGTGGCCGTATGTTTGGCCGTGGCCCCGGCCGTCTTTACACCAACGGGGGCAGACGAGAACGCGTCAGCAGCCATCACCTTCGGGCAGCCGACGATCAGCGGTATCCAAGGCGTAGGCTTCGAGCAGGACATCCGGCTGGACCCGACGAACGCGCAGCGCGTCTACACGAGCGTCCCTGGCTCTCTCTCGTCGGACACGAGCTGGATTTGGCACTCCGAGGACGGCGGTAAGACCTTCAAGTGGGTGACGGCGGCAACGGCCAAAGAGGGGAAACCAACCCCGTGCGCGGGCGGCGGCGACACGGAGCTCGCCGTCGACAGCGCTGGCCGCCTCTATTTCAACGATCTCACCGTCGCCAACTTCAGCGTCGCTCGGTCTGACGACCACGGCGTGAGCTTCCTGTGCAACAACGCCGGCGTACCGTTAGCGCTGGTTGATCGGCAGTGGTATACGACCGATGGTGATGCCGTTAACGGGGGCAACATTTACCTGGTCAGCGATCAGATCGGTGGCGGCTCCCCGAACTGTCCAGTCTCTGGTTTCGGGAATAACGTCCTCGTAATGTACCGCTCGCCGATCTCGACATTGGCAGGGACGACGGCCGGCCTCCAGTTCGGACCGGCGAAGCCGGTCAGCGCACTTCTCTCGTGCGACGAGGGCATTATGGGCAACAACGAGATCAGCCCCGTTGCCACGACCACGGACGAACCCCCGAATTCCGCGCGCGTCAAGCATATCTATGTAATCCACGACGACGCCTCTTTCAGTAGGATCCTGATCGGGCGTTGCTTCCCTGTCCTGTTCACCACTGACTCCAGTGGCCTGAGTTGCAAAGATCTACCTGTCGCCAGCTTCCCCGGCTACAAGACGGGCGGTAACTTCCCAACGATGGCAATCGACATGGCCGGCAACCTGTATGCTATCTGGGAGCAGGCACCTGTGAACGGAAGCGGACAGATAACCGGGGACAGCGTGCTCAAGTACAGCTTCTCGACCAACGAAGGCACTTCCTGGTCAGCGCCGATGACGATTTCGACGCCGGGACTGCACAACAACGTCTTCGCCTGGCCGGCCGCCGGCGACGACGGCCGGGTGGACATCGCTTTCTACGGGACGTCGGCCACGGCGGACCCGGGCAACTCCACCTGCGGTACGAACGGCGGTGGCAAGGGTGGGCCGGATGCGACCACGAACGGCATCTGGAGCCTGTACATGGTCCAGACGCTGAATGGCCACGCGGCGTCGCCGATGTTCACCCCACCGATTCTGGCTGGTGAGCACTACAGCCATAAGGGCACGATCCAGACCGTGCTGGGCGGTCAGTGCGGCGACCGCACCCTGGGCGATTTCCTGCAGGTGCGGGCCGGAAGCCACGGCGAGGCGCAGATCTCCTACGCCGACTCCAACAACGTAGACGAGCCGTTCGCACCGCACGGCATGTACGTCAAGCAGAATGGAGGCACCGGCCTGTTCGCGAGCAGTTCGCCTGTGCACGGCGACCCGATCCTGCTCAACGCGGCCAGTGACCCAGCCGGCGACGCCAAGCGCGAGACCAACGGCAGCACGAGCGCCAACTTCCCGAACCTCGACGTCCTCCAATCCAGCTTCTCGCGGCCCGACCCAGCGAAATGTAACCCATCCGGGACGCCTTGCTACCGGGTAAATATGACCGTCAACAACCTGAGCCTAGCGCCGCTCTTTGGGGCGAACCCACCTTTTTACGCGGGGGATCCGGTTGCGGTCTGGCTCACGCAGTGGCTCGAGCCTGCCGACCCGGCCTGCGCCCCTTCGGCCTCGTGCACGAACGGCGGTAAGAACCCGTTCGTCTACTTCGAGTCGTACGGAACGACTACAAGCTGCTGGTCAGGCGAGAACGCGGCGTTCACGGTCGGCGGCGGTGTGGCACTGACGTATCCGGGATTAAAGCCGATCATGGCACCCGGTGCCTGCAAGTTCACGACCGGGCCCCTCGGCACGATCACCATCGACGTTCCGATCACCGACGTGAGCGTCGACGGCAGCAGCGTCGGGCCGAACAGGCTCTACAGCGTCACCGCAAGCACCATGACGTTAAACGTGCCGGCCGAGAGCAATTCGCCGAACCCGGGAGGTGTCGGTATCTTCACCGGCCCAGTCGGTGGCGTGCTCTTTGACCTGATCGATGTCGTTCGGGCCTATGACGTGGACTTCAGCGTCAGCGGTGGCGGGGGAGGCGGAGGAGGCTGCCACACGGCAGACGGGAACGGCGACGAGCCCGGCAGTAACGGGGGCAAGGCCAGCTTCGACTTCCATGAGGACGATTGCAATCAACAACCGCAAAAAGAGGACTTCAGTGATCCGAGTTCGGGAACTGATTTCCATGGCACGCAGGTCAATTCGGTGGCCTATGACAACGTGGCGCATACCGTCACGATCGCGGGCTTAGGAACCAACAACGGCGTGCCGGTGGCGTTCACCATCGTCGCCGTGGATAGCTCCCTGGTGCCGCCAGGGTTGTTCAGCATCACGCTGAGCGACGGCTACAGCAACAGCGGCAATCTGCTCGACGGGAGCATTGTGCTCCACTAGCTTGAACTCCGGACAACGGCTGGTGAGGCCGGCGCATAGCCGGCCTCCCAATGTTTCTAAATCAATGTTTCTTAATCGAGGAGGTCATCATGGCTCGCTTATGCTGTGCTCAGGCTCTTGGCCTTGGTTGCGCACTTCTACTGAGCGCTGGGGCGTCACCTCTCCTGGCACAAAGTCCGCCGCCCATCAAGTTTGAGGTACCAGCCGTGGTGGATCCGATCCATACGAACGGCGAGCCGGACATCGGGATCGATCCCCAGGGGCGAGTCTTCGTGAGCGGCCCGACTGGGACCGGGACACAGCGGAGCGTGTGGTTGGGATCCGTAGACCGTGGCCACACCTTCAGGATCATTAGCCCTGTACAACCGAATGCGATTGCTGGCCTCACCGACCCTCCGGGCGGCGGCGACACGGACATCAACTTCGATCGCAGTGGTAAGCAATATTTTGCCGACCTGTACGCGCTCACGTGCCTGCGCACGGCCACGACCACTGACGGTGGCGCTACCGTCAGCCAGGAAACTTACCCAGCGGGCTGCGCTTTCATTCCGGGGGCTGACCGGCAATGGCTGGCGGTGTACGACCCAGAGCCAGGCACGCCGAATCAGTCGGCCTACACCGGGCCCAAGCCACTGATCTACCTCGAATACAACAACGTAGTCTCGGGGGCGCAATGGAACAAGAGCAACAGCGTAGTGGATCCGCTTCCGGGTGGTCCAGGCCTGACTTACGTGGCGGCGACAAAGGGGACCGCCTCGCCATGTGTCGCGAACTTAGGCTTCTACGCGCCATTTGGTGCTGATGGTTACCCGGCTATCGATCAGGTGACCGGAAAAGTGATGCAAGCCTCCGGCAGCCAGAACGCAGACAACAGCTTCAACCTGCTGCTTAATATCGGGACGCCGGACTCCGCCGGCGACCTGACATTTCTTGACTTCCCGAATACCGCCAACCCGTGCGGCGATTCCAGCAAGCTGATCCACATAGCGGACAACCTGCCCGGCTCACCCAGCACACTGTTCACCGTGCTTTCCATGGACAGCGCCCGCAACCTGTTCATCACTTGGGCGCTCAGCCCGAACAGCGGCAGCCCTGCTCAGCGACAGGTCTTCGTAAGCGCATCTTCCGCCGTCAGCGGGTGGACAAAATGGAGTAATCCGGTCCAGGTGAGCGACGGATCGACGGTTACCGGGGATGCCGTCAACGTTTTTCCATGGACCAAGGCGGGTGGCGCTGGCCGTGCCGACGCTGTGTGGTATGGCTCGAACTTGAGCGTCGACCCCAGCGCCCAATCCGGCCAAGCCTGGAACGTGTTTATGGCCCAAGTTGTATATGCGACAGATTCGACGGGGGCGGTCAGCGGCGCGGCTCCAAGCGTTACGTTGGTGAAAGTCAGCCCGCACCCAATGCATTACAACGACGTATGTCTCGCCGGGACCGGATGCATTACCCAGCAAGGCAACCGTAACCTCGCGGACTTCTTCGCCATCACGATTGACCACACCGGCGCAGCAGAGATCGTCTACGACGACACGTCGAACGGCTTGGCACAGCCAGGATTTACGCCCACCGGTAACCAGACGGTGGATCACGCGGGGGCGGGAGTAATCACCCTGGCCCGGCAATCCTCGGGGCCGGGATTATTCGGCACGAATGTCGTTGGACCATCCAACGCGCCAACCAGCGGAATCACCGGCAACTTCGGCGACGCGCTCTTTCCTGTGATTGGCGGCACGAACGTGCCCGGCATGGACATCCTGAGTAACTCCATCAGCCTATCGGGCAACACCCTCACCGTGACAACGAGAATCGTTGATCTTTCCAACCCGGCCGCGTCCGCGGCAAGAATAACCGGCGCCGCGTTTCTCCAGTACGTCACGCGTTGGCAGATGGGCAACACCATCTACTATGCGGCGATGGAGAACACCGCGTTGAACAACCCGATCTTTTTCGCAGGAAAGGCGCAGAGTGTGGACCTGTGTTCGGTCTCGGCGTGCTTCCCGCATGTAATCACGTATCCCGAGCCACCCCCCGTATCTGGCAGCGGTGGACCCGGTTTCACCGGCTCGATGGAGTCCGGCAGCATCAACTGCCCTAGCGCGCCTTCGGCCAACAACCCGTGCACGCTGACCATCAATGTCAAAGTTGCTGACGTCGATAACCCTACCTCCTCAAGTTTGCTCGAGGAAGTCGGCAGCTATAGCTTCGCCTCGCTGCACCAGTCAGGCGCCATAATGAACCCGCAGGCCGAGGCGGACGAAGTTC
>Ga0307479_10006741_pt1 | contig 10567 bp, 11 predicted proteins | sample atmos_gasesECM4C_FD_203743 | JGI IMG/M metagenome (GOLD analysis project Ga0307479, IMG submission 203743) | Hardwood forest soil microbial communities from Morgan-Monroe State Forest, Indiana, United States - atmos_gasesECM4C_515 | ecosystem: Environmental > Terrestrial > Soil > Temperate...
GAAATCCGAGCGCACCTCCCGCCCATGCTGGAGGCGGCGCGCGCGCTGGGGGAGCGCCGCGGGGCCCAATGCCTCCTGCCCATCGCCTCGCCGTTCCTCGAGCGGGAGATCCGGAGCGCAATCGCGGCAACGCGGGCGCCGGTCCGCCTGGTGGGCGGCCGGGCGCTCGAGGTCATGCGCGCGTCGGACCTTATCGTGGTCGCGGCCGGGACCGCCCCGGTCGAGGCGGCGTGCATCGGCGTTCCGATGGTCGCGGTGGTGCGGCTCTCTCGTCTCACGTACTGGATCGGCCGCCGCTGGGTGGTCACGCCGGAGTTCGACCGGCTGGGGTTCACCGTGCCCAACATCGTCATGGGCCGCCGGATCGTCCCTGAGCTGCTGCAAGATGCGGTGACCGGCCCCCGCATCCAGGCGGAAGTGGAGCGGCTTCTGTCGGATCCGGCCGCCCGGTCGAAGATGCGGAGTGAACTCGGGGAGGTGCGGCAGCGCCTGGGGCCGCCGGGCGCGCTCGAGCGGGCCGCGGACGAAACGCTCCGCACCCTGGACAGCCGCCCGGGGGCCACGTTACGATAAGCAGATGAACCTCGGCGCGGCGTGGTCCGCGGTGCGCCAGCTCCTCTTCTGGGGGATCCCCGGCGTGCTGGTCGCGGTCCTGGTCTGGACGATGCTGCCGCACGGGGGGCCGCGGGCGGCATCGCCGGAGGCCGGCGCGAGCGCCATCCCCGGTCCACCGCATGAGCCGGGACCTGCGTCCAACGGCGCGTCATCCGGCGAGGATCCGGCGCGGACGGCCGAGACCCCGGAGCACCTGGTCGAGCCCCCGGCCGCCCGGATCAGCCAGGGCGATCTCGTGGGCTCCGACGAGGCCGGCCACCCGCAGTGGCGGGTCGTGGCCGACGACGTCACGGTAGCGCAGGACAAACTGACGGTGCTCCTCAAGCACGTGCGCGCGACCTTCTTCCAGTCCGGCGGACAGATCCTCGTCACCGGCGAACGGGGTACATATAATACGCGTACCCGAGAGATCGACATCATCGGCAACGTCCACGGCACCAGCAGTAACGGGCGCCAGCTCTTTGCCGACCGGCTGCACTGGACGCCCGGGTCGGGCACGATCACCGGGTACGGGCACATTCGGGTGATGGAAGAGCGGGTGGTCATGTACGCCGATCGGATGGTGAGCAACACCACGCTGGGCCAGACCCAGTTCTTCGGGGACGTCCACGCCGTCGCGCGGTAGCCACAAGGCATGCGGACTGCATCGTCCCCGCTGAACGTGCTTCGGGGCGCGCTGATCGTGGTCGGGCTCGCGAGCCTGTCGGAGTCCGGGGCGCTCGCCGCCCCTCCCGCGCACGCACCGGTTCCGAGGCCCCCGGCGATCGATGTCAGCGGGGCGTCCACGATCGAATACCAGGACGCCACGCAGGAGTGGGTCTTCCGCGGCCCGCAGGTCGTGATCGTCCGCGGGACGCTCCGGATCGAAGCCCCCGAGATCCGCTACCTCGCCGCGGCGCGCCAGATCGAGGTGCTTGGACGCGGGACGATTTCGACGCCCACCCTCGAGGTCGGGGCGGACCGGATCGTGGCGATGCTGCCGGCCCGGCACGTCACCGCGTCGGGGTCCGTTCAAGGCCGGTTCCTGGACGAGGGCGCCGCCCAGGGTGATGCCGGTGGGCCGAGCGCTCCTGGCGTCCCGGGCGGGGCGTCCTCGGGCGGGGCCGCGGCCCCAGAAGGCCGGTGGGCGACGTTCTCCGCCGATACCGTCGAGGCAGACGACCGGCCGGACGCGGGGCAGATCGTTGCGACCGGGCAGGTCGCCGTCCTTCGAGGGACCCAGCAGCTCCGCGCCGACCAGATCGTCTATGACCGGATGAGCCGGCAAGGCACCGCCGACGGCCACGCCGTGCTGGCGCAGGGCGCCGACCGGCTCCTGGCGGACCACATCGTGGCGGATCTGGACCGGGGCGAGGCGGAGGCGCGCGAGCACGTGGTGCTCGTGGGCGAGGACATGCGCGGCGCGGCCGACCACGCGATGCTCTCGCAGCGCGCGCAGATGGTCGTGCTCGACGGCCACGTCGTCCTCTACCGGGGCCGCGCCCGGCTCGAGGCAGAGCGGGCGACCATCCGGTTCGCCGAGCACACCACCATCGCCGAAGGGCACCCCGCGAAGATCACCTCCGGCGTGCAGCCCCCACCGGAGCCCGCCCCGTGAGCCGCATCGTTCGGATGGCGCCTCCGCGCGGGGTGCTGCGCGCGGTGGGGCTCGTGAAGCAGTACGGATCGCGGAAGGTGGTCAACGAGGTCTCGCTCGAGGTGGCCGCCCGCGAGATCGTCGGGCTGCTGGGGCACAACGGCGCGGGGAAGACAACCACGTTTTACATGGTGGTCGGGCTGGTGCGGCCGGACGCCGGCGATGTGTGGATCGGATCCACCCGCGTGACCGACGAGCCGGTGGATGTCCGCGTGCGGGCCGGCCTGGGCTATCTGGCCCAGGAACCGTCGGTCTTCCGCCGCCTCACCGTCGAGGAGAACATCTTGCTGGTGCTGGAGCAGGCGAAGCTACCGCTCGACGTCCGCCGTCAACGCACCGACCGGCTGCTGGAGGAATTCAAGCTCGCCACCGTGCGACGCCAGCCGGCCTGGTCGCTCTCGGGCGGGGAGCGCCGGCGCGTCGAGATCGCCCGGGCGCTCGCGCTGGAGCCGGCGTTCCTGCTGCTCGATGAGCCGTTCACGGGGATCGACCCGCGGTCGGTGCAGGAACTTCAGCGGACGGTCCGCTACCTCCGGGAGCGCGGCCTGGGCGTCGTCATTACCGACCACAACGTGCGGGACACGCTGGCGATCACCGACCGCGTGGAGATCATTCACGAGGGCCGGATCCTGCTGAGCGGCGGGCCGAAGGAGCTGCTCCAGAGCGCCGAAGCGCGCCGCCTGTACCTCGGCGAGGGGTTCCGCCTGTGACGGTCTCCTGGGTGGGGCGGCGGCGACTGCCGATCCCGACCATCTCGCTGCTCGACCGGCTCCTGTCGACGGAGATCGGCCTGTCCTTCGGGTTCGGGCTGGGGTTCTTCACCACCCTGTTGGTGATGAACCACGTGTTCTATCTCGCGCGCCTCGCCATCAACCAGGGGCTGCCCTTCGGCACGGCGTTGGAATTGTTCGTCTACAAGGTGCCCTACCTGGTGGCCTTCAGCGCCCCGATGGGGGTGCTGCTCGCGACCGTGCTCGGGATCGGGCGGCTGACCGACAATCACGAGATCGCGGCGCTGCGGGTCTGCGGGACGAGCCTCTACCGCATCGCGGCGACCGTCGTGGCTTTGGGGTGCGCCGCCGCGGTCGGCACCTTCGTGTTCTCCGAGGGGGTCGTGAAGGTCGCCAACGACCGGTATCAGCGGGTCTTCAACGACTTCGCCACCAAGGCGGCCACGCTGCGGCCTGTCCAGAACATCTTCTTCCAGGGGCCGAGCCCCGAGGGGAGCGCGCTGTACCATGCCACGCGCTACAACCCGCAGACGCAGACCCTCGAGGGCGTCACGGTCGTCTATCTGGTGCGGGGCCAGGAGATCCGCCTCGTCCGCGCGCGCGAGGCGACGTACCGGCAGGGCGGGGCCTGGACGTTCCACGACGGCACGATTTACGTCTTCGGCCCGAGCGTGGTCACGACCAAGTTCGGGGCGATGGACCTCAACGTGCCGCGCACCCCGCAGGACCTCACCGCGCCGCCCAAACAGCAGTCGGACATGAGCCTCCGAGAACTGTCCGCGGAGATCGCCGCGGCCCAGCGGCGGGGAGAAGACCCGCGCGCCTACGCGGTGGAGTTTCACAACCGGATCGCCGCCATGGCCAGCAGCATCGTCTTCGCGCTCGTGGCCATCCCGCTCAGCCTCCGGCCGCACCGGTCGGGGCCCAGCATCGGGATGGGCCTCAGCATTCTGGTCCTGTTCGCTTACTACGCCATCGCCATCCCGGCGCAGCTCGCCGCCGAAGGGCGGGTGATCGCGCCGGTGCTGGGGGCGTGGCTCCCCAACGCGGTCATCGGCGTGCTGGGGGTGGTGCTGCTCGTCCGGGCGGCCCGATGAGCGCGGCGTTCATTCTCATCCCCGTGCTCATCCTGGTGAGCGGGCTCGTGGCGTTCATCGGCAACGTCGTGGGCCGGAGCATCGGGCGCCGCCGGCTCGCGGTGCTGGGGCTCCGCCCGCGGTACACCGCGCAGATCATCACGGTAATCACGGGGATGCTGATCGCCATCGTGACGCTGGCGGTCGTGCTCCTGGTCAGCAACGACGCCCGGCAGGCGCTGTTCCACCTGCAGGAGATCCGCCAGCAGATCACCCAGCAGGAGGCCCAGCTCCGCGCGCTGCAGGTCAGCGACATCATCTACCTGCGCGATCAGGAGGTGCTGCGCACCGTCATCGACGGCGGCGAGCCGCCCGCCGTCATCAACAACCGGGTGCAGGCGTTCTTCGACCTGGCGGCGCAGTCGGCGGTGCAGCGCGGCGCGGCACGCGGCCCGGACGGCCAGGCCGTGCGGATGTCCCCGCCGGGACTGACGATCAACGATGTCGCCCAGGACATCGTCGAGCGTCACACGTCGATGGTCGTGCGGATGATCGCGACCCAGAACACCGTCCGCGGGCAGCCGCTGGAGGCCACCGTGATCGGGTTTCCGAACCGCCTGGTCTTCAGCGAGGGCGAGACGATCGCGGACCGGCGGCTCGACGGCGGGGCATCCCGCCAGCAGATCGAGGCCGGGCTCCTGGAGCTCACGGCTCGAGCCGCCGCCACGGCCAAGACGCGCGGGGTCATCTCCCCACCGTTCGCGCTGGCGACGAGCCCGCCCGACATGCGGCTGGACCCCGCGGTGCTCCTGGCCACGCTCGACCGCGTCACGGGCCAGCGCGGCGCGGTCGACATCCGGGTCGCGGCTCTCGCCGACACGTACACGATCGGCCCCGTCTCGCTGACCTTCCGGTGAGGGTGCTGGCGGTTGACCCCGGCAGGGAGAAATGCGGAGTGGCCGTCTGCGGCCCCGAAGGCGTGGTAGTCCGGCGGGTGGTCCCGCTTCCTGAGTTGGACGGGTTGGTCCGGCGATGGGCAGTGGACCACGGCGTGAATGTCGTGCTGGTGGGAGATCAGACCGGAGCCACGCAGGCGCTCGACAGGCTGACCGGGCTTCCCGTGCCGGTGACGTCCGTGAGAGAGCGCGGCACCACGATCGCGGCTCGCCGGCGGTACTTTCGCGATCATCCGCCGCGAGGCTGGCGGAAGCTCCTGCCGCTTAGCCTCCAGGTGCCTCCCGAGCCCTACGACGATTACGCCGCGGTCGTCATCGCGGAAAGCTACTTGGCGCAGAAATCAGCAGCACGGATCCGGTAAGCCCCGGAATCCGGGAACGCGTTCAGGTGAACACCAGTTCGATGGGGATTCACCTTAAACTCTCCAGGAAAATCCTTGACACTTCCCGAAACATGACGGTAACATACACAACGATTGCGCGTGAACGGCACCCTCGGACATATCGATCCTATTGTTAGCAAGCGCGAGTGTTCACTGCTCCGACGGCCACCGGCCGTAGTCGGGTTCGCCGGAAGGGAGGGGGAGGCACGAGGGGGCGAGACCCGGGGGAGGGTAGCACGCGGGTGCGGACTGGGGACGCTGGGCGTCGAGAAAACACGGACACTCACGATCCGGCAGCCCCTCGAAGCGCCCGACATCGCACGCACGAGGGGGAATGACATGAGACAGTTCGCGATGGCAGTCGCGACCGTGCTCGTGTTTGCCTTGATCTCCCCCGCCTTTGCTCAGCCGTTCGCCGACACGCCCACGAACCACTGGGCGTACGACGCGATCGCGGAGCTGGCGGCGAAGGGCCTCGTCGAGGGCTATCCCGACGGGACCTTCAAGGGCGATCGGGCCATGACACGGTACGAGATGGCCATGGTGGTCGCACGGTTGCTCGCCAGGATCGAGAGCATCCAAATCCCCACACCGGCGCCGGCGCCCAAGCCGGAAGTCACCGGGTCCGACATCCAGAGCATCCAGCGCCTGGTGAACGAGTTCCGGGCGGAACTGGCGGCCAAGAACGTCCGGCTGACCGCGGTGGAGGAAGAACTCAACGCCATGAAGGCGAAGCTCTCCAACGTCCGCATCACCGGTGGCATCCGGTTCCGCGAGGACCTGAACCAGTTTGCCGGCGGCGCGGCCCTCAACGGGAACCCGCAAACCGGCTCCACCCCGGCGGGCAATACGGCTCGCGGGAACCGGCCTCGCTGGGAGACCAAGCTGGGGTTTGACGCCAGCGTCGCCCCCGACCTCCACCTGATCATGGCCCTGACAACCGCGCAGGGCTATCAGTTTTTCAACAGCAGCAACGTCGGCTTCGGCGCCGGCCAGAACGGTCAGACGCAGCAGGGCGCGTTCGGCGCCATCGACAGCACGTTCCTCGACTGGAAGGTGCCTTGGTTGGGCGACACGACCGAGGTCTGGCTCGGTCGGTTCGGCCAGGACACTCCCTGTGGCGGCGGCTGTTACCCGGTGCAGTTCGGCCCGTTCGGCCTGCTGTTCAACACGGGCGGGGACACCTGGGAAGATTCCACGTTCGACAGCGGGTTTAACTTCGCTGATGGCCTCCGCGTCGCGGTCCACCTCGCAAGCTTGGCGGACCTGCAGATCCAAGCCGCGTGGGTCCGGATTGCCGGCAACATCGGCTCGCTCAGCTTCCCGAGCGGCGAAGACGCCTACGGCGTAGACGCCAACATCCAGTTGATGGAAGGGCTCCGGTTGGGCGGCTACTATGTCGGTAACCAGATCGGCAACTTCGGGTCGTCGGCGTTCACACAGCCTGCCGGCGCGACCAGCATCTTCTACCATGTGTACGGCCCGGGCGGCGGCTCCAAGAACCCGTCCACGGCGCGATGCACCACCGTTGCGGGCAGCGGCATTACCTGTCCGGCCTCAGGCAACGGCTATGGGGCGTACGTGATGTGGGACGTCATGCCCGGCATCCACCTGGACGCGGAAGGCGCCACGTGGAACGACTCCGTGTTTGGCACCAACGACAGCGGCGCCAACGTCACGGCCACGTGGGACCTCAGCACCCTCCTGAACGTGTGCTGCAGCCTCACCGCCTCTACAGGGTACGCCTTCTACGGCGTGAACTTCTACCCGCCGTACGGCGCGGCTGAAGCCGACATCACCGGGGACTTCTGGGATGCGTTGTATCCCGGAAACGCCCAGGGGTTCACCGTCGACGTCAGCATGAAGCCATGGGCCGGTTGGACGATCTACGTGAACTATCTGACCGGGAACAACGTCTCGAACTCGATGACGTTCACCTCCTGGGCCGCGGGCGTCTCCTACGCGTGGTCGGCAAATGCCAAGGTCACGTTCAAGTACCGCGATCTCAGCCAGGGCAACGTCGACCAGGCGAACGTTATCAGGGCGCAGATCGACTACAGCTTCTAACCGCTGCGCTCGATCGGCTATTGGATGGGGGAGCCCTCCGGGAAACCGGGGGGCTTCCTCTTGTTCGCCGGTCTAAGGATAACGAGTTGCGGCGCTCGCGCAAACGGCGCCCGTACTGAGCGGCGCCGTTCGCGGTTCTCTGCGGCCTTGAGCCTGTCCCCGATTCGGGGCGACCTCAGGGCGGGGGGTTCACCACGGTTCCGTTTGCGGTCTTCACGAGCAACCACTGTTTGCCGGTGTACTTGACCGTATCCCCAATCTGCACCTGATTGTAAAAATCCTGCGGCACATCGTAGGGTGTGCCGTTCACCGCGATGAGGAAACTGCCGCTGTCCGGGCTGCTCCGGTACTTCGCGGTCACCGGCCCGATGATGAACCCCTGGCCGCATCCGACCGATATGTCGGCGGCGAACACGGACAGCGCCAGAATGAACAGCAGCGCCTGAACCGTCCTGCCCCTCATCCCCCGCACCTCCAGGTACCAACCCAAGCGAAGTTGCCCTGGAGATAGCATTTGGTAGGGGGCTCGGTTCTTCCTTGCTGGCGGTTCAGGATTGCGGGGCGCTCCGATCGGCCGGAACGGTCGCGACTTTGGCGCGTCTGGAGTTACGGGGCGGGGGGCATTTTGACCACCAGTTTCGTCAAGGCTCCGCCGGCCGCATCGCGGAGGACCTGCCTGGCGATGAGCAGCCGGGTCTGGCCGAGCGTGGAGCCGTCGCCTTGGGCTTCGGCGACGATGCGCCCCTCGGCCGCGTCGAAGATCTGGACCAGCACGGTGGCGGATCCGCTGACGATGTGGTCGCCGCCCTCGGTCGGGGCCTTCACCCCCGGGCCGGTCCCGTCCAACTCCAGGCGCCGGATCCAGCCGACGACGAGACGGTCCGCGCCCGCTTCGCGGGCCAGATCGGCCAGGCGCGCGTAGCTCAGCACATCCCAGGCCCGCCACCCGAGCGCCGCCGTCGCCCGCCGGATCGTCTCTCGGGGGATCACCGCGGCCCCGCCACGGACCGCCTCCGGCAGCATCTTCGCGACCTCGTCGGCGACGAAGCGCTCGGGGACGAGGCCCGAGACGGGCGGCGGCGGAGTGAGCGCGTAGAAATCCACGACGCCGACCGCCCGGGCCGGTGAGGCGCCGGCCGGAAAGCCGCCGACTGCGAGGATCAGGGCAAGGGTCGCGGCCGCGCGCCACCCCAACGCCCTTCGCGGTCGCCTGGGCGGTCCGCTAGGGCGGGAGTCCTGCGCGGGTCTGTCTGCGTGCGATCTGATCACCCTCCAATGATCGTGCGCGTGTGTATCGTTCGAATAACGCCGCGAGAGCCGCGCCAGAGGATTGAGACTCCGATAGCCCGAAACCAGAGCGCCGGCCGGCGAACGGGAGGAGGTGGCCCCGGTGGATCCCCGCGACCGTCTGATCGTGGCACTGGATGTTGCGTCGCTCGAAGAGGCGCAGACTCTGGCCGGGTCCCTCGCGGGGGTCGTCCGGTGGTACAAAGTCGGGTTGGAGCTGTACACGGCCTCAGGCCCTGCGGCGGTGGCGGCCATCCGGAAGGAAGGCCGGGTGTTCCTCGACCTCAAGTTCCACGACATCCCTGCCACCGTCGCCGGGGCGGTGTCGGCGGCCACGCGGCTGGGTGTCGATCTGCTGACCGTGCACGCCTTAGGCGGCACCGCCATGCTCCTGGCCGCTCAGGAGGCCGCGCTGCGCACGGCGGAGATCATCCGCCGGCGTCCCCCCACGGTCCTGGGGGTCACGCTTCTCACCAGCGGGGAGGCAGCGGTGATGACGGACGCGGGGATCGCTGGAACGCCCGCCGAGGCCGCGGTGCGGCTCGCCCGGTTGGCGCGCGCGGCGGGGTTCGGCGGCGTCGTCGCCTCCCCGATGGACGCCGCCGCCATCAGAGCCGCGTGCGGTGCGGACCTTCTGATCGTCTGCCCCGGCATCCGCCCCGCCGGCGCGGCCCCGGATGATCAGCGCCGCGTCGCGACCCCGCGCGCCGCGATCGAGGCCGGCGCGGACGTGCTGGTGATCGGCCGCCCGATTACTCGCGCTCCCGATCCGCGGAGCGCCGCGGAGGAACTGGCGCGAGAGATTGCGCTCGCGGCCTCGTTTGACACCCCCCGAAGGTCCGTTCTATAATACCTCAATACCTTCATCGACCCGGGGCCAGGGCAGGCCCGGGCACCCCGGAGGGCCCACAGCGAGTGGGGCTGCTGGACGACGTCGCCGAAGTGTTGATCCGCGAGGACGAGCTTCGGGCTCGCATCGCGGATCTCGGCAGACAGATCAGCAAGGACTACGACAGCAAGACCCCGCTGCTCGTCGGCATCCTGAAAGGCGCCGCGGTTTTCCTCTCCGATCTGATTCGCCAGATCACGATTCCGTGCCTCATGGACTTCATGGCCACCTCGTCCTATGAGGGAGGCACCGAGAGTTCGGGGATCGTTCGGATCTTGAAGGATCTCGACCAGACGATCGAAGGCCGGCACGTCCTCATCGTCGACGACATCATCGATACCGGGTACACGATGGATTACCTCCTGGAGACCCTCAAGGCCCGGTACCCGGCCAGCCTGCGGGTCTGCGCCCTCCTCGACAAGCTCAGCCGGCGGCGCCGGCACGTCCCCATCGACTACCGCGGGTTCGAGATCCCGGATAAATTCGTCGTCGGGTACGGGCTGGACTACGGGGGGATCTACCGGAATCTCCCGTTCATCTGCGTGTTGAAGCCCGAGGTGTACGCGTGAGACCGGTGATTGCGCGGGAGGCGCCCTTGAGCGCCGCACGTCGGAGGAGGTGAACCATGGAGTTCATCGGCAAGGGCCGGGCGGCCCGTCGAACCTACGGGTTTGACGAGATCGCGCTGGTCCCGGCGTCCGCCACGGTCGACCCCAGCGACGTCGACCTGTCCTGGCGGGTGGCGGAGCGCAGCTTTGCGCTTCCGATCGTCGCGTCCGCGATGGACAGCGTCGTGGACGTCCCGTTCGCCATCGCCCTCTCGCGCTTGGGCGGCATGGCCGTCCTGAACCTGGAAGGCATCCAGACCCGCTACGCGGACCCCGGAGATGCGCTCGACCGGCTGGCCGCCGCCCCCCCTGAGCGCGT
>Ga0307479_10006742_pt1 | contig 10567 bp, 10 predicted proteins | sample atmos_gasesECM4C_FD_203743 | JGI IMG/M metagenome (GOLD analysis project Ga0307479, IMG submission 203743) | Hardwood forest soil microbial communities from Morgan-Monroe State Forest, Indiana, United States - atmos_gasesECM4C_515 | ecosystem: Environmental > Terrestrial > Soil > Temperate...
GCCTCAAAAAGACATAGTCGTCACCGACATCATGCCTATCCGAATCCTCATAGCCGATGACCATGAGATCTTCCGGCGCGGTTTGCGGTCGCTGTTGGAATCTCATCCTGAATGGGAAGTCTGCGGTGAGGCCATCGATGGGCAGGAAGCTGTCGACCGAACCAGGGAACTCAATCCGGACATCGTCGTCCTGGACATCACCATGCCGAGACTGAACGGGTTGGAAGCCGCTCAATTGATCCGCAGTGAGGCGCCACGTTCCAAGATGGTGATTCTCAGTCAGCATGAGCCTTCGTTGATGCGCCAGGCTGCCCTGAGCGCTGGGGCCAGCGCCTATGTCACCAAATCTGAGGTTTCCCGCGAACTGATGATGGCCATTGAAAATCTCATATCCCCGGGGACCATGGCTTCAGGCGAAAGCACGCAGAATCTCTAGCACTAATCCAGTTGCGAAATTCGGGCGAAGTCGGCACCTGGTGCCTGGTCCGCCCGAATGCATTCATCTCTTGCGATGGTTTAAGCTGCTGACTTCGTTCTGCGCCCACGCTCCCGATTTGCCGTCTTGGATGCCGGCATTCCTTCTTCTTCCCGGGACTCATCGGCTGCCTGCTGGTTCACCGTTTCCGACAATTCCGTAAGTTTCTCGTCTGCTCGCTTCTCCTCTTCCAAAGTTTCCTTTAAAAGATTGAGGTCGTCGGATCGGTCCAGCAATTTCGCATAGGCGCAAACGCTTCCATATGCCGAGATTTCATAGTGCTCCACCTTCTGAGCCGCTGCAATCAAGCCGACGTCCAGCACTTTTCCTTCAAATTCGTCGATCGTCTCAGCTCCCTCCTTGACGATTCCTTCCATTCCTATGCACTTCTTTCCTTTCGGATTCTCGCCCAGGCTCTCGAATATTTCCTCGAGACGACTGACCTGATTTTTCGTTTCCTCCAGGTGATTGGCAAAGGCCTCGCTCAATTCCTCAGTCTCCGCACTTTTGACGAGTTTGGGCAGAGCCTTGACCAGTTGCTGTTCAGCACTGTAGAGATCTTTGAGTTCACTGACATACAGCGTGTGAAGTGTTTCCTGCGCCATGTTCCCTCCGGATTTGTTTTCGTGATTGATCAGGCGACCTGTGAAGTGGGCGATTGCTCTCGCCCGCGCGCCTTACACTACGATTCAAGTTCGCGCGCGCAAAGTAAATCAGGGTTGAACGGTAGAACAGACAACGACCGCGCTCTAGCGCAGGTGTAGAGCCTCACTGGCTCACGACCACATCCACATCCCCGGTTCTCCGCAAAACCTCTACATGAATATTCTGAGCTCGACGCTCCAGCACCAGATCCACTGTCGAGTCCGCTAGTTGCAAGCGTTCCATCGCCAGGAATGACATGGATTCCGGAAGCTTCGGCTGCCTGAATACGACGCGTCTCTGGACTGCGTCCAGGGAGAATCCCAGAGCAGCTTCCAGGAGCATGAATGCCGCGCCCGCTGACCAGGCCTGAGGCGAGCAGGCAACCGGATACAGCGTAGGGCCTTCACCTGAACGCCTATGTAAGCCGCACAACAGTTCGGGCAAACGATTCATTTCGAAATAGGAACTGGCCTCAAATAGTGCGTCAGCCAACAGCGCTGCTGGACGCGTAAATCCGTATCGGGCGAGGCCTGCTGCCACAATGGCGTTGTCGTGTGGCCACACCGATCCATTGTGATAAGAGATCGGATTGTAATTCTTTTCGAACGAACTCACGGTACGCACACCCCAGCCGGAAAAAGAGTCGTCGGCCAATAGAACTTGCGCCACCCGTTCTGCCTTGCCAGGCGTGGCAATGCCGGTGTAGAGACACTGGCCCGCATTCGAAGTGCGAACGCGGCACGGTTTTTTGTACCTGTCGAGAGCCAAAGCGTACGTCGAGAGATCCTCACACCAGAAGGCCCCCTCAAAGTTTTTCTGCAGTGTCCTTGCCTGCGAATCCAGCAATTCCGCGCGTCGAACATCCCCCAACGCTGCAGAGAGCAGTGCCGCTTCTTTCTTGGCGGCATAAACATATCCTTGCACTTCGCACAGCGCAATGGGTGCCTCCGCAAGAGTGCCGTCGGCGTGAAAAACCGAATCGTTCGAATCCTTCCAGCCTTGTTGGATTAGTCCTTTCGATGATTGGCGTTGATATTCCACGAAACCATCGCCGTCGAGATCGCCGTAGAGGTCAATCCACGAAAGCCCCAGATCGATATTCGGCCACAATGCCCGGATAAAATCCAGATCCCCGGTACGTCGGTAGAAAGCCCCCGCCAGCATGATGAACAAGGGAGTTGAATCCACGCTTCCGTAATACCGGCGAAAAGGAACTTCTCCCAGTGCAGCCATCTCGCCGTGGCGGGTCTCATGCATGATCTTTCCGGGATCGGCCTCTGCCGACGAATCGTGCTCCAGCGCCTGGGTTGCAGCCAGATAGTGCAGCACGCCCTTGGCAATGCGCGGGTTCACCCAAAGGCACTCAAGAGCGGTGATGATCCCGTCCCGGCCAAAGACAGTGCTGAACCAGGGAACGCCCGCGTACGGATAGTCTGTCTCCGGGTTCCCCATGATCATCATGTGGACATCGGAATGAGATCGTGTCAGCCACGCGTTAAACTGATGGTTCGAGGTTCGGACAGTGCAAGAAGTTTTCTGCGCTTCGACTGCTTCTGCAGCAACGGCTGACAGCGCTACATCAAAAGTCTCCTTGGCTGCGTGCTGCGAGCGCTCGCAGTGAACCGTGAACTGAATTTTCGTGGTTTCCCGCGGCTTGAGTTCCGGTCGCATTCCGATATGAGAAGAGGAAATCTCTTGGGGCGCTGGATAACAGCATAGATCTGCTCTCCGGACCACGCCGTCCAGACCACGATATTGCAAGCTCACGCGATCCTCATCCATAATATCCGGCAGACGCTCGCCCCTTCGCGGACGCGATACACCGCGTACCTCAAAAACGTCAGCGAAATCGGCTGCGAATTCGATCCGCAACGGAAGCCGCACGATCGACGAACCGTAATTCGTTAGACGCAATTGCTCATAGCAGACGCCATCCCAAAGCAGCCTGGAGCGAACCATGTGAATCGTGCCCCGCGGCAATTCCACATGATCTCCGCTGAGAATGTCGACGTTGGTAAGATCTGCCGAAAACAGGCAATTGTCGGCTCTTACACCGGAACTCAGGAACAAAGGTGGAGTCTCCCCGAGTGACAACATCAAGCGCGACAGGTATCGCGTTCCCTCGTAGTACAGTCCATGTTCACCAAGGCCCGAGGACCGGATATTGCCATAGCGATCGAATACTGCGAACATCGGCCCATATTTGAGTACCCGGATCCGCTCTTCAACGGGAGGAAACCCGGTCGCAACGTAAAACTCGGTTTTAAGGCTGATGTCAACCAATCGGCACTCCACTGGAATCTGGAACTGGTTCTCCCTGCGAACGTAGCAGTGTCTCGTAAAGTCGCAGGTATTGCGAACTCATATGGCTGGCCGTGAATCGCTCTTCAAAGCGTCGCCGGCACGCGGCACGGTCAAACGATTCGACTTTCTTTATCGCTTTTACTGCAGCGTCAGCATTCGGGACGATGAACCCCGTTATGCCATCTTCCACGACTTCGGGAACTGAGCCAGCCGGATAGGCAATTACGGGTGTTCCACAAGCCATCGCTTCAATCATCACGATGCCAAATGGTTCTGGCCATGTGATCGGAAACAGCAAGGCCGCCGCCCTTCCTAGCAATTCATTCTTCTCCGGAAAACCTACCTCACCTAAAAATTCTACTCCCGGCCCATTCACTAAAGGCCTCAGGTAAGTTCCAAAGTACTTTTTGTCAACAGCGTCGACCTTGGCCCCTACCTTCAAAGGCATTCCCACCCGGCGCGCAATCTCGACCGCCTTATCGAGCCCCTTCTCCGGAGAAGTACGCCCCAAGAAAGCCAGATAGCCGCTCGGCTTCGGACTGAACTCATATTGGTTTTCCGGTAATCCGTGATAGATGGTGCCTTGCCAATTCAGCCAGGGAAGAGGCGCACGCTGTGCATCCGAAATTGAGGACACCGGCATGTTACGGAAGGCACGGTAGAGCGGCAGCAGGTCGGGAATGTCCAGGCGACCGTGGAGCGTCGTCAGCGTCGTCCACTCCATCGCCCGGCTCACTGGAAAATGCAGATAGTCGATGTGGAAATGGATCATGTCAAACTGATGCCGCCGTGCGACAACTTCTTCCAGCATCAATACGTGATGAGCAAGCTGGTCAACACACTTGGAATCTAGCCGGAGTGCACGAGGGCAGATGGGAACAAGCTTGGCCTGCGTGAGTGAGTCCCCACTTGCAAAGAGTGTGACTTCATGTCCTCGCTTCACCAGTTCTTCTGTTAAATACGAAACAATACGCTCGGTACCGCCATAAAGTTTAGGGGGGACACTTTCATATAAAGGCGCAACCTGCGCGATTCGCATATATATTTTTCCCTGCTTTTCCGGATAGCCCTGCGAAGGTCGCAACCCTTGCTCGGCGAACCCGCTGTACCAAAAATAACTCGTGAGCTCGATGAATTTTTATCCGGTGCTTGCTGTAAGCAAAGAAACTCATATACGGATTAGCGGAAGGTCGGATGAACGCCGAAAAATTGTGTAGCCCATCAAACGAATGTTCGAAGACACGATGAGAATCGTAGGACCGATTCTCAATTCATGCAGCAAGACGTCGGTTCCCGCGTCCATTGGACCGAACGCGAGAACCCACCGCTTTCACATCTGACGATTGCATCCTGGCGAACGCAATTGTCCTTTCCATCGGCACATCTAGTCCTGATAGCCGCCCCAGCTCCCTCAACACACTCAGCGCTTTCCTAAGCGCGACAGTCTCCTTCTCCGAAACCAACGATAGGCTCTGAATTTCTTGCTCTCTTCGAAGAATAGCAAGCTGCGCATTCCAGATAAGTGCGCACAATTTGACGGGGTCACGCTCGAACAACGCGGCTTCATAGAGCTGCGTCCAGGTGCGGTGGTTCCACTTCCTCACATCAGCAAGTCGCATCATTGCCTCTCCCGCTCCGGCACTCCACAACAGAACGATAGATCATGCCGCGGCGATTTCCAGGTTCTCGGCATCGCGCTTACAACTATGATCACAGTTCAGGCAGGTCACACCAAGACACCGGCTGCAAATGATTTCGTGGGAATCGCACAAAGGAGTGCCGCACCCTTCGCATAGCGAAATAGCCACGTCTCCACAGCGGAGAGGTCGGCTACGAACAGGACCGGGGGCAATTACGCACTCGCACCAACGCTCAGCGTAAACTGTCAGAGTCATGGATTTTCCTCCCCCTTGGGCGATTGTCGGTCCCGGGTACCCGAATCTTGTATCGGGTAACTCCTGTATGAATTGTGTGGAAATCGTTCCGGCTTGAACCCCGCTCATCTGGTGACAGCATGGCTGTCAAGCCGAATTTTGTGGGCGTCTTCCTGCCAACGCTGCTGTGGAACATCGTAGGTGGTGTGAGCCTCGTAGCTGCGCTCGGTTACGCGCAGGGTGGGAGGACGACAGACGCCGAGCGATGACCCGGGTCGTCGCGACCCACAGCGTCGGCCGCCAAAACCCCTCTGCACCTGTCCGAGAAATCACCGGCGTCGAAGCACTGAATCAAACAAAATGTGACGTTAGCTTAGTCGCAGATCCAGGTTCTCCGCCAACGAACTCATGTGGCCTACCCAGGACTTTGCTTCTTCATTGCCCCGCTCAGCTTCCTCTCGCATCGCACTGAACGTGCCATTCAGCTTCTGTGCACACATGTTTTGAACCTGCCACAGGTTTACTTGGAAGGGCATACTGCGTGCCATGATCACCGCGGCGTCCAGACGGGCCAAGCCGGTCAACTCCTTGGGATTCGTCCAAAACGCACGCGCTTGCAACTCCGTTTGACGGCGAACCACGAATTCGAGGGTGGCGGTATCGAGAGGGATGTTCATCGTGGTTGCTTCGTCTAGCAAGCTCTGCACGCGCTCGGCAGCCACGTTGTCCTTTGCCAAGGCTTCCCGAAGTTGACTATTCAATGCAAATTCCGCGAGCATTCGGAAGAGCTTTGGCTGTTCCACGTGCAGATCCGCGAGAAACCGCATGAGCGGCGCCTCTTGCTCGTACTGGTGTAATAAGGTTGCTTCCGCTTCCGACAGATTCGATTTCAAAATGATATCGAGGATGTTCCGCTGGTCATCGCGGAACAGGGATTTCAACGAATAGATATTGCTCTCGAAGCTCTGATTTAACAGTCCAATTACTTCGGGAGTGTCGGCACGCCCAAACGCCGCGTGCAAGCCTTCGGTAATTCGGCTGAATTGCTCGCTATCATCATATTCGCGATATTCGCGCACGCCCCCGCTCACGTTGTGGTCGCCTAAATGGAGGACTCCGAATCCAAAATTCGCCGATTCTCGCGTGATTCTGGATGTAAATCCGGCTCGCCCGGTCACGAGCTTCATTTTTCCGGCATCCGCGCGCCTGTATTCTTGCCGTTCCGCGACGTAGCTGTAGATGTTTGCGCGATCGCCATAGTCCTCGAAAACAGATCGGATCGCGTAGTGTGCTGCGAGCCGCGGAATATCCACCATCGCAGGCTTGACGAATTTCTCGTAAATCCTCGCTCCATTCCTGTGCTCGGCGATGTTGCTTTTTGCTTCCGCTAATTTTGTCAGGAAAGATGACTCAAGCTCCGAGTCGCCGAATAATTCAGTGGCCAGTTGCACGACACGGCCTGCGTATTGGATGACTTGAACAGTTTCAATTCCAGACAATTCGTCAAAGAACCAGCCACAACTCGTGTACATCAGCATGGCATGGCGCTGCAATTCGAGGAGCTTCAGAACTGTAATCTCGTCGGACGTCTGTAATTGCCGGATAGCATGCTCGCCGAGAAAGCGACTCACGTTCTCTTCGGAGCGATCTAGAACCACCCGGACATAATTGTTGCGGGCAAGCCATGGATCCTTCAGTAGCGTCCTTGCTTTCTCCTCATAGCGTCCGGCAACGTGATCGCGAAGCCAGTCCAGTGCGCTTCGCAGGGGCGCACGCCATTCTTGATTCCAGTCCGGGTGTCCGCCCGAATTACAACCACAATTGCTGCGCCAGCGATCGATCCCGTGCACGCAGCTCCAGGAGCTGTTCTCGAAGATTTCGACCTCGTGTGTCGGCGGATTTTGCTCGAGAAACTCTCCGTAATTGGTAAGCTTTGCCAGGTTGTTGGACTGAATATGGTCCAGAGCGTACGACAAGGCCATCTCCCCAAAGTGGTGGTGGTGACCATAACTCTCGCCATCTGTGGCGATGTGCACCAGTTCCGGCCAGCCGCGTTGGTCCGAGAATCCGCTCATCATCCGTTCGGCGAATTGCTGGCCATTGTCCAGCAAACGCTCGAAGGCAACCGCTTTCGAAATCGGTCCGTCGTAGAAAAACACGGCAAGTTTTCGCTTCGAGGGCAGGCGCACAAGGTACGCACGCGTGGGATCGATTCGTTCTCCGCTCACGTCTTTCCAGGACCGTACTCCGATCTTACGAACTCGGCTCGCCTGTCGGGGAGCCAGAATTGTGAACTTGACCCCGAATTCCGCCAGCAGATCAAGTGTCTCGAGATCGACCGCCGTTTCCGGCAGCCACATGCCCTCGGCGGGCCTTTGAAACCGATATTCGAAATCTCTTAATCCCCATATCACCTGGCTTCGTTTGTCACGACTGCTGGCCAGCGGCATAATCATGTGGTTGTACGCTTGCGCGATCGCCGATCCGTGCCCGGAGAAACTTCCCTTGCTTTCGCGATCGGCTCCGCGGATCGATTCGTAGACTTCGCCAGCGTTTTCTTCCAGCCATGACAGGAGCGTCGGCCCGAAATCGAAACTGATCTTCGAGTAGTTGTTTGTGATGTTGACAATGCGGCCGTCTGCGTCCATGATGCGCGACGCTGCGTTCGGGGCATAACATTCCGCTGTGACGCGCTCATTCCAGTCGTGATATGGATATGCGGAATCCTGCAACTCGACGTACTCGAGGGACGGATTCTCGCGTGGCGGCTGATAGAAATGTCCGTGAATGCAAACGTGTCTCATATCTGGGTAGCCCCTTTGCGAGGCAGTCCGACAGAACTACTTCTTAGAAGAGTCTTCAGAGATTGCGCGCACAAGCCCACTGGTATAACAACTGAATCGGTTTCTCCCCGGCATCGGGTGCTTCCTGCAGGCTGATGCTATCTAATGTGTACGCAGGATCATATTCGTCCCTACCAGAGTACCAAACGCAGCCCCCGTACAGTGAAGACTGTATTGCGGCTGCAATCATGGCGGTGGAAGTATGCATTTGCCTGCACTTTGCCTTGAAGTGCAGTTTTCAAACTTGCTGCGCACACTTTCCAAGGCTAATATTTCCTGGGGTCATCTCGAGGATGGTTTAGCGAGAGCGTTTCTGGCCAGAATGGCGCTAGTTCTGGGGATCTGTCAAAACTTAATGTTCAAGTAAGGAAACCAGCGTAAAAGTGCGTGCGATTCCCAGTCAGCCGACTTCAAGGATTTGGGTGCTGGCGAGCCGAGTATCCAGGAATTCCAAATTCGAAACTGCTCGATCTCGAGGAGAGAGTCTATATGAAACCGGCGAGAGTTTTGATAGCTGACGATCACGAGGTGGTGCGCCACGGTATTCGCGTGATGGTACAGTCCTGCCCGAACTTCGAAATCTGCGGGGAGGCGTCGGACGGACGGCAAGCGGTTCAAATGGCCGCTCAATTAAGGCCGGACATCGTCATCATCGACATCGGTATGCCCCAACTCAATGGCTTGGATGCGACCCGCCAAATTGTTCATGACAATTCGAATGCAAAAGTCCTGATTCTCACCATGCATGAATCCGAGCAGATCGTTCGCGAGGTGCTCGCTGCTGGCGCACGTGGATATTTGCTGAAATCGGATGCCGGTCGGGATTTGATCTCTGCACTCGAAGCGTTGGCGGGACGTAAGACCTTCTTTACTTCCAAGGTTGCGGAAATTGTTTTGGAAACCTACCTGAAAGGCGGTCCAAACCAGCCGGCGCCCAAGGATGTCTTAACCTCTCGCGAGCGAGAGGTGGTCCAGCTCCTTGCAGAAGGAAAGAGCACAAAGGAAGTAGCAGTCGCGCTCGGATTAAGCGTCAAGACGGCTGAAACCCACCGTTCAAATCTCATGCGCAAGCTGGACGTGCATTCTGTAAGCCAACTCGTGCTCTACGCGGTCCGAAATAATATTGTGCAGGTCGTATCGCCACCGGCCGACACTCTCTGAACCGGTCGCTCGGTTTCCCGACAGTTTAAGGTCAGTATCCATTCGTACTACTGAAGGATACTGACCTTTTGTGTTTCTAAATCGGTAGGTTCCCAAAGAGTCCCGATCCTGTTTGTGTTTGGGGGACTGAAGTCCTTCCTGTAGACAACTCTCCTTTCCGCGTTCGGGCTCCATGAAAATCCCACTCCTTGCGGGTGCAACCATCGCTCGCGTGTACGGAATCAGACCCCCGGGTGCGCGCTCACTGGAAAGGATGTGATCATGGACCAACATACGGCAATTGTGTTTGTCGCGATCGCCATCGCTCTGTTGGCCGGGATCTCGCTATGGCTTTACCTGCGCCACCACAGGAGCAGGAGCTTGCGCGAGCGATTTGGCCCCGAATATGACCGCGTGGTGCGCCAGGAAGGCAATGTCCGGCGTGGCGAGGGTGTTTTGGAGTTCCGCGAAAAAAAACGTGAGAAACTCCAAATTCGTCCGCTCACCACCTCTGCCCGAAACGATTACGCGAACCGCTGGAACAACGTACAAGCCCAGTTCGTGGATGATCCAGAAGGGTCTGTCTCTAAGGCGGATAGTGTCGTAAGTGAAGTGATGGAGGCCCGCGGCTATCCCGTCGCCGATTTTGCCGAACGTGCCGAAATCATTTCCGTCGACCATCCCTTGGTCGTCGAAAACTATCGTGCCGCTCACGCCATTGCCATGAGTCGCGCGCGTGGACAAGCCACCACTGAAAGCTTGCGCAAGGCAATGGTCCACTATCGCGCCCTGTTCGATGATCTTCTCCGAGACACTCTACCCGAAAGGAAAGAAATCCGCGCATGACAACGCCATTACGAAAAGATCAAGCCGAAGCAGAGCAACTCACCACCGCCGATCTGGCCGGTACCAGAAATGCGAACGACGTTTCTCAAGCCGACGTGGAAGCTGGTCGAGTCAAGCCTGTGCGTTCCGAACGAGCTGACCTCCATTCGGGCCAGCCGAGAGCTACCTCCACCGCAGCCGTTAACACACCCCTATTTCCCGATGATCAACTGAAGGATCTGCAGGCCCGTTGGGATGACATCCAAACCGGCTTTGTAGATGAGCCGCGCAGCGCCGTCGAGCGGGCCGATAGCCTGGTCGCGTCCACCATGCAACAACTCGCTGAAGCATTTTCGAAGGAGCGCGAGAAGCTCGAACAACAATGGGATCGCGGCGATGATATCTCAACGGAAGACCTGCGAATGGCGTTCCAGCGCTATCGCTCATTCTTCCGGCGCCTG
>Ga0307479_10006747_pt1 | contig 10560 bp, 8 predicted proteins | sample atmos_gasesECM4C_FD_203743 | JGI IMG/M metagenome (GOLD analysis project Ga0307479, IMG submission 203743) | Hardwood forest soil microbial communities from Morgan-Monroe State Forest, Indiana, United States - atmos_gasesECM4C_515 | ecosystem: Environmental > Terrestrial > Soil > Temperate...
TCTACTATCGGCTCGGGATGGTGAAGATCAACCTGCCACGGCTGGCAGACCGGAAGGAGGATCTGCATCTTCTCGAGCGATTCGTGGTGGATAAGTACTCCAGGCAATATGGAAAGAAGATTAACGGGATCACGCGCCGGGCACAGACTTGTCTCTCTGCATACCCATGGCCGGGAAACGTTCGCGAATTGGAAAACGTCCTGAGCTTGGCAGTGATGATGGCGGAGGACAATCTGATCGATCTCGGTGACCTTCCCAATTCCCTTCAAGACAATGCTCCAGAAATTGTCAACGGGGACGAGACATTTCTGTCTCTCGAGGAATTGCAACTCCTCCATGTGCAACGTGTCCTGAAACACGTCGAGGGAGACAAGAGCAGGGCAGCAGAAATTCTGGGCATTAGTCGGACCACTCTCTACAACGTTTTATCCCGAACCAAGGCTTAAATCCGCAAAGCGCAACGCTCAACTCCACAGTTATCTGCAATCTTGAGAATCTCTGAACTGCCCAGGCAGTCGGTGTCGAGACCCCGCCATGCCGACAAGAAACGATAGCCTCTTGCCAGGGGCGTGACCATTTTCCGGTCACTTGTAAGGAGATTGAACGAACTGCCGGTGATCTGCGCTCTCCCAAATCGAAGCTTAGCTTTGCGCTGCTCCCTAACTCATTGAAATCATAGGGGATAAAAATGCCGCAGCAACAGAGAGAAGTCTGAAGGTTTGGTATAGCCAGTGCAACTCATTGCGCTAAGGACGGTGTAGGTATGAATTCCCTCAGACGTCTCGCCGGCGCAAATCTCCTGTCAAACTCAGGATGCAGTTCCGTTTTCAAAGCGCCATTCTCCGCAGACCTCCTTCCAATTCAGGCCCCAGTTGATCAAGCGACGTTCAACGGAACTGCGTCAACTGGGGACTTCTCATCTGGCCCAAAATTATGAAGAAACGTACCGGCAAAGTTGAACCAGTGAGTACGACCAGAAAGACTTTCTCGCAGATTGAAATGCGCGAGTGGGGACTGCTGGCGACGGCGATCATCATCACACTGCTCCTAACCGCCGGAATCATCTCGTACACAATTCCTGTTTTTAGCTCCATCTCCGAGAACCCCGATCTCCCGACTGACTACGTGTTGCGAGGTCTGGCTGGTATGGTGTTGTTATTCGATCTCTACAGCATTTATCAACAACTTCAAATTCAGAGGATGCGAAGCCAGCTCTTGGAGCGTGAGGAACTCTTTCGCCTGATCAGCGAAAACGCGGCCGATATGATCGATGTCGTGGATACCAAGGGAAATCGTCTTTATAACAGCCCTTCCTATGAAAAGATTCTCGGCTATTCGCCCGAAGAACTGAAACAGACCTCCGCTTTCGAACACATCCATCCCGATGACTGCGAAAAGATATCGAGTGCGGCGGCCTTTGCGCAGAAGCATGGCAGGGGACAGGCGATTGAATACCGGATGCGAGATAAAGCCGGCCAGTGGAGGGTCCTGGAGTCGACCGCCAGCGCGGTTCGCAACAAGAACGGAGAAGTCGAGAAGCTGATTATCGTTAATCGCGATGTCAGCGAACGCCGCTTGCTCGCGAAGCAATTTCTCCAGGCGCAAAAAATGGAAGCCGTCGGCCGCCTTTCGGGAGGCGTGGCCCACGACTTCAACAACCTGCTGGGCGTGATCATCGGTTATGCCGAGTTGCTTGAGGATGGAACGACCACATCTGCAAGCTCTCGCGAAAGCGTGGATCAGATTCTCAGTGCTGGACGCCAGGCAGCCTCGCTGACGAAACAGCTTCTGGCCTTCAGTCGGCAACAGGTTTTGGAGCCAAAAATCCTCGATGTCAACGCAATCGTGCGCGACACGCAAAAGATGCTTCGCCGGTTGATTGGAGAAGACATCGAACTGGTCACGCAACTGGACGGCGCGATAAGCAAAGTAAAAGTGGATCAGGCGCAGTTGCAACAAGCCATCATCAACATGGCCGTGAATGCCAGAGACGCCATGCCGAACGGCGGTCAACTCAGGATTCAAACCGACAATTTTGAGATGGATGAAGAGGCCATCCGCAAATATCAGTATCCCGTGCTCGTCGGCTCTTATGTGCGTATCCGCATTTCGGACAACGGTGCCGGCATGAGTTCCGAGACCCTGGCGCGGGCCTTCGAGCCATTTTTTACAACGAAAGAGAAAGGAAAAGGCACAGGGCTTGGTCTCGCAATGGTCTACGGATTCGTCAAACAGAGCGGCGGATACATCGATCTGACCAGCGAATTGGGCGCCGGGACTACCCTTATCATTTACCTCCCTCAGACGCAGCAAACGTCCAACGAGAAGGAGTTTGTCATTCGCAAGGAATCTCTTGCCGGTAAGGGAACGATTTTACTCGTGGAAGATGATGGCCCTCTACGGAGGTTGACTGCCCGCTTGCTGCAATCCTTCGGTTACAGAGTTCTTGATGCGGAGGATGCCGCCTCCGCCATTGCCATTAGCGACGCCACCAAGGAGAACATCGATCTTTTGTTAACCGATGTAGTTCTGCCCAAGACCAATGGACGCGCACTCGCTGACACGCTTCAAGAGAGACGGCCAACACTTCGCGTTCTCTTTACCTCCGGCTATACGGGCCAGATCGTCGGTAAGGGCAACATCCTTGAGGAAAATTGTCATTTTCTTCCCAAACCATACACGAGCAGCTGCCTCGCGCATAAAGTGCGCGGGGTGCTGGAGGGCCAGCCTGCACTGGGCTAGCGCTTTGAGCGAAGACTACATCCCGGAGGAAGAGACATCATGAAGAAACTCGTGGTGGTTGACGATGATCCAAAAGTGCGCGGCCTGATGCGCGTCCGCTTGCAATCCAACTATGAACTGTTTGACACCGGCGACCCCGAACAAGCCTTCGGCCTTGTCCTGGCGAACAAACCCGATGCCATCCTGCTCGATTTGATGATGCCGGGGCATACCGGTTTTGAACTTTGCCAGAGCTTGCACTCTTTCAGCTTCACTTCGAAGATACCGATTTTCATCGTGTCTGGCGAGGACGGAAACCGATTTCGAGAACACTGCCAGAACCTCGGAGCCAGTGGCTACTTCGGAAAGCCGGTCGACTTCCCGGCGCTGATCAAGGCAATCGAGGCTGCGGTGCCGGCTCGCAGGATAGAGAGACGCGCGCACCTGCGAATCGCCATGAAAGTGGTGCTCAAGCTGGTGGTTCGGGACGAAAGCGACAAGTTCAAGTCGGAGATCGTGACCACGGAAAATATCAGTGCGGGAGGCTTTCTCTGTGCCTGCACGACTCCGCTCCTTAAGGACACCCTTGTGGAAGTTTATTTATCGGGCCAGGAGGAGCGCTATGTGGGCAAGGCCCGCGTGGCTCGCAAGGAAGTTTCCAGCGCGCCCTGGCAAAACTATGGCTTCCAGTTCGTGGCGAAAACAGAAGAGTGGGTGCTCCAATAGCCACGGAGAGTGATGGGTTTCAAGGTTGTGGCAACCTCGACTCACAGCCGAAAGGGCATACCATGCTAAAGCTCAAACGAAATCAAGTGACCAAGTCCCCTTGGTGTTCCGCGTCAAGAGAGGATCTCTGCGCAGCTGTCCAATGCCTGCGCGACAACTTCATCACGTACGTCGGCCCATTTGTCATTAAATCGGGTGTCGCGGTATTCAAAGTATCGGACTACCTTCTCACCGCGGACGAATTGGTCGCTCTTTACAAGTCTGGGCGCCTTACCGAGGAAGGTCTGGCAAGCTTCGCAAAAGTGCTGGACGCAGCAGAAGAGCGGCTTGCATTGCGGGGCGAAGGCTGATCAGTTCTCTGCCGGTCGCACTCCTGGATACGCTTTGCGGACAAGACCACTAGAGAAACTCACTTTTTCTCGCTCATAAACGACACCTATGTACTCCCCACTCAAAACAACCTCTCCAACGTCAGCCTCAATGGCTGAGCTTCAGGACCATTCCAGAACCACTGCGGAAAAGTTGTCGCAGAATGGTAGTCACTCGATCCTTGGTCACGCAATTCTTTGCGCTGTTGGTTTTCTGGCGTTTTTGCTCCTTAACAGCCCTGGAGTCATTCTTATATCCCGGTTGGGAGTGACCGCCTGGTATCCGGCAGTGGGGTTTGCATTCGCCTTGATGTTGGGCATCAGTCCCCGGTACATGCCTCTGTTTGCGATCGCCGGTTCTGCCGCCGGCATGCTGATCTATCACCAGCCATTCTATTCCTGGGGCACACTCATCGGAGCTCCACTTGAAATGGCAGCCTACGCGATTGCCGCTTATCTTCTGCGCGGTCCGGCAATAATCGACAGCTCTCTTAGCCAGCGGTGCGTCGTAATGAAGTATGCGCTGGTAACTTCGGTGGCCGCCATTTTCGCAACGCTCACGGGAGTTTCGTGTCTATGGGGCGACCACACGATTCAGGGGAACGAGTTTTGGACTACCGCACTGGACTGGTACGTTGGAGACACAATTGCCCTGCTTAGCGTCGCCCCATTCTTGCTGATTCACGTTCTACCTCGGGTAAACAATTGGATTTTGGCTCCAGAAAACGCGACACATCGGACCGAGCCGGCAAAAGCCGGTTCTGGCTATACTACTCTTCAGATTCTGGAATTCAGCGGCCAAGCCTTTTCCTTCCTTCTACTCTTCTGGATCATGTTCGGCGTGTCCCCCTCGAAGCAACTTTTCTATCCGGCATTTCTTCCGGTCATCTGGATCGGGATGCGCCGCGGGATCCGAGGCGCGGTTATCGGTTTGTTTGTTTTGAATTTCGGCATCGTGGCCAGTCTCCGGGTTGTATCCGCGCCCCAGCAGATTTTCACGAAGGTCGGGTTACTCATGCTGGCTGTCTCTGCCACGGGTTTGATCCTTGGTGCTGCGGTTTCCGAGCGCCAGCGTATTTCAGATGATTTGAAAGAACGGACCATTTTTCTTATTTCTTTGATTGAAAATAGTCCGTTTGGAATCGTAGTCCAAGGCCGCGACGGCAAGGTGCAACTCTATAACCATGCATTTGCAGACCTATTTCTGTACGGTCCTTCGGAGATCATCGGACAGGAGCTGGAAGAGTTGATCGTTCCCGCCGAACTACGCGCCGAAGCCAAGCAATTAACCGGGGAAGTCAACTCCGGTGAGGCAGTGCATAGTACCGTCCGCCGCGTTCGGAAAGACGGCCATCCAGTGCATGTAGAGAAACACGCTCTGCCGTTGGTTAAAGACGGCCAGGTCGAGAGTTGCTACATCATCTACAAGGACATCTCCGAGCAGGTCAAAGCTGCCGAGCTTGCCAAAGAGCATGAGGCCGCTATGAAACGGTGGGTTGGCGAACTGCAACAGCGGAACATGCATATAACGCTATTTAACGAGATGGGTGGTTTGTTGCAATGCGTCGAGAGTAGCGAAGAAGCGTACGCTGTCGTTAGCAACGTCGCGAGCAAGCTATTTGCAGGAGCCAATTCGGGCGCGCTATTCATTCACAAATCTTCGCGACACTCGCTGGAGATTGCAGCCTCATGGGGGAGCAGTTGCGCGGGGGAACAGGTGTTTGCTCCTGCCGATTGCTGGTCCGTACGTAAAGGCCAGCCACATTGGAGTGAATGCCCCAATTCGGGCATTACTTGCCGCCATGTGGACATGTCAATTGCCGCCCACAACCTGTGTGTCCCCATGGTTGCTCATGGCGAGCCCCTGGGAGTTCTCCATCTTCAATGTGACCCCGATACCGGTGGAGACGCAGAAGCCGCTCAGAAACTACGCGAATCACTAAAGCGAGTCGCGGTAGCTGCGGCAAGCCAGATTGCCCTATCTCTTGTGAGCGTGCATCTGCGGGAGACGCTCCGCGAGCAATCCATTCGCGACCCGCTGACGGGACTGTATAACCGCCGGTTCATGCAAGAATCCCTGGAAAAAGAATTGCAACGCGCGCGACGCAAGGAACGTTCACTGGCAGTCATCTTTCTCGATGTCGATCACTTCAAGCGCTTCAATGACGTTTTTGGGCATGACGCAGGCGATACCGTACTCGAATCCATGGCACAAGTTCTCCAATCCCAGTTCCGCGCTGAAGATGTGATCTGCCGATTCGGAGGAGAAGAGTTTGCCGTTATACTGCCGGAGTCTTCCCTCCAGGATGCCTCCGATCGTGCGGAGGCATTGCGGCTCGCGGCAAAAGACCTCAGGCTCGCGCACCGCGGCGTACTGCTTGACCCGGTGACCGTATCCATTGGAATTGCAGGATTCCCGGATCACGGCCGAACCGCTCAGGAATTGTTGGACCGGGCCGACAAGAGCCTCTACCAATCCAAAGCACACGGCCGCGACCGCACGACACTTGCCAATGTGTAAAGACAATATTTCTTCCCGGGATATACGCCCGCCTCTTAAAGAGTTCACTCGATACCAGTTTTGCCCCTCCGCGCATATTCGTCGGATTTGTCGAAAATCGTTCTTTCATCCCGCGACTGGTTCGCCAGCGTGGCGCTGAAATGTAAAAACGCTCGGAGCGCGGCTGCCAGCTTAACCGCCGATGGGGCACGTTGTAGTCGCCAACAACGGGCTGCTTCAATTCCCCTCCGTTCGTGAAACTCTTCCATGGAAGAAACAAGAATGACGATGGGGACAAATTCGCGGTGACTTGGAAGTTCAGCAAGCGATTCAAACAGTCCGCGTGCTCCCTGACGCTGGTGTCGAAGGTCCAGCAGCAGGAAGGTATGTAGAGAAGCGGCCTCCTGTTCACAAGCGAGTTGCATCTCGATTGGTCGCGCGCCTTTCAAGAGCAAAAGTACTTCCGTTGGGTGTACCCGAGTCCGAGTCACCGGCTCAATGAACGCCAGGTTGCCTTCAAAGCCTTCGACTAGCAAAATTTGCACTCTCGTTTCCGGCCACGCTCCACTGGCAGCCGGCGAGGACTCCGACTCTAATGTCCTCTCACGCAGCAATGTGCTGACCTCATAGATCGATTTCGGAGTGCATGTGGGGCGATGATAAGGTTTCTTTCCCGAAGAATTGCTCTTTAGCTCTGACACATGAACCTCCCGTATCCTGGTCTGGCGGCGAGCTTCACTCTTGCTGCAATGTCTCCTAAGTCTTCCGCTTACTGTCCAGCGCGTTCCGTATGAATTGGCTGAGCTTTGGAAGACTGTAGGGTTTCTGTAGGAACTTCGTTCCTTTCTCCAAGTGAGTGACCAAGGCTTCTGCCTCGTCCGCGTAACCCGTGGTAAAGATGACGTCGATGCCGGGCTTGATCGCGGCCAACTCCGGATAACTTTGCAGCCCGCCTTGCGAGGGCATGACGATATCCATGATCACTAGCTGGATTTCATCGGCATTTTCCCTGAACACCTCAACAGCCTTCTTCCCGTCTGACACCACCATGACTCGATAGCCAAGGCTTCGCAGCATCTCCTGAACGGACTCTCGCAGCCCATCGTCGTCTTCCACCAGCAAGATTGTTTCTGAGCCCTTAAGCGCCTGGCTGTTATCGATTACCTCTCGCGGCTCGTGGACTCCGGACTCGGCAGGAAAATAGACTCGAAACGAAGTTCCTTTCCCTGGTTCGGTGTACACGTAGATGAAACCGTCGTGCTGCTTTACGATGCCGTAAACTGTAGCCAGCCCAAGTCCTGTGCCCTTGCCAATCTCCTTCGTAGTAAAAAAGGGTTCGAAAATACGCTGCGCGGTAGCTTCATCCATTCCGATTCCGGTGTCGGTCACGGTCATAAGCACATAGTTGCCCGGCGCGGGGTGCGCATCAGCCCCGCCAAGCTGCTCTTTTATTGGGACGTTGCAAGTTTCTATTTTTAGTTGTCCCCCCGCCGGCATTGCGTCGCGCGCATTCAAGCACAAGTTCATGAAGACTTGCTGAATTTGCGTGGGGTCGGCGTGGATCACGTGGAGGTCTGGTGCCTCCACGATTCTGACGTCAATGTTCTCTCCAATGACTTTTCCCAAAAAACTCATTTCTTCCCGGACAAAGAGGTTGAGATTGATTTTGTGGGGCTGCAGTATTTGCCGCCTTCCGAACGCAAGCAGCTGGGCTGTCAATTTCGCGGCACGCTGGGATTGCTCGCGAATCTTTCGAAATCGTTCGCGGGCTTTGGTTCCCGGCGCCATTTCCTCATGGCCCAGTTCGGCCCACCCCATGATCGCGCCGATCATGTTGTTGAAGTCGTGCGCTATCCCCCCAGACAATCTTCCAATTGCCTCGAATTTCTGAAGTTGCTGCACGTGCTTTTGAAGGCGCTCGCGCTCCTTCCTCTGCTCGGACTCGCGCAGTTCGCGCTGGACCGCCGTGACAAGCCTTTTCAGGTTGCCTTTCATCACGTAATCCTGTGCGCCGTTTTTCATCGCGGCCACGGCAGTTTCCTCCCCGATGGTCCCCGAAACAAAAATGAAGGGCGTTCCCGGACTTTTTGACCTCACAAGAGTCAGCGCATCGGTGCCTGAAAAATGCGGCATGGAATGGTCAGAAATAATCAAGTCCCAGTCCTGTGAGTCGCAGGCCCGGGCAAGAGCACTGGTGGAATCCACTCGCTGAAATTTCACATCGTAACCACCGGACTTCAGTTCGCGGGCGATCAGGAGGGCATCATCTTCGGAATCCTCAATGATCAGAACTCGGATGGGGATGCCCATCTACCTTCTCCTGGCTGGCGGGGGTTCATTCAACACCAACCAATAGAGACCCAGCCGCCTCGCCGCATCCACAAACTGAGTGGGATCCACGGGTTCGCGTGCAAAGCGGTTGGTGGCGAGCCGATGACTCTCGATTCGGTTCCTCTCTTCGATTGACGATGCAAGAATACTGGTGGAAAAAAGCTTCCTGCGTTCCTTGCGGCGAATGAGCCGCAGTGATCCGAGGCTGTCAAGTCTGGGTAACTTGAAGTCTGGTAGTATCACCTCTGTTGTTATGTTTGTCTGCCGGACGCCGAACACACCCGTGCCCATCGGGTGGCCCGAAGCTTCTACTCGATCCCGAACCACGATCACTTCATCGACGAGATTCGTTCTCTTCGGAGCTCGCAGTGTAAGAGCTTTGTCCCGCAGGTAGCAGAATTCGTGCGGCTGGAATTTCCTCGACACAAACAATCTGCCTAAAAAAATTACAGTCGTGCTCAACCCGCTCCCCTCGGCGTTCTGACTCTGAGTCGAAAACCCTGGGATGAAAGCGCAGGTTGAGGCGGTCGAAAGGCAAGTTCCCTCTTGGCTATGAAGTCGTTTGATGTGGATGGAAATATCAAAGGAATGCGCAGACTAACCTTTTGGCCCCGGCTCCCCTCAGGAAAACGAGCGCTGATCACGTGCTTGTAGCTTCCATGAAACGGCAACAAAGTGCTGTACCGGCTGCTTTTCACTTAAATAACCTGCCCCTTTTTATCCGCCAACGAATTTTGGCCCCGATGAGAGCAGAGCGGAGTATCGAAATTTACTGGCAATTCATCCAGTATTCCTCAATTGCCCTTAATTCAATGGTTAGCGACCCCGTTTGATGAGGCAATACCAAGAAATACGTAGTACGGCCTGAGGGCGACCATCTACATAATCGTCATAAGCGCCGTAGACGAGAATCCAGAAGTCCTGGACAAGTGCTCGAAAGAATTGGTCGGGGCGAAAGGATTTGAACCTTCGACCTCCTAGGTCCCGAACCAAGGATCAAAATCCCATAAACGCTTTATCTGGCGTCGCTTACGGGACGACAAACCTTATTTCCCCTGTCCTTCGCCAAAATCTCATCCGCGTCGAAAATGGCTTGATTCCCCGTTGCAATGATTTGGATATGACACGCGAATTGAACCAGAAAGCCTCCCCGATCGGATAGATCCTCTGTAGCCGCAGCCCATGAATGGGTCCACACTGTGTTCTTGAGGGAGTTCGAACGCGCGGCTTCCGAAAAAAGCGCTTGGCTCAGGCAGCCCAATCGTAGCGGTGATGCAACCCACCCAGTCGTTCATGAGAAACGACCTGAGTAGCGGCCATAACGTGACTTCTACCGTTCGGTGTTCCCTTCCCGAGTCCAAGATGCGTGCGGTCTTCGTGGTAATAGCGAATGTATTCAGACAGCAGACGCTTGAGATGTCTCTCGTTTATCGGAATGATGTGATCCAGCAAGTCCCGTCGGCAGCTTTCCACCCAACGCTCGGCAACGCCATTTTGCCAAGGACTTTCGAAAGACGTCCGCAAGGGATCCATCTGAAGTGATCGGACGGCTATTGGAACCTCCCGCCCATACCTCGTGTCTCGATCGAAGATGAGAAACCGGTGAGCCGACTGAAACGGAAACGCCTCTCGCAACTGCTGGATGATCCACGCACTCGTCAGATGTCTGGCGACGTTGAAGTGCAGAATGCGCCGACGATCATGGCCGATGACAAAGAAGCAGTAGAGCACCCCAAACGTGACCGTCGTAACGGTAAAGAAATCCATGGCCGCGATGGCTTCCCGGTGATTACGAAGAAAGGTAAGCCAGCGCTTGCCGGGCCTGCGGTCCCTAGGCGCTCGTTTCATCCAGCGCGAAATGGTTCTTTCGGAAACATCAAAACCCAGCATGAGCAATTCTCCGTGGATGCGAGG
>Ga0307479_10006748_pt1 | contig 10559 bp, 7 predicted proteins | sample atmos_gasesECM4C_FD_203743 | JGI IMG/M metagenome (GOLD analysis project Ga0307479, IMG submission 203743) | Hardwood forest soil microbial communities from Morgan-Monroe State Forest, Indiana, United States - atmos_gasesECM4C_515 | ecosystem: Environmental > Terrestrial > Soil > Temperate...
AAGCTCACCGCCTTCGGAGACGTGAAGCACCTGCGTGGCCTGCTCGAGACCGGCGAGGCTCGAGACCCGGCCGGCATGACACTCAGCCCACCTGCTTTCCCGCTCGTGCTCTCAGGCTGGCTCCAGGCAAGCTGAGTTAGCTCTCGTCCTAATCGGGCGGACTGCGCAGGAGGTCGAGCAGCTCCGACTGCGAATGCACCCCGAACTTCCGGAAGATCGTGGCCAGGTGGTTCCGAACCGTGCTGGGGCTCAGATACAGCTGCCCGGCGATGGACGGGACCCGCATCCCTTGTACGAGAAGGCTCAGGATCTCCCATTGCCGGGTGGTCAGCTCGCTTAGCTCAGGATGGTCCACGTGAGGTCGCAGCGTGTGCACGTGCTCGAGTACTCCGGCGGCTCGGACCTCCTCGCTGATGCGCCGCAGGCGCAACTCCAACTCGGCAACACGCTCCAACGCCGACCACGCCTCCGGCGCCGGCCCGACGATGGCGAAGATGACATCTCCACCGTCCCGGTCGGGCAATGGGGCGACGAGCAAGCACACCCTCACCCATCCGCCGCCCTTCTCCTTCATGAGCATGCCCGGCAGGTGGATCGGAGCAGTCGGTGGCCTGACTCCGTCGGTGGTGACCTCGGACACGCGATCGGAAGAGACGAAGTCCAGGAAGGATCGGCCGACGAGTTCGTCGGCGTCGTAACCGAAGAGGCTGCTCGCGTCGTTCGTGATCGCTTTGATGCACCACCGGCTGTCCGCCACGCCGACGGCGATCGGCACCAGGTCGCGCCAAGGTACGGTCGGGTCTCGGCCTAGCCCACCGAGTTCATCGGTGGGCACGGTGATGGACACGACGGCCCGGACACCGTCCACCTCCATGACCCGCGACCAAATCCAAACGGCGACCTCTGCGCCGTCGCTCCTGCGTACGACTCGTTTGGACTGTGACCCCACGAGCAGCCCCGAGAAGAGGGCATCTTTAGTGCGCCCAACTTCATCACCCGGGCCAAAACGATCGATGATCTTTTGGCCGATGACGTCCGACAACGTTTCCCCCAGGAGCTCGGCTGCAGACTCGTTGGCCAGGCGGACCACGCCGTCGACGGTCCACACGAACAGCGGGAAGGAGCACCGGCTGAGGGCGTCATCCAACTCGGCCGAACCGGCGTTGGCGACCGGCCCCATCGGCCCACGCCCTTCGTACGAGGACGGACACGAGCCCTCGGTGGCCGACCCGCCGCCTTGCGGAGCATGCCCGACCTCGACCATGTCCGTCTCCTCTGGCCAGGAGAATCCAACCACCGCAGGGGATCCAGGGCAACCGGCGCCGGTCGCCGGCTGTTGGCCCAAAACGAGCACGCCCTGTTGCAGGCTCAGGACAGCCCCTCACGCCTCGAGTTCGGGCCGACCAAACAGATAGCCCTGCCCGTACAGGCATCCGGCTTCGGCGGCGGCCAGGCGCTGTGGTTCCGTCTCGACGCCCTCGGCCACCGTCACGAGCCCGAGGTCACGAGCCAGGGCGACGATGGTTTGCACGAGGCGCCGGGCACGCAGGTCGCGATCCAGTTCGACCACGAACGACCGGTCAATCTTGATGAAGTCGATCGGAAGCGACCGCAGGTAGCTGAGACAGGACTGGCCCGTGCCGAAGTCGTCGAGGCCGACGCGACACCCGAGCGCCTGCAGCTCGGCGAAGATCCGCGCCGCTCTCGTCTCATCGACAGCGAGACTCTCGGTCACCTCGATGGCGAGCTGCGAGGGTGGGACGTGGCGGCGTGCGAGGGTTCTGGCAACCGCGGCCACGAGGCCGGGATCACCGAACTGGCGAGCAGACAGGTTCACCGCCACGAGGATCGGCATCCCGACCGCCGCAGAGCGAGCTGCCGCCGTGGACAGCGCTTCGTCAAGGACCCACTGCCCGAGGGGACCGATGAGTCCCGTGTCCTCTGCGACGGGCACGATCTCCTCGGGCCCGATCTGCAGCCCATGGCGCGTGCGCCATCGCAGCAATGCCTCGACGCCTTCGGCGTGACCCGACCGCAGGTTCACGACCGGCTGGTAGGCGATGCGGAGCTCACGGGCCTGGAGGGCCCGGTGCAACGAACGGTACGTGGATACACGACGCTCTACCACCTGCCGATCAGCCGGTGACGAGAACACGGGCTCGTCGGCGTCCCGGCACTTGGCCTCGGACAAGGCGGCGCCCGCATACCGGAGCGTGGCGGCCTTTGGATCGTCGTGCAGGACATAGGGGCAGATCCCGACTCGGGCCTTCAGGTGGATGAGCTCGCCGTCCACAGCGAGCGGAGCGCGCACGACGGCGAGTATTTCCCCGGCTATGTCCAACGCCGCGCTCTCAGACTCGACGAAGGCGAGAATCCCGAACTGGTCTCCATCGAGCCTGCCCACTACAGAGGCGGCGCCGGCGACTCGCCGAACCGCTTCTGCGAGCACGGCGAGAACGTGATCGCCGGCTTCGAGCCCAAAGGCGTCGTTGACCCAATCGAAGTGGCTCACGTCCATGAGGAGCAGCACCAGTTGTCGCCTGCTACCTGCGAAGCGGCCGAGCACCTCTAGCATGCGGAGGAACTCCCGTCGCGAGAGCACGTGCCCGAGAGGTGCCACGCCGGGGAAGCCGGCGAGGTCGTCGACGACACCCGGGATGCGAGCGTCCTCGGATCGTCCTGACATTCCCGTCATGAGTTGCCGCCCCATCAGAGTCGCTCTTATTTGGACAGTGCAACTGCCCCGACACAGCATCGGCAGTTCGCCGAGTGGTGTCTATGGACGCCGGGTCACTTCTTGCTAGGCAGTGCGTCTAAGTGACGGGTCCTCCACGTTGCACAAGCTCCAGCAGCTCCGACTGGGACCGCACCTTCAACTTCCGAAACATGAGCGACAGGTGATTGCGGACCGTGCTCTGGCTGATGCCGAGCTCGCGGGCGATGGTCGGGACTCGCTGACCCCGTGCGAGACGGTGGAGGATCTCGGTCTGCCTCCCGCTCAACGATCCGAGGGCGTCTGGTTCCAGCGGACGTGGGCTGTCGGAAGGAACTGAGGCGGTCATACCGGCGGAGTGGACTTCGAGGGCGATGCGATGCAGGCGCATCTCCAACGCCGCCAGGCGCGTCTCGAGATCCTCGCTGGGCGGGTGTTCGGCCCGGGTGGCCACGAAACCGAAGGGGAACGGCTCGCCCGGATCGAGCGGGGAGACGACCACCTTGGTGGGAGCCCATCCGTCGCTCTTGTGCCACAAGCGCAGGTCGAGCCGGGCACTCATCCCGCTCCCCACGGCGTGGCCGACGCCGACGAGCAGCGCGGAAAGGTCCTCTGGATGGACGGCCACCAAGACCCCGGCGCCCACGCACTCCGAGGCCTCGTACCCGAGCAATGACCCGACGTCGGTGCTGACCCTGCCGACGCGCCACTGGGCGTCCACCACGCCGATGACCACGGGCGCAGTCAACATCGACCCGTGGTTCAGGCTCATGCAGGTCCTCCCGATGCGATCGCCCGTCGACGGTCGTCAGACGACTTTTGTGAGTATCGAATGGCGCGCCGGAACGATCTATAGACAGAGCGTCACGTTGGGCTGGACGCCACGTCTAGGGAGCCCCAGGCGGCGGAGGCCGCACACTGATCAGTGAGCGGGAACGACGGGCGGACGGCCTAATGTCGGCCTGTTACCTGGGCCACGACCGGGGTCCAGGGGACCGATGCGGAGAGTCAGCTCACCGCTGCCATCTCGGACTGGGTGCCGAGCTGGGCCCGCAGCACCTCGTCCATGTCGGCGGCAGCCATGGGGCGGGCCAGGTGGAAGCCCTGCGCCTCGGGACACCCGAGGGCACGCAGGTGGCGAAGCTGGCGCTCGGTCTCCACGCCCTCTACGACCGTGACGGTACCGATCGCCTCCGATAGGCGGATGACCGCCGACACGATGGCCGACTTGACCGGGTCGATCTCCACGCCCTCGACGAAGCTGCGGTCGATCTTCACCACGTCGACCGGGAAGTGGGTGAGGTATCCGAGGGCCGAGTAGCCGGTCCCGAAGTCGTCGATGGCCACCTGGATCCCGACCTTCTTCAGGCTCAGGAGAATCTCCCTGGTGCGGGCCACGTCCTCCATGGCCAGGCTCTCGGTGATCTCGAGACAGAGCTGTGAAGGATCGACTCCCGCCTGCCCGAGGATCGTCTCGATCTCCTCCACCAGGCCGGCTTGCTGGAACTGCCGAGCGGACAGGTTGACGCTGACCACGAGTTTGACCCCGAAGGTCTCCTGCCACCTGTGGGCCTGGCGGCAGGCGTCCTCGAGCACGTGGCGGCCGAGAGGGAGGATGAGCCCGGACTCCTCGGCCAACCCGATGAAGCTGGCGGGCCCGAGCAGCCCTCGCTCGGGATGCTTCCAGCGCACCAGAGCCTCGGCGCCGACGATGCGCCTGTCGTCGATGGAGAAGAGGGGCTGGTACTGGACCTCGAGCTCCCTGCGGCGCAGCGCACGACGCAGTCCCGCTTCGAGCTCGATGCGCTCGGCGGATCGGGCGCCCATGGCGTCGACGTCGTAGAGCTCGTAGTGCCCGTCGCGGCCCTTGCCCTTGGCCTGGTACATGGCCACGTCGGCGTCGTGCAGCAGGTCGTCACGACCCTGGCCGGCCATGGTGAGGGCGATGCCGATGCTCAGTGAGGCCACCACCTCATGTCCGTCCGGAAGCGAGATGGGACGTCGCATCTGGGCAAGGATCCGCTTGGCCGCCGTCTCGGCGTCCTCGGGGCTCGAGACCCCCTCGAGCAGGATGGTGAACTCGTCGCCGCCGAAGCGGGCCAGCATGTCGCCGGCCCGCATGGAAGCCTGCAGGCGCTCGGCGATGGCCACGAGCAGGTGGTCTCCGGCGTGGTGGCCCAGGCTGTCGTTGATGAGCTTGAACCGGTCCACGTCGGCGAAGAGCACGGCGTGCATCTCGTGGCTGCGCGACGAGCGACGCAGGGCATGGTCGAGGTGGTCGAGGAACAGACGGCGGTTGGGCAGCCCGGTGAGCGAGTCATGGAAGGCGTGGCGGGCCAGGCGTTCCTCGAACTCCTTGCGCTCGGTGATGTCCCGGAACACCACCACCGCGCCCGGAGGCGCCCCCTCGTTGACGATGGGCGAAGCGGTGAAGGCGACGTGGAGCATGGAGCCGTCGGCTCGCTCGAAGCGGGTGTCGTAGCCGGTGACAGTGGTTGCCGTCTCCACGGCTCGCCGGGCGGGGTTCAAGATGAAGCTCGGGGCCCGGTAGCCCACGCCGCGGCCGGCAAGCATGCCTCCGGGGCCCTCGGAGTCGGTCGGCCCCCAACCCAGCATGGCGGCGGCCGCCGGGTTGAGGAAGGTGATCTCGCCCGTGGCGGTGAGTGCGCACACGCCCTCGGCCATGCTCGAGGTGATGGCCGAGAGCCGCTCGCGTTGATGGCGGCCCTCCTCGTACAGCCAGGCGTTGGACAGCGCCCCCATGCCCACGGCAGCCAGGGCGTCGAGAAGGTTCTGATCGGCGGCGTCGAACGGCTCGGTGCGGCTCCGGCCGGACACCGTGAGCCACAGGTGCCGGTCCGGCAAGACGAGCCGTGACTGCAGGCACTGGCCGTCGTCGACTGTGCTCGGGCGCAGCGAGGCTTCGCTGCAACGCATCAGCGTTCGAGCGGCCGACAAGATGGCCTCGCACACGTCGACCTCACCCATCGAGCGGTTTGCGTCCAGAGTGGCTTCGAACAGACCCCGCACCCGAGCCCGGTCCCGTCTGGCCTCGAACTGGTCGGCGAGCACCCTGCGGAAGATGAGGGGCGGGGCGACGGCGAGCGCCAAGAGCCAGGGATCGTCGGCGACGATGACGGCGGTCGCCAAGGCGACAACCATGCTTCCCAAGGTAAAGGGCAGGTCGAAGCCGTTGCCGATCGCCGTACGCAACTGCGTGCGGTTGGCGACCATGATGGCGATGACGGCCCCCGCGTTCACGACGACGTACACCGCGCCGGCCACGATCGCCGCCCCCAGGGCCCAGTAGAAGTGGGTGCCCCCGGCCAGTGCCGCCAGCCCATGAGGGCCGAGAATGCCTCCTGCCGGTGCCGCTGACCGAAAGACCACGACCCCGGCCCCGACCGAGATCAGGACCTGGCCCACGTTGAACGCCGACTTTCCCAGCGACCGCCGGCAGAACACCTGAGCGACGACGGTGGCGACGGCAAAGGTGACCACGGCGGCGGCGGTCGGCACCAACAGGATGAGCACGATCAAGGCGTACTCGTCGAAATGGACCGTTCTCGACTCTTTGCCCACCGACACCCGTAGCGGCCACGCCCAGCTGGCCACGAGGAGCGCCCCCACCACCGCCACGATGGCGAACTGCACGAAGGTGAGCGGTGGCGTCCGGACCAGGTCGGCCACGGACACGCCCAGCACGACCAAGCCTCCGACCACGGCGCCGGCGATCATGCGCCGCACCGCGGCCGGAAGGCTCACGTCCTGCCTAGGCGCACCACGCCCGAGCCTCAATTCCATGCAGAACCGTCCCAGGCGGTGCCGTCCCAGGCGGTGCCGTCCCAAGCGGTGCCGTCCCAGGCGGTGCCGTCCCAAGCGGTGCCGTCCCAAGCGGTGCCGTCCCAAGCGGTGCCGTCCCAGGCGGTGCCGTCCCAGGCCGTGCCGTTGAACGAGGTCCCATCCCAGGCGGTGCCGTCCCAAGCCGTGCCGTCCCAAGCCGTGCCGGCGGTGGGGTTCCAGGCCATGCTCGACCAGGCGGCTGGGTTCCAACTCGAGCCGCTCCACGTCGCGATCAGCCCGACGGTGCCACCCATCGGAACCGCCACCAGGCTGGGCTGCTGGCTGAGGGTCACCGGTGCCAGGCCGAGCGCGTTGGCGATATCGAGGTCGCCGTGGCCGTCCACCACCGGGTTGCCGACCGGGCCCGGAAGAGTCGACGCCAGCAGCACGCCCTTTACCGTGTTCGGCGCGTAGCCGGGGTGCGCCGACAGCAACAGCGCGACAGCGCCGCTGGTGATGGCGGTGCTGAACGACGTACCCGAGCCCACGAAGTTCCCGGACCCGATCCGGGCACTCGGATAGTTGTTGTAGATCGTCGATCCGGGAGCGGCCAGGCTCACGACCGAGCGGCCGGAGGTGACGAGGTCTGGCTTCATCCAGCCGTCGGGGTTCGTCGGCCCGACGCTGGAGAACTTCGTCATGGTGTCGTTGGCGGGGTTTCCCTGCCCCCCGTCGTCCAGTGCGCCGACCGTCATCACCAGCGGGTCGTCCCCTGGCGACAGCACCGTCCCGTTGAACGGCCCGGCATTGCCGGACGAGACGACTACGACGATGCCCGACTGCCACGCCGTCTCGACGGCGGTGTCGAGGGGGTCGATCGCCGACGACTCCAGCGGCTGGTATCCCAGCGACATGTTGAGGACGCCGATGTTGAGCGCAGCACGGTTGTCGATCGTCCAGCCGACACCGGCGATGACCGTGGCCAGGTCGGTGGTGCCGCTGGCCCCGGCCACCTTCACCGCCACCAACCCGGCGCCCGGCGCCTCGCCCTGGTACTTGCCGTTGGACGAGGCGCCGTTCCCCGCTATCAAGCCGGCGTCGAACGTTCCGTGGCCGTAGCTGTCGTGGAAGGGATTGCCCTCACCCGACAGGTCGACTCCCCCGACCAGACGACCGGCCAAGTCGGGAAGGGGGTCGATGCCGGTGTCGAGGACGGCGACGTTGACCCCGGATCCGGTATCTCCCTGCGACCAGGTGCCGCTGGCGCCGGTCTGCTTCAGAAAGACGTCGGACGGGGGATGGGTGGAACCGGTGGGAAGCCCCTGCACCGCCACCGCCACGTCGGGAGTGACCACGACCCCGGGGAGGGCCGAAAGGGCCGACACCTCGAGGGAGTTGAGGTTGGCCTCTACCCCGTTCGCAGCCGGCAAGGGCTGGACGACCTGCCCGGCGACCGACAGCACGTCCGTCTGGGCGAGGAGTGAGCCGACCGTGCCCGGCGTGGCCACGATGTAGGGGCTGGTGGTGAGCAGACCCGCCGAGGCGGAGGTCGCCAGGGCGGGGGTGACCAGCGCCGTAGCGAACAGCGCAGCCCCGAGACCCATGGCCCGATGCCGCCATTTCGGCCTTCTCGTCTCTGGCACCCCCTGACTTGCCACAGAAACAGGCCGACGCACTACATGACGCATGGTCACCCCCCGCTTAGCCCCTGTGCGAGATCATACGGCCACGGGTTGTGGGATTCCAGTGGTTCCGTTGATCAACGGTTGATCGCCACGCAGGGTCAGGATCTAGGCAGGACGGGCCGAGACGGACCAGCCACAGTGCGCGCGAAGCGTGCCTAGGACCGTATTAATTGGCAGGGCCAAGCAGCTCGGATCGGGTGCTCAGCGGCCGTCGAGGCCGGGCCAGGACGGCGCCGGCCCGGGATGTCAGCGGGCCAGAACGGTCTGCCGCTCGGTGAAGCAATCGTTGCGAACCCGGTGCACCTCGAGGAACCACACGTCGTCGGGGTCGTAGCAGTAGTGCCGCCAGACGACCTCAATGGCCTCACCGGGGGCGAGGTCCCGCCGCAGGTTCATCGTGGCCACGGCGCTGACCGCCAGTGCTGTGAGCTCCAACATCTCGATCCCTTTCCGGGGCCCCCGCCGACCTCCTGTCGACACCCAACCAGACGGCACCGGAATTCCCTAGGGCACAAAGGCCCTCCCCTCCCGGGAACAAGGCCAGTCATTCTCGTGTCCCGGGAGCAGGCCCTACGCATCGACCGATCAGGCGTGGCCGTCGGGCGCCGTCGGGCTGAACGGCCATTCCTCGAACCGGGCGCAGCGTCCGCCGGGAGCGAACACGACCACCCAGAGGTCGCGCCATGACCGCGGCGGATCGTGGTACTCGACGTCGACGCGTACGACGGCGGTCTCCACGTCGACCGCCAGCACGTGGGCGTCGAAGGTGAAGCTCTCGTCGGGGCCGTCGCGCTCGGCCTCCCAAAGCGCTCGCAGCGCGTCCAGGCCGACGACGGGTTCGGCCCAGGGGGACACGAGGTACACGACCTCGGGAGTGAAGAGCTCCGACAACATGGCCGTCCCAGCTGAGCGCCACGCCTTCTCATAGCCGGCGATCCAGCGCTCCACCCATCTCCGCTCCACCATGGCCGTCGATGGTAGTGGCGCAAGACAACGCCAGCGGAGCCGATGATGACGACGGTACCGTTCAGCTGGCGGCGATGCCGAGCACGCTCACGTGCAGTCCGCGCAGTGCGGCGAGATAGGAGGCGAGCTCCTGCTGCACCGACGCCACAGTCGCCGGATCCGTGCTGTCGAGTGAGACGGTCCCGAACACCGGGACGTCGGCGGGCACGCCGCCCACCGTCGTGAAGGACGACTCGAGGCTCCGGGCTGACTGCGCGGCCTCGGCACTGTCTGCCGCTGCGCTGCCGTGTGCTTGTGGCGTGAGACCGGCAGCCACGAAGTCGACCATGCTGGCCTGGAATCCCTTTATCGCCCCCTTGAAGCCACCCCAGAAGCCAGGAGCGGCGGCACCCTGTGCGGCGGCGGGAACGCCCACGCCGATGAGCTGTCCCGGCAGGCGAGTGAGATCTGCGCTGGCCAAGCCGTGCACGAGGTCGGCCATCTGGGCGCTTCCGCTCGGGTTGGTCGCCGGCGCGTCCACCTCGAACGCCGACGCGGCGGGGAGCTCGTGCACCACCTGGGCCACGAAGTCAGGAAATCCCGTGCCGCCCATGTTCTGCCCCGTCGGGGGCTGGTCCACCAGCTGCACGAGCACCGGCTTGCCGGCCGAGCGAAGGGTCGACAGGGCGGCGGGCAGCCCGGCCGGGATGCCTCCGGACCAAGGCACGGTGAGCTGGGCGAAGGGCGAGCGGGTATCGGCGGCGGCCGCTTGGGCCACGGCGGCCGACGACGACCCAGGGGGAATTCCGGATGGGATGTACGGCAGCGAGGGCAACCGCGGCAGGTTCTGCTGCGAGTCCATGATGGCGAGCTCGTTCTCGAACAGCACCAAGCACTGTCCGGCCGTGCTCGACGTCAGCTGCTGCTCGACGGGCGTGAGCGAGCCGAGGAGTTGGAGCCAGTAGGGCTCGAACTGCGCCGCGTACTGTTTCTCCTGGGGCGAGTTGAGCCCGGCGGCGTCGGTGATCGTCACGTAGTCGGTCACCACCGTGGAGACGTCCGGAGTCACGGCGTTCATCACCGGCTCCGAGATGTAGACGAGTGGGGTTGCGATCGGCACCAGGGGGGCGATCTCGCCGAGCGTAGGGATGAAATAGGAGGAGAACGGGCCGGCCAGCTCGATGAAGGGGCCCTCGAAGGAAAGGAAGATGCCCGGGTCGAACGGCGTGGTCTGCGACTGGGGGATCGGGAACGGGCAACTGAGCGGGGTCGTGGACGGCGGCGTGGGTGAGGGTCCGAAGGACAGCGTCGGCGCGATGAACGATCCGAAGCCCGATGAGCTCAACGGAGCTGTGCTCAGGTTGGGGGTGGACAAGGTGGGAGCGGCGAACCCCGGCACGGCCCCGGCGGGAACCGGGTGGACCGGTCCCTCT
>Ga0307479_10006750_pt1 | contig 10558 bp, 23 predicted proteins | sample atmos_gasesECM4C_FD_203743 | JGI IMG/M metagenome (GOLD analysis project Ga0307479, IMG submission 203743) | Hardwood forest soil microbial communities from Morgan-Monroe State Forest, Indiana, United States - atmos_gasesECM4C_515 | ecosystem: Environmental > Terrestrial > Soil > Temperate...
CGCGCTCAGGTACCCCGACGGGGAGGGCAGGAGCTGGTTCCACAGCGGGTCGTTCGTCCGGACGGCGAGGCTGGAGTTCAGGAGGTTTTGGGATCTCAACCTCCCGGGCGGGGTCATCAGCAAAGGCCATCGGGTCCACCTCCTCATGGATCGAGCCACCGTAATTCGCTGTCGTACTCGGGGTGCCCATGCACCCGGTCGAAGGTGTCGAAGTTCGCCCACACCGAGGTCGAGCGTAGTGGCGTCAGCCAGCGGATGGCCACCGTACCATCGCTGAACTGGATGCCCTCGAGCTGCACCGACTCGGGCGGGTTCGCGTAGCCGCCCAGCGTGTGCGCCTCGGGCGGATTGCGCCGGTAGAGCTGGAAGCGCCTCAATGGCCGACCGAGTAAGACTGCAGCACCAGCGCGATCAGTGCGACGGTGAACAGGCCGAGCGCACAGGTGACCTTGAAGATCAACTCGCTCCGGGTCCCGCGGATCCGCTTCATCGCACGCCCGGGTGGCCGAAGACGAGCCAGAGGAAGAACACGATGACGACGATCTCCAGCACGTACTTCAGGAACTCAACGGTTTCCGGCTTCACGGGTAGGTCGCATCCATCGCGGCGCGGACTGCCTGCAGCTTGGCGCCCTGCTGGCTGATCATGTGCGTCAGGCTGGTGACCTGGCCCTGCGCAGCGGCGAGCTGCGCCTTGACGTCGGCGCACGGATCCGGCGGTGGCGGGGGCGCCGGCGGCACGGGCTTGCCGTACTTGATCAGCTGGTCGCGGCTGCCGAAGAACACGTCGTGGTCGACGGCACCCGGAAAGCCGGGGACTTGCGCCGTCCCGCTCTGCCAGATCGCGATGAAGGCCCACCCCGGAATGCTCGGGAGCTGCGCCGGCGTGGTGACGTTCGGATCCGCCAGCCAGAGGCCGTACTTCCCGAGGCCCGGCTTGCCCTCAAGGTTGTGCTGGGCCAGAAAGGCCGGATAGCTGTAGAGCATCGGGTTGAAGCCGATCCCGGCCGCCACGTCGTCGAGGAAGGTCTGCGTGTAGGCGGCAAGGTCGCCGGTGCCCTTCTCCAGGTCGAAGGCCACCACGTCGTGCGGCTCGAGGAGGGGGCCGATCTTCGTCAGGAACGCGTGCGCCTCGGCCGCCGCGGTGTTGCCGAGGTCCGGGCGCGCGAAGTGATAGACGCCACGCAGCAGCCCGGCGGCTTTGATCGCGGCCCACTTCGCTGAGAAACTCGGGTCGACGTAGATCGCGCCTGAGGCGTCGGGACCGCCCTCGGTGCCCTTGCAGATCGCGAAGTCGTAGCCAGCCTGCGGTAGCAGATGGAAGTCCGACGGCTGCCAGTTGGAGACGTCGATGCCTTGAATGCTCATGGCTTCCCCTTCCGGTCCTCGTCCTTCAGCTCGGGAATATCCGGCTGGTGGTACCCCTGCGCGGCCAGGTTGATCTTCTGCAGCAGCGAATCACCCAGCGCATCAACCCGCTCCGCGGAGTTGTCGTCGGCGCACTCGACGGTGATCCTGACCTTCGGGCTCTCCTGGGTGATCGCCACCACACGCTTGATCACAGCGAATGCCTCGCGAGCACCGGGTCGAGGCTGGCCACGTTGCGCTCGAGCTCATCCTCGGGTCGCATGGGAATGATGAGAGAGATCGCGCGCGGCGAGCGGAACGCCCAGTGGTGATCGTGACCAGGGGGATCGTGTTCATGTTTGTGCTCGACGCAGAACTCGCCGGCAGGTGTCGTGGTGGTGTGGGCGTGGCTCTCCATCAGTCCAGCTCCGGCAGGTCGGCCGGCTCTCCGTAGTGGGGCACCGGGCGCTCGGCGACCACGTGCCCGGTCTCTTCCTCGTGACGGATGGCGGCCGAGGCTGCGTTGTCCTTCCGGGCCTCCGGGCTGTCCCCCGCCACGTTCACCGAGAAGCTGCAGCCGTCAGACGTGCAGGGCCACGTCCAGGTCGGGTTAGCTCGTCCCACCCTGCTCTCCCTCTTGCGCCGCCACCGTGTCGGCATCTCGACTCACTCCCTCATGTGCGGCCGATGCCTCGTCGTCCGAGGCCGTCGTCTCAGTCGGCGAGAGCACGGTAGCGTGCGTCGCGTTCTCGGTCGCCGGCACCTCGTGCACCTGGGTCGGCGGATCCACGTCCTGGCCAGCGTTGGGCACATCGAAGCTGACGAAGTGTGGGTAGTGCTGCTGGATGTCGCGTGGCGGGCGGAGGCCGATCTCCTCGAGGTTTGGCTGCAGCTGCTGATGGGTCAGCAGGGCGTGCTCGGCCTCGGCAGCGCTCACGCTGTTACGGGCCACGTAGTCGCACGTCGCGCCGGTGGCGGTCGGCAGGCCACAGCTGGCGATCCAGGCGTCCTGCCCGTTGTCTTGGGTCACACGAACCGCGGTCATAGGGGCAACCCTCCTTGTGTGTCGGTGGATGAAGAGGCCGGCGACGGGACCGAGCTATTCCCGCCGGGAGCCGGTGTACCTGTTGTGCTCGGCGACTGACTCACGCTGCGCTCGCGCACCACCTCCTCTTTCGCTCGTTCGAGCGCCTGGTTGATCGCGTACGCCGTGATCGGGGACGCCGGCGTCCCAACGAACTGCTTGTTGAGCTGCTTCAACTGCGAGAGAGTGATCTCCTCCCGACGGAAGGCGTTGAGCACCGCAAACCACACCTCGCGGAAGCCCAGCTGAGGCTGCTCGTCCTGGCGCGCGGTTGGTACTGACACGTGGGCGACTATCTCACCGCTACGACGACCAGCATCCAGCCGAAAAGCACGACTGTTGCTAGAGCAAGAAAACCGTCAAGCTTCATTCGACTAGACCCCCGTTTCGGCTTCGACCGGAGATGGTGAGTTAGCTTTCATGGCCCCAGTTCGCCGTTGGTGATGTGACCGTGCCAGTACGAGCCTTCGCGGACGGTTTGCCCGTCGCGGACGAGCCACCGCTCCACGTCGATTGACGGCGTGACGGTGATGAGCGGCGGCGTCCCTGTGACTTGCCACATCTCATGCGGCGGCTTGGACGCCAAGTCGGTCGTGCGCCATGAAATCTCGCTAGGGGCACCGGGCACGCCCAGCGGGTAGTCGCTCGGCAGAACGATCCACCAGCACTCACGCCCGTTCTTGTCGCCAGCGGGATAGCGCCACATCATCCCCGGCTCGCGCTCACCGTGACTGAAAGGGAAAGGTTCGGTGATCCGCAGCGGGATGCTCACGCCAGTACCGCGTCAGGGAACGTGTGGTCCTTTGTGAACAGGTAGCGCCGGTAGTAAGAAAGCTCGGCAATCGCGTCCTCGTTGTCAGGATCGACACGGTGTAACTCGCGACCATGCCACTCGGGCAGGTTGGGATACCAGAGCCGAGCGAGCTTCTCAACGGCGCTGACGTCGAGGTTGCCGTAGTAGAACCAGGCTTCCAGTTCGGGGGCCTGCGCCTTCAGGAAGGCGCGATCGAAGTGGATCGAGCAGCCTGCCATTGGAATCTTGCCTCGCAGGTTCGGGCAGACCTCATCGAGGTAGCGAAGTGCAGCCCACTTGACGTCGGTGAGGCTCTCTTTCGCCTTGGCGCAGTCAGCGATCAGCCCCGATTTGCCGTGCTGGCGCAGGCACCAGTCGTCCATGCCACCCAGGATGGCCGATGACTGGTGAATAGGCCACGAGCGCCGCAGCGGGTCGTGGAAGCCACGCAAATCGCTGCCGGTGATAAGCAGGCCCAACTCAAGAATCTGCTCCTTTGCAGGGTCAAGCCCGGTCGTTTCAAGGTCGAGCCAGACGAAGCGGTCAGGGTACGACATAACCCACCATCCCGGCCCTGCCAGTCAGTAGTCGCACAGGAGCGCGTAAGCCGGTCATTGAATCAACCCGGGCAGCATCGTGTTGTCGATGATCACGCGGAATCCGGCTGCGCGGTCCTCATCATCGGCGAGCCCCGACAGCCGAAGCGAATCGAGTGTCCATCGAGACATGCGAAGCTGGCGGGGTTGATGTCGGGGATGCTTGTAGATCGCGGTGTCGAGAGCATCCGACAGTGTCGGTGCTAGGTGTGGGGCAACTTCGTCATGGCGTCGACCCGGGCGCAGCGACGTGCTGGGCGGAGCGGTCGACGCCGCGAACGACGCCTTTTCACCGAACAACCTCGCGAGTTTTTTCAACATGGGTTTGGCCAGATCGGGTCTGAGTTGTCTCGCGTTTCCGCGCGGTGGAGACGCACCTCACCCCTCTCGTTCTCTCCCCTCTCCAAAGGGCCGCGGCCGGAGCCTGGCATTCCTGCCGATTTGCGGCCATCTGGCGAGTCGTCCCCGGGTTTTCCAGTACCTGTGGATTGCTGGTAAAATCGGGTCGAGCTCGTCGCAGGGTCTGTTGGTAGCAGCGCGACGGGCTTTACTTTTGCCGCTAAGGACCCGCCCCAACGCCCCCACGTGCCACCCGCCGACGGGCGACGGCTTGTGGTCCGAACAGGCGTACCCGCTACCGCTAGCCACTGGTCAGGACCGATCAGCCTGACCGCGACGCCATTCCCGTAGATATTTCTAGCCACTCACTTGCTCCACCGGTGCGGGTGTTTCAAGAGATTTTTCGGCACTGTCATGAACCTCGACCGCGACGACCACGCACTCCCGGCCCAGCGATTCCGGCTGGTCCTCGGGGTAGAGCTGGTGGACGAAGGGCTCGATGTACTTCTGTGCGTCGTCGAACAGCAGCGCGCCCTTGAGGCCGTCGATGATGGGCTTGACCGAGGACCAGGCGCCGTCCACGTCGAGCAGGCGCCGGCGGTAGAGGGTGATCAGGACCCGGCGCCGTGGGTCGGACCGCGCTGGCGCCGGGATCCAGGAGCGGTGACGCGTGCTCATGGCGACCGCGTGGGTGAGGGTCTTCCAGTCGGCCTTCGCCCGCCACACGTCGCTCTGCCGCTCGAAGTCATGGCCCTGGCCCCACCGCACGTTGCTCCAGTTGGGCGGCACCCCTTCGAGCCGGAAGCTGACCGTGTGGCTCATGTGTCCCGAACCTCGACCGGCTCCTTGAAGACCAACTGGACGACGGCATGTGGACTCAGCACGAAGCCGGCCACCGGACGGCCACTGCCGAGCACTCGCGCTGGCTTTCCAGGTATGGGGCAGGAGCAAGGCTGCCGATGATCGCCAACATCGATCAGGCGGACGCCAGCCAACTCGCCGCCGAGGTTCTTCGCAACCTGAGAGACATCGAGATCAACGGTGATCCGCTGCGTCATGGCGTGGTGGCCTCCTTCAGCGCAAGGCGGCAGTCCTTGATGACCAGCCAGAGGAAGCGTGCGACCTGCCAGAGCGTGGGCAGCTTTGCGGCCTCGTCGACGATCACTGCGGCCGCGCGCCCGTAGGCCTCGTCGACCTGGCGCAGCTCCTCGTCGCTCGGCTCGGGTCGAACGGCGTCTTTGTCCCGAAAAACCTTCTGAAGTTCCAGCTGCACGCCTACGATGCCGGTGGTCACGAGGCGGCTCCGTGCAGGGTCCGGCAGTCGGCGGCCTCATGGAGCATGCGCACGATGGCTTCCATGGCGGGCTGGGTGAGGTAGCGGGTGGTCGAGTTCTTGCCCGCGCGCGGGACCGGGAAGCCGATCATCGACTCCATCTCCGCGGCCAGCTCCTCGACGCGACGGCGGCCGGGACCGGGTGGGCGACCGCGCTTGGGCTTGAGCAGCGGATAACGCGAGGGCTTGACCTCGCGCAGTTGCGCCTCGAGGTGCGCGGCCTTTGCCCAGAGTTTGTCAAGGCTGACCTTCAACTTCAGGTTGCGGGTGCGCAGTGCATCGGCTTCGGCCTCGCAGCCCACGTGGCTGGGGTTGACCTGGTTGGGGTCCGCCATCGGCGTGTAGTGCAGGTCCTGCCGGAGCAGCCGGATCTGCATCTGCGCGTGGTTGAGCTCGTCCTGCAGCGGCTCCATGGTGACCATGGCAGTCGAGCCGGCCCGCATCATGCGGATCTTCACGTTGGCCTCGATCGCGACCCAGTGCGCGAGCCGGGTGGCCCGGGTGATGATCGCCTCGGCGTCGGTCGTGGTGCTCACCGGTCAGTTCAGCACGTCGGGCTTGCTCGGCAGCAGGATCCGTGGGAACTGGTCGACCGGCGCCCCCTGCAGCTTGAACACCTTGACCCGCCGGGCATAGAGCGCCTCCCGGCATTTGCCGCAGACCACCGCGGTCAACTCGACGCTGACCTCGGTGTTCACCAGCTTGGCGTCCTCGACCAGCACCGTCATGTACCAGGCCCCGCAGGCGCAGGTGTACTGGTAGCGCGTCGCCTTCTTGTCGGCCGGTTCGAGGTTGCTCGCCCGGAACTCCGGCACTACCCGCTCGCTGGTGATCGGCAGCCGACAGCCCACGCAAATGATCTGATCGCTGACCGTGAGATGGCAGTCCACGAACTGCTCCTCCGGGTAGTCCATGATCACCTCGGCGATCCGCCGGCCACACTGACAGCGCCATGCCCTACTCTTTCGGGTCTTCATGGACCGCAGCACCGAGCGCGCTGAGAACCACCCGATCATCATGACGCGCTATACCTGCTAGCTCCGCTATCACAGTAGATTTTTCCTGGGTGTCCAGGTTGAAGGCGACCCGGCCACCAGCGGCGAGCCCGCCGAAGACACCCTCGACCAGGTCACGATGCTCAAGGCAGGCCAGCCACTCGCGCATCTGCCCACCGCGCGGCCCGCCCCACAGCGCGAACTTGTAGAGCCCGGTCGCCCGGCAGCGCCAGTAGAAGCAGCGCTTCTCGAGCGGAACAGCCATCAGGCGACAACCACCGTCCGGCGCCGCGCGCCGCGCTGGCAGACGGGCATGTCACCCTCCCACGTCGAGGCGTCGTGGCGGACCTGGTAGCAGGGCTCGCGCATGCACAGCCACATCGAGGGGTCGGGGTCCGTCTCCTTCAGCGGTCCCCCGTTCAGCGCCCGGGCTCGGTCGTAGGCTTTGCTGGCGGGTGCGACGGCGGGTTCGCTCACGCCTGCAGCCTCAGCGGGCAGTGCGGCGAGTGCAGGGGCACTCTCGCGCCCTCGCATTTGCCGCAGCGCCACATGGGCACGATCTGTTCGTCGGCCTCGCTCGCCACGAGGGTCAGGCCGCCCACGAACACGCCGATGAAGACGCCTGCGAACAGGCCACTCACGAAGATGGCGATGCCCGTCATGCCGACTTCTGCCGATCGACGATGATGTCGGTCGGCTCCAGGCCGAGGGCGTTGATCAGCTTGTAGGCGGACTGCGGCGCCACCGGAAGCTCCCGAAGGAACCGGCCGGCGGTGGTCGCGGAGACCTGCGCGACCCGCGACCACTCGGCCAGCGTCCACCCCTTGACCAACAACGCTCGCTTCAGCCGACGCTGGTCAACGGAGAAGGCACCCCAGAGGTTGCTTGGCCTGGTTGGCCCCGGGGGGCTTGGGGCAACGGCGGCTGCTGCGTCTCCGGTCATGCCAGCGCGTAGTTTGGCATGCTTTTCTGAGCGTTGTCAACGGTTTCCTTCAGTACGGTTCGACGTGGAACTGTTCTACTTGTGGATAACCTGTGGTAATCTGCGCCGCAGACCCGCTGACTCTTGTATGGCGATCGCGATAGAACAATGCTTGGTGAAGGGAAGGCCCAAGACGTTCGGTGAGTTTCTGAAGCGCGAGCGGGAGGGGAGGGGGTTAAGTCAGCTTGAGCTGGCGCGGCAGGTCGGGCTGTCCTCCGGGGGAGTGATCGGGAACATCGAGAGCGGCCTCAACCTGCCGCGGGTTGACACGCTGGCCGCCCTGGGCAGTACGTTCGGCTGGGATTTCAACGACATCCTCCGGTGGTTCGGAGCCGAGATCAAGCTTGAAGGCATCGACCGGCTCTCGTCCAGCCTCACGGCCCGGCCGGCTTTACGACGCCTGGTGGAGGCCGCCACCGCGCTGAGTAACGAGCAAGCGGATATGTTGGCAGCGGCGGCCGAGGCGTGGCGATCGGGTGCGGCGCAGGTTGCCTAGGTAAACAGCGCTTAGCTATTTTTTACCGAATGTCAACAGCGAGCTCTGCCGGACGTATTATTCAGCAAGGAAAGGTGGCCGGGGGGCTAGGTGGGAGACGACCTCGAACTGGTACATGCAGTCGGCCGGCTGTGGCGCACGGCGGCGAGGCGCCTCTCTGACCGGGACCTCCGCTACTTCACCTTGACCCGGGCGCAACGGTTGATCCATAGCAACGAACCCTTCTCGGAGGACGCCTTGAGTGAGGCCCGCAATTTGCTCCACGACCTGCTGGCGAACCAGCGCGGCCGGCGCGCACGCCGCGTTGATGCCCGTTTGAAGCGGCCGCGCGTTTTGCCGTAATCAGGTGCCCAAACAGCGTTCGCGCCCGCGTTTGCAATTCAAAACCCGCACGCATGGTTAAGAGTCAGCTGCTCTACCAACTGAGCTATGCAGGCACTGCCGACGTGCTATCGTACCCCAGCTTGTATTCGGAAGTGGGTTTCTAAGGGCGGTCCGCCACCTACATATATATATGTGCGAGAGGGACGTATGAAAACATCTCATCTGCTCACTGGCTTGCTGACGCCTAAACCCGGGCAGGTGCCGAGCCTGTTCGGCGCCGTCGAGGAGTGGCTGCTCGACCGCCAGGCGCTGCGCAATCTCTCCCCCAAGACGATCGACTGGTACCGCAAGCGGATCCAGCCGCTGCTCGACCTGGTCGGGCGCGACACCCCGCTCGATGCGCTCACCGTCGAGCACGTGCGCCGGATGCAGCTTGCCGCCCGGGAGCGAGGCAACGCCAGCACCACGGTGAAGGACGACTACGGCGTCATCCGCGCCTTCACCCGCTGGTGCTTCCGCCAGGGCTGGCAACTCGATCCCCGCCTGCTCCTCATGGAACCGCCGCTGGTCGAGAACGAGGGCGTGGTGGAGATCTACCGGCCGGCCGAGGTGGCCCAGCTGCAGCGCCTGTTCGCCGGGTCCCTGCGCAACAGCCTGATCCACGGCCTGCTGCTCGGCACCGGGATCCGGCTCTCGGAATTGCTCGGACTGCAGCTCGAGGACCGCCAGATGAACCAGGTCGAGGTTCGCTGGAGCACCAGCAAGGGCCGCCAGACCCGCTGGCCGCCCCTCAGCAGCCGTCTACAGCGCGACTGGGTCCGCTACGTCCACCGGGAGCGGCCGCGGCTCCCTGGGGTCAGCACGCTGTTCCTGCGCAGCGATGGCAGCGTGCTGCGAGCCCATGGCGTGCAGACGCTGCTGCGTCGGGTCGGCGAGCAGACCGGTGTCCACGTCCATCCCCACAAATACAGGCACACCTTCGCCACCTGGTACATCCGGAAGCATCTCGAGGAGGGCAAGGCCTTCAACCCGGAGCAGCTGCGCCTGATCCTCGGTCACCGCAGCTACGCGCTATTCCCGCGCTACGTTCACCTCGCCCAGCAGGACATGCTGGTCAAGGGGTGGGACCAGGTCGCTCCGTACTGACCGGCAGGGCATACGCCAGCAGCTTCTCGCCGACGTCGACCAGGATGGCCTCGCCCGAGAGGATCGCGTTCTCGCAATAGGTGGTGTCGCGGACGAGTCTGTACATCTCGCCCTCGACCTGGATCAAATCACCCATCATGGCCTCAACCCGCCCAATTGCGCCGAGCGGGGGTCTTTGCCATTCGGTCAGTGTAAAGGGGCGGTCCCGGGAAGGGAAGCGGGACCGCCCAGCCAGCTAACTAGAGGGCTTCCCCGCGAGCGGGGGAGGCGCGGTGAGCGCGGCGATGATCGGCTTATAGACGAGCCAGAAGGCGACCTGACTGAAGGTGAAGACCTTGGCCCCGACGTCGTAGATGCTGGCGGGGTCGCTCCACTTCACACTGCCACCGGTCACGAAGTACGCGGCGGTGGCGACCACGAAGGTGGCGACGAATGACAGCACGAAGGCCTCGGTGTCGCTGCCCACCTTCCAGGGGGTGAGCTTGCGAGCCAGCCACTGCGCCAGGTAGACCAGCAGCGGCGTCAGCACGCTGAGCAGGGTCATCACGATGGCCTGCGCGGCCGAGTTCAATGAGCCGGCCAGCAGGATGAGAGCGGCGACGATCAGCGCGAGAACGATCACGATGGCAACCTCCTTGAGTGTGGCGATGCTTGAACCCCGGAGAGTCTGCCCGTTCAGGTTCCGGCGTGCGCGTCGAGTCCTGAGCGCCTACCCTGCCGGCGTGGCCCACGAGCTGCTGCCGGCGGCCCAGCGACGTACCGAGGCCGGGAAGATCGAGATCCACGGCACCTGCGATGGCTTCGATCTACTCGGGCACCGGTGCAAGTGCCGGTGTGGGGGTTGCCGGACGGCGCGGGAGGCGAAGCTACTTCGGGTGGTCACCTTTCAGGGCGGTGTCGTACAGCCGCCAGTGCACCTGCACGTCGCGGATTCCCTTCTGCCCCAGCTCGATGTCAAAGATCAGCCCGCCGATCACCGACTCCTTGGCGATCGAGGTGATGAACGGGGTGGTGTCCTCGAAGCTGGGCAGCATGAAGCCCTCGACGCCGATGTAGGCGGGCAGGTGGGCGGCCATGTGCCAGTTGCCGGCCAGCAGGACGTCGGGCCGGCGGTCGGGACGGAA
>Ga0307479_10006751_pt1 | contig 10557 bp, 9 predicted proteins | sample atmos_gasesECM4C_FD_203743 | JGI IMG/M metagenome (GOLD analysis project Ga0307479, IMG submission 203743) | Hardwood forest soil microbial communities from Morgan-Monroe State Forest, Indiana, United States - atmos_gasesECM4C_515 | ecosystem: Environmental > Terrestrial > Soil > Temperate...
GGCAGGCCAGCACGAACACGAGGATGAAAACAAACCCGCCGTTCGCGCCGGCGAGATAGGGGAAGCGCCACACGCTCCCGAGGCCGACCGCTGCGCCTACGGCACCGAACACCAGTCCCAGGCGCGAGGACCAGCGCGGACTATTCACGAGCGCGAAAGCCCGGTGAGCGTCGCCGTCCTTTGCATGCTCAGCCGCCTTGAGGCACCGCAGAGCGCGGTCTGCGGCTTCAGGGGACGATCGCGATGACGCGCGCCGGGAAACCCGTGCCCCCGTCCGCCCTGGGCCAGGTGACGATGACGAGCGCGCCGGCCTCCGGAACCTGGTCGAGGTTGGCCAGCATCTCGATCTGGTAGTGGTTGAGACCGAGGATGTAGCTCTCGAGCGAGTAATCATCCTTGGTCGTGGCCAGCCCCGGATCGGTATCGGTGGTCTCATGGCCCGAGGCTGTGATCTTGCGGTCCTCGTAGAGGATTTTCAGGACCTCCTTGCTCCAGCCAGGGTAGTGAGCCGTGCCCTTGGCATCCTTGTTCTGCATGGCGGCGTCATTGGGCCAGCGCTTCGACCAGTCGGTACGCATCGCCACGAAAGCGTGCTCGGGTATGCGCCCGTGCCTGGACTCCCAGTTGCTGATGTCCTCGACCTTCAGCGTGTAGTCGGGGTTCCTGGCCACCTGGTCGTGGACGTCAATGACCACGAGCGGCAGCAGCATTTCCCGCGTCGGGATTTTGTCAATCGTGCGCAGTCCCTCGTGGAAGTGCGCGGGCGCGTCGATGTGCGTGCCCCACTGGCCGACGTGCGTGAACTGCTGGACCAGGAAGCCGTCCTTCTTGATGGTGTACAGCTCGACGACTTTTTCCTCGCCGAAGCCCTTCCAGTGCGGGGTGGTGGGGCCGAAGGTGTGCGTCAGGTCCACGAACCGCTTGCCCGAGAGCGTCGCGTACACATCGGAGAGGCCCCGCGGCGCATCGGCCGCGGACGCCGCGCACGCCGCGTAGCAGAGCGCGGCATACGCACCGATGGTTCGGGTTCGCATCGATTTCACGGTTACTCTCCTCCAGGCGCTGGGCGGGCGCCGTCGGCGCAGGTGCCGACGGCTGCCACACTGCGGGCTAAAACTTGAAGTTCACGTGCACCTTGAACCAGCGCGGCATACCCGGGTAGAGCTGTGCCAGGCCGTTGATCGAGGTGTTGTCGAAGCCCATCGTTCCATAGTGCTTGTCGGCCAGGTTCTCCAGCGAGGCGCCGATCTCGGTTTTGCCGCTCGCCGTGGTGTAGCTGGCGCGCACGTTCGCAAGTCCGAACGCCGGCTGCTCGACGATCGGCAGATCCGAGAGGTTGAACCAGAACCGCGACAGGTAGTTGCCATCGAGCTGCAGCGCCACGTGACCGCCGTGGAGCGGGAGCGTGTAGCGGATCAGCGCATTTCCCGTCCAGCGCGGCGCGTTGCCGGGCGTGAAGTCCCCCTTGATCCCGTTGCCGCGCGTGTCGACGTCCTTGACGACCGCGTCGACGTATGCCGTCCCGAGGCCGAAGCGCCAGGCCTCCGTCGGCGCCCACTCGGCTTCGAGCTCACCGCCCACGTGCCTGGCGTCGGCATTCACGATCAGCTGCTCGAGGCTGAACGTGTAGATGAGCGCCTGGTAGTCCTTGTAGTCGTAGTAGTACGCGGCGCCATTCACGCGCAGCCGATGATCGAAGTACTCCGACTTGAAGCCGACCTCGTACGAGGTCAGCTTCTCGGGGCTGAAGGTCATCTTCGAGATATCGTTGATGAAGATCGGGAACAGTGGCGCGGTGTACCCGCCGCCCTTGACGCCGCGGTTGATGCCTGCGTACGCAAGGAAGTCCTTGGACACGTGGAAATCCAGCTGCACCTTGCCCGTGAACAGCGTGTCGTCGCGGCTGGCGGCGTAGTCGGTCGAGAGCGGCAGGCCGGAGATGCGCGTGAGGATGGTCGTCGCGCCGGTCGTGCTGTGCGGGAAGTACTCGTACGGGTACCAGGTGAAGAAGTAGTCCTTCTTGTCCTTGGTGACCCGCGCTCCCAGCGTCAGCCCGAGAAGCTCGGTGAAGCGCTTCTCGACCTGACCGAACGCGGCGTAGGAGGTCGTCTTGAGCGAATACGGCGAGCGCGTCGCCGGGTACGCCCCGGTGTTCGGATCCGCAACGATGTCGCGCCCGGCGGGGTCATGCCAATAGGGAGGGGTGCCGAACGGCCACCCGCCCGGGAACTCCTGCGCCGTGAAGGACGTCGGCCCGAGCCACCCTTCGTAGTAATCGCCGTTGATGCGCAAACCATAGACACCCGCGGTCCAGTTGAGACTCTGGTTGCCGCCGTTCAGGCGCGCTTCCAGCGACTCCTGGTCGACCTTGCTGCCGTTGAAGAACTGGAACAGGGTATCCGGGGAGGCGTCCGAGTCCTCCTGGTAGTCCTTGCGGAGCGAGGTGTAGTCCGCGACCACGGTGAGGGCAGCACCGGTGAGGTCGCCGGTGTACTTCGCGGTAAGGCCACTGCCCTTGAGTTTGGTGAAGCCGCTGATGCTGTCCCGAATCACGAACGGGCCGCTGTTCGGCAGACCGGATGCATTGCAGCCCGGACAGGTTCCGTAGAAATTGTCGTTCGGGCCGACATAGACGTCGATCCCGGGCGCGATGTTCTTGGTCGCGCGCTCCTCCCACGAGCCTGCATGCACGTCCGTGCGGCTGAAGCGCCCGAGCAGCAGCAGCTGCGAGTTGGCGGGCAGCTTGAACAGCAGCTGGCCGCGCAGCGCCCAGTCGTTGCCGTTCTCTGCATCGCTGGCCGGGCCGAAGGTATTTCGGAACAACGGATCGTAGTGGTTCGACTGGAACGAAATGCGCCCGTCGATGCCCTCAACCAGTGCACCCCCGAATGCTCCCTCGACCCGTGTCAGGTTCCGCTCACCGAAGCTCACGTCGAGATAGCCGCCGGTCTCATCCGTCGGCCGGTGTGATATGAAATGCGCCAGGCCCCCGGTGGCGTTGCGGCCGAACAGGGTTCCCTGCGGTCCGCGCAGCACCTCGACGCGGTCGATGTCGAACGCCGAGAAGGCTAGTCCGATCATCTGGCTGACGTACACGTCGTCGACGTAGATGGCCGCCGGGCTCTCCTGGTGATCGGCGAAGTCGTTCTGCACCACGCCACGGATTGCGAGACTGAAGGACGACGGACCGTTCGGCTGCGTGAGCACTACCGCGGGCATCGCCTTGGTGATGTCGGTCGCGCTGACGACTCCGAGGTCGGTGAGCTCGGCGCCGGTGACCGCCGAGAGCGAAATGCCGATCTCCTGCTCGTTCTGCTCGCGCCGCTGGGCCGTCACGACGACCTCCTCGAGGCCGCCACCGCTCGCCCCGGGTTGCTGGGCGGCGGCGCTTTGCAGGATCCCCGGCACAACGCAGGTCACCAGGGCCGCGACAATCGTTCCGGCCCCGAGGCCCGAACGGGCGTGGTTGCGCGTCTTCATGTAGTTCTCCCCAGCTCTTGTTATCGCGCCGCGTCACGCGGCGATCCACTCACCCAAATGATCAGATGGACTGCAGCAGTCCCCCGTCGACGGCGATTGCCTGGCCGGTGACGTAGCCGGCGGGCTCCGATGCCAGAAACACCGCCACCGCTGCCAGATCCTCGGGACGCCCGAGCCGCCGCGCCGGGATCTGCGTCGCGAGCTTGGTGAGATCGAGCTGCAGCTCTGCCAGACGTTCGGTCAGCGTGTACCCCGGCATCAGCGCGTTGATGGTGATGCCGTCGGGTGCGATTTCTTTGCTCACGGCGTTCACCAGGCCGTGCAGCCCGGCGCGCAGCGAGTTGGACAGCATGAGCTTCGGCACCGGCTCGCGCGCGGCGATCGAGGTGATCACGATGATCCGGCCCCAGCGTCGCGCCCGCATCCCCGGGAGGGCGGACTGGATCGCGCCCACGGTGCTCATCCACAGTCCCTCGAAGGACTCGCGCCACGCACTGTCCTTGAGTTCAACGAACAGCCCGGGCGGGGGTCCGCCCGTATTGACGACCAGGACGTCCAGCTGCCCGAGCCGCTTCTCGGTCTCGCCGACCACCTCCGCGGCCGCTCCCGGCACGGACAGGTTGGCGACGATGCCCTGCGCGCCGAGCTCGGCGGCGGCGGCCGCAACCCGCTCGGCATTGCGCGCGCAGATCGCCACGCGTGCACCTTCATTGACCAGCGCCTGCGCGATGGACTTGCCGATACCGCTCGAGGCGCCCATGACGAGCGCCCGGCGGGATTCGAGCGCAAGATTCATCTATTTTCTCAGGTAGGCGTCGGTACCGTTCAGCCAGTCCTCGCGGGGCGGGCAGAAGACATCGACGTCGAGCGTGTCCTCGAGCGCCAGCGCTCGGTGCGGCACGTTGGAGGGGATGACCAGCACCTCCCCGGCATGCACGGTGATCTCGCGTTCGTCGTTGTCTCCGAACCACAGGCGCAGCGTTCCCTCGAGGATGTAGGTCAGTTGCTCGTTCTCATGCCGGTGGCGCGGTACGTCATCACCCTTTTTGAGGTGGACGTGCGCGATCATCGTGCGCTCACCGGTGATGACGCGCCGGGTGATGGTCCCCTTGAGGGTCTCCTGGGGAATGCGATCCCAGCGGTGGTGGGTCACGCTGTTGAAATCGGCGGCCATGGCTGCATCCTCCGAAAAAGGGCGATCCGCGTTGCAAGTCAGAGAAACTGGGGGTCGATCGGCACGGCGAGCGCCGTGACGAGGCGGTTGGTCTCGTTCGCAAGACCGACGATGGCGAGGAGCTCGGAGTACTGGGCTTCGGTCATGCCATTGCGGCGCGCGGCCGCGCCGTGCGAGGCGATGCAGTAGGGGCAGCCGTTGGACGCGCTGACCGCGACGTACAGCAGCTCCTTCGTCAGGGGATCGAGCGCGCCCGGTCCCATCACCTGCTTGAGGTCGGCCCAGATGCGCCTGAGGGTCGGGGGGTCGTGCGCGAGGACCTTCCAGAAGTTGTTGACCCAGTCGGTCTTGCGCGTCGCCATGATGTCGTCGTAGACCGCGCGCACTTCGGCGGTTGCATCGCCGTATTCGATTGCTTGTCGCCTGGTGCTCATCCCGCGGGGAACGTAACATCAGCTTAAAATGTTGTAAATATGCTTATTACATTTGGGAATGGCTCCGGTAAAATGTAGCTATGTCGTCGGCACGCAGTTTCTCAGTGCGCACGGCCCCGACGCGCCGCAGCGACCGCCGGGCGGCGGATGATCAGACGGGCAATCTTTCCGAGCAGGCGTACCAGCGGATCCGCGCGGAAATACTCTTCTTCCAACTCGCGCCCGGCAGCCGCATCTCCGAGGCCTCGCTTACGGAGCGATTCTCGCTGCGCCTCGCCGCCGTCCGCTCGGCGCTCGTGCGCCTGGCTCAGGAAGGCCTGGTCGAGAAGACCGACGAGCGCACCGCGCGGGTGGCGCCGCTGACGCTCAAGGACGTCCGCGACGTGTACGGGTTGCGGATCATGCTCGAGCCCCGGGCGGCGGAACTCGCGGCACAGGCCGGCCTGTCGGTCGCCGCCCTGCAGCGCCTGCGCAGACTGGCCGAGAGTCGCTATGAGTTCACCAACCACCGCGAGCTGGTCGATTTCCTGAAGGCGAACCGGGAATTCAATCTGCTGGTCGCGACCAGCTCCGGCAATGCGCGGCTCGCGGCGGTCCTCACGCACTTGCAGGATCTCACCCTGCGCATCCTGTATGTGGGCATCCGCAGCCTCAACGTCTCGGAGTGGTTCCACACGACCCACGTCCAGATCGCCGAGGCGATCGGCCAGCACGATGGTGCGCGCGCCGCGCAACTGTGGGAGACGGATCTGCGCTATGGCGAGCGGCTCATCTCCGATGCGCTCCTTACCCTGCCGGAGCTGAGCCGGGTGAATCTTGCCGGCACCTCGCTCGAGTCACGCAAATGAACGATCATTTTGCGCGCCGGATGGCCAACGTAAAGCCCTCCGCGATCCGCGAGCTGCTGCAGCTCGGGGCGCAGCCGGACATCATCTCCTTCGGCGGCGGGTATCCGGATCCCGCGCTGTTCCCGCTCGAGCCGCTCGCCGCGGTCTTTCAGGAAGCCATCACCGGGCAGGGTCGCAGTGCCCTGCAATACACCCTTTCCACGGGCATGCCGCGCCTGCGCGAGCAGATCGCCGAGCGGATGGCGCGCGAGCAAGTCCGGTGCACGGCCGACCAGGTGCTCATTCTTCAGGGGGCCCAGCAGGGGCTGGACCTCGTCGCGAAGATGCTGGTGGACCGGGGCGACACGATCATCACCGAGAACCCGACGTTCCTCGGCGCGCTGATCGCCTTCAACCCCTACGAGCCGCGCTACCTCGCGGTGCGCACCGACGGGGAGGGCATGGACGTCGATCAGCTCGAGCAGCTCCTGGTGCAGGAGAAGGGCGCAAAGTTGCTCTACACGATGCCGGATTTCCAGAATCCGACTGGCATCACACTGAGTCTGGCGCGCCGCCACCGGCTGATCGAGCTCGCGAACCGATTCGACCTGATCGTGCTCGAGGACACGCCCTACCGCGATATCCGCTTCGCGGGCGACCCACTCCCGACGCTCAAGAGCCTGGATACCGAGGAGCGCGTGATCTACCTGGGGAGTTTCTCCAAGATCCTGGCGCCCGGCCTGCGCCTGGGCTGGGCCGTCGCTTCGACGAGACTCATCAATCAGCTCGGCCTGCTGAAGCTCGCCGCCGACACCCAATGCAGTACCCTCACTATGACCGCGACCTCGCTCTATCTGCAGCGCTACGACGTCGAGTCCCACATCGCAGTGATCCGCGAGACCTACCGGCGCAAGAAAGAGGCGATGCTCGCGGCGATCCACGCCGCTTTTCCACCGGACATCACCTGCACCAACCCACAGGGCGGGATGTTCACGTGGGTCAGCTTCCCGCGCGGCTTTGACGCCGCACGTTTCCTCGCCGAGCAGGCGCTGCCGCGGGCCAAGGTCGCCTACGTACCGGGTGCGACGTTCTTCCCGGTGACGGAAGAGGCCAACCACGCGCGCTTCAGCTACACGATTCAGGACGAGGCAACGATTGCCAGGGGCATTGCGGAGCTTGGCCGCTTGCTCGCGCCAACCTCAGCGAAGACAAGGACCGGCTGAAACAGCATGACGAACGCATCGCCCACACCAGCTTCCGACGATGTTGGCTTCGAGCTCTACGACCTGAGGGTGGAGGTCGTAGGCCCTGCGGATCGGCCGATCTACTGCGGTGCGCGCCTGGGTGATTACTTCGAGCTCCATGGCGAAATGCTCAAACTCCCTCCCGGGCAGGGATTCTCCATCTACTCCCTCGCCGCACTGCTGCCACTGCTCCCGGCCAAGCAGCGGATGACCGATCCGAATGACTGGATGTCGACGGACGCGGAGCTCGCCTGCCCGGACCCTAATTGCCCTACTCGGTTCCGGATCACGCGCATCGGGCGGCGGCGTTTTCGCCGTTCCGACGTGACCGCGGTCACGCCGCCCGAGCGCCCCACCAAGTGATCCCCAGGTATTCCTTCCCCCACGGCTACTCGGTGTCCCGCCTCATCAAGGGCGGCTGGCACCTGGCTGGCGGCCACGGCGCGATCGATTCCGGGCAGGCGGTGAAGGACATGGCGCGGTTCGTGGAGGCCGGCATCACGACCTTCGACTGCGCCGACATCTACACCGGCGTCGAAGCACTGATTGGTTCCTTCCGTCGCGCCTACCCCTCCCTGGCCAGGCAGGTCCAGGTGCATACGAAGTTCGTACCCGATCTGTCCGAGTTGAAGACACTGGACCGCCGCTGCGTCGAAACCATCATCGATCGATCCCTGACACGGCTCGGCATGGAGTGTCTCGACCTCGTGCAGTTTCACTGGTGGGACTTCGCCCTGCCGCGCTACGTGGAAACAGCTCTCGAGCTGGATCGACTGCAGCGCGCAGGCAAGATCGCGCGTCTCGGTGTGACCAATTTCGACACGCTGCATCTCGAGGAGCTGCTCGCTGCGGGCGTGCCCGTCGTCGCACACCAGCTCCAGTATTCCCTCCTCGACGAGCGGCCACGAGCGACCATGGCGGCTTGCTGCCGCGATCACGCAATAGCGCTGCTGTGCTACGGAACCGTGGGCGGCGGATTCTTGTCGGAGCACTGGCTTGGCCGGCCAGAGCCCGCCGCCGCCCCCGCGAACCGGTCCTTGATCAAATACAAGCTGATCATCGATGACTTCGGAGGCTGGGCGCTGTTCCAGGAGTTGTTGGCGGTGCTTGCGGGCATTGCGCGCAGGCACGGCTCCGACATCGCCTCGGTGGCAACCCGCGCCGTGCTTGACTTGCCGCAGGTTGCTGCGGCCATCGTCGGCGCGACGAGCGCGGCTCACCTGCCCGCTCACGCGCGCATTGACGCATTGCGCCTCGAGGCCGAAGATCGGACAGCCATCGCGTCGGTGACAGACCGCCGCCGGGGTCCGAAGGGGGACGTCTACGAACTCGAGCGTGACCGGACGGGGCGGCACGGCGCGATCATGAAGTACAACTCGAATGCGCTGGCAAATGATGGCGGGGCCGACGTCGTCCGCGCCTGAGTAAATAACGCGGCACCAATGGTCGCGGGCATACGCCGCTCCATTGCCAGCCGCTCACACGGGGAGAGCTACCATGACGGCGGAGCGAATTCTCTCAGGTCTGATGGCGCGCATTGCGCGCGGCATTGGGGCCGCGCTGGGCGCGACGATAATTGGCGCCTCCGTGCTCGCAGGCGCCGCTCGGGCGGATCAGGGCGCTGCGCAGTCCGGTTCCGGCGCGGCAGCCGCTGGCGCGCCGGCACAGACTCTTGAAGAGGTGGTCGTCACCGCCGAGAAGCGCGAATCAACGGTCCAGAAGACTCCCATCAGCGTGACGGCCATCGAAGGGACTGTCCTGCAGGCCGCGGGCGTGACGGACATGCTCACCCTCGCGCAACAGGTGCCCGGCATCTCCTTCAAGACCTCCGGTCCCGGGCAAACGGAGTTTGAGATGCGCGGCCTCACCTCGACGGGTGGCGAGTCGCCTACGGTTGGTTTCTACCTCGATGACGCCGCCCTGACCCCGGCCGCGATGGCCCAGAACGGCAAGACGGTGATCGACCCGAGCCTCTATGACCTCAATCGCGTCGAGGTGCTGCGCGGGCCACAGGGCACGCTGTACGGCGCAGGGTCGATGGGCGGCACGATCAAGCTCGTGACCAACCAACCGGACCCGCGGGCCTTCGCGGCGAACCTCGAGGGCATCGGCTCCGGGACATCCGGTGGTGGGTTCAACCACACCGAGAACCTCATGCTGAACGTGCCTCTGATGCAGGACGTGGTCGCGCTGCGACTCGTCGGTACGGACAAGCGCATCGACGGTTGGACCGACCGCGTGGTACTGAGCCCCTTCCCCGTCGAGGTCAACAACAGTACCGCGCGCGGTAACGTCGCGGCCGCCCCGGCGGTGGCGCAGTTCCCGCGCTCCAACCTCGAAGACCTGCGTGGCGGGCGGGTGTCGCTGCTCGCCCAGCCGAGCGACCGCTTCAGCGTCACGCTCGGGTACATGCACCAGGAGATTACCCAGGACGGCCCGAGCACGATCGATGGTCCGCCGCTGAACCAGGCGCACTACCAGCCGTTCGACGTCGCGGAACCCTTCTCGGACAGGTTCAACCTGTACACGCTGACCCTGAAATACAACTTCGACTCCTTCCAGCTGGTGTCAGCCTCGGCCGACTGGGACCGCCAGCAGAACCAGACCCAGGACATTTCCGAGGCCATGCAGTTCTACATCGGCGGGTTCTTCGGCCCTCCGGCGGTCTGGCCCTTCTCGAGCACGGCCACGGTGACCGAGGCAGGCAACACCTGGTTTGGGCTCGGTGCCGGAACGATTACCGAGGACGACTACACGCGGCAGTACAGCGAGGAATTGCGCCTCACCTCGACCGGCAGCGGGCCGCTGCAGTGGCTGGCCGGCGGGTACTGGGCCGGCTACGGAGCGACATCGCACGTCTTCTCTTTCTACCCGGCCACCAACAACGGATTCAACGCCGACTTCGGCACGACCAACCTCGCGGATAATCATCGCAAGCTCGACATCGACCAGTACGCAGCATTCGGCGAGGTGTCGTATCAGTTGCCGAGGTCCCTGAAGGCGACCGTTGGGGCGCGGTACTACAGCTATCGCAGCAATTCGGTGACCAGTGTGAGCGGCGTTTCCGCCAACGGCACCAGTGCCCCGCTCTTCGGGCGCGCGTCCAACTCGGGCGTCACGCCGAAGTTGAACCTCGCCTACATTCCCGACGACAACACGACGCTCTATGGCACCATCTCCAAGGGCTTCCGCCCCGGCGGGCCCAATTCGCCGATCCCCTCGCCGCCGTGCCCGGCCACCGCTCCTACGCAATTCGGGCCGGACAGCGTGTGGAATTACGAGCTGGGTGAGAAGCTGCGGTTTCTGGGCGGACGCGTCTCGATTGCCGGGGACGTGTTCTACATCGACTGGTCCAGCGTGCAGCAGCAGGTCGCCCCGGGTTGCGGCTTCAAGTTCAC
>Ga0307479_10006752_pt1 | contig 10555 bp, 6 predicted proteins | sample atmos_gasesECM4C_FD_203743 | JGI IMG/M metagenome (GOLD analysis project Ga0307479, IMG submission 203743) | Hardwood forest soil microbial communities from Morgan-Monroe State Forest, Indiana, United States - atmos_gasesECM4C_515 | ecosystem: Environmental > Terrestrial > Soil > Temperate...
GCGCGCCTCTCGGGCAACGTCCTGCAGAATACGACTCAGATCTTCTCGGCTCCGGAACACATCTCCCCGGGTCAAGCCTGGAGCCCCGACGATCTCACGACGTATCTCACGCGGGTGGGGTACCGACCGGAGAATGACGATGGCGCGCTCGGCCAGTTCACGGTGCGAAGCAACACCGTGGACATCCGGCCGTCCAAACTTTCCTATTTTGCGGGTACGAATGCGCTCGCGGTCCAATTTGCGGGCAAGGCCATCCACTCGATCCGGCCGCTTTCCGGCGGGGCAGAACTCGGCAGCGCGGAAATCGAGCCGGAACTTATCACCAATCTATTCGACAGCGCGCGCGAAAAACGGCGTCCGGTGCGCTACGAGGATCTGCCGCCGGTGCTCGTTCACGCGATTCTTTCGGCGGAGGACAAGCGCTTTTTCGAGCATCCGGGGTTTGACTTCATCCGCATCGCCGGGGCGGCGTGGGCGGATATCCGGCACACGTCGCATTACCAGGGCGCGAGCACCATCACCATGCAGGTGGGGCGGACTTTCTTTCTTTCGAACGAGCGCACCATGCGCCGCAAGGCGGCGGAAGCGATGGTTTCATTCGAACTGGAGCAGCGGTTTTCGAAACAGCAAATTTTCGAGCTGTACGCCAACGAAGTTTATCTGGGCAACCGCGGCAGCTTCGGGATTCGGGGTTTTTCCGAAGCGAGCGTCGCTTATTTCGGCAAGGATTTGCGGCAGCTTTCACTTCCCGAATGCGCGTTCCTTGCGGGCCTGATTCGCGCGCCGAATTATTACTCCTCGGCGGACCGGCACCCGGAACGCGGCGTGCAGGCGCGCGATCGCGTGCTGACGCAGATGCTGGACAACAAATTCATCTCCGAAGAGGAATTGCAAGAGGCCAAGGGCAAGCCATTGAAGATTGTCCGCACCTCCATCACGGGGGGCGAAGCACCTTACTTCGTGGACATGGTCAAAGACCATCTACTCGACAAATATTCAGAGACGGAGCTGCTGAGCCAGAATTTCCGCGTGTATACAACATTGGATCCGGAACTGCAGCGCGCCGCGGCCGCTGCGGTAGACGCAGGAATGAAGAATGTGGACCTGCTTCTGGCAAAGAGATATGACAAGTGGCGCCGGGACCTGGCGAAAAAAGGAAGCAGCGAGCCGGTTCCGCAGGCGCAGGTTGCGCTGGTGGCGCTCGATCCGCGCACGGGAGAAATCAAGGCGGTAATCGGCGGGCGCGACTACGGGCAGAGCCAGCTGAATCACGCGCTAGCCCGCCGGCAGCCCGGCTCGGTCTTCAAACCCTTCGTTTATGCCGCGGCCTTCGATAACGCCGTGGACGGAGTTCAGCCGGTCATCACTCCGGCAACGACCATTGATGACGAGCCCACGACCTTCGAATATGACGGCACGGAATATACGCCGAACAATTACGGCGAAAAATTCATGGGCAAAGTCACGGTGCGCGACGCGCTGACCAATTCGCTGAACGTGGCCACCGTGAAAGTAGCCGAGCTGATCGGCTACGGGCGGGTGGTACAAGTCGCGCGGCAGATGGGACTCGGCACAAATATCAGGGCGACGCCAGCCGTGGCTCTCGGCGCGTACGAGATGACGCCGATTGATGTCGCCGCGGGCTACACCGCTTTTGCGACGATCGGCACCCGAGCCGAGCCGGAATTTCTGCACAGCGTTGTCGGCGTGGACGGCACGATGCTGGAAAAATTCACTCCGCAAACCCACAGAGCGCTCGATCCGCGGGTCGCATTCCTGGTGGACAGCCTGCTGATTGACGTGCTCAACCGGGGCACGGGCGCGGCTGTTCGTGCCCGCGGGTTCACTCTGCCGGCGGCCGGGAAAACCGGAACCTCGCGCGACGGCTGGTTCGCGGGGTTCACTTCAAATCTCCTCTGCGTGATCTGGATCGGCTTTGACGACAATCGTGACCTGGGACTGACGGGTGGTGCGGCAGACGCGCCGATTTGGGCCGACTTCATGAACCGCGCAACGACGCTGCCCGTTTACCGCGACGTCAAAGAGTTCACCATGCCCGAAGGGGTGCAATCTGTCGTCATTGATCCGGAAACTCTCGAGCTGGCCACCGCCAACTGTCCGACGACCCGCGAAGAGGTCTACGTGGCAGGTTCTGCCCCCACGCAGTATTGCGAGCTTCATGGCGGCCACGGTCTGCTTTCTTCCACGGGTTCCTGGCTCTCGCACGTATTCGGCGGAGGCGATAACAAGCAGCCGCAAACGGGTCCCGATGGCCAGCCTCTGCCCGCCACCTCGCAGCAGCAGGCGCCCGATGCCCAGGGCAAGCATTCCGCGGAACCCGCGGGGGATGACGCCGACAAGAAAAAGAACCCTTTGCAGAAGATTTTTGGTATCTTTGGAGGCAAGAAGAAGGACTCCGACAAGGCCAAGCCGAAGCCGGAGAAGGGTGACTCGCCATGATGCAAGCTCGAGTGGCGGTTTCAGTAAGCGCTTTTCTCCTGGCCCTAGCGATTCCCTCCATCGGCCAGAATACAAATACAGAAGATAAACGCGAGAATTCGTTCGCTGCTCACACTGTCCAGTCGCCCGCGCAGTCGGAATCGGGGCCTGTGATCGTCGTACGCCCGGATCTTTCGGACGAACAGATGGCCGATCTCTACATGGCTCGTAAGGATTACCGCGAAGCGGCGACGCTGTACAAGCGGCTTTCCGATCAGGAGCCGCACAACCCGGTTTATTTGAACAAACTGGGCATCGCCCTGCACCAGCAGACGGCTCTAGGCCAGGCATTGAAATATTACGAACGCGCGGTGAAGGTGGACCCGCACTATGCCGATGCGGAAAACAATGTCGGAACGATCTGGTATCAGCGCCAGAAATATGCCAAAGCCATCAAGGCATATCAAAAGGCCATCGCAATGCGCAAGGACATGGCGGTTCTTTACAGCAATCTGGGCTACGCCTATTTCGCGGACAAGAAGTACGAGGAGGCCATAGCGTCGTTCCGGCAGGCGCTGGCCATCGATCCGCAACTATTCGAGCACGGCAGTTCGAGGACGGGCTCGCTGCTCCAGGACCGCTCGGTGAGCGACCGCGGGCGTTTCTATTACCTGCTCGCCAAGTCCTTTGCCGAGGCCGGTAATGTCGATCGTTGCCTGCTCTATCTCCGCAAAGCGAAGGACGAAGGCTACAAATCACTCGCGGACGTCAAGACCGATCCAGCATTCGCGAGCGTTGTGAAACTCCCGGCCCTGCAAGAAATTCTGGCGCCCAAGCCGGAGGACGCCCCGCAACCCTGAACAGCAACCTGGGTTCGCTCCGGGTGTGATATCCAATTGATCAGACATCCGCTGAATCTTCGCACGTAAGTTCCCGTTGATCCGCGGCGCTCCGGCGGCCTCTGCTACAATGAAAAGCAGAATGAGGCAGCGTAACTCCAGCAGACCTCTTGCAGTTCTTCTGTGCGCCATAATTTCAGTTTGTGCGGCGGACGTGGCCGAGGCGCAAACCTCAAGGAGTTCTCAAGCTGCGGCGGCATCCGGACTCCAGCAGGGCGTCTTTCTGGTATTCCCGTTCGAAAATGCCGGCGCGTCGCCGCGGATCGATTGGCTTGGCGAGGGGCTCGAGGAGCTTACCATTCAGCGTCTTTCCGCCGCCGGCCAGCAAGTTTATACGCACGCCGGGCGCGTCAGCGAGTTGGAGCGCTACGGCCTTCCAGCGTCGGCGAAATTAAGCCGCGCAGCGATGTTGCACGTCGCGGAAGAGCTTGATGCCGATTTCGTGATCTTCGGGAGATTCGTTTCCGACGGGCAAAAACTCACCATCGAATCGCGCACCCTGCGAGTTAATGTCGTGACCAATCGCAAGGGGGCGAACCCCACGGCGCTGCTTCCGCCGGTTCGCGAAAGCGGACCGCTGGATACCTTCATGGACCTGCATCTTCGGCTCACATGGCGGCTGCTTTCGGCCAGCGACCACACCTATTCCCGCAGCTTCGCGGAATTTTCGAAAGCTCAGCGACCATTGCGCCTGGACGCTTTTGAACATTACATCCGGGGACTGCTGGCTTCCGAAGACGAGGCACGCTTGCGCGAATTGCGCGAAGCGGCGCGGCTTGATCCCGACTGGCCCGATCCGGACTTCGCGCTGGGCCAGGCGTACTTCGTGCGCCGCGACTGCAATTCCGCGCTTCCGTGGTTTGCGCGCGTGCCGGCAGCTCACCCGCGGCATCTCGAAGCGGTTTTTTCCGAGGGGGTATGCCGCCTGTTCCTGAACCAGCCGGACCGTGCCGAACAGATTTTCACCGCGGTGCAAGAGTCCCTCCGGAACAGCGGCGGCCCGGGAGCGGAGCTGCCGGAGATTCTCAACGACCTCGCCCTTGCGTGCGAGCGGCAAGGGAAAAGTCAACTCGCGCAGAGCGATTTGCGCCGGGCAAGCGAGATGGCTCCGGATGAAGACGATTATCCGTTCAACCTTGGCTTGTTCGCGCTGCGCGCGGGTGATTTTGCCGCGGCTGCAAGTTATTTCCGGGAAGCATCGCAGCGGCAGCCGGACAATCCGGAAGACCGCGCGCTGCTGGTGCAATCGCTAGAAAAGTCAGGCAAGAAGGATGAGGCGGTGCAGGAACGAGAAGCAGCGAAGGAGGCGCTGGGGACCGATGCGCTTCCGGTAATTCGGCTTGAGGTGCGAACCGCGACTCGCAGCAAGACTCAGAACGAAGCCGAAGCGGACTCTCTCACGCGGCTCGAGCGCATCAAGACGGAACTCGGCGACATCACTTTGCGGCTCGGCGTCGAAACGCCGGAGCCGGACGAGAACGCATCCGGCGCCAGCGAAGCCTCCGACACTACTCCGGCCCACGTTCGCCGTGGCCGACAGGAGCTTACCGCGGGCCGGCTCGGTGCTGCCGAACAAGAGTTTCGTGCTGCACTCAGGGTAGGCGAGACCGACGCGGGTGCGCACCGTGGACTTGCGGAGATTGACCGGAGGCAGGGCAAGCTGGATGATGCAGTCAAGGAGCTGCAAGCTTCGTTGGGAGCGCGCGACTCCGCGGCGGTGCGGACGATGCTCGCGAGAATCTACCTCGAACAGAAGAAGCCCGACCTGGCCCGTGTGGAAGCCGAGCGCGCGCTCAAGCTGGCTCCCAACTATTCCGAGGCAAAGCAATTGCTGAATCACCTGAAAAACACTAAACCGAGAGGCGCCGCGCAATGAGCGATCGAAGCGGTTCACAACCGCGGACAAGTTCGTGCTCGTTCTTTGCGATATCGTGCATTTTTTGTGCCGCCGTGTTCGTCATTTTGCTTCCGTCGGCGACTGCCGATGAGCATTCTGCGAGCTCGCTGGTCCTCGAACTCTCGCTCGACCGCGAAGTGGAGCCCGTTCTGGCCACGTACATCGACGAAGGGCTCGTGGATGCCGCGAAGCGCAACGCAGCGCTCGTTCTGATCACCATGGACACGCCGGGGGGGCTCGGCGAATCGATGAAAGACATCATCCAGCACATCCTCGCGTCGCCGGTTCCTGTCGCCGTGTACGTTTCTCCAACCGGGGCGCGTGGCGCTTCTGCAGGCTTCTTCATTCTTCTTTCCGCAGATATCGCGGCGATGGGCCTCGGCACGCATACCGGAGCGGCCTCGCCGATTCCTACTCTCGGCGGGTATCCTGTCGCGATCGACGAAACAATGCGAAAGAAAGTCATGAATGATTCTACGGCGTTCCTTCGCAGCTACGCGGATAAGCGCGGACGAAATCCGGCGCTTGCGGAAACGGCCGTGACAGATGCCAAGGCGTTTACGGAAAAAGAAGCGCTGGATGGAAAATTGATCGATCTCATCTCTGCGTCACCGGAAGATCTCTTGCATCAGCTGGACGGCCGCTCGATCACGCGGTTTGACGGCACGCACGTTAAGCTTTCGCTCTCGAATCCCAGCCGCGTACCTTTTGAACTTTCCGCGCGGCAGAGATTTCTTGCGCGCATTGTCGAGCCCGACGTATTTTTTGTGCTTCTCATCGTTGGGGCATTAGGGCTGTACACGGAATTCACGCATCCCGGCATGGTTGCGCCGGGCGTGATCGGGGGCATTTGCGCGGTGCTGGCGCTTTACGCCATGCACATCCTTCCGGTGAATTTTGCCGGGCTACTGCTTATTCTGCTGGCGCTCGGGCTCTTTATTTTGGAGGCGAAATTCACGAGTCATGGCGTGCTTGCGGCCGGGGGAATCGTGGCGATGCTGCTCGGCGCGATGTTCCTGATCCGGTCGCCACTCACGACGGGCGGTGTAAGCCTTGGAGTTGCGCTGGCGGCGACGCTTCCTTTCGCAGTGATTACCGTTTTTCTGATGCGCCTCGTGCTCCGCTCGCGCGGTTGGAAGACGACGACGGGCAGGGAAGAGCTGATGGGCGCGGAAGGGATCGCCGTTTCCGGGCTGACTGCCGGCGCGGAGGGAATGATTCGCGTCCACGGCGAGCTCTGGCAGGCTTCCTCGGCGCGGCCCGTCCCGGCAGGGGCGGCCGTGCGCGTTCTTCGCGTGGAGGGTTTGAAGCTTTACGTCGAGCCGGCGCAAGCATCCGCCGCACAAAGCAAGTAGAATTCGTTCACGTTCAGGAGGCAAACATGGAGATTGGATTTGTTGGGATTCCGCTGTTCGTCGTCATCGGGGTCTTGTTGATCTGGTTCTGGAATTCTATTTACATCATCAAGGAATGGGAACGTGGTGTCGTCCTTCGTCTTGGACGACTAATGCCCGAAGCGAAGGGTGCGGGTCTCCGATTGGTCTTTGCGCCCATTGAAAAACTCTATCGCATCAATCTGCGTCTTGAAACTCTGGATGTTCCACCGCAGGACATCATCACGCGCGATAACGTCTCCGTGAAAGTGAATGCTGTTTGTTACTTCCGCGTTGTCGACGCCAATCTAGCGATGTCTCAGGTGCAGAACTACCAATACGCGACCTCGCAGCTCGCGCAGACTACGCTCCGCAGCATCGTGGGGCAGTTCGAGCTCGACGAAATTCTCTCGCAGCGCGATAAGGTGAATGCCAAACTTCAGATCATTCTGGACCAGGACACCGAGCCGTGGGGCATCAAAGTCTCCAAAGTCGAAGTGAAGCAGGTCGATATTCCCGAGCAGATGCAGCGCGCCATCGCCAAGCAGGCCGAGGCCGAACGCGAACGCCGCGCCAAGGTCATTCACGCGCAGGGCGAGTTCGAAGCCTCACAAAAACTTGCCGACGCCGCCAAAGTTCTGGAAACGCAATCCTCCGCGATCCAGCTTCGCTACCTGCAAACATTGACGGAGATAGGTGTCGAGAAGAACACAACGATTGTGTTTCCCCTGCCCATCGATATTATTAATAGCTGGGTGCAAGCGTTAGGGGGACCGCGAAAATAAGAATGGCTTCCGGGGGAAAAAGAGGAAGCGCCGGGGAACGTGTGCTGGAAGGGCGGCACGTCATCGGATTATTTTTTCTGATGCTGCTGTTCTCGGGCGTTTTTTTTACGCTGGGATACGTGATGGGGCGCAGCCAGTACGACGGCCAAGTGCGCGCCGCCACGAATCCGCGCACGCCATCGGGAGTTGACGTCGCGCCGAAGTCCGATCCGGCCGCGAAACGCTCGCCAGGTGCAGGTGCATCCGTTCCCGCATCGGATTCCACGACGCCGCCCAGCTCGGACTGGGAGTTTTACCACGCAGGCGATTCCAAGCCGGCAGAGGCGCGCTTGAAGCCGCCGCCCGCCGCGAAAACGGTCACGGCCAGAGGGAGAAACGACGGGTCCGCGAAGCCGTCGAACGCTCCATCGAAAACAGCAATGAACGCGCCCCTGATTCCAGGCGGTGCTTATTCGCTGCAAGTCGCCGCACTGAGGAAGGAATCGGACGCGTTCGACCTTGCCACCAGGTTGCAGAAGAAAAAATTTCCGGCATATGTGCTTTCGCGGCGAGCTGACAAGTATTATCGGGTGCAGGTCGGGCCTTACGCCGACCAAAAGTCCGCGGACACAGCGAAGAAAGACCTCGAGGGCGCCGGCTTCAAAGCCATCGTAAAACACTAATGCCCGAGCGCGGTTGGCTGGAATATTTTCGTCCGCAAACCGGAGCGGAAATGCCTGCCGGTTTGCGGATCGGCGTCGGCGGCGTCTCAGGCGCGGCACTGTCGCTTTCCTTCATCGGGTCGTATCTCAGCGTCTATTCGTGGGTTTGTGTTGGCGTCCTTATCTTTGTTCTTTTTGGAGCGCGCCCGCGAGTGGCGTTTTGTTGCGGATTTCTTCATGCCCTGTTGTTTGTGTTTACTTCCGTCCCCTGGATTGCCACCGTTCTTGCCGTGCATGGAGGTCTGTCGCGAGCCGGTGGCTGGGGCGTGCTGTTTCTCATCGCCGCCGCTTGGGGCATTCTCATCGGAAGTTTTGGCTGGATCGTGAATCGGCTCTCGCGTCGGAGCATCGTTCTTGCCTGTATTGGCGCGCCATTTGTATGGGTTTCGTTCGAATTTGTCCGCGCACATCTTCCGGAGATCAGCTTTCCCTGGAACTTGTTGGGGTACCCGGCTTCGACGAATCTTGCGCTCGTTCAGCTCACGCCGATCGCGGGAATTTATGGTCTCTCGTTCCTGGTTGCGGCGTTCAACGCGCTCCTTGCCTGGAGCGACTCAGCCACGGCGCCACATCCGCGCCGACGCCTGATCGTGCTTGCGTCAACTGCCGCGGTCATTCTGGTGGTGATGACTGGCGGCCCGCGGTTCGTGCCGAAGCCTAAGTCCAGTCACTTTGCCCGCGCCGTGCAGCTCAATTTTCCTGAAGCGGCCGAATACCCCTCAGATTGGTTCACAGTACATGCCCGCGAACTTGAGGAAGTCGAGACTCTTAGCCTCGCGCCCTCCGCTCACAGCGCCGACCTTCTCGTTTGGCCGGAAGCTCCAGCGCCATTTTCGTTTCAGGATGCGCGCTTTGCCAAGCGAGCTTCGAGTCTCGCGATGCGCTTTGGGCATCTCTACATCGCTGGCGTCATCGAATGGAAAAAGCGGGAAGATTCCTTGGGGCGCCCGGGGTTCTTCGCCTATAACAGCGCACTGCTCCTCGATGCACAAGGGCGGCGGGTTTTTTCCTATGACAAAGTGCATTTGGTGCCCTTTGGCGAATACGAGCCATTTCCGCTGATTCACCGCGTGGTCACGAGCGTCTCCGACGAAGTGGGTGGTTTTCAAAAGGGGAGCAGCTACGCGGTTGGACATCTCGCGGGCGGTTACACCTTCGGCGTTTTTATCTGCTACGAAGCGATCTATGCGGGAGAAGTCCGGCGTTTCGCGGCCAACGGCGCGCAACTGCTCGTGAATATTTCGAATGATGGATGGTTCGGGCGTTCCGCTGCGCCCGAGCAGCATCTTCGGATGGCGCGCGTCCGCGCGGTCGAGAACCGCCGCTGGCTGGTGCGCACCACAAACAACGGCTTCACCGTCTCCGTCGATCCCTACGGCCGCATTTTTGCGCCGCTTCCTCCGGATGTTCGCGCCGCAGCCGATCTGCCCTACGATTTCCGGACAGACCAGACGATTTACACGCGCTTTGGCGATTGGTTCGCCTGGCTCTGCGTTGTTGTTTCCGTTATTCTGCTAGCGTCAACATTTTGGAAGAAAGAATGATCCTCGAAGACCTGCAATACCGATACGAAGGCCTGAAGCAGCGCATCACGCTTGTGCGGAGCTATCTTTGACGCCCCGCAACAGCGCGAGCGTTTGAAGTCCCTCGAAGCGCGCGTCGCCGACCCCAGTTTCTGGAGCAATCAGGAAGCTGCGCAGGCCGTCTTGCGCGACCGCAAGAAGGCCGAAGACCAGGTGAGCGCCGACGAGAAACTGGCCGCATCCTCCAGCGACATCGAGACCTACATCAACCTCGCACAGGAAGAAAGCAACGCGGGGCAGCGCAACGACTTGCTGAAAGAGCTGGATCGCGAGCTTACGGCGGCGGAGAATTTTGTCGCCGAACTTGAAACGAGGACACTCCTCTCCGGCGAGAACGATCACCTCAACGCCATAATGACCATCAAGCCGGGTGCAGGCGGAACCGAATCTCAGGACTGGGCCTCCATTCTTCTGCGCATGTATCTCCGCTGGGCGGAGCGGAAAGGCATGGGCGCTGCGGTGCTGGACGAAACGCCCGGCGAAGAAGCCGGCATCAAATCCGCCACTATTGAATTCTCTGGCGAAAATGCTTACGGGCTCCTCACGGGAGAAACGGGCGTCCATCGCCTTGTGCGGATTTCGCCGTTCGATCAGGCGGCGCGGCGCCATACTTCCTTCGCCTCCGTTTTTGTGATCCCGGAAATTGACGATCGCATCGAAATCAACATCCGGCCGGAAGACTTGCGCGTGGACACATTTCGATCGGGCGGGAAGGGCGGACAGAACGTCAATAAAGTGGAGACTGCAGTGCGCATCACCCATGTGCCGACGGGAATTGTGGTCGGTTGCCAGGTGGAGCGCAGCCAGCACAAAAACCGCGAACTTGCCATGAAGATGCTCCGCTCGCGGCTGTACGACCTGGAAATCCAAAAGCGTCA
>Ga0307479_10006753_pt1 | contig 10555 bp, 8 predicted proteins | sample atmos_gasesECM4C_FD_203743 | JGI IMG/M metagenome (GOLD analysis project Ga0307479, IMG submission 203743) | Hardwood forest soil microbial communities from Morgan-Monroe State Forest, Indiana, United States - atmos_gasesECM4C_515 | ecosystem: Environmental > Terrestrial > Soil > Temperate...
CTGCCGCTGTTTTTGTTCCTCGATTAACCCGCTGATCGATCCGGTCATCAGATTGAACGATTCACCGAGCACGCCCAACTGGTCTCGGCGGTCCACCCGCACTCGATGCGTCAAATCCCCGGACTGCACGTATTGCGTTGCCTGGTAAAGGTCCGCGATGGCCGTGGTAATCGTGCGCGTCATGCTGACCCCGGTAATTAGCGCCGCCAGCTCGATCAACAGAAATACCACGCCGACGATAATAAACAGCAGCAGGTACGAATCTCGCAGCTCTCCAAGAGAATTAAATATGCGCGCGCTCAAGCGCGACGGCCGCGCATTGGTCACCGCCAAAACCGGGCGGTTATACTCCACTGTGCCGTCACGCCCCACGTAAACCGCATTGAGCCTCGACACCACGCCGACCGCTGGATCGATCCAAAAACCTTGCGGCTGCAACGTGCGCGCTTGAGCGTTTATGGGGTCGCCAGCCGCGTACCGTTCGCCTGCAGACTGGTAAATCGCCGTCTCTGGGTTTCCGCCCGAAATTTTTCGCATCGGATTTAATTGAATCGCGCCGACGTCCGGTGCGATAGCCGAAAGCAGTTCCGGGGTGACCGGAACCCGTAACTGCACCACCCTGACATGATCCTTTCCATGAATCGCGCGGAGGCTCACCAGCGATAGTTTGTCCTTTTTTCTGCCCTCTTCTTGAAGCAACCCCGCGAACGAGTCCGCTCCTTTCGCTACTTTATAGAGCAACGTCTGATCATCCGAGAATGTGATCGACAGTTCGGGCAGTTCGCGGTCGTGCACCGCTTTCGATTGCGCCGCCAGAGTGCTCTCAAACTCTTCTTCGCTGCTTCCGCGTGTTGCCGGCCCGTGTGCCGCGGCGATGTGCTCAGCCATGTCCGCGAGGCTATTAATGCGCACCTGGATATCTTCATAGAGCAGGTAAGCACCCAACTGCGAATACAAAATCCGTCCCGCGAGCGCAACCAACGTTACGATCAGCAAAATGGGAACCAAAGCGATAAACAGGTAAGCCACGATCAAGCGATTGCGCAAACTCCACAGCAGTCGCGACCGCCACCACCCGATCATGCGAAAGAGCAGATAAAACAGGCAGAGAACAGCCAAAAATTTCACAAAATTGGCAATACCGCCGCCGAGATCCGCGGCGACAGCCACCGCGCCCAACGCAAAAATCGCCAGCGCAACAATGTCGAAGCCGGATAGTCGGCGCCACATGTTTCGTACAGTATTGGACGCGAGAGGAGTCATCGTGGAATCGAGAGAGAAATACTACTGTACCGGAAGAAGTCTCGCCCGCGCAGGACAAGCATGTCCCAAGAGCCAGCCCTCGGCTTTCGCGCACCGGATGGATGAATGCTATTCCGTTGCGTTGCGAACGCGGCTGTGTTTCACGCCATACGTAAAATAGATCACCAGGCCGATGACCAACCAGACGACCAATCGTATCCAGGTGACAGCTTTTAGACCCGCCATGAGACCAAGCGACACAATCATGCCCAGGATGGGCACAAGGGGAACCCACGGAGTCTTGAAGGGGCGCACAAGTTCCGGGCGCCGTACGCGAAGGATCCACACGCCCGCGCAAACGATGACGAAGGCTAGCAGCGTGCCGATGCTGACGAGCTGGCCGAGATCACCGATCGGCACAAGTGCCCCCACAAACGCCACGCAAAGACCAACGATAGCCGTGGACTTCCAGGGCGTCCGAAAACGCGGATGGATGTCGCTCGCCCACTTCCAAAGCAGGCCGTCCCTCGACATCGAGTAGAACACTCGCGACTGCCCCAGCATCATCACCAGCATGACGGTGCTCAACCCTGCCAGCGCGCCGGCGTTCACCACATAGCTTCCCCACCGCACTCCGGTTTCTCGCATGGCGAGCGAGACGGGTGCGCCGATGTTCAAGCGTGAATAGTGCACGGTGGCCGTCAGCAGACCGGAGACCAGCAGATACAGAATCGTGCAAATGACTAATGATCCGAGAATACCTACAGGCATATCTCGTTGTGGATTTTTTGATTCCTGGGCCGCAGTCGAAACCGCGTCAAAGCCGATATAAGCGAAGAACACGACACCCGCACCTCTCAAGATGCCTGACCAGCCATACGTTCCGAAGGACCCGTCATTGGGCGGAATGAAGACCTTCCAGTTTTCGTGCGCAATAGCCGGATGCTTCATGACAAAAGCGGTCGCGACAGCGATGAAGACCAGAACGGCCGTTAGCTTTACAAAAACCACGCCAGTATTGAAGTTCGCCGACTCCTTGATTCCGATGATGAGAAGAGTCGTAACTGCAAGCATGGCAAGGAAGGCAATCAAGTTAAACTTCGAAGTGGCCGTCGGCAAACCCACCATTTGCGCGCTGCTCAAACTCAGCGTGCTTATCGGAGCCCAGCGACCTTGGTACATGATCCACTTTGCTCCAGGAACGTCGCAGATTTGAGGCGGCAAGCTGATCCCATAATCTTGCAGAAACGCCACCAGCGTGCTGCTCCATCCGCTGGCCACCGTTGCGGCGCCGAAGGCGTACTCCAAAATCAGATCCCAGCCGATGATCCACGCGACTAACTCACCCAGTGTGGCGTAGCCATACGTATACGCGGAACCCGCGATGGGAATCATCGATGCAAATTCTGCGTAACACAGGCCCGCAAACAAGCAGCCGATACCCGCAAGCACATACGACAGCATGATCGACGGCCCAGCATACAGCGCCGCCGCGGACCCCGTGATTACAAAGATGCCGGCGCCAATGATGGCCCCAATACCCAGGGTCACCAAGTTTACGGGACCCAGAGCGCGTTTCAGACAATGCTCTCCGGTTTGTCCGGCCTCCTGCATCAGCGTGGTCATCGACTTCGTTGCGAATAACGGGTTGCCCATGCAAACAGTCTCCTCGAGAAGTTATCCCACCGACTTAGGCGAATTTGGACTAGAGCTGAAACATTGTAGGTTGCCCACACCTTTTGCCCTACAACAAAATCATTCGACGAACAGAATCCCGCGTCCCCGGCAGCCGTTTTTTTCGTTCCTGCAGAATTTCACTGCGAGGCAAGTGCTTGAAACCGTTCCCGAGTCAATTCGTAGCGAATCGTCCGCATACCGTCCTCGACGGGCCCATCGCCGACAAACGCGAACCCGGATTTTTCCATCACACGAATGGACGGCATCAGCCCCGCTAGAGTATCGGCAACAACCCTTCGTACCTCTGGATTCTGAAATGCCCAACGGAGAAGACCTCCCACCGCCTCGGTGGCGTATCCCTGCCGCTGGTGCGTTTCCAGTATGCTGTATCCAATCTCAACCAATCCATCCTTCGGACTTCCCTTAAAGCCTGCATTGCCGATCAACTCGCGTGGCTCCCTGCGAACGCAGAACCATAAATTCCAACCAACATCGCGTGCCTCCGCTTTCTGTAGCGAGGCCAAAAAATACTGCTGGGAATGTTCATCATTGAACGGCGGGGGCCAGCTTGCCGGTGTCGGAGCATCGAGTAGATGCGCTAGCGTCGGAAGATTATCTATCTCGGCCTCAGCTAGTTGCACTGTGCCGGCCACAAGTTCGAGGCGTGGTGTTAGTAACCGAAATTCAGGCAAGCGAAGCTTGCTGCTGGTAGCCTTCATTGCAAAACTCGCGCACGCCGCGACCACACCAGATAAACTGGCACTCCCAGCAGCACAATCAGTAATCCTGGCCAAGTAGTCTGCGTTTTGTACAAGAGCAGCACAAACATAATCGCCGAGGCCGCTACAATGTAAAGCAACGGCACAAACGGATACCCAAACGCGCGGTAAGGCCGCTCCGCATCAGGCCGTTTCCTGCGCAAAACAAAAATACCTGCAATGGTCAGGGCATAAAATATCAGCACCGAGAAAACCACGTAATCGAGCAGATCGCTATACAAATTGCCGTATGTGATGGTCCCCGCCTCATCCACATGCCGCGTGCGCAAAAGAATCAGCACAATAATCCACACGCATTGATAAATTAGCGCCACTGCCGGGACTCCACGCTTATTCAAAGTCCCTGTGGCACGAAAGAACAACCCATCCTTGGCCATCGCGTAGGAAACACGCGCGCCCGCCAGAATCAATCCGTTGTTACAGCCAAACGTGGAAATAATAATTGCCACGGCCATGATCGACGCGCCAATGGGACCAACCACCGCATTCAGGGCCGCCGATGCCACGCGGTCATCGGGGGCTTGTTGAATCCCTGCCAAAGGCAGCGCACACAAATACGCCACGTTGGCCAGCACGTATAAGGTGATGACAATCGTGGTTCCAAACGCCATCGACAACGCCACATCTCGCTTGGGATTCTTTACTTCCGCCGCCGTGAACCCAATGTTGTTCCAGGCATCCGCGGAAAACAGTGACCCTACCTGCGCTACGCCAAATGCGATAAACAATCCAAACGCCCCACTCGCTGCGGTTATCGTCGGCACAAAACCGCGCAGAAAGTCCGCGCCTGGCTCAATCGGCTGCGCCCCACGAATGGCCCAAAAGTGCGAAAAATTATCGCCGACGGCCGCCGCGTTACGCCCCACAAACACGCAAAGAACGATGAGCCCCAGCAGCGAAAGCGTCTTCGCACTGGTAAAAATATTCTGGATGATCTTGCCCAGCTGCACTCCCAAGGTATTCAAAAACGTCAAAAAAATTATCATCAACACGGCCACCAGTTGCTGCACCGACAAGCTGATGGCGTATTTCGAAGATATCGCCAGCGGATGCACTACCCACGTCTCCGGCGAAATCGCCGGCGCCAGCACTCCCAGGTAGCGCGCAAATCCAATGGCCACCGCAGCGATCGTGCCCGTTTGGATCACCAGAAATAATGTCCAACCATAAAGAAAACCCCACAGCGGCGAGTACGCTTCGCGCAAATAAATATATTGTCCCCCGGCATGCGGGAAGAGCGCCGCCAGCTCCCCATAAGAAAGCGCCGCCGAAACCGTCAGCAACCCGGTGATGATCCACGCGAACAGCAACCCACCCGCGGACCCCGTCTGCCTGGAAATGTCGGCGGCCACAATAAAGATTCCCGACCCAATCATCGACCCCACAACAATCATCGTGCCGTCAAACAACCCGATAGCGCGCACAAATCCGCCTTCGCTTCGCGTCACGCTCGAGGCCGTCGCTGTTTTAATCTCTGCCATATCGGTCATTCTTCGCAGCAGTTCCCGAATCTCGCTGTTCCAACAAATCCACGTACTGCCGCGCACGTTTACCCACATTTTCCGCGCGCAAAATGTCGCTAACGATCGCCACGGAGTCCGCCCCCGCATCCATCACTTCAGCCGCCCGTTCTAGCGTAATCCCGCCAATGGCCACGATGGGCCTGTCCGTCATCCCGCGTGTCTCCCTTACAAACCCCACGCCCACTACTGGATCGGGATTCTCTTTCGATCCCGTCTCGAAGATCGGTCCTACCGCGATGTAATCCGCCGAAGTTTCCAGCGCGGTCCGGAATTGTCCCGCGTTGTGCGTGGACACCCCCGCCCATCTCCCATCGCCGATCACTTTGCGTGCCTGCTCCACCCCCAAGTCGTCCTGTCCCACATGCACGCCGCTCGCGCCGGCAAGCGCAGCGACATCCGCGCGGTCATTCACAATAAATTGCACTGCCAGGGGATTCAGATACTCGGCCAGCTCACGAGAAGTCTCAAACAATTCACGTCCTGAAGCGCGCTTGTTCCGGTATTGGATCAAACCCACTCCGGCGTCAATCAGACTCTTTGCACATTCTTTCGCGGGAATCTTCAACAATGCTGCGTCCAATATCACATACAGTCGCGGCAGAACAAGGCGCATTGGCACCTATTTTCCGTTAGTGCCCAACAATCGATCGATAAAATGGGTATCAAATCGCCCAGCCGCAAAGTCCGGGTCTGCAAGAATTCGCCGGTGCAGTGGAATCGAAGTTCTGATGCCCTCAATCACGAACATTTCCAGTGCGCGCTTCATGCGCCCAATGGCTTCGCCACGATCGCGGCCCTTCACAATCAATTTCGCAATCATCGAGTCGTAATACGGCGGAATCACCGCATCGGCATGCGCCGCTGAGTCTACGCGAACCCCGGTTCCACCCGGCGCCTGAAACGTTGTAATGCGCCCCGCGGAAGGCACAAACGTCTGTGGATCTTCCGCATTGATGCGGCATTCAATCGCATGTCCCGAAAAGTGAATCTCCCCGGTGGCATCCTGCAGGCGCTCACCAGCCGCAATTCGAATCTGCGCTTTAATCAGGTCCACTCCGGTAACCAGCTCCGTCACCGGATGCTCCACCTGTATGCGCGTATTCATCTCGATAAAATAGATGGACCCATCTTCATCCATCAGGAATTCCACCGTCCCCGCGTTGGTGTATCCGATCTTGGTCAAGGACTTGACGACTTTGGCGCCGAGCTCCTTGCGTTGCTTCGCGTCAATTGCCGGCGATGGCGATTCCTCAACTAATTTCTGGTGCCGCCGCTGAATGCTGCACTCCCGTTCGCCAAGATGAATAATCTGTCCATGCTGATCACCAAGCACCTGGTATTCGATATGCCGCGGATGTTCAATAAATTTTTCCGCATACATATCCGGGTTACCAAAAGCCTGCTGCGCTTCGCTGCTCGCAGCCTGAAACGCCGCCAACAAGTCTTCCACGCGCCGCACGATGCGCATCCCGCGTCCGCCGCCGCCGGCCGAAGCCTTTAAAATCAGCGGGTATCCAACTTTTTCCGCCGTAGTCGCAAGCTGCTCTTCCCCTTGAATAATTCCGTCGCTACCCGGCACGGTGACCAGTCCCGCCGCGCGAACTTCCCGCCGCGCACGGTCCTTATCACCCATCATCTCGATTATTTCCGGCGTCGGACCGATGAATGCGATCTCCGAAGCCTCGCAAACCTTCGCGAAATTGGCATTCTCAGAAAGAAATCCGTATCCCGGATGAATGGCATCCACGTTGGTGATTTCTGCCGCGCTGATCACTTGTGGAATGTTGAGGTAACTCTCACTACTGCGCGCCGGCCCGATACACACCGCTTCGTCCGCAAAGCGCACATGCAACGAATTGCGGTCCGCCTCGCTATACACCGCCACCGTGGAAATGCCCAATTCTTTGCAGGCGCAGATGACCCGCAGGGCAATTTCCCCTCGATTAGCTACAAGGATTTTTTGGAACATGGCTCTGGGATGCGGCTATTTCTTCCTGCCTGGCCGGATGCCGAACAAGGGCTGGCCATATTCCACCGGCTGCCCATTTTCGGCATATACGCGTATGACCTCGCCGCTGGCGTCTGATTCAATCTCATTCATCAACTTCATGGCTTCCACGATGCACAGTGTCTGCCCCGTTTCCACCTGCGATCCAACCTTCACAAAAGCTTCCGCCCCGGGGCTCGGTGCGCCGTAAAACGTTCCTACGATGGGAGATTTGATCAGGTGTAAATCTTCACTACTGCGGCCGTCTCCGCCTCCCGCGGATGCTTGTTGGCTGGCGCTCGCCAATGCCTCCGGCCCGCCCCCCGGCACAATAATCTCTGGAGCATATCCGCTTCGCGATTGCTGCAATACCGCTCCGCTCGACGGCTTGCGCAAACGGATACGCAGGTCCCCTCGGGAGTATTCAAACTCTTCAAGGTTATGCTCGGTCATGAACTGCAATAGCTGCTCGATTTGCTTCAATTCGGGGGTTGCGAAACTGTCGGAGGCCCGATTGGATGCTTGCTTCGAAGTCTTTTTGCGCGTCATGCCTGTCGTCAGATCTCTATGAGATCCCGCGAAATGCGGGTCAATACTTCTATCCGATCGGCGTGCACCGCAACATCATCTTCGATGCGTATGCCGCCCACGCCCTCGATATAGATTCCCGGTTCAATGGTCACCACGTTCCCCGCTTCCAGCCGCTTCTTTTGTCCCCGCGCGATGCGCGGATCTTCGTGTACCTCTAAACCGAGCCCGTGACCGGTGCTGTGCACAAAATATTTGCCCAACTCCTGCCGCTCTAGTACTTGCCGTGCTGCCGCGTCTACGTCGCCACATAGAACGCCATTTTTTACCGTGGCAATCGCCGCAACTTGCGCATCTTGAACAGCCTTATACCATTGCCGGACACGTTCCGGCGCTTTCCCATAATAAAATGTGCGCGTGATGTCGCTGCAATAGTGCGCGAGTATAGCACCCAGGTCCAGCACCACAAACTCATTTTTCTTCAATCGCTTGGCGGTCGGACGCGCATGGGGAAGAGCCGCTCGTTCCCCAAAAGCCACGATTGTTTCGAAGGCCGCGCCCGATGCTCCTGTTTTCCGCATCTGGTATTCAATCTCCGCGGCCACTTCAAATTCGCGCACCCCGGCCTTTAGCAACGGTATCGCTGCTTCCATCACTCGACTCGCCAGGATGGCCGCCCGGCGCATCACCGCCAGTTCCTGAGGGTCTTTCTGCATCCTCAAGGACGCCACAAGCCCGGCGGCCGGCTTCCACTGGCAACCTCTTCCCCCGGCTTTCCGCAACGCTCCGTACCGGCTCACCGATAGCTGCGTTGCTTCGTATCCGACGTTCTTTGCTTTGCTGCCGGAAAGAAATTCCCCGGTGGACTCGAAGAGCGAACCCTTTTGCTGCACCACCGCGACGCCCGTCGTCTCCGCTTTGGCTTGCCCGACGAATCTTCCGTCGGTGACCAGCGTCGTCCCTTGTCGGGTAACCACCAGCGCCCCTGACTCCCCGGTAAATCCCGTGAGGTAATACCAATCAGCGGGGTGCGTGACTAGCAGGCTGTCGAGTCGTAGAGCTCCGAATTTCTGGACCAGCGCCGCTCGTCTCGCTGCAAACCCGGTATTCATAAAAACGAATCGAGGAGACCGTAGTCTCCTCGATGAACTCCCTTTCGGGAAAGTATCCCTTGCCCGGTTGAATTTAGTCAGCTAGCTCCATTGAGCGAACCCCTCCAGATTACACCGGCAATTACCGAGGCCATTACCCAGGTATGATGCGCGGCGTTAGGAAGAAAAGCAGTTCCTGTGACGATACCGTTACGTTGGTGCGCTTGAACAGGTTTCCGATCAACGGAATGCTTCCCACCACCGGCACCTGTGTGATGTCCACGCGCTGGTTAGTGATAATGATTCCACCGATGACTACCGTGCCACCATCGGCAACGGTCACCTTGGTTTCCGCCGATTGCGTGTCCAGCGCAGGAACTCCCTGCACCCGTGGAATACCGGGGTCTATTGAGGTGTTTTCCACCAGCACGTCCATAAACACCGTGCCTTCGGCCGTTATCTGCGGCGTGACCTCCAGTTTCAGCACCGCGTCAATGAACTGCACCGATATTGTGTTGTTAATGGTCGTTTGTATGGGGATCTTGGTTCCCTGTTTGATGATCGCTTTTTCGTTGTTCTGCGTGATGACCTTAGGTTTCGAGAGCAATTTGCCTACGCCCTTGGCTTCCGCCGCGGTGATAAAGAAATCCACCGCGAAGTTAGGCGAACGATGACTGAACCCGAATCCACTGGTCGGGGTTCCCGCGCTTAACGCGGTACTTAGCGGAATGCCGGAAGTAATGCCGTTGCCTGATTGGCTTCCGGTGGCTATAGTGACTGGCGACGGCGGAACGCCTGCGCCACTCGTCACACCGCTACCGCCCACCGCCGGCGAACCGCTAAAGAGCGAACGCCCGCTCGTCGTGGAGCCTGCGAAACCGAGCTCCGTGCCGATGTCCTGGGCAAACGAGCGCGACGCCGACACCACCCGAGCTTCGATTTCCACCTGCTGCGACTTGCGGTCCAGTTGCCGGATCAAATTGTCGATTGTCGGAATCACCGAAGGAATGTCGCGAATAATCAGCTGGTTTGAGCGGTCATCGGAAAGAATGTCTCCCCGCGCGCTCAGGAACTTCTTAAGCGTATCCTTCATTGTCGCGGCCTTGCCATAGCTAAGCACGCGCGTCACGGTAACCGGAGCCACCGCTTCGGCCTGGGCCTTTTCCAGGTCGCGCTCGGTCTCAGCTTCTTTCTTCAACGTGTCGCGCGTGGCGATGCGCAAGACATTGCCATTCAATTGTTTGTCGAGTCCATTATTCTGCAACACGATGTCCAGCGCCTGGTCCCAGGGCACTTCATCCAGTACAATCGTCAACGTGCCCTTGACCGCCGGGTCCAGCACCACATTCAATCCGCTGATTTCGTGAATCAGCCGGAAGAAATCCCGCAAGTCCACATCCTTCAGGTTAACTGAGATCGGCTCGCCCGTGTATCGACCGGCAGGTGCCGCTATCGGAGAAACCTGCATCGATTGCGCCATCGTTCCAGCAGCGGTGTTGGACTGTTGAGCAGCTTGTTGCGCTGCCTGAGCCCCGGTCGTCGTCGGCCGTGACGCTTCGCTCTTTCCGCCAAATGAAGCCAACTTTATTGAGGGCTGGGTCAGTTCGCCCGGCAATGCAAACCGAGGAGAATTGATCCCTGATTTCTTGCTGGTATTTGAACCGAGTGTCCGTTTTGCAGTATTGCTCGCCGAATTGCTAACTGCAGTTATGTCTGGGGCGCCTGACG
>Ga0307479_10006754_pt1 | contig 10554 bp, 9 predicted proteins | sample atmos_gasesECM4C_FD_203743 | JGI IMG/M metagenome (GOLD analysis project Ga0307479, IMG submission 203743) | Hardwood forest soil microbial communities from Morgan-Monroe State Forest, Indiana, United States - atmos_gasesECM4C_515 | ecosystem: Environmental > Terrestrial > Soil > Temperate...
TGTGCGATGCTCCGCCATGCGGAGATGCCTAAAGGGTCTCGGCGGGTTCCCACCGTCAAGGACGGGTTCATTCTCGGCCTGCCACACGGCGCGGCGGGTCGGCTTTACTTCAGCCTTCAGTCGCTGATCTTCAGTCGTCAGCCAAGTGCTGTGCCGGGCTTCTCTGCGGCCCTGGCTCTTGGTTGCTCCCTTGCCCTGTTAAACTGACGTTGGGCAAAATCTTCTTTTCGTGCATCTAACGGACCAGTGCATCCACAACTTTTTCATATCGGACGATTCTTTCTGCCTACCTACGGTCTGCTGGTGGCCACCGGGGTTCTGATTGGGCTTTGGATCAGCGTGCGCAATTCGGCGCGGCAGGGGATCGATCCGGATAAGGCCTGGAATCTGGGAATCATCGTGGTGCTGTGCGGGATAGTCGGGGCGAAGATTCTCTACGTCATTTACGACTGGAATAACTACCCCCACTGGACCGACATTTTCAGCATCAGCACGCTACAGGCCGGGGGCGTGTTTTCGGGAGGGCTGATTGGAGCGCTCGGGGCCGCGGTCTGGTACATCCGGAAGAACCGTTTGCCCGCATTGGCAACCTGTGACGCCTTTGCGCCGGGGCTGGCGCTGGGGCACGCGATTGGACGTCTCGGCTGTTTTGCGGCAGGATGCTGCTACGGCAAGCCCACGAAGGCTTGGTGGGGCGTGACATTTACGAATCCGGTGGCGAATCAATTGGTGGGGACCCCACTGAACGAGGCGCTGGAGCCGACGCAACTCTTTGAATTCGCCGTGGAGCTGGGGAATTTCTTTCTGCTGATGTGGATGCTGAAGCGGAAGAAGTTCGACGGGCAGGTGTTCGGCGCCTACCTGGTGCTGTACGGCGTGGCGCGATTCTTCCTGGAATTTTTGCGAGGCGATCCGGGGCGCGGGTCGGTCTTCGGCGGGGTGATGAGCGGGACGCAGCTGATCGCGATTGGACTGGTAATTGTCGGCGGCGTGATCTGGTGGCTCAAGGGCGGGGTGCGCAAGACGGCGGAGGCGGGGGCGTAAGGAGCGCGAGGACTCGGCACTCGCATTCAGCCTCGATGTGTTCTCAGGTTCGACCAGCGAGTTTTGACCTTCCAGCGACCTCCTACGATAGACTTCCTCGTTCCCAATGCCTGAAACATTCCCTGTGGTTTTCCAGGTCACGACTGAAGAGGCCGGCGGGCGGCTCGACCAATTTCTTGTAACCAAGATTCCCGACGTGAGCCGGGCGCGCGTGCAGCAACTCATCGAGCAGGAACTCGTGGTCGTCGACGACGCAGGGGCCAAGGCGTCGCTGCGCCTGCGCGAGGGCCAGCAGGTGAAGTTGCTGGGGCACGCGCGAGTGGAGCCCCTGCGGGCGATTCCGGAGGACATTCCCCTTGACCTAGTGTACGAGGATGACGATCTGGCGATCGTCAACAAGCCGGCAGGCATGATGGTGCATGCTGGTGCAGCGCCGACCGATGATGAGCGGAATCGTGGCACGCTGGTGAATGCGCTGCTGCACCGCTTCGGACGGCTTTCGGGGGTAGGGGGCGAGGTGCGGCCCGGGATCGTGCACCGGCTGGACAAGGAAACCAGCGGGCTGATCGTAGTGGCAAAAAATGACGAGACGCATCGCAATCTGGCCGCGCAATTCTCCGCGCGAAAGGTAAAGAAGACATACATCGCCTTGGTACACGGGTGGGTGAAGGCGGAGCGTGGGACGATCAACTCGAGCATCCGCCGGGACCGCGTGCGGCGCACGCGCATGACCACGCGGGGCTCAGGCGGTCGCGAGGCGATCACGCATTACCTGGTGCGCAAACGCATCGAATCGGATTTCGGGGGGTTCACTTTGCTCGAGTTGAAAATCGAAACGGGACGAACGCACCAGATTCGCGTGCATTTGTCGTCCCTGGGACATCCGGTGGTGGGCGATGTGTTGTATGGGGCTGCGCGAGAGATAAAATCGCACGCGGACAGAGCCAAGGGGCGCGCGGCAGACAAGAGCGACCCGTCGATTTCGTTGGGACGCAATTTTCTGCACGCCGCCGCACTGGAGTTGCGCCATCCCCGGACGGGGGAACAGCTTTCGTTTGCGCGAGGGCTGCCGCAGGAGTTGGAGGCCTTTCTGGAGCGGGTCGAAGGACGAAGTTGAGATGGGGGCCGTTGGAGGGAATCGAAGATGCGACAAACGCGTCCCTACCAAGTGGAGATGTTTCGACTTTCGGTAGCGGCTATAATAGGACCTAATGAAGCATCGGGGTATCCTTTTCGTCCTTGCCGTTGCGGGCTGTGGGGTCGCGGCATCAGCTCAGAGTTCCGGGACCGGCAGTTCCGCGGTCTCCCCGCCAGGCCAGGTCGCGCCAGTCGCCCAGGCACCCACTCCACGGGCATCTACGCCACGGACGACACCTGCTCCGGTCGCAACGCCGACGTCGACGGCCGCGAATGCGACAGCTGCCCCGCCGAACGCTCAGCAGTCTTCCACCCAGGAAGACGATTCGGTCGCCACGATCAGGAAGACCGTCAACGAAGTCAACGTTGTATTCACCGTCACCGACAAGCACGGGCACTACGTGAAGGACTTGAAGAAAGAGGACTTCAAGTTTGTCGACGACTCTAAGCCTGCCGAGGACGTAAAAGATTTCAGGACGCAGACCGATCTACCCCTCCAGGTGGGATTGCTGGTGGATGCCAGCAACTCGGTACGCGACCGCTTCAAGTTCGAGCAGGAATCGGCGATCGAGTTCCTCAATCAGACGGTGCGTCCGAAGTATGACACTGCGTTTGTGGTGGGTTTCGATGTAACGCCGGAAGTGACGCAGGACTTCACCGACAACACCGAGGCGTTGTCGCGGGGTGTGCGGATGTTGCGCCCGGGCGGCGGTACTGCCATGTTTGACGCCTTGTATTTCGCTTGCCGCGACAAGCTGCTGAAAGCGCCGCGTTCGGGACCGTTGCGGCGCGCGATCATCCTGTTAAGTGATGGCGAAGACAACCAAAGCCACGTCACGCGCGAAGAAGCGATCGAGATGGCGCAACGGGCGGAAGTCATCGTCTACACCATCAGCACGAACATCTCGGGGATGAAGGGCAAGGGCGACCGGGTGCTGGAGCGGATTGCGGACACGACCGGAGGGCGCCCCTTCTTCCCGTTTCAGATGCGTGATGTGGCCAACGCCTTTATGGAGATCCAGGACGAGTTGCGCAGCCAGTACGCGGTTTCCTACAAGCCGGCCGACTTCAAGCTCGACGGGCGCTACCGCACGATCGAGATCGTGGCCATGGACCACAGAACCTTCCACGTACGCTCGCGGCGCGGATACTTTGCGCCCACCCGCTAGTCGACGATGGCGGGCTATTCCGGCACTCCTCTTCCCAAGAAACTCGGGATCAAACCAAAATATCGGGTAGCTTTCGTGGATTTGCCCCCGGAGGTGAAGGCAGAGCTGAAGGGTGCTCTGGCGGAGTGCTCTGTGGTCCGCGACGGTCGCGATGCGCTCGATTTCGCGATGGTGTTCGCAACGAAGCAGTCGGAGCTGAAAAAGTCCTTTTGGCGAATCGCGAAACGATTGGCTCCTGCCGGAATGTTGTGGGTTTCGTGGCCCAAGAAGACATCGGGTGTGGCCACCGACATGAACGAGAACGACGTCCGGAGGATTGGGCTGGATGCCGGACTCGTGGACGTGAAAGTGTGCGCGGTCAGCGAGATCTGGTCGGGATTGAAGTTTGTGATTCGAATCAAGGATCGGAAGGGATAGAACTGCTAATTGCCAGAACAACGCGAGGATTGTCCTCTTTGCCGCGCAATCTGCCAAATTGCGATAAGCGCGAGAACAGACCGGATGGCGGCCGGAGCGGGGTGCGAATGCGCCCAGGCCAGCGGAGTCTGCGCCTACACCGCAGAAGAAAAAGCAATCTACGCAAGCTGAAAAAGAACGCTTGGCCACGCGCGTTTCGTGCTAGGTTGCACTCAGTGAGTTGCATTTTCATCGGTGGTGAAATCAGTATGAAGCTGTGCCCGAATTACGGATGCGTTGCGTACGGTCGCGTGGTCTACACTCAAGCCACCCGATGCGTATTGTGCCGCTGGGACCTGAAGCCTCCGATGATGAAGAGCGAATCCCGCCGCGACGTGCCTGCGCGGCCTGAGCCCGTCGATACGACACTGGCGCCGGACTCGCCAACTCCCCCGGTCCCCCCCCACGTGCACAAGCGTGCCCGTTTGCGTCCGACGGCGTAATCTGCCCCCGCACTGCGGTAACTTGTGAGCCCCATCGGGCTGGCCTACCATTTTCCGCATGTTTTTCGATCCATCACGTCCGGCCGGCCCCACGCCTGGTAAGACCGACGCGGGAATCCATCCCACAGACGAAGACGTCGTCCGGACGCTGTTCGCGATCGAAAAGGTGAGTACGCCGCAACCGAAGCCGGCGGCATCGGTCGAGCCTGAACCCGTGTTCTCTGGCGCTTCGCGCGGGCTTTTGTGGCTGCAGGCCACGGCCGTCGCGGTGGCGCTGGGCGTGCTCGGGTACTACTTTGCCGGAAGCAGCGGGGCCTCGCTCACGGCCGGATTCAACAGCTCGCGGAATCGAGTCGGACGTACCACAGTTTCGCGGACCGTCGACCGCTCAGCGCAGGCGGAAGCAGAACAACTGCTCACCCGCGTGGCAGCAGGCGACTCCGACGCGGCCGACCTGGTGCTGGCGCAGTCGCCGAACTGGACTGGGAGGACAACGCGAACGCCAACCTCGGATCAACACATTCTGACCGCGCTCAACCTTCCGAACTTGCACGCCCGCGAAGCCGCCGTGCAGGCAGAACTCGCGCTCGACGGTGTGCCCCTAAGCGACGCCGGGATCAACATGCTGGCGCGAGCCGTGGCGAATTCAAGTCAACGGGCTTGGGCCTTGTGGATGCTGGGAGCGCTGGGCAATCGCAGCGTGGATCCTGTGCATACCGCGAAGATCATCGAAGCCTACCTGGACGACCCCGAGGTCAATGTTCGCGCCGCCGCTGTCAACGGCCTTGCCATACTGGCGACCGACGAAACCATTCCGATGCTGCTCGACCGCTTTCACAACGATCCGTCGCCTATCGTGCAGGAACGTGCTGCTTGCGGGCTAGCCGAGTCGGGCATGTACACGCACGAGCAACGCATGACGGCTGCCGCAAGTCTGGTCGGGTGGCTGGATGATTCCTCGCTCAGCCCGGGACAGCGCGCCTGGACCGCAAAAGCGCTGGGCGACATTTCGGGACAGCAGTTTGGACCAGATTCCGCCGCCTGGCGGAACTGGTACGAGAGCACGCGACGCTGATTCCTGCACGGGACGCCGACTCTAGAACGCTACTGACCTCACTCACGGCTCGGCTGCGCCGTTCATTCGTGCCAGAGATTTCTTTTGCCTTCCTCCGCCGGCGAAGTTCGCCGGCGCGAGCCACCGTTCGAAGTTCGCCTTCCGTTGCGGCCATTCCGAATCGAGCATGGAATACCACGCAGTGTCGCGATTGCGGCCTTTGATGATCATGTGCTGGCGAAAAACGCCCTCAAACGTAAAGCCCAGGCGCAGGGCCGCCCGGCGAGAGGGCTGGTTGAGCGCGTTGCACTTCCATTCGTAGCGGCGGTAGCCGAGATCCTCGAAAACATGGCGTGCCATCAGGTACATGGCTTCGGTAGCTCCAGGAGTGCGCTGGAGTTCCGGGGTAAAAAGAATGCTGCCGACCTCGATACAACGGTGGGCAGGTTCGATCCGCATGTACGACGCGTATCCGAGAGGGACCGTGGCTTGGTCGAGGATGGAAAAGAACAGCGGGTCTCTCGCGGAAGCCATTTGCGCAAGGCGCGCGTCAAAGGAAGAACGATCAGGGTAGGGGCCGTCAAACAGGTAGCGCCAGAGTGATTCGCACTCTGGACCGTGGGACTTTTCGTAAAGAGGCTGGGCGTGCGCGACGGGATCGAGGGGAACAAGAGTGACATATCGGCCAGCGACGGTTGTGGGTTGAGGAAGTCTGGCAGGTGACGGATCGACAGACAGGCCGAGGTCGACGCCGGGCGCAGCTTCACGCAGGGTCATGGTGGTCTCGAGTGTCAGGGTAGCATTTCGCCACGAACCCGCGGGGCGTCGATCTACCCGGGTCATCGGCGGCGTCGATTTACGCGCGCGATTGTGCTCAGTCTTGAGTGTGAGCCACGGCGTAATACCCGCTTCGGGTCTGGATCTTATAGCCCTGTTTGGAGCGGATTTCGATCTTGCGGAAGGTACCGTCCTGAGTGGCATTCGTGGGCGTGTAGCCGAGGTTGTACTGGCTGCGGAGCTCCTTGGCAATCTGGTCGAAGCCTTCCTTAAGCTTGTCAATCTTATTGCCGACCTCGATGACACGGCCGCCCGTTTCGTTCGCGAGCTTCTTCATTTCCGAATCGCCCGAGTAACCAAAACCGCCGTAGAACCCGCGGTCGGCGATGAGCAGTACGTAGCAAATGGAATCGGCTTTTTGGGCGGCTTCAATGGCGTCTTTGATGCGGAGCTGGCTGCCCTGATCTTCGCCGTCGGTGAGCAGGATCATGGCCTTGCGGCCGACTTCGTGGGCCAGTTCGTCATGGGACGCCAAATAGACCGCATCGTAGAGAAGGGTGCCTCGCGGGTTGCTCGTGGGAATAGGACCGCCGCCCAGGCCGGGCAACGGACCGCCACCGCCGCCGGTATTGATTTTCGCTTTGTTCAGCGCCGCTTTCAGCCGGCGCACGTCGTTGGTGAAATCCTGCAGCAGGTCCACGTTCACGTCGAAACCGATGACGAAGGCCTCGTCCTTGTCGCGCAGGATCTGGCTGAGGAAGGCGCCGCCAACTTCTTTTTCCATCTCCAGCACGCGCATCTGGCTGCCGCTGGAGTCGATCAGGATGCCCAGCGTCAGTGGCAGATTACTTTCGGCGGTAAAATACTTGATGGTTTGGGGTTTGCCGTCTTCGAAAACCTCGAAATCGTCCTTGGTCTGATTGGGGATGAGCGCGCCCTTTTTGTCCTTCACGTTGAAGAACAGCTGGACCACGTTAACACGGACCTTGAGCGTCTCCAGGGACTGGTCCTGGTCGGCGGGTGTGGCCTGCTGCGCGACCAAAGGCAGGGCGCATACACCCAGAACTAGCAATACCAGCACACGGGCTTTCGGCATCAAGGGATTCTCGCGGGACTTTTGTTAGTCTATTCCTGTAAGGTTAGATGCACCAATTTAAACGGTTTGAGCATCCCAAGTAGGTGTACGGTTGCCTGCCGTCGGAGAATAAGACCGTGGATCAGGGGATTTTGCAGCGGTTCGAGGTAGGCGCGGTGCTCCTTGCGGCAATTTTGACCGGAGGGGTGGCTACTGCCCAAGACCAGGGGCAGAAGCAGAATCAGCAAGAGATCCCGGACGCACCTTCGGCCAGCCGTCCCGTGCAACCGTTCCCGTCGAACTTGCCCCCAGCGCCCCGGACAGAAACGCAGCCGCCGGCGCCGACATCGACTTCAGGGTCCAAGGAGACGCCGTCCGAAGCACCTCCGCCCATGCCGCCGGTGAAAACTGTTCCACCGGGTAGCGTTCCCGCCGGAGACGTGAATACCCGCGACGATCTCTACAAGATCGTCACCCGAGTTAACTTCGTCATCGTGCCGGTCACGGTGAAAGACAACGACGGACACCTGGTGGACGGGCTTGCGCCGAAGGATTTCACGGTTTTCGAAGATGGCAGGAAACAGGACCTGAAGCTGTTTATCAGTGATCCAATCCCGCTTTCGGCGGCCATCGTTCTGGATATCGGGATGCCCGACACGGCGGTGCAAAAGATCAACGAAACTTATCCGGCGCTGGCGGGCGCATTCAGCCCGTACGACGAAGTGTCGCTGTACACATACAGCAGCACGGTCAGCCAGGTGACTGATTTTTCGGCGGCGGGCGAGAAGCTGACCGGGGTCCTCAACCGCATGAAGCTGGAGCGCGGCCGGAACAACGGCGCCCCCGTGATGAACGGGCCGCTGGGACCGCAGGGACCGACCATCAACGGAATCCCCGTGGAGCGTCCAGGAGCCCAGCCCAACATCGCACCTCCCAAGGACGTGCGGGTCCTGAACGATGCGTTGCTGCGCGCGGCGCTCGACTTGAGCAAGCGCGATCGGGCGCGCCGGAAGATCATTTTCATCATCAGCGACGGCCGGGAATATGGCAGCAAGGTCTCCTACAGCGACGTCATGAAGGTACTGCTCTCGCGGGAAATCCAGGTGTACGCGGTTGGGGTCGAAGCGTCCGCCATCCCGATCTACAGCAAGCTGGAGAAGTTCCACCTGCCGCACTACGGGTACGGAGATATCCTGCCGAGGTACGCGAAGGCAACCGGAGGCGAGGTCTTTTCGGAATTCAACCGCGACAACATCGAAATCGCGTACACCCGGGCGACCGGAGATGCGCGCAACCAGTACACCCTTGGCTACACAACCCGAGCAACACCCAGCAGTGCCTATCGCGACATTGAAGTGCGCGTGGCGCGGCCGGGGCTGAAAATCAGCGCCAAAGCGGGATACTACCCACTGCCTGCGGCGCGATAGACCCGGTTGCGGTTCTTGGCTCCTCATCCCTGCCTATAACCGGAGTAACCCTGCGGTCCGAATCCGCCGTATGGTATAAAGACCAGCAGTAGCCAAAGGGAAATTTTTGCGCGTTGGCAGTCCAGCGGGACGGAGTGCCTCAACGGTATCTTCCATTAGAGGAAAGTCTTGAGTTTCATCAACTTTGCAGCCCGCGAGATCAACTGCAAGATCGTGTATTACGGTGCCGGTTTAGGCGGCAAAACGACGAACCTGCAGCATATCTACCAGAAAACCGCGGAACAGCAGAAGGGCAAGATGATTTCGCTCGCGACCGAAACTGAGCGAACTCTGTTCTTCGATTTCCTGCCCCTCGATCTGGGATCGGTGCGCGGCTTCAAGACTCGCATTCACCTTTACACGGTGCCCGGGCAGGTGTTCTACGACGCTAGCCGGAAGCTGATCCTGCGCGGGGTGGATGGGATTGTGTTCGTGGCCGACTCCCAGCAAGAACGCATGGACGCCAACGTCGAAGCGCTCGACAACCTGATGGCGAATCTGAAGGAGCACGGCTACGACTTCTTCAAAATTCCCTACGTCCTGCAGCTGAACAAAAGGGATCTGCCCAATGTTCTGCCCGTGGACACGCTCGCGCGAGAACTGCGCCGCAAAACCGAGCCGGTGATTGAGGCGATCGCATTTCAGGGAGCCGGGGTGTTCGAAACGCTGAAGGAGATCGCGCGGCAGGTGCTGACTGAGTTGAAGCAGGGAGGATAGGAAAAGCAGGTGTCAGGTCTCAGGTCTTAGGCGTCAGGAGACAAAAATGAAGGGCGCCGATTGCGGCGCCCCTTCTGTTTCTAGAGCACAAAACTACTTCGTTTCCGCGATGGGGCTGGCTCCGAATTCGCGGCGGCCGTTCACTGTCTTCGCGGCGCGCGCGGCAGCGGGGGGGGTGGCGCTGGCGACCCCATAGCGCTCGAGCAGAACCGGAACCATCGCGCCTTCGGCTTCCTTGACGAAGGTCAGGCGGCTTTCCCCAGCCATATCGATCCGCACAAAGTCTCCCAGTTTGACCTGTCCGGTCGCAACCAGATTCGCCAACGGGAACACGATGTTGCGTTCGATCGCGCGTTTCAGATGACGCGCTCCGTATCGCGGATCCGTGCCTTCTTTCAGCAGGAACTCTTTCACCTTGGCGGTGCAGTTGAACACGAACTGATTCGCGCCCGACGCGAGCAGAACCCGCTGCTGCACCATACCAAGCTCAATCTCAAGAATCTGGCTCAGGTGCTCGGGCCGAAGCGTCTTGAACACGACGACCTTGTCGATGCGGTTCATGAACTCGGGCGTGAACTTCCTGCGCGCCGCTTCGGTGGCGGTGCGGGAAATTTTCTCGTCGAGTTTGGCGTCGACTTCAGTTACCTGGGTGGCGAATCCCATGCCACCGTCGACCAGGCCGGTCATTTCTCCAGCGCCCAGGTTCGAGGTCATGATGATGATGCACTGCGACAGATCTACGCGGCGGTTGTCGCCGAGCGTCAACGTTGCCTTGTCAAGAATGCCGAGCAGCAGCTGCCACAAGGAGTCCGATGCCTTCTCGATCTCGTCAAAGAGCAGGATCGAGAGCTTCAGCTTCTCGGTGTGCCACTGGTTCAGTGCCTCCTGCGTGAGCAGCGGGTGAGTCTCGCGGTGACCCAGGTACCCCGGAGGCGACCCGATCAGTTTGGCGATCTCGTGCGAGTGCTGAAACTCGGCGCAGTCGATCTTGATGCAAGCGCGAGCGTCGCCGAAGAGAGACTCGGCCAGAGCCTCGACGACACGGGTCTTTCCCGACCCCGTAGGGCCCAGGAATAACAGGTTCCCAACCGGCCGTCCCGGGGCGTTTAGCCCCGCCAGAAACATCTGGTAGATTTCGACGACCTTCTCGATGGCCTGGTCCTGCCCGACAATCTTGCGCCGCAAGGCATTGTCGAACTCCTTGGCATCGTTACTC
>Ga0307479_10006756_pt1 | contig 10553 bp, 8 predicted proteins | sample atmos_gasesECM4C_FD_203743 | JGI IMG/M metagenome (GOLD analysis project Ga0307479, IMG submission 203743) | Hardwood forest soil microbial communities from Morgan-Monroe State Forest, Indiana, United States - atmos_gasesECM4C_515 | ecosystem: Environmental > Terrestrial > Soil > Temperate...
GTCAGAGTCACCTGAAGCAATCCGTAGTTGAGCCGCTTGTAGCGTTCCTCGATGCGCATTTCGTCGCTATGTGGAAAGCCGCCCGGTTTACCGTTTCCATAACGCTGCACCGGAGTTGGGGCAATCCAGGACCTGTCATCGTAGCCATTCGACTCAACAACGAATGTATCTCCTTCCCACCTGCCCACGGCATATCCCATGAATCGCGGAATCGGAGGATTCGGCGGAAGTTTGCGCCCATCCGTCCAGATGTCGCGCCAGGTGTGACCCCACTCAAAAAACTGCAACACACGGTTCGGCAAGGTAGCGAATTCAAATCCGAAGTTGAACGTCATCAACCGCGGCCAACCCATAGGGTCACAAATATTCTCAGGATCCTTTGAATTCCATTGCGGTGAGTCACTTTGGTCAGCCTCGAATAACTTCTGTCCGTAGGAAGTAAAGGATGGGGCCGCCGCCACATTCATCGGAATCCCATTGACCGTCAGGTCCTTGGGATTGCCGTTCCAAACCCCAGATATGTCGTGCCCATCGAACGGGCGCTTATCGACGTTCGCCTTCTCGCGGTCGCGCGCCGCATAAGCCTCATTCTCGCAGTGCGCACAGGCCTTCCACCCCGGGCCCGGCGTAACCAACGGCACTTCCAGACCCGGCCTCGCAGGCTTTGCATCATTGGCTTGCCCGGCGGCTCCCTGCTGCGCGAATGCGACCGGCCCGAACATTAACGTCGCTAACAGCGCGATGCTGACAACCGCAAAATTTTGCATCTTGCCCTCTTTCATCGGACGGGTAGCCCACCGGATCAACCGCGATGCCAGATTGTACGCCAATTTCTCCTGCGAGAAATGGCGGAAAAGATTCTCGCCGGGCGCGTCACTAAACGGTTTCCCGTCAGCCCTGGTGACCTCGCGTCAATCAGATCTACTTGGAGCGGATGATGAACAGTGTGCGCAGGCCGGCGTGAACGCTTTGGGCGCTCAGTAATTTATCTCGTGCCCTTATACGCGCAGCTCAAGGGCAATGCCCAGCGCTGCATCCCCTCGCCCGCAAATCGTGAATGTCCTTGAGTTCATGCGGAACGAAATCGTCGCGGTTAGGCATTTTCACTTTGGGCAGGCTCGCGGCGTCGATGACCTGGGTTTCGGGGATGATCTCGTTGCGGTAGAGAATGAATGCCGTCAGAGCGTAAACGTCGCTGGCGCTTAGCGACCCCTGTTGCTTCGGCGGCATGGCGCGGTTGATGTAGTCCCATATCGTGGTGGCAAAGGGCCAGTAATTGGCAAGAGTCCGTGAAGGTGTAGGAGTATTGAGGGGCGCTCTGCCTCCCACCAGGCGCGGTGCGAGCTGGCTGCCTTCACCGGCGGGTCCGTGGCAGACGGCACATTTTTCGCTAAAAACCTTCTCGCCTTCTTTGGCGGTGCCGCTTCCTGGCGGAAGCTCTTTGCCCTCCGGTCCGATCGATTGGTTCCAAGCCTGCATTTCTTCCTTGGTAGGCGTCCGTCCCACATTGCTGTAGCTTGGCGTTTGCGCGAATGCAGCAGCACATGCCGCGAGGCTACAAACCGTGAGCGCCAAACCGAGATTAAAGTAGCGCATTGCTGACGCTCCCATCGCGGTTCACCTTCCATGGCTGAATGCCATTGAAATTCCCCATATCTGCCGTAGCAGGAGGCAGCTGGAAATAATCCATTCCGACCCCCCAGAATTTGGCGAGATCGTTTAACGTCGGCTGAACGTGCCCCTGGTCATCGGTGCAGCGGGATTGGAGCACTGCTTCCTCGCCATTCCAAGTCCAAGCCAGGCCGAACCGCGTGTGCGCTTTGGGCGCGATCGGCTGTTGAAGCTGCGCGTCTTTCCACGTTCGGCCGCCGTCCGCGGAGACTTCCACGCGGCGAATGGCGCCGCCGCCGGACCACGCCAGTCCGGTAATTTCATAGAAGCCGCGCGCGGACAATTGCTGTCCGCCGGAAGGCCGCGTGATCACCGATTTTGGTCCCATCTCCGATTCGAACCAACGAGACTTGCCGTCCAGGCGCGGGCTGGGATACTTCGTGCTCTCCATCATGGCCATATAAGGCTCGTCGACGACGTAGATCCGCCGGACCCACTTCACGTTGTTGATGCCTTGCCAGCCCGGCACCAGCAAGCGCAATGGATAACCCTGCTCGGGCCGCAGCGCCTCGCCATTCTGGCCGTATACGACAAGGCAATCGTCCATGGCTTTCTCAAGGGGAATGCTTTTCGAGTGTTTGCCCTCTTCAGTACCTTCGGCAACGATCCAGCTCGCCCCTTTTTGTACGCCGACTTGGCCAAGCAAAAGCGAGAGCGGCACGCCGGTCCAGATGCTGCAACTGGTGAGCCCGTGAGTCTCCTGCACGGTGGCATTGGAAGCTTTTCGCGGGTCGCCGGTAGGGCCAGACGTCGCGCTATTGCCGTGGCATTCGAGGAAATGCAGCCGCGAGACCGAAGGTAGACGCTTGATCTCATCCAGCGAAAAGATCAACGGCCGGTCCACCATTCCATGAATCATCAGGCGATGTTCGCGCGGATCGATGTCCGGCGGTTCATGGCCGTGGGAGATGATGAAGTGCAATGACGCCGGGGTAATGATCCCGATGGAATCCTGAAGCGGCGAGCGGAACCCGTAGTCCCGCCGCGCGCCAGGCACAATAGGCCACATGGCGATACTGCCGATACGCCCGTCGTTTTCGAAATGCGAGCGTTGGCCGTAAGCGTGCAAGGCTTCCGCCCCCGTGGCCGGTGTATCGGCAGCAAAGAGATTCTCGGCCGGGGAAGAAATTGCACCGGCTGCCAAGCCGGCCAACGCGGCGCCGTTTTTCAGGAATTGTCTGCGAGGAGAACGCTTGGAACTCATCTTTGCCTCCTGACTGCGCATTTCATCGGGCGAAGGAGAAAGAACGATGCGACCAAAATTCCGCCTCCCGGCCCCAAATGTCAAGAAAATTGAGAGTCAGTTCTGTCGGTGGATTGTGCTTGTCGGGTTCTACTTCTGAACCCGGCCTGGCATCGTTAGGGAAGGTTTTGACCGCTCAGGAATTCATCAACCTTGCGGAAGAGGCTCTTTTGCTTATGGGAGCTTTCTTCCATAACTCTTGCAGTTTCGAGAGAAGGCCAGCAGTCGAATTGCTCGCCGACCGGTCCAAGCAGGCACGAGGTTTTGCCCTCGTCTGCGTCATAGTAGCGGCCGGAAATAAGCAAAAGCTGCCGCGAATCGGGTCCCAGCGTGATTTTCTGCGGTTCCTCGATGAAATATTCGTCGGAGTTTCCCGAGTTCGTGAGCGTCGCTCCGGAACGTCCCGCTTTGCCTCGGGGCGGCTGTATCAGTACGTAATTGATCGGGAAACGCCCTTTTTTTCGGTTTGGATTCGGGGAGCCACAGCGCCACCACTGCGCCTGATAAGGGTCGCCATTGCCGTCAAAGTCCACGGCGATGCTCTCCAGCTTATGACAGCCTTTTAAGATAACTTTGGCTGGCACACCTTGGCGCAGCGTCAGCTCGTAATCGTTCACTCCCGATCGCAGGTTCGCGCTGAACGCCAGAACAAAAACGGCAATTAAAACGGTCCCGAGACCCCGCCGCATAGCGGGGGCAGGATATTCAAATGACCCTCCCGAGTCAACCTGGATTAATTACAAAACGTAGTTAAGAGGATCTTGGGCTGTTTTCCAGAGCGTCAAATGTTATCGTCGTCGCCCTCGAATGTTATTGTCTCGGCACCTAACTTTTTATCTTAGACGCAAAACTTCCAGCCAAACTTCACCGAATTCTGGTAAGTTTACGCAGCCGCAGCACGAATGCGGATGATAACTGAGATACGATGCGGCAAAACCGCATTGAAGAAGGCGGGCTGGCATATCAGTGGCGAATTGGCGAAACAAAACGGAACTGTTCACTTTGTCAGAGCCGGAGCTTGCTCCGAACGATCTCGCGCTTGAGCCTCCCGTTCTCCAACCTATTGTCGACACAACCACCTGGTCTGCCAGCGATGCGGCAATTGTCTGCGCCTTCGCCGCGGGGGCGTTCCTCGTTCATCTGCTGACTGCCAATCGCTACGGGTACTTTCGCGACGAGTTGTACTACGCCGCCTGCGGACAGCATCTGGCCTGGGGCTACGTGGATCATGCTCCGCTGGTAGCGGTCATTTGCTGGTTCGCGCGGCGCCTGCTTGGCGATTCGCTTTACGCGATTCGCCTTTTCCCCGCGTTATCGGCGGCTGCCAAGGTGTTGTTCACCGCGTGGATGGTCCGCGAATTTGGCGGGCGGCGTTTCGCATACCTCCTCGCCGCAGCGGCTGTCTTTTTCTGTCCGATTTACCTGACCATGGACAGCTTTCTTTCCATGAATTCCTTTGAGCCGCTCTTCTGGATGGGCTGTGTGGCCGTCGCTATGCGCATAGCTAAGGGCGGTTCTCCTCGCTTGTGGCTGCTTTTTGGCGGGATTGCGGGCGTTGGAATTCTGAATAAACATTCGACCTTGTTTTTTGGCTTGGCATTCTTTCTGTCCCTGCTGTTCACCTCCGGCACACGCTACCTGCGCAATGTCTGGATTTGGGGCGGGGCGCTGATCGCATTTCTGATTTTCCTCCCGAATCTCTTGTGGGAAATCAAGAATCGCTTTCCTACCATCGAAGTCCTCGAGAATGCAGCTCGACTCAAGAATGCGCCTGTTTCCTGGTATGCCTTTATCGCGGAGCAGGCCCTGCTCGTTCATCCTTTAGCCTTTCCCGTGGTCCTGGCGGGACTGTGGTTCTTCCTTGGCAGCAGAGACGGCCGCGCCTACCGCTTTCTTGGATGGACCTATCTTCTTTTTCTCGTGCAGATGATCGCCCTGAAGGGCCGCATTTATTACGTCGCGCCGATCTATCCCATGTTGTTTGCCGCGGGTGCCGTATGGATCGAGAACTGCATTGAGGAGCGGCATTGGGAATGGGTTCGGCAAGCCATTCTGGTTCCGCTAACCGTCGGCGGAATCGTTGCAGCGCCGCTGGCGTTGCCGATCCTCCCCGTCGAAGCGGCGGCATCCTATTCCAATTTTTGGGACATCCACAAAGTGCGCGTCGAAAATTACGACTCCGGCAAGCTGCCACAATTCTTCGCAGACATGTTTGGCTGGCCCAATCAGGTGAAGTCCGTCGCGTCGGTTTATAAGGGCCTGTCTCTGGAGGATCGGGCTCATTGCACGATTCTTGCCGCCAATTACGGTGAAGCCGGCGCCATCGATTATTTTGGCCCGTCTTACGGTCTGCCGCGGGCCATCAGCCCTCACAATAACTACTATCTCTGGGGCCCCGGGTCTGGCTCGCCGGACGTCGTAATCGCCGTCGGCATGGACGTGGCCAAACTAGAGATGCTCTTCGCGGATGTTCAGAGGGCGACGACGATCCTTGATCCCTATGCCGTTCCTGATGAAAATAATCTTCCCATATACATCTGCCGCCATCCGCGCGTACCACTTTCGGACGCCTGGCCTTCGCTAAAATTCTTCGGCTGAGGTCAGTGCAAGCGATATTACTGCAAACGAGGTAATTCCAAAGACGTTCAGTGCGAAGATGTCGCGGCGAGCAGGCCTTTGTCGTACATCGCCCCATATCTCAAGTATTGATGCACCGGCTCTCGCGGATAACTGATTTCGACCTTCTCGATTTGCGAATTCTTCCCGAACGTGGCCGTCACTTCTGCATTGATTCCAGCCCAATAAGTCGGCAAGTTGAGCTTTCGGTAACGAGCCAGGACCTGGTCGCGTAGCGCCGGGTCGAAATGGAGCCCATAGCGATCGACCAGAGCCTTGATCGCCGCATAGTCTCCTTCCGCCTTGATGCGCATGAGCTCCGCCAATAACATGCCCACACCTTCGCGCATCTTCGAATAGTCTTTGACGTGCAGGTAAGTCTTGCCGCCGCGCTCGATGCGTTCGATGCCGCCGGTTTTATCCATCACGTAAAAGGCGATCAGTTGACGATCGCGCTCGTGGTCTTCCTCGATCGTGTCTCCGACACGAATACGGCGCAACTGAGTGAGCGGGGCCAGCGCTGCGTTGTCGTACATGGCTTTGGCGACTTCTTCCTGATCTGTAATCAGTCCCAGTTCCTTCAGCTTGGGATCCCAGACGTTCCACAGAGCCATCAGATCCGCTCGGGCCTCTTCGAGGGTGGAGAAATATTCCTTCAGATAAGGCTCGGCTCCCCCGGAGACTTTATCGCTCAGCTTGCCTGAACCGTGGCCGATCACTTCGTGCAATGCAGTCATCAGGTCCTCAGCCTCGATGCCATACTTCTTGTTCCTTGCGACCTGTTCCGGCAAAGCCGCGAACTCCTCGATCGACGATGTTCCGGCGGCCTTGTCCAGCGTGCGGCTGCTTCCAGTAAAAAGAAAATTCTTCGTTCCATACTTTTCGTGAATCTCATTTTCGTTCGGCAGGTTATCGCCGATGGTGGTGACGCTGAAGTCGCCGGTCTCGATGAGGGTCTCCACGGCCTTCACCACGGGCGGCTGGAAGCTTTGCTTTTTGTACTTGGCGTTCCACGGGGCTTTCTGCTCGAAATAACTCGCGTTGGCCGCGAGCTTGGCCATGGCGGCGGTAACCTTCTGGTCGGTAACAGTTACAAAGCTCTGCGAACTTCCTTTCGCGCCCCGCGCATCGCGATAAATTTCGATGAAGCCATTGGCGAAATCGATTGTGGCGTCATCCCGCACCCAGTCGGCGCCGAACTTCAGCCAATCGTTGAAGTCGCCGAGTTGATAGAAGCGGATCAAATCGCTGATTACCTGCGCCTGTTGTGTGTCGGCGAATGTCCGGGCTTTTTCCAGGCACTCGACTGTTTTCCTCAGATAGATCGCGTAGAGGCCAGGAGGAACTTTGCTGTCCGCACTGCCGGCTCGGTATACCAGTTCGCGCAATTTACCGTCGTGGTCCTTCACCACTCGGGAGTTCAGCCGGTGCTCCTCGTGAAAGTCCTTGAGCTCAGCGACGGTGAGCCCCTGGTAGAACGTGTTCGAGCTCGCTTTCAGGATGTCCTCGCCGGGCTTGGGATTTTTCGCCGTGCTCATCGGCTCGAAGGCGGGATCAAAGAACGACGCGCGAAGATCGTCGAGTTCCTTGTTGAGTTGCGCGGGCGTCAGGATCGGCGGCAAATCACCATAGTTTGTCTTCATGGCGCCATTGCGCTGCGCCGTGAGAGCGGCCTGCTTTAGTTCATCGGCCGTGAACGTCGGCACGAACTTCTGCGACGTGTTCTCGTTATGATTCCCGCGGTTGGCCCAGAATAGCTCGGCAAATTCGGTAATGCGGCCCGTGGTTCCTGAATCGATTCCCACAGGGTGGGCCACGATTTCCTCGAGCAGCCGCTTCTGACGGAGACCAACCGGCGAGAGTTGATCGTAAATGATAGGGTCAATCGCGATGGACGCTTGCGTAAGCCAGTACGCGAGCGCTTTCTGCTGCGGAGTTAGCGTATCGAAACTTTCTGCCCTGACTTGCACGAATCCAGTATCGCCAACTCGCGCCACCAGCGGACCCGACGTATCGCCCGCCCCTGATGCGGCCGCGCCAGTGGAAGCGGGCTTTTGGCTCTGACCGATAGCAATCGGAAGAAAAACTGAAAGGCAGAAGAGAACCGAAATTCTCAGTTTCACGAAGCACTCCCTCAGCACAGGTTAGATTTTTCAGGTGCAGTTCTCAAGGAGTTCGACAAGCAGAATGTCTCAATCCTCGATTCCTATCCTAGGCCGCTTACCCATCCACACATCGTGTTGGCTATCGTGCTCCTGGCGAGGAGCCGGCTGGAAGCCGGCGCTACGAAATGATTCTTGCCCAAGGCCAGTTTGGCAGACCAGCTCTCGTCGGATTTTCTTTGACGTAGTGAAGGATCTTCAGCAGAGATCGTTCGTTGCGAACCAAATGATCGAAATACTCACGTTGCCAGAAAATTCCTCGCCGTTGCAAAAGGTGATTCGCCATGAGTGCAGAGAAGGATTTCCAAGAGTGAAGGATAGCGTCCAGTTTGTTTTCACCGAGAGGGGCGAACACAACGTGTACGTGATTAGGCATCACGCACCACCCAAGGAGATTGTAGCGCGTACCTTGAAAATGTTGAATTGCATCGGCCACAATTTTGGCAATACGCGAATCGCGCATGTGGCACTCGCCGCCCCGCTATCGAGACAACGTTCGGCCGTTCCAAGCACCCCGTCCAGATCGCGTGCACGAGCGCGACCGGCGCCTGCTTCGACCGCCGGCGTCCCCTTCTTCGTGGATTCGCGGTGCCGACGAAGCTGTAAGACTAAGCTTCGGGGCAAGGAATCCGCCAAGCGGAAAGTTACAAAATAAATCGGGTGTTCTCCTTCCCAATGAGGCAGGTATCCACGGGAGCGAGTAGCGCTGATCGCGCGGGGCTTTTTTCGGGTAGCGCCGGCTTCCAGCCGGCTCCGGTTCTGTCTCACCGGGTTTGGCCTACTCATAAAATTGGTCCCGGCTAACGCTTTGGGCTGCAATGCGGCGGGGGTCCTCGAAGAGCCTCGCGATGATAGCCCCGAAAATGAATCCGCCAACGTGGGCCATATACGCAACGCCGCCGCCCGACTGCGCTGCCACCACGGAGCCGACCTGGCTGAATAGTTGTATCAAGAACCAGATTCCGATCAGCACGGAAGCAGGGATCACCGTAACGGTGATAAACCAGCCCAGCAAAAGAAGTGTGCGAATCTTGTCCCTCGGATAAGTGATCAGGAAGGCGCCCATCACCGCGGCAATAGCTCCGCTGGCTCCCAGGTTCGGAACCGTTGAGCTACTCATCGCGGCGATTTGTGCAATGGACGCTATGAAGCCGCCAAGCAGATAAAACGCCAGGTAGCGTATCGGCCCCATGGCGTCTTCGATCTCCGGACCGAAGGCCCACAGAAACACCATGTTCCCGATAATGTGCATCCAGCCGCCGTGCATGAACATGGCGGTCAGGATGGTTATCCAATGCTGGCCGGACACAATATTGGCGGGAATCACCGCCCACTGCGCTACGAATGATTCGCCACCGGCTAATTCAAGAAAGAAGACAACGACATTAATAACAATAATCGAGATCGTGACAACGGGACGATGTACGGGACGCCGGGAGATATCGCGTAAGGGGATTCCCACTGGATGCGCTCAGCGCGTTTTGATATTTCCTTAGATTACTTCAGTTGTGGAATCGAGTCGGCCTTTGGCGGTTGCGGCGCTGATTGCACAAATGCGTAGATATCCGCTAATTCCGCGTCCGACAGCACTTTGCTTGTATACGGCGGCATCTGATCTCGCGGCGAGCGGACTTGAAAGGCAAATACCGAGTACGGAAGGGGCGACGGTCCCAGTTTCGGGCCCGTTCCCGCGCCCCCCTGCGCCTCGCGGCCATGGCATTCGTAACAGCCGTCAGCCGTATAGACGGCCTTTCCATTTTTCGCGTTTCCCGCGGGAGCGTTATCCGCTTTTTGCGGCGCGCTCGCCGATTGCGCCCCGCCCTCCGCGCGAGCCTGCGCGACCGCAACCGAGCGGGCTGAGACAACCAACAGGGCCACAAGCGTCGCAATCGCCATCACGAGATAGATCGAGCGCCTTTGCATGTTGGCTCCTTAACGGGGTTGCGTGACGGTATCCAGAAGAGCCGGCTCGCCGCGTTTCACTGCAGCCACCGCCCTCTGAAGCGCCGGAGCCAGATCTTTCGGATCGTTGATCGGTCCTTCGGCATACCAGCCCATGCTCTGCGCGAGCTTGGAGTAGTCGATATTCGGATCGAGAAGAGTTGTGCCGATACCCGCATTGGCGATGCCGCGCTGGTGCCGGTTGGCCATGCGCTGCAGGTGCATGACCTCCTGGTGATAGGCTCGGTTATTGTGCATCACCCACAGCATCGGGATCCGGTGATGCGCCGCCGTCCAGAGCACTCCGGGCGCATACATCAGGTCGCCGTCATTCTGCTGGTGGACGTATAGCCGGCCATCTTTCCGGTGAGCAAGAGCCGCGCCTACCGCGGAGGGCGCCTGGAAGCCCACGCCGGCGGCACTGGAAAGCCGGGTGCGTTGATAGTATTTTTCGTAGTTCCATTCCGGGCCGCCAATGCCTCCCGCCCAGTTTTCGTTCTTGACCGCCGCCCAAACCTCGGCCGATAGCCGCGCGAGGCTAATCGGGCTCGCATCCCACGCGTACGTGGCATCGACGCGCTCTCGTTCCAAAGTCTTCTGGCAGGCTGCGGCAAGTTTCGCGCCTCGATCCTGGAAAACTCTCTTCCGATCGTCGGTGGTGAGCCGCTTGATCGCCTCGGTCAGCGAAGGCAGCGTGACCTCGGGATCGGCGGCCATGGTCAGATCCATTTCCTGGAACCGCTCGAAATCCTGGTAATTGCTCTTGAGATAGAGGTCCCTGGTGGTAATGCTGAGCAGCTTGGCATTGCTTCGCGTGATCGGCTGAGAGCTGCGGTGCAGTTGATCGCGGTAATTGTGCAGGGCGCCCCAGAAATCCTCGACATCCATCCCGAGAATCACATCCGCATTCGCGATCAATC
>Ga0307479_10006757_pt1 | contig 10553 bp, 7 predicted proteins | sample atmos_gasesECM4C_FD_203743 | JGI IMG/M metagenome (GOLD analysis project Ga0307479, IMG submission 203743) | Hardwood forest soil microbial communities from Morgan-Monroe State Forest, Indiana, United States - atmos_gasesECM4C_515 | ecosystem: Environmental > Terrestrial > Soil > Temperate...
GAAAGAAAAGGTTGTTACCCATGAGGGCACTCTCGTCTCAGCTAGCTGCTATCTGGCGGACCACTCGGCAACTGGAAATGAAATGGACGGAATCAAGGACTGCGGTAGCGGGTGCTTGAAACAAGGGAAGCCTGCTGGTTTGGTGGCCAAAGATAAGCAGTTTTATATACTAGACGCCCCTTCGTTGTTGCTTGCGCAGTACGTGGGACAGGAAATGCGCGTCACTGGTATTGATTACAGTGGCGTCATTTCTGTTAAGAAGGCAGGAGTAAGGAAAGACGGTAAGTGGGAAGAGATAGACATCAAGTCATTGATACCGAAAAGCTAGACGGTCAAATAGTCCGCTGTCTCGCACTTTCTTGACGATGAAGATGGGGGCGTCATTGCCACGGAAGCGATGTGGGTGCTAGGCTCGTCGAGCGTTGAACCCAAAGCGTCCAAAAGCCGAGTCGATTCGCCAGCCGACTCTATTCCAGATGGAGAAGTTGGACCAGGCAGCCGAACTCGCACCGGAGCCAAAGATCGAACGACCCTACTCTTTGCCTGGTATTCTTCTCGGCACTTCGGCCTTCACGGCGCAAGGATGGGAAGGCAGCTTCTATCCTCCTGGCATGAACTCACGCGATTTTCTTTCCTACTACGCCACTCAGTTCGCTACCGTCGAAGTGGACTCTACATTTTACGGATGTCCTTCCGCGAACACAGTCAACAACTGGTCCAGCCGAACTCCCGAGGACTTCTTATTCTGCGTTAAAATCCCCCAGTTCATTACGCATGACAAAGCACTGGTTGACTGCGATTCAGAATTCGAGGAGTTCATCAAAACGATGGACATTCTCGGCCCGAAGCTTGGCCCGATGGTGTTTCAATTTCCGTCGTTCGACCGCTGGAAATTCCCGAAGCAAGAGAGTTTTCTGGCTGTGCTCACACCTTTCCTGAAGAAGCTTCCTACCGATCACAAATTTGTCATCGAGATTCGAAACAAGACCTGGCTCGATGCCAGATTCGCGGACGTGCTCCGGGAGCACAACGTTGCTTTGGCGTTGACCGACACATCGTTCATGCCGAGACCATGGGAGATGAAGGAAAAAGTCGATCTGGTTACAGCGGACTTCGCTTATGTTCGCTGGTTGGGCGACCGCAAGGGAATTGAGAAGCAGACCACGACGTGGGACAAAACTGTCGTTGACCGCACTAGCGACTTGAGAAATTGGGTCGATGTATTCAAATCGCTGGTGAGCAATACCAAAGTCTTGAAAATTTTCGCATTCAGCAACAATCACTATGCCGGGCATGGCCCCGCAACCGTAAAACTGTTCGTGGACTTGTGGGGCAAGAAACAATAGAACTTCTCATCGGCTCTGAACTATCAACATATACCGCTGATTACTTGGGTCGAAAGAAATAGTTATCCAGTCGATGGGAAAGCATCGCTTATAGCTCCCGCCATCAATCGTCACGAAGAATTGATTGCAGTCACTCAGAGTTCCGTTGTCATTTCCACTAAACGGTGTGATGGAATGCCAAAAAACTGTTTTTCCGACGAGTTTCTGAAGCTCCCGAACTTTGCTACTTCTCTGCGCGATGAACTTGTCGTACTGGTCTTTAGATGCTTGCTTGTTTTCCGGCCCGACACGCACATAAGCATGCCCAGAGAAGTGTGGTCTTAATTCGCTTCCAGGCACGAGGACTGCGAGAAATTCGGAACCATCTTTGCGAAGAGTCCTTGAAAGGTGAAAGATTGAAGGCCATGCCTCGCCTATTCTATTTGAGACAGTCTTTTGCAGCTTCTCGAAATTCTGCGGCTCCTTATGACGTTGGACAGTCCCATCATTGTTTACACCGACGTACAGCACGCCGGGAAACCCGATAGGACACGAATTAGCGAAAGCGACTGTCGTTTCCAGCCAGCCTCGCGTATCGGAGACTGTTTTTCTCTCGATGAAATTGTTTTCGGTGTCCGTTATCTTTGCAACTAAGTCTCCGTCCGAAATTGAAACGTGGAGGTTGTCCGCAAGGTTAAGCTGAATTTCTTCGATCATATGAGTGCCCTCGTCAGCCGACTTTCCTTTCATAAACACTCTACCACTGCCCGAACATCTGCGATTGAATCCATCCCGCCACAGTGAAACTGTTCATGGACTTGTGGGACAAGAAATCGTAAGCTGGTTTTCCCGCGTCTCCTTCCCTAATCCCAACTTCCGAGACTCATCCATGTCGATCAGCAGGTGCATCGTCCGGCTCAAGGATTGCCACGATACCGAACACAGCGTTGAAGTTTATGCTGAATCGCTATACGAAGCCGTTGTTCGTGGATTGAGCCGCTTGCAAGGTGTTGGATGGGAATCAAACGGAAATGAAACGATACAGCGGGTCGAAGTAGAGATTCACCAAGAGCCTACCCGACATATTGTCGATGTCCCGAAGCTGTTGAAATGGATTGAAGAAAAATCTACGTACCCGGCACAAGAAACCAGGAAAGAACAATTGCGGAAGTTACTCAGCGCATAGTAGGACGAGGAAACGGAGAACATCTCACAGCGAGGTTATTTGGCATGGCTGGGGATCGCCACCTCACCACGCCTGAATGGCACGTGCTTGGTATTCCGAGCAAGTTCCAAATAATTGACGGTCCGAAATTACCTTCTGATAGCGTCTACCCCAAATTAGGCGTTGCATGGCGTGCCGTGAACAAATGCAACGAATTAACGACTCAGGTCACTAATTTGTAGTCGCCTGAAATGTTCCGGCGACGCCCCGCCTTAAATTGCCTCGAAGCCAGGGGTGAGCCGTGTCCTACGATTGTAGGTTGCTCTGTGAGCGAGTCTCTCTAAGCCTGCATCGAAACCCCAGCTTTTCTCTGGGGAAGTTGTCGCGAGAATTGCACGCAAGCCAGCGAACAATTGAGAAAGCTATCATTGCTGCCACCGGGAAAACGTTCCGCCACCTCCGAGAAGAGATTATGGTTGAGCGCGTTAGGAGCGCTTTTACTTCCGACCCCACGCGACCGATTAAAGGACTCGCATCCGACCTCGGCTACAAGTCACCTCGCTCCTTCGCTCGCGCCATTAAACGCGCCTGTGGCTCTTCCCCAGAAGAACTGCGCTCACGCATAATCCGCGACCTCGCCACTGCAGAAACCACTACGGTGCTCGCCTAAAAAAAAAAGAAAAACCAGCACGCCCGGCTCCCTTTGGCATCCTGAGCCCGACGAGTCGGGCCATTTTTCTCGCGCAGCCGTGGAATTTGCGGAATCTGCCCCTTCTTTGCGGATTCTGCCCCTTGTTGGCTATTGCCGCTGGACAACTGCTCTGCCAAGGTCCGCCACATTGGTTCCACGGAACAGGTCATAACCTGCAGGGGGTTAGCCAATGCGTCGGATACACATCCCACTCGGCGTCTGTTTGGCACTCTCTCTGTCTTTATCGCTTTCGGCTCAACAAACCGCGTCTTCTAGCCCTCAGGCCCTCGCGCTTCTCCAGAAATCCCTCGCCGCCCTCACCGGCGATCAATCCATCACGGACATCACACTCTCTGGCTCCGTTCGCCGCATCGCGGGCTCCGACGATGAATCCGGCACGGGCGTCCTTAAAGCCATCGCTGGCGCTGGCCGCATGGACCTCACGCTTTCCTCCGGCCAACGCAGCGAAGTCCAGAATCTGAGCGCGACCACGCCTGCGGGAAGCTGGTCCGGCCCTGATCGTGTTGCTCACCCCATGGCCTTCCACAATCTCCTAACCGAGCCCGCCTGGTTCTTCCCCGCCTTCGCTATTGCTCGCAGGCTCTCGAATTCCGGCTACGTAGCCACCTACATCGGCCACGAGACCCGCAACGGCCAGGCCGTCGAGCATCTTTCCATTTCGCACACTTCGCCTTCTACTACCTCTTCAAAAGGCCTCTCGTTCGAGCATCTCTCTCAGGTCGACTTCTTCCTCGACTCAACTACTCTTCTCCCCGCCGCCATTACCTTCAATATCCACCCGGACAACAACGCTCTTCTCGACCTCCCCGTCGAGATCCGCTTCTCCGACTATCGCCCCGTCAACGGGGCTCAGGTCCCTCATCATGTTCAGAAATTCCTGAACAACAGCCTCATCCTCGATTTCCAGGCGGACTCCGTCACCCTTAACTCCGGCCTCGCCGCCGCGAATTTCACTGTAGAGGCTGGGCTTTAGCCCAGCTCAGGAGCCGCGCCATGATCCGCTCACTCCATACAAATCTCGCCACTCGTCGTTCCCCACTCTTCGCCTTACTCTTCTCGTTACATCTTTCCTTCCTTGCGTCTTTGCTTCCTCTTCCTGCCTCCGCCCAAGTCGCCACCGGCACTCCTCCCTTCGGCTCCTTTGGCGGCGGCCCCGATGTTGTCAACCTCGCCAACTTGAACGCGCACTGGACGATCCCCGTCCTCCACAAGCCCGGTCGCGGCACTAACTTCACCTATGATCTAAACAACGACTCTTCGGTTTGGTATCCCGTCGGTTCGAGCGGCAATCAGTCCTGGCATCCCGTCGCGAACTGGGGCTGGCGAGGCCAAACAGAAGTGGCAACTGGCTATGTTTCCTATTCAGTATCTATGGCTCAATGTTTTTTCTCAGGCCATCTCGTAAATGTCACCCTTTATTCTAATTTTGTGTACCACGACCCTTTTGGGGTTGTCCACGGCTTTGCGATGCCGATCATTGGCCCGTCATGCTACCACGGGGCGTCTCCTTCTGCGACCGCGACGGCACCCGACGGCTCCGGGTACAACATCTATGCCACCAACAGTCCTTCGGCAACAATCACGAGCAGCACAGGAACTGTTTTTAACCCTCCTTTGCAGTCCGGGTCCGGTTCTGGAATTTATACTGACCGTAACGGGAATATGGTTTCCGTCGACGGGTCCGGTCATTTCTACGACACTCTCAGCAGTACAACCCCTGTGCTTACCGTGGCGGGTTTAGGAACGCCGAGCAGCCCGACTACCTTCACCTACACTGCGCCTTCCGGCGGTTCCGCCACTTACCAGGTCAACTACACAAACTATACAGTCGCTACCAATTTCGGCCTCTCCGGAGTCAGCGAATATAGATCCTCGGCAGCCGTTCCGCTCGTGACCAGCATCGCTTTGCCGGACGGCACCCAATACACCCTCACCTACGAATCCACACCGGGTACCTGCACCCCATACTCTGGCACGACCTGCGTCACCGCGCGCCTCGCGTCCGTCACTCTTCCCACTGGTGGCACCATCTCTTACTCCTATTCCGGAGGCAACAACGGCATTCTGCCCGATGGCAGCGCCGCCACCCTTAGCCGCACCACACCCGACGGTACCTGGACTTACGCTCAAGTCAAAGGTACCGGGGCGGCTTCCACAACTACCGTGACTGCGCCTCAGCTCCCTTACGACTCCGCCGCCAATCAAACCGTGATTCAATTTCAGGGCATTTACGAAACCCAGCGCAACGTTTATCAAGGTTCCACGTTCGGCACGCTGCTTTCCACCATAAACACCTGCTATAACGCCACAACGCCTCCCGCAACGCCGCCGTGCACTGGTGCCGCTGTTACGCTCCCGATCTCAAACCGCACCACAATCGCTACAATCCCAGGCTCCGGCAATCTTAAGTCCCAGCACCTGGACAAATTTGACTCATATGGGAACGTCACAGAATCCGACGACTACGATTTCGCCACGTCTGCGCCTTTTCCCCTCCTTCGACAAACACTCATCACCTACGCAGCTCTCGGCGGCAATAACCTCAATGCCTTCACCCAGACCGTAACCGTAAAGGACGGCAATGGCACCATCAAGTCTCGCCAAGATACGAACTACGACCAATACACGTCCTTCACCGGCGGCAACTGCATCACCGGTGCGTCTCAGCATAACGACACCAGCTATAGCTGCACCGTCACCGCTCGCGCCAACGCCACTTCCGTCACTACTTATACCGATCCAGTGACGCCTGGTGGCGCCATCACCAAGAATCTCACTTACGATTCCCTCGGAAATCTCCGCACGGCGCAGCTTAACTGCTGCCAGCTGAAAACCTGGAACTATTCCTCCACTACGCAGTACGCTTACCCGGACTCCATCGTGAGTGGTAGCTCCTCCCCCACGCTTACCACTCAGGCGACCTACGACTTGCACATGGGCCTCGTACTTACCTCGACTGACCCCAACAACGTGCAGACCACCCTTACGTACGACAACCTGGGCCGTCCTCTCACAGCGAAAACCGGCACTAATCCCACGACAAACTACACGTACAACGATTACGACAACCACGCTAGTTTCACACCGTGGACCGTCCAAGTCTGCTCACCCGTCCAAGGCACAAATACTGTTTGCCAAAAATCCATCCTGGACAAGCTTGGCCGCTCGGTCACTGCCCAACTCCTTGATGGGAGTTCAACCCTCTATTCCGCGAGCGACACGCAATACGATGTCCTCGGTCGCCCGTATAAAGCGAGCAATCCCTACACGACTTCTGCTTCCTATTGGACTGAAACAGACATGGACGCCCTCGGCCGCGCCTTGAAGACCATTCTCCCCGACAACAGTTACAGCACCGCCGCCTACACGGACAACACTGTGACGGTCATCGATCCCGCCGGAAAGAAGCGCAAATCCGTGACAGACGGTGCAGGCCGCTTGATCACCGTCACCGAACCGGACAGCAGCAACAATCTCACGCAAAACACTTCCTACACCTACACCGTTCTCGACGGTCTCGCCACGGTCACCGAAGGCTCGCAGACCCGCACCTACTCTTACGACGCGCTAGGTCGATTGCTCAGCGCTGCCACGCCAGAGGGAGGCACGACCTGTTTCGGGACCCTTTCTGGAAGCACTTGCCAGGCGAACGGTTACGATTCGTACAACAATCTCCTCTATAGGACAGACGCGCGAGGGGTTGTTACAAATTATCTGTACGATACCCTGAATCGCCTCGTCGGTGTCAGCTACCCAACGGTCCCCAGTGGGGTTTCCGCCATGCCGAATGTTTGCCAGGTGAACGGCTCGTCTACGAACAATGCAAACGTCTGCTTCGCATACGGAACCACCGCGGCCAGTTATAACAATGGCCGCGCCATCTCCACGACCGACCCCTCCGGCTCTGAATCTTACACTTACGATCAGTTTGGCAACGCTACGCAGCTCGCGAAGATCATCGGCACAACAACCTACACGACCAACTACACGTATAATCTCGCGAATGAACTCACCCAGATTACCTATCCGTCCGGCCGCGTCGTCATACAAAGCGTTGACGCCATCGGCCGGCTCTGCGCCGTGGGCGCCAGCGGCAGCACCTGCTCCACCGGCACCACGTATGCCACGGGCTACGGCTACAACACCGCCCAGCAGCTCACCGGCTTCAATTACGGCAACGGCGTCGCCGCGAGCTTCGGTTATTCCACCGACGGGCGTCTCCAGTTGAACTCCATCTCCTACGCCAAGAGTGGTACTACACTCTTCGGCCTCACGTATTCCTACGGCGCTGCGGGAAGCAACAACGGTCAAGTCCAAAGCATCACAGACAGCGTGGACAACGGCCGCAGCATCGCCTATACCTACGATACACTGTCGCGTCTTTCCACGGCTGTTACTACCGGCTCACCGACCTACCCGGCTTGGGGCCTGTCGATGACCTACGACCGCTACGGCAACCGCTCGGCTCAAACCATCTACTCCGGCTGCACAGGCATCACTTGCCCTACGAACTCCCTCACTCCAGACCCGGCCACTAACCGGATTTCGGGCGATTGCTACGACGCAAACGGAAATCTCTTGGCGGAATCCGCGCCGCCCTGTCCTTCACCTACTTACACTTATGACGCGGAGAATCGTATGGTCAACTATTTAAGCGCCGCGTACACTTATGATGGTAACGGCCTCCGCGTGCAAAAAGTCTCCGGCAGCACGACCACCGTCTACGTCTTCTCCGGCTCTAAAGTCATCGCCGAGTACGATAACGGCGCCGTCGTCGGCTCTCCCTCCCGCGAATATGTCTATTCCGGCGGCGCGCTCCTCGCCAAGATCGACTCTTCCGGCACGAAATATTACCATCAGGATCAGCTCTCCAACCGTCTCGTCACCGATTCTGGCGGCAACACTGTCGCCCAACTCGGCCACTTCCCGTTCGGCGAATCTTGGTACAACGCCTCCGGCGAGAAACTCGTTTTCACTTCCTACGAGCGCGACTCCGAATCCGGCAACGATTACGCCATGGCCCGCTACAACATCAACCGCCTCGGGCGCTTCGCCTCTCCTGATCCCCTCAGCGGCTCCATCGGCGACCCCCAATCCCTGGATCGCTACGGTTACGTGGAGAACAGCCCCGTCAGCTTCGTTGACCCGACTGGCCAGTTCCTCGCGGGTCCCAGTGGAACCCCTGGAGGTCCCGGCACCGACCCAACTAACCCATTTGACCCTACTGGCGGCGGCTCGATTTGGTCCTCAGCGCTTAATGGCATGCTTTTCAACGTTACCCGATACGACTTCTCAGCCAGCCTCAACTTCAATTGGGCAGATTTTAGCCTCAGCGGACTGCTGAATTTGTCCAATGAGACCGAAATCAATCTCATCGGCGTAACACCTCTGGGCATCGTGGGATTCTCAGGATTTGGCCCCCCTGGAGGCCAAACGGGTAGTGGCGGTGGCGGGGGTGGGGCCCGAAACCAACCTTATACCGTCAACCTCAAAGTTTTGAACGACTGCCTGGCAAGTCTCGGTATTACCGTAAACATTGCGGCTTTCGAAGCGTCGGCTCCGGGCGGCACCGGGTATGCCATTGGAATTGGTACAGACCTCTTTAGCTTTAAAGGCCCGAATGTTCCAATCGTTGTTACTAACGATGCAGCGACTTACAATGCCGCGCAACTCGGTCCCATCTGCGGGGGGCTGTCAGCGGCACACGGATGCACGCTTCCCGGAAATCCCTATAACAACTTTACGAACAATAACAACAATGCGACTGGAACTCTCTTGACACAAGTTCACGAATTGGGACACTCGCTTTTCAAGATAAACTCAGGCTCGAACCTCATTCCCGAGCCTACTGGTGAGGCTGGCAAAGCTCTTGAGGACTGTGTCAAGAGCCACCACGGCATTCAGAGGAACTAGACCATGATCATCCGATCTGTCCCGCCACGTTTTATTTCCTTGCTGCTATTATGCTTACTCGCGGTCGGTGTCAACTCCCGTCCATCAGCTCAGGAGTCTGCGTCCGGTCACTTCAAGTTCCAATGGGTCGGGAGCGGCAAGACAATGAAAAAAGGTGGCGTGGAGGTCTCATTTGGCCGTTTCAGATCGGAGGGCGGAGTCCTAGTTGAACGCTTCGTCGAGGATTACCGAACACAAGAGGCGGCCCTCAATGAATTGGAGAAACTGCGTCGGCAAGCTGCCAAGGTCAACGGAGATAGTTACAAGAAAGACTTTCAAGGCAAACAAGTCGGTCGCCGTGTGGACCTGCTGTTTCCTCGCTCGGCTCGCAAGCCTGAGCACACTGTTGTCGCCTGGGCCGACGGATCAAGAGTCTTCTTACTTCGCTCCGAATCTCGACCAGTCCTCTTGGATTTTGAGCAGCAGGACTACCCTGCTGCGCCAGCGAGAAACACGCCGAAGAAGCCAACGCCCCCTGTTGGCAGTGAGGGCCCACCCCGTAATCTCTGAGAGACCCACTGGGTCCCGCGTGCCCTGACGAAAAATCCTTTAAGGAATATGGGACACCCCGCTTTGGTTCCCGACGGCTGGCTTTGACTTTGCTTTTTTCTCACTTATCTCGCGTACGCCGCAACCGTTCAACGCGCCCCGCGACCGTTCAACCCTCAATTTCGACCATTCCCTGCAAAACATTCAACCAAACCTTACTGCCATGCTATCCTTCCCCTGTACTTGTTTATGCTCCTTGTCTAAATCGCCCTACACCATCTTCGGCTGATCAGATGACAGCGTCGGCTCCTTCGACCGAGTAAACTGCCGGTTCTGCTCCAGTTGATGAACGCCGCGATCATCGTTTTCTCCGCCGGTCGAACTCCTCCCAGTCTCGCCTGAGAAGCTCTTCGAACTCGCGCTTGTCCTCGCCCGATTCGCGCCGTGTTTCGGCTTGCAAGTAATAGCCGTCGCGCCTTCAAATGATATGAAGTTAAGGATTCACATTTGTCTTTCTCATATTTGCAGCGAATTGAATACTCGAAGTGTCGCCATATTCACGACGAAGGTACGCTCTGATATCCGCCTCTTCGCAATTCCCGCAGCGCCAGATTCGGAGTCCGTCTCCGTTGAAAAAGAATCTTCGATGTCCACCGCAACTCTGACAGTAGATCGCATCTGGTTTGATACAAAAATAACCACGTGTTCGGAAATGGGCGCATGACAACGCGTCTATCCCCAGGAGTTCATCCAGGCCGACTGCTTGCTCTGCCCCGCAGTCGCAACGTGCCCAATAGTTACGGGGAGAAATGCTGTATTGGAGTTCCCACACCCCGAACCGCCAGCGCTGCACATCCGGCTGGTCAGCAAATACGGGAATCGCCAGTGAAGCAGCCCCGCCGACGCCGAT
>Ga0307479_10006758_pt1 | contig 10551 bp, 8 predicted proteins | sample atmos_gasesECM4C_FD_203743 | JGI IMG/M metagenome (GOLD analysis project Ga0307479, IMG submission 203743) | Hardwood forest soil microbial communities from Morgan-Monroe State Forest, Indiana, United States - atmos_gasesECM4C_515 | ecosystem: Environmental > Terrestrial > Soil > Temperate...
CGGCGCTGTGCTCGAACCAGTTCTGCCGGCCATAGCTGTAGCGATACTCGGGCGTGACCCCCGCGGGCGCGAACCAGTTCGCGCGCTCCCAGCCCGCCAGCTCGCCGAAGCAGGCGCCCTGCGCCTGGAGCCGGTCGTGCAGCGCCGATCTCCGCACGCCGCGCGCGGTTTCCACCTGTCGGAACGGCCAATGCATGTCGTAGAGCAGGCCCAGCGTCTCGACCGTGCGCTCGCGCAGGTAGCGGCGATTGCGCTGGAAGGGCATCGCGCGCCGGACATCCACGTCCCAGAGATCCATCGGCGGATGGCCGTCCAGGATCCAATCCGCCAGCACCCTGCCTGCGCCGCCCGCCGATTGGATGCCGATCGAGTTGAACCCGGCGGCGACGAAGAAATTGCGTAGTTCCGGAGCTTCCCCGAGTAGGTACCGGTCGTCGGGGGTGAAACTCTCGGGACCGTTGAAGAACAGCTGGATGCCAGTCTTCGCCAGCGCCGGCACCCGGTGTATCGCCTGCTCCAGCAGCGGCTCGATATGCTCGAGGTCCGCCGGCAGCTGGTCGAAGCAGAAGCTCCCAGGAATGCCCTCGGTGCCCCAAGGCTTCGCCACGGCCTCGAACCAACCGAGCAAGAGCTTGCCGGCATCCTCCTTGAAATAGGCGCGGCTGTCGGGATCGCGCAGCACGGGCAGGGTCGAGGGGAGGCCGGGGATCGGCTCGGTCACCACGTAGAAATGCTCGGCGGCGTGGAGCGGCAGGGTGACCCCGCAGGAGGCCGCGAGGCCGCGCGCCCACATGCCCGCGCAATTGACCACAACCTCGGCCGTGATCTCGCCTCGGTTGGTCCTGACCCCGGTCACCGTGCCATTGCGCTGGAGGATGGCGGTGACGGCGGTCTCCTCGAAGATCCGCGCGCCGCCCTTCTTCGCGCCCTTGGCGAGAGCCTGTGTGGTATCGACGGGGTTGGTCTGCCCGTCTTTCGGAAGGAAGACCGCGCCGACGAGATCGCCGACCTCCATGAGCGGCCAGAGTTTCTGGGTCTCCTGGGGTGTCAGTACCTCGACCTCGAGGCCGAAGCAGTGCGCCATGGAGGCGCCGCGCTTCAGCTCCTCGAAGCGCTCGGGGGTCCCAGCGAGCGCCAGCGAGCCTCTCTGCTTGAAGCCAGTTTCCTGCCCGGTCTCCTCGCCGAGCGAGCGGTAGAGCCCGGCGGTATATTGGGCAAGCCGCGTCAGGTTCTGGGTCGCGCGCAGCTGCCCCACGAGGCCGGCGGCGTGCCAGGTCGTGCCGCAGGTCAGCTGCCGGCGCTCCAGCAGCACCACGTCGCCGCAGCCGCGCTTCGCCAGATGGTAGGCGAGGCTGCAGCCGATGATGCCGCCCCCGATGATGACCACCCGCGCCTGGGTCGGAAACGCCGCCGTCATGGTCTTCGCTCGCGTGCTGGAAGTTGCGACCGGCCCAAACTATGGGCCATCCGCGCCCGCCGCGCAGGAATTTTTTGCAAAGGTGGGAGTCTGGCTGGGGCGCAGGACTCCGCCGCTTCCGCTTGCTATGCTGCGGCAGACATTGACAAACGAGCCGAGGCGGGCTGTCGGCCATGACTGCATTGCTTGCCTACGTCGCGAGCGCGCTCACGGTGGGTAGCCTGAGCATGAAGACCATGATGCCCCTGCGCATCTTCGCGCTCATCGGGAACCTCATCTTCGTCGCCTACGGCGTCATGGAGCATCTCTATTTCGTGCTGGCGCTCAATCTGGTCATTCTGCCGGTGAATGTCTGGCGCCTCATCGAGATCCGTCGCCTGATCCGAAACGTGCGCGACGCCGCCAACCAGAATCACGTGTTCGATGCCCTGATGCCCTTCGCCCGGCGCCTGACCCCCAAGCGCGGCGACGTCATCATCCGCAAGGGCGATCCCTCGGACGCGCTCTATCTGGTGCTCGAGGGCTCGCTCTTGGTCGAGGAGGCCAAGGCGGAGCTGGGCGCTGGGACAGTGGTGGGCGAGATCGGCGTCCTCAGCGGAACGCGGCGGCGCACCGCCACCGTCATCGCCAAGACCGATTGCGTGCTCGCGCGCGTCTCGGCCGACGATTTCCAGCAGGTCTATTTCACGCACCCCTCGGTCGGTCTCTCGCTGGTCCGGCTGGTGATCGACCGGCTGGTGGCGGAGCAGGAGAAGCCCGAGCTCGCGAACGAGGCCGTGGCGGCGTCCTGAACCCGGATTGACCGCGGGCTTTCCGCGCGCCTAGGCTCGCGACCCTTCCCTGGAGGTATCCGATGACCAGAGCCAACGATCTCATGACGGTTCCCGCGCGCAAGGGCCGCGCGGCGCGTCTCAACAAGGATCAGGCGATCAAGATCATCAACACGTATGGGACGCAGGTGGTGGACACCTGGGCCTTCAGCGCCGAGGACCTGCACGAGTTCATGTCGATGGAGCATATGCGGCCGACCATCGGCACGATCTTCCCGCGCAAGGGCCATTACCTCCACACCAACCGCCGGCGGCCGATCCTGCTCTTCGAGGAGGACACGTCGCCGGGTATCCACGATACGCTGATGGCTGCCTGCGACGACTATCGCTATGGCCTGCTCGGCTGCAAGGAGTACCACGACAACTGCACCGACAATCTGATCGCGGGCATGCGCCAGATCGGCCTGGCGACGCCGGAGGTTCCGGCGCCGCTCAATCTCTGGATGAACATACCCGTGGACCGCGAGGGTAACACGAGCTTCGGCGAGCCGGTCTCCAAGCCCGGCGATTACGTGATCCTGCGCGCCACCATGGATTGCATCGTCGCCATGTCGGCCTGCCCGCAGGACCTGCTGCCGATCAACGGCGCCGAGCGCAAGATCCAGGACGCGCACTACCAGATCCTGACTTGAGGCGCGCCGCATGCACGACGGAAGCAGCCGGGAAACCGAGATCGACGCGAAACTCGCGGCGCTGATCGCGCGCCAGCCGCCGGCGCACTCGCTGCAGCAGGCTTTCTACGCCGATCCCGATATCTTCCGCCGCGACGTCGAGCGTGTGCTCTTTCGCCATTGGCTCTGCGCGGGCCATGAGAGCAGCCTGCCGAAGCCGGGCGATTTCCAGCTGCTGGAGATCGCCGGTGAATCCGCGATCATCGTGCGCGGCGAGGACGCCCACCTGCGCGCGCTCGTCAACGTGTGCCGGCACCGGGGCTCGTGGGTCTGCTGGGAGCCATCGGGCCAGGCCAAATCCTTCACCTGCCCCTATCACGGCTGGACCTATGGGCTCGACGGCAGCCTGCAGGCGGCGCGACACATGCCCGCCGAGTTCGACCGCTCGCGCCATGGGCTTCAGCAGATCCATCTGCGCGTCCTCGAGGGCCTGATCTTCGTCTGCTTTGCCGAGGAGCCGCTCGGGATGCGTTATCTCGAGGAGACCGTGCGCGCCTGCTACGGCCCTTACGGCTGGGCGGAGGCGCGCGTCGCGCACCGGGAGCTCTATTCCTTCGCGGCGAACTGGAAGCTCGCGGTCGAGAACTACCTCGAGTGCTACCACTGCGCGCCCGCGCATCCCGAATATTCGCGCCTGCACGCTCTGGAGCAGCCGGCGGCGCGGCTCCAGAAGCTCCAGGTGCGCCTCGCCGAGCGCTCGGTGGCGCTTGGCATCGACATCCCCGCGAGCGAGCATTGGGTAGGCTCGGAGACCGGCGAGGAGGCTTGCCGCGGCTTTCGCTACCCGCTCTACGAGGACGTCGACAGCGCCAGCCCCGACGGCAAGGGCGTGGCGCCGCTGATGGGCCTGCGCGACTACGACGGCGCCGTTACCTCGGTCCATGCGGGCCCCACGAGCTTCTTTGTGGCCTACGCCGACCACGGCGTGATCTACCGCTTCATCCCGCGCACCGCCGACACGACGGACATGGAGGTGCTCTGGCTGGTGCGTGGCGACGCGCGGGAGGGCCGGGACTACGATCCCGAGAAGCTCACCTGGCTCTGGAAGGTCACCAGCGAGGCCGACAAGCGCATCATCGAGCACAACCAGCTCGGCGTGAACTCGCGCTATTACCGGCCTGGCCCCTACGCCCCTATGGAATACAACACCATCGCCCACGTCGACTGGTACCTGCGCGAGATCGCGTGAGGCAGCCCGAAACAGGAGGAAGGCCATGCCGTTCTCGACCCCATACGTGCTCATCGTCAGCATGGACGTGGCGCCGGAGAAGGAGGCGCTCTTCAACGAGGTCTATGACCGCGAGCACCTGCCGAACCTGCTGAAGGTGCCGGGCGTGCGCGCCGCCATCCGGCTGCGCACGGAGCCGGCCAGTTTCATCGTCGGCGGCGAGAAAAAGCAGCTGACCGGCGAGGGCATGCCGAAATATACGGCGGTCTACGAGATCGACAGCCCCGATGTGCTCACCAGCGCCGCCTGGGCCGAAGCGGGCGAGCTCGGCCGCTGGACGAAGGAGGTTCGCCCCTTCACCAAGAACCGCCGCCACATCGTGCGCAAGGTGCTGTGAGTGTTTGCCGCGCGCCGCGCGCGCTGATCAGACGACGTTGATCTCCTTCACCGGCCGGTTCTCCACGATGCGCGCGTGGCCGAAGGGCGTGAGGTCGAGGCTGCGGTATTTGCCGTAGGCGATCAGCTCGGAGATGCCGCGGCCGGTCGCCGGCGACTGCTGGATGCCGTGGCCGCTGAAGCCGTTCGCCAGCAGGAAATTGTCGATCTCGACGTGCGGCCCCAAAATGCCGTTATGATCGAAGGTGTTGTAGTCGTAGTGCCCGGCCCAGGCGTTGATCACCTTGACCGCGGCGAGCGCGGGCACGCGCTCCGCGAGGGGCGGCCAGATCAGATCGTCCCACTCCGAATAATTGACCTCGAAGTCCGGCACCTCCGGCTCCAGCTCCGGCGGCGGCGAGATGCCGCCGATGAAATACTGGCCCTCCGGCCGGAAAAAGGCGCCGCTCGCATCGATCAGGAGCGGACAGCCCGGCAGCTTCTCGCGGCAGTCGAACACGAAGACGCAGCGCCGGCGCGGCTCCACGGGGAGATCGACGCCGGCGAGCGCCGCCACTTTGCCGGCGCCCGGCCCCGCCGCGTTGACCGCGATGCCGCAGGCAAGACGCGTGCCGTCGCCCAGCTTGACGGCCTCGATCCGCCGCCCGCGCCGCTCGATGCCGACCACCTCCTGGGTCACGTAAGTGACGCCGAGGCTGCGCGCCTTCCGGCGAAACGCTTGCAGCAGGCCATAGCCGTCGAACCAGCCCTCATCCTTGACGCCGAGCGAGCCCAGCGCCACGCCATCGGTATTGAGCCAGGGAAAGCGGTCGCGAAGCTCCGCCGGGTCGAGCAGCCGGATGTTGCCGCCGTATCCGGTTTCGGTCTGCGTGCGATGGTTTGCCTCCAGCACCGCCCGGCCCTCGGGGCCCGCGAGAAACAGGTAGGGGCGCTCGATATAGCCGACATTGGCGGGCTCGCCGTCCACTTCGAGGTGGCGAGCGGCGCCCTTTAGAAATTCGATGCCGAAGGCGGAGAGATGGATGTTGGTTGGCGTCGAGAATTGCAGCCGGATCGAGCTCAGCGAGAGCGCCGAGGAGGCGAAGCGGTAGGTGGGATCGCGCTCGATGACCGTGACTTTGCCGCGGAAATCGGGATTGGAGGCCAGGAAGTAGGCGATGGAGCTGCCGACGGCGCCGCCCCCAATGATTGCAACATCACAGGTTTCGGCCACGGCATCTCTCCCGACAGTTATTGGCGCCCGGAGCCCGTATATCCGCTAACCAGCCGCCCCGGCAACCCGAACTCTTTGCGCGATCTGTCGCACGTCTCTAACATCGCCCTCTGGCGGGTCGAAGGAGGGAAACATGGATCTCAAGGGAAAGTCGGCACTCATAACGGGAAGCTCCCGCGGCATCGGGCGCGAGGTGGCGCTGCGCTTCGCGCGCGACGGCGCCAAGGTCGTGGTGAACGGAGTCGCAAGCCGCGACAAGGCCGAGGCGGTCGCGAGCGAAATCCGCGCCCTCGGCGGCGAGGCGGCGGTCGTGCTGGCCGACGTCTCCAAGCGCGGGGATGCCGAGCGTCTGGTCAAGAGCTCGATCGAGGCCTTCGGCAAGCTCGATATCCTCGTGAGCAACGCCGGCATCATCATCGACCGTCCCTTCACCGAGAGCACCGAGGAGGACTGGACGCGCTCGATCGAGATCAACCTCCGGGGCTTCTTCAATATGGCGCGGGCGGCGTTGCCGCACATGATCCAGCGGCGCTCGGGACGCATCATCGCCACCGGCTCCTGCATCACCGAGGTCGCGGATTTCGGCGGCAACAAATATTCGGTCTGCGCGGCCTCCAAGGGCGGCATCATCATGATGCTGCGCCCGATCGCGGCCGAGGCAGCGCCTTACGGGGTCACCGTCAACTCGGTTTCGCCGGGCTATATCGCGACGGAGATGCTGGGGCAGATCGACGCCGAGGGCCTCAAATCGGCGCTCCGGCTGGTGCCGATGGGCCGCTACGGCAAGCCCGAGGAGATCGCCGCCGCCATGGCCTTCCTCGCCTCCGACGAGGCCGGCTACATCACGGGCCAGACGCTCAGGGTCAACGGCGGCTTGTCGATGGGGTGAGACGAATGAAACTGCTCTTCTGCAGCCACCTCGACGATCCCAACGAGTGGATCCCCGAGCTCAAGCGGCACATGCCGGATCTCGAGATCGAGGTCTGGCCGAAGGTGAAGGATCCCGCCGCCGTTGACGGCATCCTGGTCTGGATACCGCCGGAGGGCGGGCTCGGCCAATTCTCCAATCTGAAGGCGATCCAGTCGCTTGGCGCCGGCGTCAACCAGCTCGATCTCAGGAGCCTGCCGCGCGGGGTGCCGGTGGCGCGACTGGTCGATCCCGGCCTCACCGTCTCCATGCGCGACTATTGCGTCTGGGCGGTGGTGCGGCATTACCGCGGGCTCGACCTTCATGCCGAGAACCAGCCGCGGAAGAAATGGGTCTATTACATTCCGCCGCCGAAGAGCGCCGTCTCGGTCGGCGTCATGGGGCTGGGCGAGCTCGGCGGCGAGGTCGCGCGCGCCGTGGCCGATCTCGGCTTCGCTGTCCGCGGTTGGGCACGCTCGCCCAAGACGATCGAGCGGGTCGAATGTTTCTCAGGCTCAAATGGGCTCGCGGCCTTCGCCGGCAAAACGGACATCCTGATCTGCGTGCTGCCCCTCACGCCCGAGACCCGCGGCATCCTGGCGCGTCCGCTTTTCGAAATGCTGCCAAAGGGCGCCCGGCTCATCAATGTCGGCCGCGGCGACCATTTGGTGGAACCGGACCTGCTCGCGGCGCTGGAGTCCGGGCGGATCGCGAGGGCCACGCTCGACGTATTCTCCCGCGAGCCGCTGCCGCCTGAGCATCCCTTCTGGTCGCATCCTAAAGTCACGGTGACGCCGCACGTCGCGGCTTTCGGCAGCGCGGTAACGGCGGCGCCGGTCGTGGTGGAGAACCTCCGGCGCGCCGTGGCGGGAAAGCCGCTCCTCAACCAGGTCGACATCGAGCGGGGATACTGAGCCGATGCCGGGCGAGCGCACGATCCTCCGTGGCGGCCGCGTCCTGCGGCACAGCCGGGCTGAGCTGGCAGAGGCCGATCTGCTGATCGAGGGCGGCCGGATCGCCGCCATCGAGCCCTGGGGCCGCGTCGATCCTGGCGGTGCACGCGTGATCGATGCCGGCGATCGGATCCTGATCCCCGGGCTCCTCAATGCGCACATGCACGGGCACGGGAACCTCAGCAAGGGGGTGGGCGACCGCTGGACGCTGGAGCTGCTGCTCAACGCGGGTCCCTGGGCCTCCCGCCTCGACGGCCTCGATGCCATCCATCTCGCGGCCAGCGTGGGCGCCGTCGAGATGCTGCTCAAGGGCTGCACCGCCTGCTACGACCTCTTCGTGGCCTTCCCGACACCCTCGCTCGAAGGGCTCGAGGCGATCGGGCGCGCCTATGCGGAGGCGGGCATGCGGGCTGTCGTGGCGCCGATGATGGCCGACCGCACCTTCTACGCAGCGATCCCCGGCCTCACCGAGGCGCTTCCGGACGAGCTGCGCCAGCAGGTCCAGCGCATGGCGAGCGCCCCGGGCGAGGCGCATCTCGAGGCCTGCTCGGCCGCGCTCAAGGCCTGGCCCTTCGATCGCGATCGGATCCGGCCGGCGCTCGCTCCCACCATCCCGCTGCATTGCGCCGACGAGTTCATGGTGGGGGCGGCGCGCCTCGCCCGCGAGCACGGCGTGGGATATCACACGCATCTCGGTGAATCGAAGGTGCAGGCGGTCTCGGGCCTCGAGCGCTATGGCGTCACCTTGACGCGGCACCTCGACCGGCTCGGCATCCTCGGGCCCAACTTCACCGCGGCTCACGCGGTCTGGCTCGACCGCGACGACATCGCGCTCATGGGCGATCGGGGTGCGTCGGTCGCCCACAATCCAGGCAGCAACATGCGGCTCGGCTCGGGCATTGCGCCCGCGCGGCGGATGCTCGATGCGGGCGTGCACCTCGGCATCGGCACCGACGGTGCCAGCTGCTCCGACAATCTCAACATGTTCGAGGCGATGCGGCTGGCCTCGCTCGCCTCCCATGTGCGCGGGCCCGATTACGAGGCGTGGCTCTCGACCCGCGAAGTCTTCGCAGCCGCGACCGAGGGCAGCGCGCATCTATTGGGGTTCGCGGGCAGCTTGGGTCGGCTCGACGTCGGCTATCTCGCCGACGTGGTGTTTCTCGACGCGACGCACATCAATTTCACGCCGCTCAACGATTTGATCAATCAGCTCGTCCACACCGAGGACGGCTCCGCGGTCGATAAGGTGATGGTCGGCGGCAAGCTCGTGGTGGACGGCGGCGAGATCCTCACCCTCGATCGGCGCGCGCTCAATGGCCGGGCGCAAGCGGCGGCCGCGCGGCTCCGAAGGAGCCATGCCGCGGCGCGCGATGTCGCGGAGCGCCTCGAGCCGATCGTCGGCGCCTTTTGCCGGGGCATAGCGACCAAGCCCTACCACATCCACAATTACGGAGGTCCTCACGAGCTCGACTGAGCCGAGGCCCCGTTCAAGGGGCGGATTTCCGCGGGCACGGCCATTGCTCTCGGTTTTCAGCCGTGATTATATCGGCTCGTGCAGCGGGTCGGGCTCGGGGGGACAGTCTGAGTGCTCGCAAAATGGTCTCGATGACCAACCCTTGGGCCAGAAGCGCTGTTCGAGATTAGAGGAGCAGTCGAAAGCGGGGTCGGCGGGCAATCGAGCCTCGGCGGCCAATGCAGCCAAACAGGGACGCCAGACATCTGGTCGTCGCACAATCAGGAGGCTAAGCCATGCATAGCTACAGGAATTTCCTTTTGCGGGGAGGTGCTGCCCTATGCGCCGCCCTCAGCTGGCTTGCGGTTGCGCAAGCGGCCGAGACCAAGGGGCCCGTAACCGACGAAATCGGCGTCCTGGTGATTCCAAAAGGCGCGCCGATCCAGATCGGCGGTTACTGGGTGCTGTCCGGTGCCGACACGGCACTGGGGCTCGACCAGAAGCGAGCGGTCGAGATTGCGATCAAGGAAAAAGGCAAGCTCGTCGGCCATCCCATCAAATTCAGCGCCGAGGATTCGCTCTGCAACGCCGAGGGCGGGCAGACGGCGGCTACCAAGCTCGCCGCCAATCCGAACATCGCGATCGTGATCGGGCCGTCGTGCTCGAGCGAAGCGACGCCCGGAGCGCCGATCCTCTGGAAGGCCGGCATTACCAGCATCGGCACCTCGCCGACCGCGCCCAAGCTGACCGCCGAGAATCGTGCAGCCACTTATGATGGGTTCGTGCGCACCTGTTACAGCGACATCTTCCAGGGTGCTTCCGACGCGAAGTGGATCCACGATGTCCTGAAGGCGAAAACGATCGTAACGGTGCACGACGGCAGTCCCTACGCCCAGGGCTTGGCGGGCGCGACCGCCGATAGCTTTAAGAAGCTCGGCGGCAAGGTCCTGTCGGAGGAAGCGATTCAGCCAACCGATGTCGACATGCATCCGCTGCTGACCCGCATCGCGACCGAGAAGCCGGACGTGCTCTACTTCCCGATCTTCGTCGCCGCCGGCGCTCAGATCCTGCGGCAGGCGAAGGACATTCCCGGGCTGGCGAATACGCAGCTGATCGGCAGTTCCGGCATGTTGGCGCCCGATTTCATCGAGGCCGCGAAGGATGCGGTGGTGGGTTTCCGTATCACCTACACCGACCTTTCGCCGGCAGCGATGGGCAAGGGCTATCCGAAGTTCGTCGAGGAGTACAAGAAGGCCTATGGCGAGGGGCCGATCTCGGGCTACCACGCCCACGCCTATGACGGCGCGGAGATGGCCTTCAGGGCGATCGAGAAGGTGGCCAAGACCGACGATAAGGGGAACACCTACATCGGCCGCAAGGCGCTGCGGGATGCGGTGTTCGCCACCAAGTTCGATGGGATCAGCGGTCCCATCAAGTGCGACAAGTGGGGCGAGTGCGGCGAATTCCACCCTGCGGTGTACCAATACACCAACGCCGATCCGAAGACTTTCACGTCGGATGCGAGCAAGTCGAATGCGAACCC
>Ga0307479_10006759_pt1 | contig 10551 bp, 10 predicted proteins | sample atmos_gasesECM4C_FD_203743 | JGI IMG/M metagenome (GOLD analysis project Ga0307479, IMG submission 203743) | Hardwood forest soil microbial communities from Morgan-Monroe State Forest, Indiana, United States - atmos_gasesECM4C_515 | ecosystem: Environmental > Terrestrial > Soil > Temperate...
AAGTTTCGAAATAACTCGAGCGGTCTGCTTTCAGAAAGCTCCTTGTTTGGCATAGGCAGCGGAGGCGACAATCGATTGTCGCCTCCGCTCTTTTTTTGGATGGCGTGTACGATTGAAAAGCGCGCTGCCTTAACCCTAACGACGCGTGTAAACTCTTCCTTTTTCACGTGCGCAGTTGTTTGAGCGATACACGTTCGATGCCTATGACTGGACTCGACTCAACTCAGCGTTACCGCGCTGAGCTTCATACATTTGCAGGTCGACATTCCGAACGTTGCTTCAACAACATCGACGATGCCCACACTTGGATAATGGCCGGTTATGCGGAGCTGCCGCAAACGGAGTCAGCCGCAGTCATTTTCGATGACGCGGATGGCCGCCGTCGTGTTTTTGTGATCGATCCGAACCTGGTGCTTCCGGTATAGCGATTCGCTGCGACCGCCTCTAATTTGCGGTCGTTACCGATGAAGCTTGGCCGGCTTGAGCCGGTGTCTCGCTTTCATCGATCCAGTGCCACGAAAAAATGCTTCCTTTAAATTCGCGATGCAACGCCTGAAAATCGTCCTTCCGCGCACTCAGCCGGAAGATGAGTTGCGCGTCCTTTAGATTCACAAAGAGTGCGCTTCTGAAAAACTTTTCGCCGATCGATTGGTAGGAGGCGGTTATCTCAAAGCTCTCGTTTCCGTTCAACAGGACGGGGTTGGTGACTTCTTCTTCAACTTTGGCGAACTGACTACCGACCGGCAGACTCGACATAAACTGTTCTCTCAGTGCCTTGCGGACGTTTTCGTCGAGCGGCTGCGGTTTATTCAGCACGGCTGTTGAAATAGTCGCCTCGGCGAAACTTTTCTGAGGTGGCGCCAGATGGATTTGATTGGCGCCAGCATCGAATTTCCAGCCGCTCGGCGGTTCGTATTCGATGCGCTGCTTGTCCTGATGAAAGGTCAATTGCTGATGTTTGATCCCCTCCGCGACGTATTCGTTACTTACTGGCGTAAGATCGATGCCGGCCTTCGCGGCGAGAACTGTTGCTAGGAGAACAAGCAGAATTGTCGATTTTAGAAGCACAGTGGAGAAGCTCGAGGACGGTGTTTCTAATAAACCTGATACCAACGCTGCTGCTGCAGATAGGCGGCAATTTGGAGATTCCCCGGCGGCGAACTGCTCTGGAAATTCGTGTCGTAATACCAATGCAAGCCGGGCTGCTTAAAAATGCTGGCCGAACTGCTGTAGGAGCCGACGGCGGTTACGCTATTGAACAGCTCGATCATCGACCCGTAGTAAGTGAAAGTATTGCTGTTCTTCTGCCAGTCTTCCAGGAAGCGAACGAAACCTTCACCACCGCCGCTATATTTGCCACCACCGCTCGGTACCTCTCCGGTGACGAGCGCGCTATTGACGGTTGTGCTCGTGGCGATGCGGTTTGAAATAGATAGGGTGGAGTTAGTGTCATTCCAGGCGCCTGAGAGAATGTTGATGGCGTCGGCGTAGACCGCAGCGTTTGTCGTCGGAGACCCATCTGCGTTGTGCGCATATCCGCTCACAGTGGGACTTGTGAACGTTCCACTATCCGACGGCGGATTATTGCCGCCCGTATTATAATCTCCTTGGATATAAACCGGGTTCTCCGAGACTATGGTCATGCCGCTACTGGGTAAGGTAGTGCCGTTCTTCAAGCGGATGGCGCGCTCGGTCGTGGTCACCGTTGTACCGCCCCCACCAATCTTGCTGGAAACGCCAGTGCCATTCGGGGTGGTGTCTTTAATATAAACAATCATCCCACTGTTAGCGTTATTGCTAACACTAAGCGTGCCGTCGTTTACTTTGTCCTTTATCTTGCCAACGTCCAAGGTAGCAAGCCGGACGTATGTCCCTTCTCGGTTATCCTGAATCGATTGATCCGTGGTGATAGCGCCAGTTATTGCGTTGTAGGCATTTTTCGTATTGCCACTGTTTACGATCGCGTTCCCATTATAGTCGGTGATCGTGATATTGTTACTTTGATCGATTAAAACGCGATAATCGGCCTGATTATACATGCGAATGTTAGAGATGGTATCCGTCCCGCTGACCGGGGGCGTCTCAATGATCTGGTGATAACTATCCGTGCTGTTCAGATTCCACCCAAAGGGCAAAAAAGGTGATGCCTGCGAGGGCGGTTCATTGCTGGGAAAATGCGGAGCGGTCGCGCTTCCGCTGTGGCTAGTGTCATTGGGTGAGTAACCGTTGACGTAATCGCCCCCGTATCCTACTCGATCTGTCGCCGTAAAATTACTGGTTCCAATATAGAGGCTGCCGTTGGTTTGGACTGGACCATTAATAGAGAAAGAGGCGCTCGGCTGAAACTCGAGGTCGTCCATGTACAACATGGCATAGGTCCAAGGCAGATCGAATTTCTTCTCGAAGACGCGACGAACCTTGGCCGTGACCGTGGCGCCGGCAGTTGTTCCTAGCGCTGGCACGGATACGTCTACCGCGGCGAGATAGTAGTAGCTGTACGGGAAACAGTAATTAGTGCCCGAGATTGACATGCAGTTCGGGCCATAGGCTCCCGGAGGCGCCGATCCCACTGGAATCGCGGTGTAGGCAGTCGTATCGCAGGTACTGCTGCTGGTATTATTTCCTTTGCTTACTTCTTGCACCGCATTGTCTCCGCACAAATCGACCATGGGATCGACAGCCTGGATTCGGTATTGCGCGACCGTGTAGTTCGGCTCAGTCGGGAAATACGATTTGGGTGGAAGAGGGATCTGTGGCGGCGTTGGGAATGCGGTTGGACTCGCGTACGGTGTAGGCACCGGTGTCGGCGCAGCGCATCCACTGCAACCATTACTAGGATTGTAGAGATCAGTGTAAAAATCGTTGGTGCCTAAAACGGAGTAATCCGAGCCGCCCGTTTGTAAGCCGTATGTAACCCACGTCTTTCGATAAATATTGCGCCAATTGGTAAAAAGATACTCGAGGTGGCCGTCCGCGATTTCCATCGCCAGCGCTGTTCGCCGGGAACGTTGCGCAACGCGAGACACGTGACCGGTGTAACTGACGGCTGCGCCGAGAATAGCAAGAACGGTCATCACGACCGATACGGTTACGACCAGGCCATTACCGCGCTGATTGATTTGGATCTTCTGTTTCATTGGTAAAGACAAATGCGGGAGCGATAATCGATTTGGGTACTGAGGAGCGAGGCGGTAGCGAGATACCCGCGGTTGCTGGTACTCGGGTCGCGTGCACTCAGATTCACAGCAACGTATCTTGTGTCGGCTGCGCCGCTGCTGTTGATTGGAACGGAAAACGGCTGAGCGCTGCTGATGTAACGGGCGACAGTGGCGACAAAGCTCCAGTAGAAGTAACCGCTGTTGCCACTCGGAGAGCTATATCGCTGCTTGTAGAGGTTAAGCTGCCCATTTTCGAAACGGTAACGCTGCATGTTGCCACTGGTATAAGCGACGTAGTTTCCGCTCGACAGAATCCAAGGCCCATTGGAGTCAGCGATATAGGTCCCGCCTTCGACAACATAGAGCATGCGCTCGGTGTAATAAGTGATCGCATATGGGCCGACCGAATAGCTCGCTTGGCCAAACTTGCGTCCGTTGTTTCCGAGTTTGGTCGCAACCGTGACGTCCTGGGCGTTCAAAAGAAAGACATTTGAATGGTTGGTTCCGCTGCCTCCTTGTTTTGTGATGGCGTCTTCAATGCTCCATTGTGGAATGATCAACCGCATGCCTGCTGTTGGAGGGCTGCCCGGATCTTTGATTTTAATCTGGTTAGCATTGCCGTTGTCCTGCCACACAAAATCAGGGCTACCTGAAACGACGTCCTGGAACGAGACGCCCGCGGCTGTTGGCGCAACGCCGCTCACTGGAGCGGACGATACCACCGCAAAGCTATTGGTGTTTTGCGGATCTCCGCAATCGTATAGTGCTCCCGTCGGCCCACAACTGTAGGTCGAGTCATGGGTGTTGTTCCGAAGCTGCGGGACCGACACGGCGGCGTGGAGATCGCGGGTAAAGCGATTGACCCCTTGGCGGCCCTCTTCGTGCGCGGAATTAACCGCCGTGTTCTTGGCGTAGAGAATCATCCCTGAATTCAACACGTTAAGAAAAACGATCCCCAAAATGGCCATGACCATCGTTGAGACGACCATTTCGGCGGCGGTGAAGCCGCTTTCGTTGGAAAAAGAACTGGTTTTGATTTTCATTGATCGCCGGTGCGCATGGTGTCCATCGAGACGCTGTAGTTTGTGTTGCGGTAGGTATAGCTCACCGTCACGGTGGCTCGGTAAGTATTCAGATTGGTGGTCGCCCCGGCAAAATTCATGGTCGTGCCGGGATCGGTCACAGTCGTGGTCATCGTTCCAGTAACTACGGTGGTGCCGGAGACCGGGTCCTTGTAGATAAAAACATTCGGGGTTGTCGTTGTGCCGACGGTGAGCACGCTGGGTATCTTGCTTTTCGTCGGATCAAACGGCTCCTTTGAAAGGATGAGATCAATTTGGTTCTGCGCGGCGGTTTGCGCTTCGCTATAGAGCCTCGAGCTGATTGCGTAAGTGTTCAGCGAATTAAATCCCACGTAGGCACCGGCGCCCATCGTACCGACAACCGCCAAAGCCATCACCACTTCCATGAGTGTAAAAGCGCGTTTGTCACCTTGTCGCCTCGATCTTGTCGTTCGCATCACGAGGCGATGTAAAGCAGCTGCAGTGCCCTAAACTCGCTACAGCGACGCGATTCCTCTGTAGCGAATGCCGCTACATTTGCTGGGGGACTTGTCCCTAAACCGACACTTTTTGGCCTTCGCTCACCCAACGAATCGCCTCATGGCAGAGCTGGCTGGAGTTCTCCAAATGCAACTTAGTTTTGATCCGCGCGCGATAGGTATCGACCGTGCTGACACCGAGATGAAGTTGATCGCTGATCTCGCGGGTGGTGCGTCCGCGTCCGATAAGCTCGAAAACCTCGAGTTCTCTGTCGGTCAACTGAGTCACTCCGTTTTCACTTTTTCTGCCCACCGCAACACTTTCCAGGATGCGCGAGGCGATTCGTGCTGGAAGGTAAATTTCGCCGCGGAGAACCGCATAAATCGCGGTCATCACTTCTTTTGAAACTTCGTTCTTGGTGATGTAACCGCGCGCGCCTGCTTTAAGAACCCGTTCGGCATAAAGCGATTCATCGTGCATCGACAGCACCAACACGGGAACGTCGATCTCTTTTGCCTTTAGATCCTTGAGGAGCTCGAGCCCGCTCGGGCCTTTCAAAGTTAGATCGACAATCGCAATGTCCGGATTCTTCAATTCGATCAGCTGCAAAGCGTCATGGACGTTGTCGGCTTCGCCGCACACCTTCATTTTCGGTTCCTTGTTGATGAGTTGAGCCAATTGCTCCCGGAACATGGGATGATCCTCCACCAGAACGACGTCGAATACCTGCTGCGCTTCACTATTCATCGCTCGACTCCGGTTGGAACGGTGCACAAGACGATTGTTCCGCCACGATCGCCGGGCTCGATCGCGAACTGACCCTCCATCAGGTTTGCGCGATAACGCATGATGCTAATCCCGACACCTTTCAAGGCGTTACCGTTTTCCGAGAAGCCGATTCCGTCGTCGGCAATGCTCAAACTCGTCGCGCTCTCATTGGCGCTAAGTCGGATGTCGATCTTGCCGGCCTTGCCGTGCTTGGTCGCATTGTGAATCGCTTCCTGTGCGATGCGGTAGAGGTGCGCCGCTTTACCGTTTTGGCCAATGCCACTTTGTCCGGCTGCTTCAAAAGTGCATTCGACTGGAAGCAGTCGGCTCGTCGAAACAGCGAGTTCGTTGAGTGCTGCCGGCAATCCGGCTTCATTCAATTGCACGGGGATCAGCCCGTGTGATAAATCGCGCGCTTGCTTGACCGATTCACTTAACAGTTTCTCTATCTCACTCGCGTTCGCCGCTAATTGATCCAGCCCCTTTTCTTTCAAATCGATCCTGAGCGAAGTAGCGGCACAACCAATCGCCGCCAGAAATTGACAGAGCCCATCATGAAGATCGCGACCGATCCGCTGTTGTTCGTATTCGCTGACCTCGATGATTTGTTTTTCGAGTCTTTGCGTGTGTTCGAGCAACGAGATGCGCGCGTTGGACGCGTGTTGTTTTTCGCGCATCCCGATCCCCGCCAGGCCGATGAGGAGGAAAAAGGCAAAACGGATCGCGATTTCCCACGCTTGAACGGTGCTGGTCGAATAGGAATGTCCGAGGACCAAGTCAGCCCACGACCAGAGCACGCCCGCCAGGCCGGCAATGACGAAAACGCTCTTATTGTCACAGAGCCAGACGGCAAAAACGATCGGCGCGGTGTAGAACAGAACGAGCGAAACTTGATGACCTGTGGCCAGGTCCAGCCAGGTGATTGCGAAGAGCAACGCCAATGCCTCGATGAAGGCAAGCGTCGGGGACTGCCGAGTTAAAAATCGAAACATAAGAGCTCGATCCGGAGGTCTGCTTGGGAGCAGATTTCCCGCCAAGGCCGCCGACGCCAGGCTCGGGGATGTCGATCTTGCCGCTTATGTAGCGGAACTCTTTGTCCGGCGACGTGATGTGCCAAGAGCCAGGCAGACGACGGCAACACAAACCCCGAGTGTTCCCGGCTCCGGGATAACCTCATAGTCGATGTTGTAGATGCCGATGTGTTGGTACGTAGGATCAGCAAAGAGCGAGCTGCTGCCGTAGATAAATGTGATCGACGCTATGTTTGAGGTATTAAAGCTGATTGTCGCGTTGGCTGCGCCGGAACCGGCGCCGAGATCGACAGTACTGACTTGCCCTGTTAATAGTTGACTCAAACCTGTGCCAGTGAGGCTGACATTTGCTCCGACGTTCGAGATGGTCGGAGCGATGTGAGTTCCCGTGGTAGAGATCGCATAGATGGAACTGATTACATCCTGATACTTACTGCTGCTCGTGTTGCTAGCGTCGATGTCGAAGATGGTGAATGAGACGTTGCTCACGCCGGCGGCGTAAAGCGCTGAAAAGTTGAGCGTGAACGCAACCGACTGGGTATTGCTCGTTAAATCGAGGGCGAGCTCGAGCGTGTACGGGCTGGTGCCAAGACCGCCATCGAACGCCCGCGTGATTGCGGGAGTCTGTGGATTTGGAGAAACGAGCGAATTTTGCAGCTGTCCCGTGTCACCACTAATTGTCACCGTTACGTCGTTGCCTGGATTCGAAGGATCAACATCATAGGAGTTACTCAAGCTACCGGCCGGCCAATTTTGAGCGCTCCAATCAACCAACACCGCGGAAGCCGATGCCGTGAATGCGCAAATCGCGCAAGACAGAACAAGATTCTGGTAGAGGGGTCGCATATCAGGGACTAACGGGTGGAATTACGGGCGGACCCTGGACCAGGTAGATCGGCGGATCAGTCGCGGCGAGGGCATCTGAAATCTGTGGTGAATCAGCTTTTGCAAACGCGCTGATTTCGGCGACCTCTACCGCACTGATGAGCGGTTTGTCTTGTGTCCATCGCAGGGCCACGTAGCGCGCTCGCTGCGGCGAAAATTCCACTGCGCTTTCCCGAGCGACAACAAGATCGACAATCGTGGCTGTTGGTTTAACCGCCGCCAAGTCACGCGCCTTTTTTGGTAACGCGTTCAGCAAATAAACATCGATCTGCCCGCTTTGAGATCCAGGAACGACACTGACTCGGTAGATTGGCCGAGTGTCCGCGAGTTCGACAATCACAGTAGGCTGCAAGTCTTCGCTGGAAAATCGAAATGTGGTTCGTCGGTCGCCGTCAATCGCGTGAAAGGCACGAGGCCGTGCTCCGGAACTGACAAAAACTATCCGCCCACCGGATTGAAGTTTCGAGAGATCAAAGTCGTCGGCGTCAGCAATAGGTTGATTCGAGGTCTCGGCGGCGCGAATCGGTGAAACGCTGAGAAACAGTCCGATTAGTCCCATCGGCAAGAGCAGACGACTCCAGCGTGTGCGGAGAAATGTCATAGGCAATCTCCGCGCTTAAGCTTAGACCGCGCCACGCATCACCGCGGTCGGGGATTTCTCGTTAAAAGGAGGCGCGCTAACGAGATCGACTGCGCGAATTCAAACTGGCGTAAGCCTTGTCGAGCAAAGCTTTTTCTTCCGGGAGCAAGTTGGCCTGTTTCCCCAAGTCTAAATAATTGCGCGCTTTTTCATCACCAGTAGCCGCCAGACAGATTCCGTAATACGCGCTGATATTTGGCTCGCTCAATTGTTCCGCAGTCAACGAACTCATAATACGGACAGCTTCCTTCGCGTTGCCCTGAGTCAAAAGCGAATAGGCAAAAGTTGTGATATACGCCGGATTTTTTGGCGATTTATTGTAAACATCTGCCGCCAATCGTCGGGCCTCGACCGGATTCGCATCGAGAAGCAGGGAAACCTGAGCGCGATTGTTTTGCACGTCGAGGTTCGTGGCATCGAGCTCCGACAAACGCGCGAGGACGCGATACAAACCCTGAGTGTCGCCCGCTTTTGCGTAGTTACGGTAAAGCGCCAGAAACGCTTCTTTTTGTTTCTCCGGGCGCTTGGAAAGCGACCAGAGTAGATCCGTCATTTCCGTCTCCCATTTCCATTCCGACGCGGTTTGGATCAATACCGACAGGAACTCGCTTTGTTCGGACGCTTGTTTGGCTGCAATAGCCCATTCGTGTTCGGCCGCGGCAGCTTTGCCCTGTTCCCGTAAAGCGCGAGCGAGATAGGCATGTCGCAGAAAATCGAAACGGTTCCATTGCGATTTGGTCGTCATCGCCTCGAGCTCTTGCCACTTGCTCAGCCGCACCAAGACGTCAGCAACCGCAATCGGGATCGGCCATTTTTGCAACGTCTCGGCCGGCAAGGTTTTAACGTAATCCAAAGCGACCAGATTTAAGCTACTGCCGCTCATCCACGAAAGTAACGCCGCCAGCGAACCCGGGTCGTCCGCCGCTTTTTTCTGCAGCTCAGTCAAATAAGAGGAAAATTGTGGATCTTGGCTAGCGTGCAGAAGATCAAGGAATATCAGCCGATCAGTCCAAGTCGCTTCCGGATATACCTGCAACTCGCGCGCGAGGTCCAATAGCTTGCGCGGGTCATTGGGTCGCCCGACCGCTGCCTTGAGTAGCGCTCGCGTCGCTGCGCTGCGCTGGGCGGGATCAGATCTTAAGGCATTCAACATTGCTTCGCCCGCAGCGCGCCGATCCGGCTCATTCGCGCGCAGTCGTAACATGCCGAGCTGGAGCTGATACGATTTGTCCTCCGGGGACAGGCGGAGCGCCTCGCTCCATTCGGTTTCCGCCTTCGCGTCCTCATGTTTTAATTGCGCTACTGAAGCGGACGCTGCGTGATAAGGCGCAGTATTTCGCCCATTCTCATCGACCGCGGCCAGCGCGCGCTCAGCGGTGGCGAGATCGTTGAATTGAACCGCGCTCCGAACCAACGCCAGCGCATCATCGACTGAATGCGGAGCTGCCTCCACGACTTTCCGCCTCCAGTCCAGCGCAGCACGTTCGCCCACACGCTCGGCTAGCTCGGCCATGATTCGCGCCGCGCTCGCGCTCGAAGGTTTCATCTGCAAGATGCTGCGAGCCGCCAGACTCGCATCGCGTTCATTGTTATGTTCGATGTCAAAGGTGGCCCTTCGGACCAACCGTTTTTCCTGCCATCGGACATAAAGATCGTGACCACCCCAAATCGCACCGATCAAAAGAATCAGGCCGAAAAGAATACCGAACAAAAATCGGATGATTGTTCGCTGGGCTCTTTCGACGGATTTTTCCATGTGGGTCAAAGATTAATTGCTAATTTTACGTAAACGCGAACCGGCGGCAAAGTGGCTCACGATCACTCAGGAAAGGGATCGGTACCTGTTAACGTCGCTGGCCGTTTGCAAATCCATTGACCGATCCGGTTATCTTGAACGTAACATCCGTTCCGGCGTTATTAGGATCGACATCGTACGAATTCGACAATTTGCCTGGCGTCCAGGTTAGTACGTCCCAATTCACCAGCGCGGCTGAGGCGCTTTGATTGAGCCGCGCCGTCGAGCCGCAGGCAAACGCGAACAGAAATCGTCTCCAATGAGATAACACTCTGAAAATTGGTCAAGCACGCGGCATGCCCTTAGGCGGATGCTCCCAACCGGCTCGCAAGTTGCTCGGGCTCGGCTACGCTATGCCGCAAATGGACGAGACCATTGCCCAAACAGCCGCTGTTTCGGCGAGGAGCGCCAGGAAAACGAGCTGGTTCATCGTACTCGTTGTCTTCGGCCTTATTTGGTTCGAGCTCATCAACCAGCTCAAAGCCGAATGGTGGCTTAATCCGCAGTACAATTATGGTCTGATCGTTCCGCTCCTTGTCCTTTACTTGTTTTGGAAACGCTGGCGGAATCGGCCTTCTCCCGCGGTGCCTGCAACAACCGCGGCTCCAATCGCGCTCATTCTTTTGGGCGCTGCGCTTTTTTTTCCCATTCGCTTTGTCGCCGAGGCCAATCCTGACTGGCGACTGTTGAGCTGGGGGCTCGCGCTCGTCGTCGTCACCATCTCGCTTTCGTT
>Ga0307479_10006760_pt1 | contig 10551 bp, 9 predicted proteins | sample atmos_gasesECM4C_FD_203743 | JGI IMG/M metagenome (GOLD analysis project Ga0307479, IMG submission 203743) | Hardwood forest soil microbial communities from Morgan-Monroe State Forest, Indiana, United States - atmos_gasesECM4C_515 | ecosystem: Environmental > Terrestrial > Soil > Temperate...
GCATGCAGGTTGAGCGAGTCTATCTGTATGACAAATAACCAATTATGCGAGCGACAACGCTGGCCCTTCGATTGCGCCATCAGGCCGCAAACCGGCGTAGACTACTCGCCGAGTTCGAACACCCCGTCAAGTGAAAATATGCCTGCGCGCAAACTCTGGTCCTTTCTGTTGACGCTCATTCTCGCGAGTTTCTCGATGGCCTCGAGCGTCCGCGTAACGCTGCGTGTTTCCAGCACCGGACCGCTCAACGAGCGCGAACGGCAGCTTTGGAGAGCGCCCGTCCACAGTTCGGAGTTTGCAGACGTTCCGCACACCAGCACGCGCTCCCGCTGCGAGCAGACTCACCCGCCCGAGGCACTCGCTACTCCCAATCCCATTCTTGGCCCCAGCGATCCCGGCGTGAAAGTCAGGGTGACGTTTATCGTGGGAGCGGATGGACGAGTGCACAGCCCCCTGATTCTGGAGAGCGCGGGAACCGCCGAAGATCACACCATTCTGAATACTGTCCGAACCTGGCGCTACCGCCCTGCGATGTGTAACGGCGTCCCCACTGAGACTGAGGGGAAGGTCGAGTTTTCAGGCCGCTAAGCTACCCTTTGATCTAGAATGGGGCCCATCTGGATTCGATCGTGGAGCCCAAGAAACCAACTGCGGGACAACCAGCACATTCGCCCACGCCTGGTTCTCAGGACGAGCTTGCCCTCAATTCCACTGTAGACGAATTCTTCAACCGCCTGCGATCGGATATGCGTCGTCCCGTTCCCAGTCAGGAAGCTATCTCGGCCGCATTGCAGGCCATGCAGCGTCTCGCGGCCGAGTCGGTGGCGGATGCGGGCACGGGTCAGTCCGGCCTCGCCCGCCCGGTCGCAGGCCAAGTGAACTGCGAAACGTGCGGACATCAGAACCGGCCGGGCAGCCAGTTTTGTGCTATGTGCGGCCTGCCGTTGCAGCGCGGTGCCGAACCGCTTTCTCGGGAGGGCACACCTCTGAGTTCCGCTGCCTCTTCCGAATCTCCCGTACTGCCCAGTGGGCCGCATCACTACCATCATCACTATCACCACCACTATTTCTCCCAGGGCTTGGATCCAAACGCCGGCAGCGTCCCCCGAGGGTTAGCAGCCGATCCCGCGGCCGCCAAGTTGCGTACTCCCGGGGGCGGCGCGCCCATGAGCCGAGTCGAGACTGCGGTCCGCAAAGTCACGCTCGATTGGATCCTGGCCTGCAACAACCGCCAACTGGATGACTTGGTGAGCACCTACGCGCCGGACGCGCTCGTCCTGCGACCCAACCATCCGGCGGTTCGTGGGACAGCCGCCATCCGGGAATTCTTTTTTGCCGCTCTCGACTCGGGCCTTGGCGAAGTTGAACTTGATCCTCTTCGTGTGGATATTGTCGGCGACGTCGCCTACGAAGCGGGTCGATGCAAGATGCTGGTCCCGATTGTCGTAGGAAAGCGCCGCGAGGAGCGTGGAAAGTACCTCACCGTGTTGGCAAGGCAGCCGAATGGCGAATGGCGGATTGTCAGCGACTGCTGGTCGAGCGATCTGAGCCTGATGAGCAGTGCAGACTCAGACCTTTCCAAGCCGGCCGCAGTTCTCCCTCCAACTGCGAAGCCCGTGCCTGCGCGCAAGACTTCCTAAAACTAAAACAGGCTGCCGAACCACCTTCTGCCCCAAACGCCCCCTTGGATGGAGCGACGGACGTCCTCGCCCGTCGGCGCGCAGCGCCGTTCCGAAGCTGCCACGGCGTTGGTTTTGTTTTGAAAGGGCTCGGCTTCCGCCGAGCCCGCAAGAACTGAAAGCCTCCTACCCTACCCCGAGCTTTTGCAGATCTTCCCGCAACTGCTGCACATGGTCCATTTCGATCGTGTGCATGCCCAACCGCCTTGCCATCTCGAGATTGAGCGCACGATCATCAATAAAGCAGCATTCATCCGCAATCTGCTGGGTGATATCCAGGGCCAGCCGGTAGATGCCCTCCTCGGGTTTACGCAGACCCACCAAACACGAGCTCACAAACACCTTGAAGATCGCGCGCAGACCGAACTTCTCGATCCGGTATTGGTTCAGTTCCCGTGATTCATTGTTGATGGTTCCCATCAGATACTTGCCGGAATCCGCCAGCCTCTTCGCGAATGCCAGCGCCTCGGGGTTGGGCTGGGACAACGAGAACATGAAATTCTTGAACTCTTCGCGACCGAAGGGCCGCGGTCGGTAAAAAACAGTTCGGTCAAGGTATTCGTCGAGGCTGATCTTCCCGCGCTCGAACGACGAAACCACCAGTTCATGACGGTCTGCGAACTCCTCCCGGTCGAGATGGAAGTGCTCCAGGGACGCCTCGCGCTGTGTCCGGTCCCACGCATTCGTCAGCAGCACACCGCCGACGTCCCAGAAGAGCGCCTTGATCTCTGACAAGAGAGTTCTCCGTTCACGCGCAGAAATCTCAGTGCCGGTACACCGTTGTATCCGCGTGGTAGTTCCGCCAGTCGAACCAGTAATCCTTGATCGCCGGCAACTCCGAAAGACATTTCCCGGCAACTGCACCAGCGACCGCGCAGCCTTTGAAATTCCATTCGCCGCCCTCGGCATCCAGCAGAGCGAATTCTCCGGCGCCGCTCTTGCGGAACAGTTCCACGTCCGTGTCCCCAATGCGGCTCAAAAATGCCCGCACTGATTTCCCGTCGGGCCCCGCTACTACCAGAATCGGATTGCCTCCCAGTCGGTCCTGAATCGGGCTCTGTTTCAGAATTTTGTCCACCGGATAGGCTCTTGCCTCGCCCGCGACCACCAGCCCGATTACCACGTCGCGCGACTTCAGTTCTGTCCCCGGGAAGCTGATAGGCACCGGCAATTTCGCGACTTCTTCCTCCCACTTGCTGTCGTACTCTTTCTGGTCGCGTGCCACCGCCGCCAGCACCTGCCCACCTGGCGACTCCTTCTTCCACAGAGCGAAACTCAGCTCATCACTGGGAGCAAGCTCAAGCATTTCCCCCTTCAGCGGCCCGAAGATCGCCTTTCCGGTAATCTGTTGCCACCATGTTCCCGTCTCCCGATCGCGCATGAGGAAGTTCTGGTTGTTGATGCCCGCCAGGTAGAAATGCAGCTCCCGTCCGCCCACTGTTCTTTTCCACACCAGACCGGTGTGACAAAGCGTTCAATATGTGACGGCCACCGGCACCCCGCCCACCACGTCATTCACGATGTGATGGTAGGCGATCTCCCGGATTGGATATGCGCGGCCATCGTTGCTGAACGCGACCGCCAGAACCATCTCGCCGGAATCGAGCTTGGACTGATTGGCAGCCTCGAACCCCGGCTGCGCGACCGGATGAAACATCCATTCGAAATAGTTCATGCGTGCCATCGTCGCCGACCCTAGTGCCAGGAGAACTCCCACGGCCAACCATATTCTCCGAAGCTGTCGGACTCGGCTCCATTGCCGGACCGCAAGACTCACTACCGCACAAGCGGCGATGACTGTACACGCGGGCGCATATTCGCGGATGGCCAGCGCCAGCGCCAGTGCTCTTGAGGATTGGTATCGGAAGGGACGAATGATAAAGGCGGGAATAAAGAAGAGGCTACTCCCGACGGCGACCAGCAAGCCGAACAGCGCCCAGAACAACCAGCCTTTTCTTTCACCTTGTGTCATCTTCGATCAACGAACCCTTTCCGATTTGAGCTTCAGGTTTTCATTTTACCTGCAGTCCCGGTTTTGCTCGCAAAAGCAAAGCCCCGATCCTGCACAGCAGGATCGGAGCGGTTGGCTGGTTGCGTTGACTGTTTACTGAGGCGTGAAGTTCTGGTGATAGCTCAAGTTATCCACGTCCTGAAACATAGGCGTCCCTGGCGGCAGGTTCTGCGGTTGCAGGAACAGCTGGTCGAACTGGTAAGCGCGCGTGGGCGGGGTGTAAACCGTGGTGCAGCATTTGAAAATGCCTGTAGCGTATTCCGAGGTGTAGAGGCTCACCAGCGAACCCTCGTAGTTGAGCGTGCCTCCCCAGCTTTCCAGATAGCGTAGAAAGTTGTGCATCCCGCCATCCGTGCCCATATCCTGCCCGCCCCAAGAGGGTTGAGGGAAGGCCAGGGTCTTACCCGCGGCTACGGCCATGCGATACCAACTGGTGTTTCCCGCGCGTGCTCCCAGATTGTTGGGATTTCTCAAGCTATTGGAGTCGCTCCAATTGTTCGAAAGCAGAGTAACAGTATCCGCGATAATGGCGGCCGCGGCATGGGGGTCGCCGAAGCCGGCTCCCGTGCTGGCGTTGTAGTCGCCCTGCACGTAAACCGGGTTCTCTGAAGCCACGGTAAAACCGCCAGGAGGCGTAGGATTATCAAAACGTGTAGGCAAGTTGCCCAGCGTACCGTCCACCAGCTTCAGCACATGGCGAGCGCCGGTAACTCGGTTAGCGCGGCCGACCGTCGTGCAGTTCACCGGCTGGTATGGATTGAGAGGATTCGTCGTGGTGACATCGAAGCCGAAACCGTCACCAACGTCTTTCGCGCCCCATGTGTCGAGGATCATGTTTTGATTCACGTCCTCCGGCGAAGACGCGGCTGGACCTTCTAGTCCGCCATCGGGCACGCCCGCGCTGGACCCGGAGTTAACGACATCCTCAAATCCGTACTCTCCCGTCGTCACCTGTGGGGCGGTGTTCGGGCTGGGAACCATGCCCCGGCGGTCAGAGAAGTAGAGGACGTAGCCGTTCTGCTCCACAAAGTCCACCAGCGTGCCGCTACCGGGGATGACAGCCGCCCCGTTCGCCGCCGGATGGCCAAGCCAGCGCCGGAGATTGCCCACGTCGATTTCAACAGCGTTCATGATGCCATTCAGGTTGCAGTTGGCAGCCGTGGGCAGATTGGTGTCCCGCGGATGACCCTCGCGCACATCGTAGAAGTTGATTGGGTAATAGTTAGTGGCGACGGTCTTGGAGGCCGCGGTGGTCACGCCATCCGTGCCATTGTGGATGCCGTCCCCGTTGCGGTCCGCCAATTCCTGCAGGATCAGGATTGCATTCGGATTGACTGCGTTCGTGCCCGCGCTGTTAGGTGGTTCGAAATCGCGCGCGAACCCGAACGCGAGCCACTGATTCGTGACTCCCACATAATTGCCCAGCGCGTTCTTGTACTCTACCCGCAGCCAGGTTTGGTGCACCGCATTCAGGTCGCCAAAAAGAGGCCATTGCGTCGTTCCGACCGGGTCATGCACGTTCCTTACCCAGTTGGCATCAAGGGCTTTGTTTGCTTGAGCGAACGGGATTACTGTACCCCCCACGTTCACCGCGCCTAGTGCTGCCAGGTTCACGTCCTCTCCGTCACCGATAGGACCGCGTTCCGGATGCAGGTCATTCTGCGTGTCCGCCAGCAAAACGCGGATCTGTGCCTTGTTATAGAGCCGCGAAGTGCTGAGTGTCGTCCCTGCTGCCTCGCCGGCGATGGGCTTGCGAATGATCTGTACTGGAAGTACACCCTGGCCGGTGAACGGCAACGATAGCCTGCGCACCCCGGTCACAGAGTTCGCCACAAACCCGTTGTAAGTGGAGGTCGAAGTGCCTACCCAGCCACTTGTCTGGCTCCCGGCGGGCGGAATGCCGCCACTCCAGCTGGCCGGGTTATACGTCCCAGACGACAAGCAGTGCGTGGCGGGCTGGCTCACATCGCAACCACCGCTGGCATTGGGAATGTAGATCGTGCCGGTGTATCCCGACGAGGTTGCATGGCCGTTTTCCAGCCGGTCGGTAACGATTTGATTGAAGGCCGTGGCCTTGTCAAACAACGACAAGGTCGAGCCGCTTGCCAGGTAGAGGGTTCCGTTCGTGTGCACGCGCCCCTTGAACGTGAAAGCCGGGCCGGCAAAGTAATCGATGTCTCCATCTGCGAAGATGCCGAACTGAAACACCGGAATCAGGGCGACTTCGACGTTGCGTGTGATGTTGGCCGAGGCATTCGAAATGGGCTGGGTCGCGTTCACGGTCAGGGTATAAGGCACGATCAGTGCCTTCAGGCCTTGGTTGCTTCCCGAACTGATGGTATTCCAGTTCGTCACCGGAGGGCTGTTGGGGATTAATGGATTGGACGGGGTCCAGGTAATAGACTCGGCATAGTTGATGTTGCCCATGGCCGTGGGCGGAAAATTCGTCAGGTTCGTCACCGAAAGGGTGGTCGGTGTCTGCGAAGACTGATACAAAGACGCCAGGTCGGCCGTCAGCTTCTCCATGCCGGATTCGGCGGCGTAGTAAGCCACGTTGTAATTGACGTCACTGCTGCCAATGTGGCTTTCGCTGTTGACCATGTACATCAGGCCGGCGGCTACGCCCGACAGCAGCAGCAAAAGCAACAGCGCTGCTACCAGCGTAAATCCCCGCGAACGACGTTGTGACTTCTTCCCCATAAGTGTTTCTCCTGCTCCCCTGAGCACTCACTGATAACGGTTCTTGAAACTCATGTTGCGTGCGCTGATGGAGGTGGCCATCTGCATGCTTTGTATCTTGCTGCCATCCTGCGCCAAACTTTGGGCTCGCACGGCGATGTTCACTTTTCGAATCTGGTTGGGAGTTACACCAGCGATCGAGAGAGGATCCCGCTGTTCTGCGTTGTTCAGACCAGTGGTGTCATTGAACAAGTCATACGACACCGTCATTCCGATGATGTCGTCCGCCACCGGCACAGGCGTAAGGCCGTTGACCTGGCGCATCAAGCGAGGCGCCTGCCCGTTGACTGGAACCTGCAGAAAATACGTCACCGCCCATAGCCGGGTAGCCGTGCAGTTCCCTTGGCCGGGAGGAGGCGGGACGCTCCGATTGAAGATGTAGCCGAGGTTCCCGATGATCGGGTCCCCGCCCGTGTTATTGAGATTCAGTGGATCTGCGTTGGCGAAGGTGACCACTGCGGGAGTTACATTGGTGACTTCAGCGACGATGGTGGCGATGTTTGCTCCCACCACCATCACCAGGTCTCCAGCCTGCAGCCCGACTCCCGCCGCATTGATTGCCGGCAACGGTGGAACCGGAGCGGGAACCGGAGCCGTCAGCGTAATCGTCGATGCCGAACTGACTACACAGGTGTACTGGCTCAACGGGAACGCATAATCCAGGTACGCTACCGTGATGCTGTCGGCCGACTGATTGGTCGCCGGGATCACTACCCCGTTCTGCACTCCATTGTTAGGACCGGGGATGATGCCGTACATGTAATTTCCGTTGGGATACAGGTGTGTGGGGACGTAGCAGGTGCCCGCTTGATCGCAGGCGTAACGTGAAGTGCCGGCCGCGCCTCCGGTGGGCAGCTGAACACCACCCGAGGGTAGGCCGGCTCCCGCCATGCTGATGTCTTTGCTGATCAGGTTGATGGCGGCCCTCGAACTCTGTTGCAGTTCGGCTCTTTGCGCGACCAGGACGCTGGCATCGACTCCGCTCTTGAACAGCTTTACGGTGGCGCCCAGGACGATCAGCCCGAGGGCAAACGACACCACCATTTCGAGCAACGTGAATCCAGCCGAACTCCCCGTTATTGTATTTTCCCGATTCATCGTTAGCCCTCAGCGGAACGCAGAGATGAGCGCGTTCACGGTGTAGGTACGAGGCTGGGCGCTTCCCGGCCTGGTGTACTGGACCGTGACCACGATCTGTTTCAAATTTGGGTTGATCGTGCCGTCTGGGTTGAGCCAGTTCAAGATCTGGATCTGCCGCTGAAAGTTGCCCAGCACCATGTAAGTGTCGTCTGCGGTCCCCAGCATTCCATCCGGACCCGGCAGCTTGATGCACTCCACGCCGGTGGGATTGATGGCCGCCGGGCACCCCGTCACGGCAGGGTTAAATGCAACGTCGTCGCCAGTCCCCGCCAATCCGTCCGGACCGGTATCCAGTAAGGGATTGAGCCCCTGAACGAAAATTCCCGCAGGAGTGTTGGCAATCTGCGCAAATGAGATCTGTTGCGTGTCACGCGCAGTGAAGATGTTTTCCATCAATTCCTGCGCTTTCTGCTTGGCGATCTGGTCTTCCTGGACAGACTGCGTGGTCGCGAGGGCCAGACCGAAAACAGCGACCATGGCCAGCAATCCCACCATCAGGATCACCACCGAGAACAGCACTTCGATCAGCGAAAAGCCACGTTGTCCGCTGTGGCTGCGATCTGCAACTTGTTTTCGAGAAGGCTTCATCATTTTTGAACCCAAGTCGGGGCGCCGCCCTGGTTGACCAGCTGCCAGCCCCGCAATCTCCCGGTTGCTCCGTACACTGTGATCGCGCGTGAACTGTAAAGATCCCCGTTGCGGCCCATGTAGATCACGCCGCTGTTTAAGTTCCCCACCCGGTCTTGCGACGACCCGTCAGGCATGAACACCACTTCGTTGAGGCCGCCCAGGCCGATCCCCTGGCCGAAGTCAATGGCGCGGCTTGCGTTTCCGAATCCATCTGGAGGGGTGCCCGCCGGAACCCCGGCCACGACCTGGAAGGAAACGTCTGAGGGAAGCGTCTCGGTGTAGAGCACCACCGGCGCGGGTGACACGGGCTGGGCAAAATCCCAGCGCGATATCTGGATGGTCTGGGGAGCGGTGAAAGTTACGATGTAGCGCTTGCGTTCATCAACCGCCATCTGCCGGTACTGGCGCATCCACATGAAACTTTCGTTGAGCCCTGTGTTGGCGTGTGCCTGTTTCAGCGTGGGCTGCAGCGCGACGAAGCTGATGGCGGCTGCAATCATTGTGATCAACACCACCACCATGGTCTCCAACAGCGAAAATCCACCCGCTTTACGCGACACAATTTCGTCTTTTCTGGGGGAGTCTGCAACCTGAGCGCTTCGCTCTTGACGAGTCATTTCACTCTCCACTGCCGATTTCTCAGCGCCATTCAGGGTCGGAAATGACGACTAACTGCTATTCAAAAAGGCCCGCCCCGCGCCACTGACCCGCGCGATGCCGCCCGCCCACCTCATCGTAGGGATAGCCCCTAGGAGCGTCAAAGCACTGCGGTACCGTGTTGGTCATGATCTTCTGTAACGTAATGCTGGCTCGATTACGCTCGTCACTGCACGTATCCACGCCAACCCCAACTGCTTCTCGTGCCCACATTTGCCCCGGGCCCTGCGAACTGCCCATTGCTCAGGTGCTTGGCCCGTGGGGGGCGCGGGCGCCCGCTTCCAACCTCGATTTAGGGTTCGGCCCGGCCCGGCTTGCCTTCCGTTACTCGAGTAACTTGTCGCTAACCCGCCGTAACTTCTAGGATGCGAAGCGTATGGCGCTTAAGAGTCTTGTCGTGTGTGCGGAGGACGCCACGACCCAGGTCCTGCGCGGGATTCTGGAGGCACTCGGGCTGACGGTGGACCGGTGCGCCACCCCCTCCCAGGCGCATACCAAACTCGCCAGCGTGCGCTATGACTCGGTGATCATTGATTGCGAGAATGAGATGGAAGCGCTGGACGTTCTCCGCCAAGCCCGCTCCTCGGCGCGCAACGCGACCACCCTGACCATCGCCATTGCCGACAACCAGACCAACGTGCGTCAGATATTTGCCTTGGGCATCAATTTTGTCCTCTACAAACCCATTTCCGAAGACCGCGCGTGGAGCAGCCTGCGCGCTGCCCGTTCGCTGATGCAGCGGGAAAGACGCCGCAGCAGCCGGGTTGCGGTCCATGCCAAGGTTGCTCTCGATTACGCGAATGTTGAGAACGTCTCCGCTACCTTGATCGACCTCAGCGAAGAAGGCAGCGCCGTTCAAAGCGAGAAAAAGCTTCCCCCCGACTGTCGGGTCTATTTCCAATTCGCCCTCCCAGGCCACACTTCGGTGGTCCGCCTTTCGGGGGAAATGGTTTGGCAGGATTCGGCGGGCCGGGTAGGCATGCGCTTCGTCAACGTTCCCACGTCGTCACGGCGGGTTCTCCGCAACTGGCTCGCGGCCAATGCTCCCGCCACAGTCGTGGCAGCGCCGCTAGTTCCGCGCCCCGCCGAAAAGATCGTGAAGACGACAGCCCCTGCTGGTACTAACCCGCCCGATCGCGCGCTGGCGCGGCTACGCTCCAGCCCCGGAAATCGTCGCACCCAGTCCCGGCACGTTTGCCGTCTCGGGGCCGACGTATACCGCACCGGCGTCCCGGTTCCCAATCGCTGCAGCTTGACCGATATCAGTTCTGGGGGTTGCTACGTCGAAATGCCGACGCCCTTCCCGCCTGGCACACGCGTCGAAATCGTAGTGCGCGCTCAGGATATGAAGTTACGCGTGCAGGGAGTTGTGCAGACTCTGCACCCGGGTTTTGGGATGGGAGTACAGCTAGTCTTGAAGACGGCCGAAAATCACGACCATGTGCAGTCCCTGATCCGTCTGCTGGCGGAATCCGATCAGGGCGCCGAGGTTGGCCCCTTCAACGATCCTTGGACACGCTAGTATCCGCGCTCGGAATTCCTTCACCAGTCCGGCCCAAAATCGCGGGTCATGAATCCGGCTAAAGGGGTGTCATGCTGAGCGAAGCGAAGGACCTATGCACTTCTTTTGGCTACTGACGAACCCGCTTCAAACCCGTGAGGATGCTTCCGCGGCCACCGCCTGTCGGAAATATT
>Ga0307479_10006761_pt1 | contig 10550 bp, 10 predicted proteins | sample atmos_gasesECM4C_FD_203743 | JGI IMG/M metagenome (GOLD analysis project Ga0307479, IMG submission 203743) | Hardwood forest soil microbial communities from Morgan-Monroe State Forest, Indiana, United States - atmos_gasesECM4C_515 | ecosystem: Environmental > Terrestrial > Soil > Temperate...
AGGTTCCCGCGAACCCGGATGTTCCTGCCGTTCGCTTGTACAAAGAGTTCACGGTGGAAGCAGAGCCGTCGAGCGCGAAGGAGGTGAAGGCATCGGAGAGGCTCTGGCCGTCTTTGGAAAGCTTCCACTTCGCCGTGAGGAGAAGGTGGCCGTCCTTCTTGCGGATGATCTTCCAGGAGTCGGGCGCCTCGATGGTAGCGGACAGGATGGTACCGCCCCCGCCCCGCTGGTCCGTGCCATCGGCCTCGATGGTCTCCGGGCCACCGCCAAAGTCAAAGACGTACTTGTCGCCGGCGACGCTCTCGACCTTCATCAGGTCGATGTACTTGCTGCTTTTCGATGGGTTGAGCTTCCATTCGCCGACAAAGGGATCGTTCGCCGCCCACGCAGCGCTCGTCGCCAAGCCGACGAGCAGCAAGGGAAAGGTACGCTTCGACATGGAGACCTCCTGACCAGAAGGGTAAACGTCGAACTCGCTGACGTGTTTCATCAAGAAACAAACAGTGGACTTGCCGGCTTGTACGCACCGCTTCCTGGCGTCGCAGCGCGGGGAATAGAGGAGGCGACCGCGCAGTCCCCGAGGGAATGAACGACCATCGACGGTCCGATTCCTCCGCTGCGCGCAACGCCATCGACGGAACGAAGCACCGCGCGACAATCCTGGTCGTCGACGACGAGATGAGAAACCGCACCCTCTTGCGGGGGATCCTCTCGTCTCTCTACGACGTGATCGAGGCACCGTCCGGCACCGCTGCCCTCGACGTGCTGCAGCGCCAGCCCGTCGATCTGGTGCTCCTCGACGTGATGATGCCGGTGCAAGACGGGTTCGCTACCTGCCGGCTCATCAAGAGCGAGGCGCGCGAGTCGTTCCTGCCCGTCATCCTCGTCACCGCCCTGGACGAACAGGAGGACCGGAACCACGGTCTCGAATCAGGCGCCGACGACTTTCTCCACAAGCCGGTCGAGCGTCGCGAGCTGCTCTTGCGCGTGCGCAACTTCCTGCGCCTGCGCGATCAGGATCGCGTCATCCGATCGCAGGTGGAGGAGCTGCGGCAATTGCAGTCGCTGAAGGACGACATGGTGGCGCTCTTGGTGCACGACCTGCGAAATCCGCTGGCCGGCCTCCAGTCCAGCGTCGAGCTGGCGCTCGAGAGCAGCACCGAGAGCATGCAGCGCGAGGATCTGCGGCGCGCGCTGGGCAGCTGCGAAGCCGTGCGCGCAGCGCTCGACGAGACCCTTCAGGTCAAGCTCCTGGAAGAGAACGCTCTCCACGCCCGGCGTGCGGCAACGGACCTGAGCGCCCTGGCGGCGGCCGCCACCGGCACGCTGGAGCCGGTGGCACGGCGGCGAAGTATCGAACTGCGTGTCTCGGTCGAGGGGGAGATTTCCGCCGAGCTGGACCGCAAGCTCGTGCGCCGCTCGATCGAGAACCTGCTCTCCAACGCAGTCAAGTATAGCGCGCCGGGGAAGCCGGTCTCGCTGCGCGTCGTCAACCGGATGGGCTTCGTCGAGATCGACGTCTCCGATTGCGGCAACGGGATCTCCGATGCGCACAAGAGAGTCATGTTCCAGCGCTTCGGATCTCTCGAGGCACACCGCGGGCGCGAGCGGCGCGGCATCGGTCTGGGGCTCTATCTGGTGAAGCTCGTCGCCGAAGCGCACGGCGGCGACGTCGCGGTCCTCGATGCGCCGGGCGGCGGCGCGATCTTCCGAATGAGGCTTGCCGCATGACGGAGAAGGCCCAGGAGAGGCGCGGCGTCGCGCTGCCGGCAGCGGCAGCGTGGATGCTGCTCCTCGCTCTTTGCTCCTGGGCCTTTGCCTGGCGTCTGCAAGCGGAAGTCTCGCAAGCGCTCATCCTCATCAATGGCCGCATCGAGGGACTCACCAACCTGCGCCGCGACGCGAGCAAGACCTACGTCGCCGTGCTCGAGTCTTCGCTGGTGCCTGGGCGCGCCGAACCGGCCGCGCAACGGGGCTTCAGCAGGCTGGAGGAACAAGCCAGAGCGCTCCTCGACCGCGAGCCCGGCGATGTGGAGCTCACCCGGCTCTTGGTCTTGATGGGTAACTGGTGCGCGGCGGGGTCGGCGTGCAGAGCGGCGCGCGGGGCGGAGATCATTGCGCAACTTTCTCCTCGACTTGACGAGGTCGATCGCCTCATCGAGGCGGAGCATGTCCAGAGTCATGCGGAGCTGGCGACGGTGAACAAGCGGCAACGGCTTTACGGCCTGGCGCAGGTGTTCGCATCGGTGGCTCTCTGCAGCGGCCTCGCCCTGGCCGTCCTCTGGCTGCAGCGCCTCCGGCTGCGCTCCGAGTCGCAGTCGGCGGCACACCGCGAGCTTCGCAAGCGGACCCAGGCGCTCGAGGAGCTCAACGCCGAGATGGCGCAGCGAAACCGGAAGCAGGCTTGCCAGCGCATTCGCGAGCAGGCAAAGGGCCGGGCACTGGCGGCGCTCACGGCGGACGCCGAGTTGGACGAGGCGATCGGAGCCGCGCTCGGGGAGCTGGCCGGCCCGGTCGGCGCGGCGGTGATGGTCTGCTACCAGCTCGAGGGATCGGAGCTGGTGCCGGTGGCGCACCACGCCGCCAGCGAGTCCGTTCGCACGGCGCGGGTCCGTCTCACTGGCCTGGCCGAGCGGGTCCTTGCCAAGGGCAACATCGGAACGGTCGAACAGGTCCCGGAAGGGATCGATTGGCGGCTCGGCAGGCCGGTTGCCCCCGGCCGGCCACGCCACGTGGTGTTGGTGCCGCTGATGGTGGCAAGGCAGCCCACTGGACTGCTGGTGGTCGGCGCCGGGCGGCCTCTCGATCCGGAGGCGGCCACCACGCTGGCCGAGCTGGCCTCTCCGATCGCGCTCACCATGGCGCGGCGCACGCTGCTCGACCACACCGAGCTCATCGCCCACGAGTTGGCCCGGCGCAACGAGGAGCTGAAGGCCCAGCAAGAGGAGCTGCAGCTCAAGAACCGCGAGGTCGAGAAGGCCGATCGGCTGAAAGGCGAGTTCCTCGCCAACGTGTCGCACGAGCTGCGCACTCCGCTCAATGCGGTGATCGGCTTCTCCGACCTGCTCCTCGACGAGAAGTCCTCCTTCACGCCGTCGCAAGGACAGTGGATCGAGGACATCCAGGCCAGCGGGAAACACCTATTGACGCTCATCAACCGTGTCCTCGACCTGGCGAAGATCGACGCCGGCCGGATGAAGATGCAGCTCGAGCCCGTCTCCCCGTTCGAGGCCGTCGCGAGCGCCTGCACACTGGTCGGACCGGCGGCGCAGAAGAAGCGCATCGAGGTGTCGTTGGTGGAGAATCCCGCCCGCCTGGTGCACGCCGATCGCCTGCGCCTGCAACAGGTGCTCCTCAACCTGCTCGCGAACGCGGTGAAGTTCAGCCCGCCGGAGGCGCCGGTCGAAGCAGGCGTCGAAGAGGTTGCGGGCGCGGTCCGTTTCTGGGTGCGCGACCGCGGGCCGGGGATCGATCTGGAGACGCAACGCAACCTCTTTCAACCGTTCTTCCAAGCGGAGAGCCCGCTGGTGAAGAAGCACGAGGGCACGGGGCTCGGCCTGGTCATCTCGCGCAAGCTCATCGAGCAGCAAGGCGGGACCATGGGCGTGAGCAGCACTCCCGGTGACGGATCGACCTTCTTCTTCACCCTGCCGCTGGCGACAGAGGAGGCGGCCGCGGCCGCACCGGACCCGCCGCCCGAGGCCAGGGCGCTCTCGACCGGCGCGGCGGGGCGGACGGCGCTGGTCGTGGACGACAACCATCTCAACCGGGACCTGGCGCGCGAGATGCTCCGGCGCCGCGGCTGGACCGTCCTGCTCGCTTCCGATGGCGAGGAAGCGGTCGCGATCGCGCTCGCCAACACGCCTGCGCTCATCCTTCTCGACCTCGCCATGCCCGGCAAGGACGGCTTCGCAGCTGCCCGCGAGCTGAGGGCCGATCCGCGCACGCGGGCGGTTCCACTGGTCGCGCTCACCGCGATGGCCATGCGTGGCGACGATGAGCGGGTCCTGGCCGCGGGGTTCGACGGATATCTCTCCAAACCACTCGAGCGCACGGCGCTCGACGCCGTCCTTTTGAGGCTCTTCCGCACGGCAGACGATGCCGACGCCGCCTGCTCCAATCCGTCCGAGACGCTGCGTTCGTGAAATCATTCCCCGGGATGGGCAATCACTCCGCCGCCACGGAGACGGCCGCAAGCATTCCAGGCTGGAGCGACGCGATGGGACGCGCGATGAACTCGAGCAGCGCCGGCTCGGTGGGGCTGGTCAGCCCCGAAATCCGCGCCGCATGCAGGCGTGCTCCCGCGCTCACCGTCGCGGGCAGGCCCAGACGCAATCGCGGAAAGTCCTGCGCTGCAAACCGCGCAAGGATCCAGACGTCGTCCGAATCGAGAATCGCGACCAGCGGCTGCGCCAGGCTGAGGTACTCGCGCGGCTGCGCCTTCACCGACAGTACGCGGCCGCCGACCGGCGCGCGCACTTCTGCGTTGACCCGCTGCAGCCGCGCGAGCATGAGCCGCTTGCGGGCGCGCGCCACTTCCGGCGAGGGCGCGAGCTCGATGCGCTCGAGGATGTTGGCCGGGCGGCCCTGCCCGTCCATCGCCTGCGCCAACTCGCCGGAGGCAGCTGCGATGGTGCTGTCGAGCTGCCGGTGATCGAGCTCGACCAAGAGCTCGCCCCGCTCCACCAGCGCGCCTTCCGCCACCGCGATCCGCTCGACACGCCCGTGCGCGCTGGCGGCGACCTCGACGACCTGCCCTTCGATCCGCGCCTCGATCGATCTCAGCCAGCGGTGCTCTTGCGACATGAAAGCCGTCATGACGTCACCTCTGCGCAAGAAGAAGGGGCGCCCCGGCCGCGAGCCGAAGGCGCCCCCTCGAGTGAAACGCTAGTCGTTGCTGGCCAGCGCGATCGACGACCCTTTCGAGCCGAAGAGGTCGAACCTGCCCTGGATGCCACCGAAGACCCACACGTTCACGTCCGGCCCGCGCACGTTGGTGAAGGCCTGCTCGCCGGCGCTCTCCTGGGTGAGGAACGTGGTCAAGCCCGCGCCCACGTACGGCGACACTGCGAACTCCGGGGCCACGCGGTAGTCGAGGCCCGCGGTGACGCGCGCGAGGTCCAGGCCGTGCCGCGAGTCGGTGCCGTTGTGATCGACCCACATGCCGCGCCAGCCGCTGCCCAGACCCACCCACGGGTCGAGCTTCGCCGTCGGGAGGAAGTGGTAGTTGGCCTGCAGACCCGCGGTCGCGGTGTAGATGTTGGCGCCCGACGTGTAATCGCCGGTGGCGTGGTAGCCGCCGGACCCGTACGCGCCGACCATGAAGTTCGGGTTGATGCGCCAGCCGAGGCCGAGCTGGAGCTCGCCGCCGGCCTGGCTCAGGTCCTGGACGCGCCGCGCGTTGCTGCCGATGTCGCCGAAGCCCTGCGCGTAGCCGGCGCCGAGCGTGATCTCCAACGCGTTGTCGGCCGGCGCGCTGCTGGACGACGGAATCGACGCGCTCACCTCTTGCGCGAAAGCGGGCGCTGCCATCAATGCCGCTGCGATTGCGATCAATGTCTTCTTCATTTGTCTCTCCTTGAGTTCGGCCCTTGTGCCGTGTGGGCTGGTTTTGCAGGGAGCGGGCCAACGTGGTCTGTGCACGGCGCCGACAGGCGTCGATGCGCGATCAGCGCGTTGCGAACACCAGCTCGAGAAACGTGGTGCGGCGGCCGCTGATGAGCACCGCGCAGCAGCGCAGCCAGGTGCCCACGCCGAATTCGTGGACGATCAGCGCGCCGCGGAGAATCACGTCTTTAGTGGTGATGACGCCCTGGATCATGCCTGCGGAAAGAGCATCGGCCGTGCCACGCTGCCTGGCCGATTCGGCGACACCCTGTCGATCAAACCGACAGCAATCGCGTTCGGCCCACGTCTTGCTCTCTCGTTGGGCATGAACCGACGACGACTGCTGATGGCGCTCTTCGCTTTGCTGACCACTGCCGCGGGCGCGGTCGAACCCGATCAGGTGCTCATCACCTACGATCTGAAGATGGGCTCCAAGGAGATCTCCGGCGTCTCCCGCGAGCTGGAGTGGAGCTTCATGTCGCTCGACCAGGAGCGCGGGCGGATGCGCCTCCGCGTGCCGGTGGAATCCTTCGAGTCCGGACACGGAGCCTTCGACCAGGCCCTGCGCAAGGCGTTCGATTCGGAGCACCACCCGCTGGTGGAGATCGAAGGCGTCGCGAGCGAGGGACGGCTCGAAGGCACGCTCGAGCTGGCCGGAACCGCGCGCCCCGTCTCGGTCAAGCTGCACCTCGAGCGCGTCGGCGGGAACGTCGTCGCGGTCGCCTCGTTCGAGGTCGATCTACGCGATTACGGCGTCTCGCTGGAAGGCGTCGATCCGCACATGTCGATCGATGCAGTGGTGCGGCTCAGCCCGAGCCCCAGGGCGGTCGTCGCGGGCGGCTATGTCCGCGGCTGACCAGGTTCAGACAGCTGATCGGATTCCGACAGGTGGCAATCGAGGAATTCCCTCGGTTACTCTCTCTGCCATGGCCGGCGCGGATCTTGCGAATTCACCAGGGTCAGTGGAACCGAAAGCCGACCCGCCCCTCGTGAAGCTTCTCCCGGAACTGCGGCGCCGCTGGAGCGCCGTGCGTCTCACCGCCGCTACCGTGCTGGCCCTGGTCACGGTGTTCGCGCTCTGGCAGGGCGGCTACCCGCCGGCGCGCATCGGCGTGATCGCGGCGGTGATGGCGGGGATGGTCGCGGTGCTGAAACGCGCGGCCGCCGATCTGACCGTCACGGCGGCGTGCGACGGCCTCATGCCGCTGAGCGTACCCACCGTCGCGGCTGGCGCGCTCATGCTCTCCTTGGTTTCATTGACCGGCGGCCTGCGCAGCCCTTTCTTGCCGGTGCTCGCGGTCCAGTACGCGACGCAGCAGATCGCGTTCCGCTGGACGTCCACCACCAAGCTGCTCGCCACCATGCACGGCGTGGGGCTGGCGGCGCTCGGGTTTGCCCCCGCCTGGCTGGTCGGCCCGTCCATCGCACCGAACGTGCACGCGATGCTGGCGTGGGGGGCGATCTTCGTTGCGGCGCTGATCAACTTCAGCGTCGTCGAGGTGCAGATCCGCGCGCGCGAGGCGGCGGAGCGGGCGCTGCGGCGCGCGCGGGAGTTGATGAGCCACCAGATGTGCAATCGAACCCGCGAGCTCGAACAGGTGGGCGCCTCGCTGTCGCACGAATTGAAGAACCCGCTGCAGGCGATCAAGATCCTGGTGCAGCTCTCGGCGCGCGAAGCGAAGGAGCCGGAAGCGCGCGAGCGGCTGCGCGTGGCGGCGCAGGAGGTGGAGCGCATGCAGGGGCTCATCGGCGACTATCTCTCCTTCGCGCGCCCGCTCGACAAGCTGCACGCGGAACCGCTCGACCTCGCGTCGATCGGCGATGAAGTCGTGGCGGTGCTGTCGGTCCGCGCCGCGTCGGCCGGCGTTTCGCTCGAGCGCCGCGGGGCCGCGCGCGTCGAGGCCGATCCGCGGCGCGTGCGCGAGGCGCTGCACAACCTGGTCGCCAACGCGCTCGAGGCCTGTCCGCAGGGCGCGAAAGTGGCCGTGGAGATTTCGGAGGGGGACGACGGCGCCCGCATCGCCGTGCGCGACTCCGGCCGCGGCATGCCAAAGGATGTGCTCGAGCGCCTCGGCACTCCATTCTTCACCACGCGCGACGAGGGCACGGGGCTGGGCGTGGCGCTTGCGCGCGCGGTGTTCACGCAGCACGGCGGTTCGCTGCGGTACGAGAGCAACCCGGGCACCGGCACGGTCGCCACCGCGATCCTGCCCAAGAAGCCGCTGAGCGAGGTCCTCGATGGCGCGCATCCTCATCGTTGACGACGAGCCCTCGATGCTCTTCGCGCTGCGCGAGCTGCTCAAGTCGAGCGGGCACGAGGTGCTCGCTGCCAGCTCCGGCGACCAGGCGCTGTCGCAGCTGGACGGCGTCGAGACGGTCATCACCGACTACCAGATGCCCGGCATGGACGGCGCGCAGCTGCTCAACGCCATCCACCAGCGGGACGAGTCGATCCCGGTGATCATGCTGACGGCGCGCGGCTCCGAGCGGCTGGCCGTGCGCGCGATGAAGTCCGGCGCGTACGAGTACCTGACCAAGCCGATGGACATCGACGAGATGTCGCTGGTGGTGCAGCGTGCGGTCGAGGCGCACGCGCTGCGGCTCGAGAACCGCAAGCTGGTGGCGGAGAAGACGCTGGGTCGCGCGGTCATCGGCGACTCGCCGTCGATGAACCGCGTGCTCGATGCGGTGGCGCGCGTGGGGCCCAAGGACATCACCGTGCTGGTCCGCGGCGAGACGGGCACCGGCAAGGAGCTGATCTCCGCGCTGGTGCACGCGCACTCGAAGCGCGCTCGAGGGCCGCTGGTGCGGTTCAATTGCGCGGCGATTCCGGGCGAGCTGGCGGAGGCGGAGCTGTTCGGCCACACCCGCGGCGCATTCACCGGCGCGCAGCAGGCGCGGCGAGGCTTCTTCGCAGAGGCGGACGGCGGGACGCTGGTGCTCGACGAGGTGGGCGAGCTGCCGCTGGCGGTGCAGGCCAAGCTCCTGCGCGCGCTGCAAGAGGGTGAGATCCAGCCGGTGGGCGCGGGGCGCGTGGAGAAGGTCGACGTGCGCGTCGTCGCATCGACCAATCGCAATCTCGCGGCGGATGCGAAGGCTGGCCGGTTCCGCGAAGATTTGTATTACCGCCTGGCGGTGGTGGAGCTGGTCGTGCCGCCGCTGCGCGAGCACCGTGAGGACATACCGGCGCTCGCTGCGTCATTCGTGCGCCGCTATGCCGAGCGCTTCGGCATCGACCCGCCGCGCCTGGCACCAGAGCTGGTCGAGCAGCTCAAGAGCGCCGACTGGCCCGGCAACGTGCGGCAGCTCGAGAACGCCATTGCTCGCATGGTGGCGATGAGTCCCGCCGGAGAGCTCGGGCCGGGCTCGCTCGAGCAGGCACGGCCGCCGACCGCAGACGACGGCGCGCAGCCTGCCGTGTCGGATGGCCTGTCGCTTCGTGATCAGGTCGAGGCGCTGGAGCGCAACGCCATCTCACGCACCATGACGGCGGTGGGTGGCAATCAATCGGAGGCGGCGCGCCAGCTGGGAATGAGCCGCGGTGCGCTCATCGAGCGTCTCAAGAAGTACGGCTTCACTTCCGCTGCGAACTGATCGAGCTGGCCCGCCGCGTGCATTGAACGGCGGGTATGTCCGCCGCAATCTGGATCGTACAGGCACTGCTCGCTGGATTGTTCGCCCTGAGCGGAGCCACGAAGCTCGCCGCTCCGCCCGCGGAGCTGGTGGCGCGCATCGGCATCGTGCTGACGAAGTTCATCGGCGTGGCCGAGCTCGCCGGCGCGGCCGGCCTCATCCTTCCCGCAGCGACGCGCTTCCGGCCGCACCTCACGCCACTCGCCGCCGCATGCCTCGGCATCGTCATGTTCTTCGCGACCGCATTCCATGTGGCGCACGGTGAGGCACCGCAGGCCGCTTTCACCATCGCCATCGGCGGCCTGGCCCTTCTCGTCGTCTGGGGCCGTGCACGCAAAGCGCCGATTCCCGAGCGATGACTCATGAGCGCGCAGCTGTCGACATTCGATCACCCGTAGCACCCACAAAGGAGCAACACACATGACTACTGCCACCGCCGCCTTCCAGGAATCGTCCGTCAACCGCGAGAGCGCCACCCGCTATCTGGTCCCCGTAGGCCGCGCGCTCTTCGCGGCCATCTTCATCATGGCCGGGCTCGGCCACTTCCAGCCGCAGGAAATCGCTTACGCCGCGTCAGCCGGCGTGCCGCTCGCGAACATCGCCGTGCCCGTCTCGGGCGTGATGGCGATCGCAGGCGGTCTCAGCATCCTGCTCGGGTACCACGCCCGCATCGGCGCGCTGCTCATCGCGCTCTTCCTCGTGCCGGTCACCTTCACCATGCACGCGTTCTGGGCGGTCTCCGATCCGATGATGCGGCAGGTGCAGCAGGCGATGTTCTTCAAGAACATCTCCATGCTCGGCGCGGCGCTGCTCATCCTGCACACTGGCGCGGGCCCGGTCAGCCTGGACGCGCGCCGCGGGTAGAATGCGGCCGCATGAAGGCGGTCCACCAAGGCGCAATTCTCATGGCGCTGGCGCTCCTCGCGCCGGCGTCGCGGGCGGCCAGGGACAAGCTGGCCCTCACCATCTCGGGCGGTGTCAGCCTGGGCAACTACGAAGCCGGCCTGACCTGGACGGTGGTGCAATACCTCCGCACCTCGTCGCGCGAGCCGGAGCTGGCGGCGGTGGCCGGCGCCTCGGCCGGCAGCCTGAATGCGCTCTTGGCGGCGGCGCTCTGGTGCGAAGACACTGCCGAGACGCGCGACGCAGATCCCGACAGCAACCTGTTCCACGATGCCTGGACGCCGGTCGGCATCGAGGAGCTGCTGCCCGAGGCGCCCTCCGCCTACCACGACGACGATGCCCTCTTGACCGCCGCGCCGCTCGAGGCCGCGGCGGAGCGAATCCGTGCGCGCCTCTTCGAGCCCGGC
>Ga0307479_10006762_pt1 | contig 10549 bp, 10 predicted proteins | sample atmos_gasesECM4C_FD_203743 | JGI IMG/M metagenome (GOLD analysis project Ga0307479, IMG submission 203743) | Hardwood forest soil microbial communities from Morgan-Monroe State Forest, Indiana, United States - atmos_gasesECM4C_515 | ecosystem: Environmental > Terrestrial > Soil > Temperate...
TTCGGCAAATCGGCGGGTTTCGGCGCGTACGATGCGTAGAGGTGGCTGAGCGGCATTCCGTCGCTCGCTAGTGTGTTCATACCCCCTTCCACCGCCGCATACGCATGGTTGGTGCGAATTTCGGTGCCTTCGCTGGTCAGCAGATATTCGGTGGCGTACACCAGATAGTAGGTGACGCGCGATTCGTAGATGTCCGGAAACAGCCGGAGCGTGGCCGAGGATTGCCGTGCTTCCTGCTCCCAATTGCGGTTGCCCCAATCCGGCGCGACGAGCGGTTCGATCTGCTGGATCGGCTGGGACTTCGAGAAATCATCGATATTCGATTGCCGGGCCAGGCTGCTCAAGTAGGCTTGCTTGCGCGAGTAGGTCTCAACGGCCTGCTTGAACGCCTGGTCCGTGGCGATCCAGAGATCCTGACGCAGCGAGTCGTAGTCGCGGTCGATGCCAACCGAGCCCTGCGACCCGATGAAGCCGCGGAAGCCTTCATCGCTGATGAAATTGGAACTGTCCAGCTTGTAGTTGCCGACGCGCGCTTCCACGTTCATGAAGCGGTTGCGCCCGCGCGTGGTGGTCAGCAGCGTGCCAAATTCCGCAACGATTTCCCGGACGTCGAGATCCAGCAAGCGGTATTCGACGTAATAAGGACGCACAGGCTGCTGCGTGCCGGGAATACTCAGTTCCAGACGGGCTTTCGAGCGCGCCATTTCATCGCGCATCGCGCGCAGCGTCTGGTCATTGTCCTGCGCAGCCTGTGCCGCGCGAGTGATACTCGCTGGCCCAATGCAGCTCAGCAAAATCGCTGCATATGCAAATACGTTTGTCATCCGCACGCAGCTCATTGCTGGCCTCCGGCTTTGATAATGTCGTGTGCCGGGGCTGGCAAAATGGGTGGCCGGTCCGTGGAGCTTTCTTTCTTCTGCACCTCCAGCTCGGACGTCAAAATCGCAGGCGACGCCGCCGACACGGGCACCGAGCCTGATTCAGCGCCACAATAACCGTTAAACACTTCCTGCTTGTCGCCGGTAGCGACGATCTTCGTCAACGCAGCGAGCGGTGTTCCGACAATGTCCACTCCCCGCACTAGCTCATCGGGCCGGCCATCCGCATACACCTTATAAACCACCAGCGGCAGCACCTGAAATGCTTGCGGCTGTCCGCGCCCGGTGAACGTGAATCCGCCGGCAATGTCGTCGATCAACAGACCGAACTGCTTGCCCTGCTGCTTGATCAACTCGATCAGCTTTGCGCGAAGCTGCGCATCGGTCATGGTCTTGCTGCTTTCCACGATCAAGTTGCCTTGCCGCGAAACCGGCGAAGCGCCGAGCTGCCGCCGGCCGTGGCCGTTCGAATGCGGGAAGCCGACCAGCGGCGAACGAGACATTTCAAAATCCTTCAACACGCCATGGTCCACCAGGACCACGCGGTTCGCGCGCACGCCCTCGTCGTCGTATTGGTAGTAGCCGAGCAAATCCTCGGAACCCAGCTTGCGCATTGTTGTGTCGTCCACGATGCTCAGGAACGGCGGCAAAATCTGCTCGCCGACTTTCTTCGCGAAGGTTTGCCCTTCCGCCACGTCCTTCTGGCGATGGCCCTCCGCGCGGTGCCCGAAAACCTCGTGGAAAAAGACTGCGGCTGCGCGTCCGGTCAGAAGCGCGGGGCCCACGGAGGGCTCGTTGATCGGCGCTGCGACCAACCCTTCCAACTCTTTGCGCATGGTCGCTTCCGCCGCATACACAGCTTTATCGTCCGGCACATCGGAAGGATTCACCCAATCAAAGTTGTAGTAGCGGTTCAGGTCCATGCCGTCCGGCGCTTTGCCCTGAATAAAAAGCTCCAGCCGGTACCGAATCTGCCCAAATTGGAGTTGCGTGCCTTCGCTTGTCACGTGATACGCGTTCTGCGCTTGCGCCGAAAACGTCACAATGGAATTGATCACCGCTGGCGAATCGCGAAAAGCCTTCGTGTAAGCGCGCACTTTCTCTTCCCAGGGCTTGCGATCCAGCACGAAGGAAGTCTCCGGGCCAATATAGGTGCGCGGCTGCTCGTGCGAAAAATCCGGCGCGCGCCCCTCTGCGGTTTCGACTTTCACTTCGCGCCCGGTCTTGATCTTGATCAGCCATTCCGCGGCGGACCTGTACTGCTTGTCCGTTTCCAGCCAAATTTCGCGCCGCATGACCTCCGGATCGTCATCGATCGGCACGCCCGTTCCCGGCCCGCCATTCTGCGATTGCCGCTCGCCAATCTTGTGCGTGTTATCCAGGTCGTAGCCGCCCGTGCGCACGGCAACTTCCAGCCAGCGGTTGCGATTCTCGCTGCTCGAAAGCAGCGCACCGTTCGAACCGGAAACATCGGCGCGCTGTGTGTCCGTAATGGTGTAGCCGATGTAGTACGCCGCCGGATCCTGAGCGCTCAGCGTTTTGAACGAGCGGTCCAACTCCGTTTGCATCACGGCCATCAACGGAGAGCGCTTTGCTTGCGGCGCATCGGGAGGCGTGGCCGCGGCTGCCGGATTCTTCAGTGCTCCCGCAATAACCAACGACACAATGGCGCCGGCAAGGACATAACTGCGACTACGAGCAATTGTTTTCAAGGAATCCTCACTCTGGGTTAGACGCTACTACGAGCTATTTAGTGTACGCCCCCGAAGAAGACGGCACAAACACACCGGTTTTCCCGCGCTAAAAAAATCACGAAATGTTGTGCCGGAGCTAGTCATTCGGGGTCTGCGGTATAATGGTCGAATGCCGAATCGCCAGGGAAGCGCACCGATGCATGGCACTACCGTGCTCTGTGTGCGCAAAGATAATAAAGTCGTGCTCATCGCCGATGGCCAGGTGACCATGGGCGATCACGTCATGAAGCACACGGCGCGCAAGACCCGGCGCCTGTTCAACGACAAAGTCATCGCGGGCTTTGCAGGCTCGACCGCCGACGCCATCTCGCTCTTCGAGCGCTTTGAGGGCAAGCTCCAGGAACATTCCGGCAATTTGCAAAAAGCCTCCGTCGAACTGGCCAAGGAATGGCGCAAGGACCGCGCGCTCCGCCATCTGGAAGCGCTCCTCATCGTCGCCGATACCAAGTCCACCTTTCTTCTCTCCGGAAATGGCGACGTGATCGAGCCTGACGACGGGCTTTGTGCCATCGGCTCCGGTGGCAGCTATGCACTCGCGGCTGCTCGCGCCCTGCTCAAGCATTCCAAGCTTACCCCCAAGGATCTTGGCCTCGAGGCCATGCGCATCGCCAGTGAGATTTGCATTTACACGAACGCGAATTTTACGGTCGAGGAGCTATAGAGCTTTTGGAGTGCGGCGCGCTGCGGCACTCGGCAAGCGCCATGATCCAGGGTGAGACCATATGGCAGGAGCGGGAAATTGGGCACCCGTCTTCCAAAATTATGAGTACTGAAGGCGTTAAGTTCGCATCTTAGGTAAGATGGACGGGTTGACCCGTCTCGAAGACTGGAACAGAAGGATTCATGCCAAGCAAGTCTGATAAAGAAATCATTTTGGCGCCTGGCGGAAATGGCGCCGCACCAGAGGAAGCCGAGGAGCTTCTTCCCGCGCTCGACGACATGACTCCCCGCGAAATCGTCGCGGAGCTGGATAAGTACATCGTCGGGCAGAACGCCGCGAAGCGCGCCGTCGCTGTAGCTTTGCGCAACCGCGTGCGCCGCCAGAAGCTTCCGCCCGAAATCGCCGAAGACGTTCTGCCGAAAAATATCCTGATGATCGGCCCGACCGGCGTCGGCAAAACGGAAATTGCGCGCCGCCTGGCCCGCCTGGCTGGCTGCCCTTTCGTGAAAGTCGAGGCCTCCAAATACACCGAGGTCGGCTACGTCGGCCGCGACGTCGAGTCCATGGTGCGCGACTTGGTGGAAACGTCGATCGACATGGTGCGCGAGGAAAAGCTCGATGAAGTCGCGGATCGTGCCGAGCAAACCGCCGAAGAGCGCGTCCTGGACCTCCTCCTGCCGCCGACTACACCGCCCGCGCAGGGCACTAGTGAAACCGAGCTTGCGCAGCAGCGTGAGCAAACGCAGCGCACCCGCGAGAAACTCCGCGCGCAGCTCCGCGAAGGCAAGCTCGATCAGCGCATCGTCGATATCGAAGTGCGCGAACGCGCCATGCCCTCGTTTGAAATCATCTCCAATCAAGGCGTCGAGGAGATGGACGTCAACATCAAAGACATGCTTTCCGGCATGTTTGGGCAGCAGAAAAAGAAGCGCAAGATGAGCGTAGCCGACGCTTTCGAGTACCTCATTCAGGAAGAAGAGAACAAACTGCTCGATATGGACCAGGTCACGCGCACCGCCGTGGAGCGCGCCGAGCAAATGGGCATCATCTTCATCGACGAGATCGACAAAGTCGCAGGGCGCGAATCCGGCCACGGACCCGATGTCTCCCGCGAAGGCGTGCAACGCGACATTCTGCCCATCATCGAAGGCACTACGGTCAACACCCGCTACGGCATGATTCGCACTGACCACATCCTATTCATCGCTGCCGGCGCCTTCCATGTAACCAAGCCCTCGGACCTGATCCCCGAGCTGCAAGGCCGCTTGCCCATTCGCGTTGAGCTGCAATCGCTTAAGGAAGAAGACTTCGTCCGCATTCTCACCGAACCCAAGAACGCGCTCATCAAGCAGTACATCGCTTTGCTTGAAACCGAAGGCGTGAAACTCAACATCACCGACGACGCCGTCGACACCATTGCCAAATTCGCAACCGTCGTCAACGAGCAGACGGAAAATATCGGCGCCCGGCGCCTGCACACCATTCTCGAAAAGGTTCTCGACGAGCTTTCTTTCGAGGCTCCGGACCTCAAGAAGAAAAACGTCAAAGTGGATTCCGCCTACGTCAACAAGCAGCTCGCCGATATTGTCAAGAACCAGGACCTGAGCCGCTACATCCTGTAGAATTGCGCACTCGTTCTCACACTGTCATCCTGAGCCCATCCGACGAGGATGGGCGAAGGATCTCAGCGTCTCCATCGTGGAAAGTGGAACAGTGAAGCTCAACCCGCGGCTCCGGCCGAGTTCTCAATTTCGACTTCTGCCTTTTGTCTTCTTGCTTTCCTGCGGGTGCGGCGCGCCCGGCGAACCCACTCCGCCTTCTCCCCCCGTCCCCGTCGCAGTCACCGACCTCGCTGCGCAGCAAGCTGGTGAGGCCGTGCAACTCACATTCACCATGCCGCCCAAAACCGTCGCAGGCGAGCGCCTCACCGAAACTCCCGCCATCGAAATCCTGCGCGGTGCGCTCAAGCCCGACGGCGCCCCCGACGCAAAGTCGTTTCGCACTATCGAAACTATTCCTGGCGCGCTCGTTGGCGGCTATCGCGCCGCGGATAAGGTGCAAATTGTCAATCGCATTTCTCCTGATGAACTTCGCGTCTATTCCGGTGCAGCGCTCGTCTATCGCGTCCGCACGCGCGCCTCTCGCAAGCGCGCTTCCGCGGACTCCAACACCGTGACCGTGCGGGTTCGTCCTGTACCTGAACGCATCACGGCCGTTCACGCAGGGGTCACCGAGCCCGCCGTCGAGCTCTCCTGGTCCGCGCCCACGCGCACTTCGGCAGGCGATCCCCTCCCATCCATTTCCGAATACCATGTGTACCGCGGCGAAATCGATCCAGCCTCCGCTGCCGCAGCAGCGAACGATCTCTCCCAAGCCAAGTGGAAGTCGCCGCTCGTCTTTCTCGGCTCCTCGCCGACCAACAGCTATCGCGACACTGCTTTTGACTTCGGCAAGACCTATCTCTACACCGTTCGCACCGTTATCCCGGGGGATGGCAGCACGATTGAGTCCAGCGACTCTGTCCCCGCGATTGTTACTCCTAGCGACATATTCCCGCCCGCCGCCCCGCAAGGCCTGGTCGCCGCCGTCCTCAGCCCCGAACCAAATGCCCCGCCCGAGGTCGATCTCTCCTGGTCCATCAACACTGAAACCGACTTGGCCGGTTACCACGTCTATAGAAGTGAGCAGCAAGACACGCCGGGTCAACTTGTTACTCCCGTTCTGTTGCTCTCCCCGGCGTATCGTGATACGTCTGTACAACCCGGTCACCGCTATTGGTACTCCGTGACCGCTGTCGACTGCTCCGGCAACGAAAGCGCGCCGTCCGCTCGCGTCGCCGCCGAAGTCGCGCAACCTTCTTCGTAGATCCGGGTTATAAACTGGGCAAGCTTTTGGGAGCTTCGCTTTGATTGCTGTCCGTGCTCATCTCCCAGGGTATAGCAAGCTCCACGTTATCAAGAACGCGGCGATTCGCACGGGAGTGTATTCCGGGGTCGGCCTGGCAATGGTTCTTGTGGCCTGGGTTTTCGTGGCCAACCGTGCTCCGACTCTGGAACGCTTTGCGCTGGAGCGGAACGTCGCGGCTGCCGTCGCTCTCGTCCTCTTCGCGGCTGTTCCGGTCCTTCGTTTCTTACGCCTTCCCGGACCCCTTCTGGCCTCCAGCCTCATTGCCTGGAGCATCCTGGCTCTCACGTACCGCCTACTCTGCGTCGTTTTCTGGGGACTCGCTGAACGCTACAGCGCCGTGCAGATTTTCACGCTGGGTGCGGTCCTGTATATGATATTGGCCACGCTTTCCTGGATCGGTACTTGCATCTGGAGATCTCGCGAATCAAACATTTCGCATTAGCGTTCAATCCACCGCGTGAGCTGACCCTGCATGAAATTCTGCCGCTTCGTTCCTCTGGACCGCGCTGTCTCGTCTGCTGCCCCGCTTTACGGCATCCTCGATGCAGACCAGGTGCGGGAAATCTCCGGCGCGCCCTGGACGGAGTGGTCTCAGTCCCCCCGCGCTTGGCCTCTCGCCGCAGTGCGACTTGTGGCGCCCGTCGATCCCAGCAAAATCGTTTGCATCGGCCGCAACTATGCCGCGCACGCCGCGGAGCTCGGCAACGAGGTCCCCAAAGAGCCGCTGATGTTTCTGAAGCCTCCTTCCTCCGTCATCGGTCCTGAACAACCCATTGTCCTGACGCCGTACTCGCAGCGCGTCGAGCACGAAGGCGAGCTCGCTATCGTCATCGGCCGGCGCTGCTCGCATCTCCGCGATTCCGACGACGCCTTGTCCTACGTTCTCGGCTACACCTGCCTCAACGATGTCACTGCCCGCGACATCCAAAAGCGTGATGTGCAATTCACGCGTGGTAAGGGCTTCGATACCTTCTGCCCGGTTGGACCGCATATCGAGACCGAGCTCGATCCCACCAACGTCCTGGTGGAAACTCACGTCAACGCCGCGCTGCGCCAGTCCGGCAACACTTCGCTCATGATTTATCCCTGCGCGTTTCTCGTTCGCTGGATCTCCTGCATGATGACGCTCTATCCCGGCGACTTGATCGCCACCGGGACGCCCGCCGGCGTGGGGCCGCTCGTCGCTGGCGACGTCGTCGAGGTCCGCGTTGCCGGAATCGGAGTGTTGTGTAATCCGGTGCAAAGTCCCCAAGCGTAGTAGTCTCTTACCGTCTCGCTTCGGTAGAATTGGCGCCGTGGGGTTTGCACCCGCTTGGACCCGTGAAGTGTAGTATTCGGTCCTTAGACTGGTCAGTGCCTGCACAAGGCCCCGCCCACAACCACGGAGCCGTCTCCTTGAATACGATGTCGTCGGATTGGAAACTCATTCTCGCGATGGGTGGCGCTGCGGTCGCCGCTATTGCCATGATCGCCTACGCTTTTTTTCGCCCCGCGGAAGAACCCGAGGAAATCGAACGCAAGCGCCGCTTGCACCTGAACCAAATCGGCCGTATCGCCGAAGGCCAGGTCGTTGAACTCGTTGCGCATCCTCCCGAGCCTCGTGCAAGCAAAGGTCTGTTCTCCCGAGCCCGGCCGCTCGCCAACTTGAGCCCGCGGCAACTCGTTTCCTATAGCTATGCCATCTCCGGTGTCACCTACCATACCGCCCAGGACATCACCGGCCTTGAAAGCCAGGTGCGTTTCGACAGGCTCGTCGCCGGCCAGCCCGCCAGCATCAAGTACGACCCTTCTAATCCCACCGATTCTATCCTGGTGGCCGACGATTGGTCCGGCTTACGCTGAGGTCTGTGGCCGAAGTGTTTACGCTGAACCTCCTCGTAGGGGCGCAGCATGCTGCGCCCTACCTTGGCACAATTTTATGATTCCAGGCGCTGTCATCCTGAGGGCATCCGACGAGGGCCCGAAGGACCTCAACGTGAGCACGACACAATACACGGTCCGCTCGACCGCTCGTTCAGCACGTTCTGATTTCCGCTCCATTGCGCTATCCTTCTACCGCGGCCGCACTCATGAAACGAATCCTCGCCTCCGTCCTGACGACCATCCTGATCGTAGCGATGACTCTCGCCGCCATGTTCACCCTCGTCCGCGCCACCGTTTACGTCACCTCCATCGAGTCGTCGCTGCAGCGTGCCATCGCCATCACCGCGGAGCTGCTCCTCGGAGTCGTTTTGTTGCTCGGCACGGTCTGGCTGGCCACGCATCTCGCCGTGCGTATCTTCGGCATCAAGGAAGCGCTTCCCGGAGGTCCCATTGCCTGAACCTAAGCGCGTTTCGCAATCGCTCGCCAATCATAACGACCGCATGGAGGAACTCCGCAAACTCGACGCGGAAGCGGAAGCCGGCGGCGGGCCGGAACGGCGCGAGCGCGAACATAAAGCAGGTAAGCTCACCGCGCGCGAGCGCATCCATTTACTCCTCGACGAGAACACTTTCGAGGAGCTCGACAAATTCGTGCGCCACCGCTGCACAGACTTCGGCATGGACGATCAGCGTCCCGCCGGCGACGGTTTCGTGACCGGTTTCGGCCGCATCGACGGCCGCCTCGTTTACGTTTTCGCGCAAGACTTTACCGTCTTCGGCGGCTCTCTCTCCGAAACTAACGCGCTGAAAATTTGCAAAATTATGGATCAGGCCATGCGCGCCGGTGCACCGGTGATCGGCCTCAACGATTCCGGGGGCGCGCGCATCCAGGAAGGCGTTGCCTCGCTCGCCGGTTACGCGGATATTTTCTTGCGCAACACGCTCGCCAGCGGAGTGATTCCGCAAATCAGTGCCGTCATGGGGCCCTGCGCAGGCGGCGCCGTCTATTCGCCCGCCATCACTGATTTTATTTTTATGACCCGCGACACTTCCTACATGTTCGTCACCGGCCCCGACGTCATCAAGACCGTCACACACGAGGAAGTCACAAAGCAAGAGCTTGGCGGCGCCATGACCCACAACGCCACCAGCGGCGTTGCGCATTTCATCGCTCCCGATGACGCCGACTGCCTGGCCATGATTCGCGAGCTGCTGAGTTTTCTTCCCTCCAATAATGTCGACGACCCGCCGCGCCGGACCGCTTCCGATCCCGTCAGCCGCCGCGATGAAACACTCAACACGCTCGTCCCCGATGATCCGCAGAAGCCGTACGACATCAAGGACGCCATTCACGCCATCGTAGACGATTCCTATTTCTTCGAAGTCCACGAACACTTCGCGAAAAATCTAGTAGTGGGTTTCACCCGACTGGATGGCCGCCCGGTCGGCATCATCGCCAATCAGCCTGCTTTTCTAGCTGGCGTTCTCGACATCAACGCTTCTGTCAAAGGCGCGCGTTTCGTGCGCTTTTGCGACGCCTTCAACATTCCGCTGATCACCTTCGAAGACGTCCCCGGTTTTCTCCCCGGCACGCAGCAGGAATTCGGCGGCATCATCAAGCACGGCGCCAAGCTGCTTTTCGCCTTTGCCGAAGCCACCGTGCCCAAAATCACCATCATCACTCGCAAAGCCTATGGCGGCGCCTATTGCGTCATGGCCTCCAAACACATCCGCACCGATGCCAATTTCGCCTGGCCGACCGCGGAAATCGCCGTGATGGGCCCCGAAGGCGCGGTCAACATCGTCTACAAACGTGAACTGGAAAAGGTTCCGGAATCGGAACGCGAAGTGGTGCGCCGCGAAAAAATCGCTGAATTCCGCGACCGCTTCGCCAATCCCTTCGTAGCCGCCGAGCGCGGCTACATCGACGCCGTAATCGAGCCCGCCGCAACGCGCGCCCGCGTAATCACTGCCCTCCGCGCCTTAGAAACCAAGCGCGACACCAACCCAAAGAAAAAGCACGGCAACATCCCGCTATGAAGAAAACCATCACACGCGTCATTAGGAAGAGTGGCTGTTGGTACGTCGGCTACATCAAGGAAATTCCTGGCGTGAATACTCAGGGCCGAACCCTCGCCGAGACACGAGAAAACCTCAAAGAGGCACTTCAGCTGATCCTGGAAGAAAACCGTGGTTTGCAGTCCGAGAAGTAAATCTCTCGTTCCGCTCTGTGCCTCTCAGGCTAATCCTCTTTCCCGCTTCTCTGCGAACTCTGTGTCCTCTGTGGCGAAATTCTTTTCTTATTTCAACAGATACTCTCGCAAAAACTCCACTGTCGCGTAAAACTGAAAATCCTGATTCGCCTTTTTCCGGTACCCGTGCCCCTCATCTTTCGCGATCAGCAGCCAGACCGGCGTTCCCTCTTTCTTCAGCGCATCGGCAATCTGCTGTGATTCGCTGACCGGCACGCGCGGATCGTTCTTCCC
>Ga0307479_10006764_pt1 | contig 10549 bp, 10 predicted proteins | sample atmos_gasesECM4C_FD_203743 | JGI IMG/M metagenome (GOLD analysis project Ga0307479, IMG submission 203743) | Hardwood forest soil microbial communities from Morgan-Monroe State Forest, Indiana, United States - atmos_gasesECM4C_515 | ecosystem: Environmental > Terrestrial > Soil > Temperate...
CGCGCGCGAAATCCTCCGCCTTGGCGTCATACTCTTCCAGGTAACGTCGCGCTACGCCCGCGTAGTAGTCCATCAGAATGGATTTCGAGGCGGTGTCGCCGGGTGCCCACTCGCCGATGTCTTCCACATCGGTCGATCCACGCAAGGCATTGAAGGGGCGCGCGCGGTCATCGTGGTTCAGCTGCTCGGCGCCGACCGCGAGCACGATTTCCGCACGTCCTCCAGCGATGGCCTCGTAGGCGAGGTTCAACGCCGAGCTCCCCGATGCGCAAGCATTTTCGACGTTGACGAGCGCGGTGCCCCCTAGCGGATGATGCCGGAGTGCGACCTGTCCGCGGATCATCTCCTGCTGCGTGACAATGCCCGCTACCGCGTTTCCGAAGAAGATCCTGCTGATGTCCTTGGCAGGGATTCCTGCATCGTTAAGCGCTTCGTCGATCGCGGCAACCGCGAGTGAACGAATCCCGCGACCCGGGAATCGGCCGAACGGCGTCATACCGATGCCGGCAATCAATACTCGACTCACTTCGTTTTCTCCTTGGGCGAATTCGTCGGTTTCGGCGCACCGCCGCCGATACGCCCCTCATAGCCCTGCCAGTACTTCTCGCGAATCTCCCGCCGCATCACCTTCCCGTACCCGCTCACCGGCAGTGACTCGACGAATTCGACACTCTTTGGCTTTTTGTAGCCGGCCAAATGCTGCCCGCAGTGTTCGATAATTTGCTCTGCGCTTGCCGTGGCGCCCGATTCGAGGACTACCACTGCGTGCACGGCCTCCCCCCAGTACTCGTGAGGAATCCCGAAAACCACTGCGGTTGCAACCGCGGGGTGCTGCACGATGATCTCCTCGACCTCGCGCGGGTAGACGTTGTTGCCTCCGCTGATGATCATGTCCTTGGCGCGATCCAGCAGAAACAGGTACCCGTTCTCATCGAACATTCCGATGTCGCCCGTATGCAGCCACCCGTTCCGCAAGGCTTCGGCGGTCGCCTCGGGATTGTTCCAGTAGCCCTGCATCACGATGTCGCCGCGCACGACCACTTCGCCGGCTTGGCCGGGCGGCAGCGGACGATCGTGCTCGTCCACGCAGCGGGCTTCCACGTCCGTGCGAATCGTTCCAGCCGAGCCAATGCGCGGATCATTCGCTTCCAGCAGCCGCGCGTGGGCGGCGGCGTTCAGGCCGGTGATCGTGATTGGCGCTTCGCCCTGACCGTAGATTTGCACAAAAACGGGTCCGAAAATCTTCATCGCGCTGCGCAGATGCTCGATGTAGATCGGCGCCCCTCCATAGCAGATCGCTTTCAGGCTAGACAGGTCGTATGCCCCGGGCTGATATTCCTCCAGCATCTTGATGATCTGGGTCGGCGCCAAGAAGGCAATGTGCGACACCTTCATCTTTTCGATCAGTGCGAACAGCGCTTTGGGGTCGAAACTCTTCGTGTCGAGTACCGCATTAGTCGCGGCGCGCGCTACCGCCGGCAGTGCCACGATGCCGCTGCCATGAGACATCGGCGCAGCGTGCACGACCACCTCGCCCGGCTGTATGTTGTATACGTCTGCGAGGTAGTTCATGACGACGACACGTACGGTTCGATGTGTCCAGATGGCGCCCTTCGGTCTGCCGGTCGTGCCGGAGGTGTAGAACAGCCAGCATGGATCCGTCGACGCCACGTCGACCGGCGCTTCCAGGCGCGCGGCCGGGCGCAGGAGGCTGTCGAAGGGAACAGTGCCACCCACTTCGGTCGTACAGATCCGACGTTCGAGGCCAGAGAATTCGCCGATGTGCTGGACAATTCCGTCGTTGAACTCCGGGCCGTGAATCAGCATCCGAGCTCCGGAATTCGAGACGATGTAAGCGATCTCGCGGGGATGCAGGCGAGCATTGATCGGCACCACGACCAGTCCGGCTGCAAAGCACCCGTACACGACCTCCAGGATTCGTGGGCTGTTGGCCAAGCAGAATGCCACTCGGTCTCCCGGCTTAAGTCCGAGGGCAAGCAGGTTGCCGCCGATTCCAAGGGCGCGGTCGCGAAACTCGCGGTACAAAATTGCCTCAGAGCCGTGCACCAGCGCCGGCTGATCGGGGCGAAGCTGTGCCGCTTTCTGCAGGAAGACAAAACTGTTCATAAAAGCTGGCTTTACCTCGAGCGTGTAAACCACGCACAGGGACGTCGCTGAATCTGCTCGGCCGGCATCGGCGAGAACTTCACCTGGTCGTCGCATCGGTAGCCTTGCCAGTCGCCATCTGCGTCTGGAATGAGGCGGACGAGCAACTGCACCCCTTCTACCAACTTGACGACTCCAACTGCGTAAGGCAAATCACCTTCAAAGCCTTCCGGGGCACCCAGGCGGAGCACCGTGAAACTATGCAGAACGCCCCGCCCGGAGGCGCGCTGCCAGCCAAGCGACTGCGATTGACAGTGGGGGCAGGCGTAGCGGGGGTACATGTTGAGCCGAGAACACTCATTGCATTTCTGAATCAATAGCTCCCCCCGGGCAAGGCCATCGCGAAACTCCGCGACTATCCGGCTCGTCATTGGAATCCTCCGCTACCCGCCCGTTCGAGCAATAGAACCTGCGCGTCCATGTAGCTGCCACCGGTGCCGCCAACGACGCACCGACGACAGCCCGCGATCTGGCGCTCCGGTTCCGCTCGCCAGAGCAACTGGCGCACGGCCTCGACCAGCAATGCGGTTCCGCCGCCCACGCCGGTGTGCCCCGCAGAAAGCAGTCCCCCGTTCGTATTGCATGGGAGTTTTCCGCCCGGGTCGGCCACTCCCGACGCAAACCAACGCGCGCCATCGCCCGAGGCACAAAGACCAAGTCCTTCCACCGCGATAGCGGTAACCGCAGCGTAGGAATCGTAGATCTCGGCGAACTGAACGTCCTTCGGACCCCATCCGGACTGCTCGTATGCTCGCTTGGCGGCGGTCGCCCAACCGAGCGCGGCAAGGTCCTTCTCCTGGCCGATGCTGTAATGGCTCACACAGCCACCCGAGCCCGCGATACGGACCCTTGTTCCAAGTCCACGCTGCTTCGCATGCTCGGCGCTCGTCATGACGAATCCGACAGCGCCGTCGGCAAGCATCGGGCACTCCATGGCATGCAGCGGGTCAGCCACCATACGAGAGGCGAGCACCTGTTCAACCGTCAGCGCCTTGCCGCGGTACATCGCGTTCGGATTCAGCTGCGCCCATTTTCGAAGCGTGACGCATACTGACGCCATGTCCTGGGGCGTCGAGCCGGTCGCGGCCATGTACCGCCGGGTAATGAGTCCTCCGATGGCGTTGAACTGCACGCCTGTCGGCAGCTCCCATTCGCCCGGGATGCCATACTTGCTAAGCATCGTGATCATTTCGCGGACATCCGCCGAGCCCCAGCGCTCGCACTGCAAAACCAGAACCGTGCGAGCGTGGCCCGACGCAATCAGTCCCGAGGCGACGCGCACCGCGTTATCGCTTGTAGAGCCCCCAGAGTGCAACATGAACGAGGACTTCGCCTGTCCTGCGAGGCCGAGTTCCTCGACCATTCGAGAGAAAATGAGGTCCGCCTGATCCGTGAAGGAGTGAAGGTTCGGGATGAGCAGGATCGTGTCGACGTCGCGCGGCGTCATCCGCGCGTCTTTTAGAGCAAGCAGGGCCACTTGTGTCAGACCCATGACGAAGCCTCGCTCCGGGTAGCGCCCCGACGGAAGCTCCCCAACACCGACGAACACCGGGTCAGCGGGCGACCTGGCATCGATGTTCAATGGCCAGACATCTTCCATCTCGGGCTCCTCACGGCTTGCGGCGGCGCGCCAACATCACCTGCATGAACGACATCACTTCCTCCTCACGTTGATTCCGAACCGAGTAGTTGACGTGGACCGTTCCGTACTTGGGGTTGCTCCCCGCCGACAGCTCGGCCACCTCGGCGTGAACTTTCACGGTGTCTCCAGGAACGACAGGCTTCAGAGCGCGCAGGTTTTTGATTTCCACAAGCGCGACGATTGCGTTGCCATAAAAGCCGGACATTCCCACCAAGCCGACCGCAAAACCAAAAATCAGAGGGCCGTGTGCGATGCGAGTTCCGAACCGCGTGCCCTTGGCGTATTCCTCGTCGACGTGCAGGGGATAGTGATCGCCGGTCAGGCCGGCAAATGCCGTCAGATCGCCGATGTCGACCGTCCGGCCCCGCGTCAAGACGACATCCCCCACCTCGAAGTCCTCAAAAGTCTTCTCCTGCGGGTCGTTCCACACCCGACCGTTCATCTGCCGATCCTCCAAACAATCATTTGTTTTTGGTACTCTACTCGTCCAAGCAAGGCTACGTCAAGTGGGTAGTCTGTCCCGCGAAGGTGCATATTGGCAGCATGAGCACGCCGACGCTCCACATTGGTGAAAGCTCCCGTTTCGAGAAGAGGTGTTCTGGCCCTTGCTGCCGCTGACCATGCCTTGGCGATGTCTTTCGAGGAGCGAACGGTGTATCGACACATCCGAGCGCGAGGCTGGGTTCGACAAGATCTTTTCGCGAATCATCAACCTGTCGGAGCGCGGCGATTAACGCGTCGCCGGATACCGCGCAGCGACCACCGCGGGGGACCCGGAGGTTCAAGCCAAACGTTCGGCGGATCGCATACCAGTGAACGCGCGGTCTGGGTCAGTTCTGCTGCGTAACGGGCGAGCGAGCGGTTGTATCGAGGTAAGTAATGCGAAAGCGCGGTCAGGCTGATCGCGACCGCTTCACGTTCGCGGCCAAGGTCGGCGAGAGCCAGCGCGAGGAATGCGCGTACCGCGCCGTCAAGGTCATCGTGGGCGGCGTGAAGCTCTGCATTCAACAGGTCGCCCGCGGTGATGCGGTCGATCGTCGGGTCGGGCCGGCGAAGACCCTCTCTGCGTCAACGAAGTCGATGTGGTGCGTCTTCAGATTACTTCGACGCTTCTGAGAATCCCACCTGGCTGCGATCGCCAAATGTCTACGGCAGTCGTGTCCTTCGGATCTACCGCGCTGCGGCTCCCCCTGGAGCGCTGGACAATCGGCCGACACCACTCCGCTAGCCTCGAAAAACTCGCGTACAAGAGATCTCGACGCAGGGAGATAAGATGATCTCAAGTGACGCTATTGACCATGAGCGGCTATCCGCGACCGACTGCTTTCTGGTGTCCGAGCGGGGCCCTAGCCCGCTGCCCAAGCTATAGACCGTCGAAGACCGGGCTCACATCGTTCGCGAGCACTAAGCGTTTTTCGTGACGGGAAGGCGCGCTCGCGGTGAGCCGTGCTGTCCCCTTCTCCGAAACGTCTCCCGTGCGGCCAGCATCGCCGGCTGGTTTTCCCGTGACCACTCGTAGAGCGCGTACAACGGCACGAACAAACTGCGCCCGAGCTCGGTCAACTCGTAGTCAACGCGGGGTGGAATCGTTGGATACATCGTGCGGGTGACCAACCCATCCTGCTCCAGGCCTTTCAGGGTCAGCGTGAGCATCCGCTGCGAAATCCCTTCGACGCGGCGACGGATCTCGTTGTAACGGATCGGTCCTTCCGACAAGGCACCCACGACTGTCACGGTCCACTTGTCGCTGAGGCGAGCGAGCGTGTCGACGGCCGCCTTGCAAGCCTCGTGGGGGTTCGACGCCTCCGGGCCGCGAACAGCAGTGTTCGTATGGACCATAGAAGTGCCTCCTTGTGAAATCGGCGTCAGAGCCTATTGTATTTCAACGGACAAATTGTTCATTTGGATTAACGCGAGAGCGGAGCAAGCAGCCTCCTTGACTCTTCCCTCCCGGGTTGCAGGAATACCCCATGACCCAACAGCAACAACCCCGCATCGGCATCGTGATCGGCTCAACCCGAGAAGGCCGCTTCGGCGAAAAGCCCGCGCACTGGATTCACGAGATCGCCAAGCAGCGCACCGACCTTGCCTTCGAGCTGATCGACCTGCGCGATCACCCGCTGCCGTTCTTCAACGAGCCGATGTCGCCGCGCTTGGGGCCGGTCAATAACGAGCCGGCACGGCTCTGGGCCGGCAAGCTCGCGACACTCGACGGCTTGATCATCGTGACGCCCGAGTACAACCACGCCCCGGGCGCGGTGTTGAAGAACGCGCTCGACTACGCCTACACGGAGTTCGTTCGCAAGCCGATCGGCTTCGTGGGCTATGGCGGGGCGGGGGCAGCACGTGCCGTCGAGCAGCTGCGGCTGATTGCGATCGCGCTGCAGATGGCGCCGGTGGCCCATGCCGTTCACGTCGGCATGGTGGAATCTCTCGGCATCATGCAGCAGGGCAAGACCTTCGAAGACTTCCCGCACCTGGCGCAGGCGGCCAACAGGCTGCTCGACGACATGTCATGGTGGGCCAAGACGCTGAAGCCGGCACGCGAACGTCCGACGACCGGTGTCGCCGGCCGAGAGCAGAGAGAAAAAGCCGTTGCCGTCACGGCGTAAATGAACACCACGTTTATGCGCTTCCGCGGGAGTGAATTGGCGTGATGCAGTTCGGCCACGGAGCAATTGTTGTTACAACATAAACAGGAGGAGATCGATGGGCCCGACAGATCTGGTTTGGGTTGGAATTGAGACTCTGGCGATGGTTGCCATATCTTCGACGGCACTGATGCTGGGGGCGCCGAGCGCTTACGCAGCCCCAACAGCTATTACGGCGCAGGGAACACTCCACGGATTGGTTGCGGAAACAGCTGAAGCATTTTTTGCCGTGCCCTATGCGACTCCGCCGCTTGGCATCCTGCGCTTTCGACCGTCGCAGCCGCCTCAGCCCTACCCGGGTGGGGTGCGCGATGCTACGTCTCTGCCGCCGCCTTGTTACCAGGCGGGAGCAGCGACAGCAACAGCGCCGGCACCGAGCGAGGACTGCTTGTATCTCAATCTGTGGCGGCCTGCCGGCACATTGCCTAACCAGAAGTTGCCCGTGCTCGTCTACTTCCACGGTGGCGGACTCAGGCTGGGCGATAGCAATTCCCAGAGTCCCATACCGATGGTGACCACGACCCCGATGGTCGTCGTCTACCCTCACTACCGTCTCGGAGCGTTCGGGTGGTTGGCACTGCCCGCGCTCGACAAGGAAACCGCGCTCGACAAGGAAACCGCGGACGACGAGGAAACCGCGGACGGTATGTCGTCGGGCAACTACGGTTTCCTGGACGTAGTTCAGTCGTTGCGATGGGTCAAGGAGAACATCGCTGCCTTTGGCGGCGATCCAGATGCGGTGACCATCGGGGGCGCATCATCCGGCGGCCAGCTCGTTTGCATAGCCCTTACCGCTCCGCTCAAGGACAAACTCTTCCACCAAGCGATCCTTCAGAGCGGCGAGTGTGCACCTTCGTCGTCCGCTGACCGAGGATCGACGCAGCCTGCGGCGCGCGCTTTCATGGTTACCCACCAGCAAGAGCTGCTCAGCGGCATCGCTTTCGCTGTGCAGCTGGGCTGCACCGATCCGGAAACATTCGCTACCTGCCTGCGCGCTGTTTCTGTCAGCGCACTCCTCGCAGGCGGTCTCACGCCGCACCCGAATGTCGGCGGCGCGCTCATGCCAGCTTTTTTCTTCGACGCCATCCGATCCCGGCACATTGCCAAGGTCCCGGTGCTCCTCGGGGTAAGCCACGATGAACTAAGAAGCTTCCCACTTCCGACCACCGGTTTTCCCGGCACGGTTGATGGTTACGATACTTTCATGATTGCCACGTTCGGCACCTTGGCATCCATCGTGGAAGCAATGTATCCCGTAACCAGCTATTCGGCCCCGGCATACGCCGCTGGCGCTGCCCTGAGTGACAGCGGCGCTGCCCTGAGTGACCTCGGCATTCCGAGCGGGATCGGGGTTTGTTCCATGCTGTTCGAGCAGGCCGACGCGCTGTCCGAGGTCACTCCGACGTACGCATACGAGCTCGACGACCCGAACGCCAGCGCAGGGGGCGCGATTCCCGCGGGGTTCGTACCGGGGTCGCAGCACGGCAGTGAGGGAAGGTTTCTCTACTCCAACATCTCGTTGCCGGGCGCCATCCGGCCGGATGAGCAGGTGATGGCTCACTCGATGCTTCGATACTGGGGAAGCTTCATCGCGAGCGGCCACCCGAGTGACGGAGTTCTGCCTTGGCCGCGCTACGGTCGGACTGCGCAATCCGTGATGCGCTTTCAGCCCAATGGCAACTTGGTCCTTCCCGGGGGGCAGGTGTCGAACGAGCACAACTGCGATTTCTGGCTTGGCTTGGGATACTGAAATCGCTTGGTTTGCTGTTGTCTCTTCTGCGACTGCGGGTGCCGTTGCTTAGTAGGTAGCCTCACGTACGAACTTGCACAGGATGCCGAGAAGCGGGTGTTCTGCTATTCCAACGCGGCCGTGCGCAAGGAGGAAGAGAACGGCACTCGGGCCCCGGCAGACCATGCCGTTTCGGATGTACAAGGCAACTGATCGTCAAGGCTGGCTCCTGCCGTGCCTCTCCAATTACCACTATCAGAGTTGACCGGTGGATCACCGGGCTGCCCTCGATCCGCCCGTCTCGAGAGGGCTTCTGTTCGCCCAAGGGCCGTCAAGATCTCGCTAGCACTGCGTCTCGAATTTCCCTCGCCGACCGAGACGAGACGCGCGCAGGCATCAGACAACCATCAGACAACCCTTAACAACAGCGGTCAAGAGGCGAGCCCTCGCGGCGCTGCTGGAAATTGGGTGGACCACTACGGCGTGACCAGACCTACTGCTAGTTGAGAGGCATAAACCCGTCGGTCAGCGTCTGCATGAAGCTCACGATCGCATCTTCCTCCGCGTCCGACAGGCCCAGCCGCCCAACTCGGCTCGTGTTCATGTTGTCGGTCGACTCCGGCGCTGGCCAGCATGTTGTACCTTCACCGGCGTCATGGGACTGGCAGCGCGGCAGGACGTCGCGCGTGTTGTAGAAGTGCACGATCGCCTTCAAGCTCGTGAAATATCCGTTGTGCATATAGGCCTTCACGAAGGCCGGATAGGGCCGCTTGTCCACATTGCGCAGTGTCGGCACCTGAATTCGTGCCTGATTGCTTGGCGCCAGCTTGACCCATCGCTGATCTACCGCGGAGGGCTGGCTGAGCAGTTTCCCCTTGGTGAGAAAATTGCCGACGCCGCCATCGATGAACGATGACCCGGCCGGATTGGCGACATAGCCCAGCGCGTCGGGCCGATTTTCCGCGTAGTAAGGAAGCCGCGGATTGGCAGGGGTTCCGATGTTGCTGGCGGTGAAATCGGTGAAAAGCGGGTCCTCGCCCGGCCCGCCGTCGCGGTGACAGGCGTTGCATTGCGCTTTGCCGCGGAACAGGTCGTAGCCAGCCTGCTCTTGCGTCGTGAACTGCGCCTTGTCCGCGAGTACCGCGTCGAACTTCGAGGTAAACGGCGTCACCTCGGCAGAGGCCTCGTAGCCGGCAATCGATTGCGCCATCTGATCGAAAGTGGCGCGGGCCCGGCCGCGATCGAGCGAGCCGAGATGAACCGGCATCGGCGCGCCAGCGGGAGGCGGCCCTGGCCGGGCGCAGACCTGTTCCACATCGCGCGGCCACGCGATCGCAAAGGCTTGCCGTCCCCATACGCTTTCGAACAGGGCGCGATAGGGCCGCCGCGAGGCGCGATAGACCGCACAGGCGATATCCGGCAGGCCCATTTCCACCGGGTTGGTCGGCGGCCCTTCCGCCTGCTCGGCGGCCGGGTTGCCCAGCCGGCGGCCCGTCGCACGCATGTCCCAGAAATTGCCGCCGACGAGGTCACCCTGCCCGGGGTTGTAGTGCAGCACGGGCGAGAGCGGCGCATAGGCGTGCGATTGCGGCTTGCGATTGCTGAATCGCGTGCGCACTGACCCGGGATAGGAGCCGGTGGTCCGGTTCAGCTCCGACACGGGACCCGTAAAGCCCGTCTCGGGCGTGTGGCAGAAAGCACATGCCTCGTTGCGGTTTACCGAGAGCTGCTTGTCGTACAGCATCAACTTGCCGAGCAGCTCGATTTGCTGGACCTGATTGTCCGGCGGCACGGCCAGTCGCTCGATCGCCTGCGCCTCGATGCGGTCGATCGCGGCCTCGACCTGCGCAATTTCCTCAAGCGTCTGAGGCGAGAGTACTGTGCTGCTCTTCTCCGCGCCCGGCGCATCTGCGCCCAGAGTGGCGACGACCAGGGTCGCAGTGATCGACAGAAGCGCGCGCTGTGTCTTCATTTCGAATCCTCCGCGAGCGGGCGCTGAACCGCGTGCGCCAATATAGAAGCGAGGCCCGATCGGTCGCAGAGCATGCCCCGACCAAGCGCAGGGACATCGAGAATCGATGGAACGGTTCGCTTGGCCCGCGCCGCGGCGGAAATGGGGAAGGTTCGCGATGTAGATTATTCATAGCGGGTGTTTCCTTTGAGCGCGCCGATGCCGAGCGAACCATCGCCGATCGGTGTCACGGAAGGCGCGGGCTCATGCGCCGGCTCGTCGGCTATCACGGACTCCAGGAACGTCGCCGAGGGTATGAAGAAGAGACTGCCGGTGACGGCGCGGCTGAAGTCCAGCAGCCGGTCGTAATTGCCCGGCGGCCGGCCGACAAACATGTTTTCAAGCATCTG
>Ga0307479_10006765_pt1 | contig 10548 bp, 8 predicted proteins | sample atmos_gasesECM4C_FD_203743 | JGI IMG/M metagenome (GOLD analysis project Ga0307479, IMG submission 203743) | Hardwood forest soil microbial communities from Morgan-Monroe State Forest, Indiana, United States - atmos_gasesECM4C_515 | ecosystem: Environmental > Terrestrial > Soil > Temperate...
CTCGCGATCCCGCCGCGCACCACTTTCGCGGGCCCACTCCGCGCAATCGCGCTATGTTTCTCCGCCGGGGCCACGCCTACGTCTATTTCAGCTATGGCAATCACTTCATGCTCAACGTCAGCGCGGAACTTGCCGGAATTGGCGGCGGCATCCTAATCCGCGCGCTCGAACCCTTGGAAGGTATCGAGCAAATGGAGCGTCACCGCAAGACCACTCGGCTGCTCGCCCTCACGCGCGGCCCCGGCCGCCTCGCCTCCGCTCTACGCATTGACCGCTCCCTCGACGGCACGGACCTTTGCGCCCCGGGCCCACTCTGGCTAGGCGCAATCACCCGCCGTCCCACACCAGAAGTAGGCCGCGTCCTCATACTTGGCAGAAGCCGGCGCATTGGCATCACACGCGCCGCACACCGCCTCCTCCGCTTCTACCTGCGCGGCAGCCCCTTCGTCAGCGGCCCCCAAAGCCTTCGCTCCTAGCTCCGGCTTTGGACTCTTGACCAACCGTTACCTGTACCCCGGTACAAGACTCATCTCTGTCGCTGCGGGAGTACAATAAAGCCCAATCTGAGCGGACGCGGGGGTGCATTATGTCCGAATCCTGGAAGCGGTGGGAAGGGCAAATTGTTAATGCCAGATTCCTGCTACAACGCTATCTCGGCAGCTCCGAACACAGCGCCGTCTTCCTGACCGTACGCGGCACTCCGCCGCAAAAAGTTGCCATCAAGTTCATCCAGGTCGATGAACCCGACGCGCAACTTCAGTTGTCTCGCTGGCAGCACGCCGCCAAACTTTCGCATCCGCACTTGCTGCGCAATTTCGAATCCGGCCGCTGCCGTCTCGGCGATTTCGATTTGCTGTACGTCGTTATGGAATACGCCGAGGAAAATCTCTCGCAATTTCTTTTGCAGCGCCCGCTCACTCCCGCGGAAGCGCGCGACGTTCTCACGCCCGCGCTGCAAGCCCTGGCGTTTCTCCATGGCGAAGGCTTGGTCCACGGACATGTGCGGCCCTCGAACATTCTTGCCATCGAGGATCAACTCAAGCTCTCGAGCGACGGCATTTCCTCCCTCGCCGAACACGCCGAGCAGTCGCCTCTGCCTGCCGCTGAAACACAGCAAAGCGCCTCCGCCTCAGGCCTCCGCCATCCGAGCCCCTACGACGCGCCGGAAATCGCGAAGGGCATCATCTCGCCTGCGGGCGACATCTGGTCGCTCGGCATCACGCTCGTCGAAGCCCTGACGCAACATCTGCCCGCTTTCACCGGCTCCGCCACGCAAGAACCCGTCGTGCCGGATACTTTGCCCGCTCTTTTCCTGGATATTGTGCGCCACTGCCTGCAACGGGATCCCCAGCGCCGCTGGACCGTCGTGGAAATTGCCGCGCGCCTGAATCCCGGTTCCGTTGCTACTTCTGCCTCAGCCGCGGTGCCCGCCTCCGCGCCGTCCGCGCAAGTCGCCACAGCGGCAGCTCCGGCGCTCATTCCTGCCGCTCCTCCGCAAGCGCCAGCCGCAGTTTCCTCAGCGGGCGCAAAGAGCGACCATGTGCGGCCAATTCAGCCCCCGGCCGCCAGGCCGTCAATTCATACGCAGACCGTCGCGGCCAGAGGCACCGCCACCAGGCCGCGCTACGACCTCGTTCAACCCCACCTCCAGCGGCCCCCCTTGCTTCCGCCGCTGCCCAAATTCAATTACCTTCCGCTCGGCATCGTAGCCGTCCTCGCGCTCCTCGCGATTTTTCTCGGTCCGCGCCTCCTGCATCGCCGTGCTCACGTCCAGCAAGCCGCTTCGGTGCAACCGCAGCAGCCCGCCACAAAGCCCCTCGCTGCCGCAAACGCGAAGAACATTTCCAAGGCCGCGCAAAAACCTGCGCCGCCGGCTCTGAATTCAGTGCCGCCATCTTCGCAGCACACTTCGCAAGCTCCACGGCAATCTTCGCCGCAAAAGACGAGTGATGGGCGCACGCTTAGTTCTTCGACTCCCGCGCCCGCTCCCGCCGCGCTCACCAGCGTCGCCAATCCTCCGCGCCCCGAATCCACCGCCAAGCCTAATGCCGGCTCCGTCGCTCAAGGCGAGGTGCTCAACCAAGTCATGCCTGAAGTTTCGCCTGGGGCACTCGCCACCATCCGCGGCACCGTCCGCGTAACCGTCAAGCTCCACGTCGATCCTGCCGGCAATGTTTCCTCCGTGGAACTGTTTTCCCACGGCCCCAGCAAGTATTTCGCTGACCAAGCCCTGCAAGCCGCGCACCGCTGGGATTTCGCGCCGGCCAAGGTCGACGGCCACGCCGTCGCCTCCGACTGGCTAGTCCGCTTCGAGTTCACCCCTTCGAACACCAGAGTCCACCCCACTCAGTCAACTCCTTAAAGCCGTTAGCCGTTTTATGGAGTGCAGCGGTCTTGGAGTGTGTGCTCTTCGCGCGGATTCATCCGGAACGCGACCGATTTCGCTGAAGGAGAGCTTCCGACTGTTCCGCCGCCTCCTTCACCAAAAAGCCCATCTTCGGGTGGGAAGCCTGTAGATCAATGGATAGCCCGTAACTTCGCAGAACTTCGGATGTCGTGGGCCCAATCGAAGCCTTCACAACATTCTCTAAGCTGGCCCTGAGCGCGTCCTTCTTTCCGTCTTGTTCGGCAATTTGGAAGAGGTGAGTGACCTGAACTCCGGTGGTAAAGAGGGCCACGTCGATCGCGCACGCGATTATTGAGTTCACGGCCCCCAGCAGCGGAGCCTTATCCTCCGGCAAATCCCATTGGTAGACTGGCACAGGCGTAACGTGGGCCCCTCGCTCGCGCAAGCCTTCGAGAAGCTCCTGGTTGGAAACGCCGTATTCTTGTACAGCGACATGTTTGTCCCGTAAATCCAGTTTGTTGTCGTCAATCGCTTGGAGCACCTCGCGCCACGTATTTGGTTCCGGCGCGGTTAGCGCGATCGGCACTTTCCATTCGCGCAGGACAGCGACCGGCTTGGGTCCGCGCGCGACAACAGTAACCTTTCTCAATGCCTCGAAAAACTTCTCCGTGGGATGCACGCCTTCCAGCACATTCGAAATCGCGCGCGCTCCGACACCTGTTAGAAAGACCACCGCGTAGAATTTTCCTTGCAACAATGCGTCTGCGAATTTCAAGGCTTGGAGATTTGAGGAGAGCGGCACCTCGCGCATCGCCGGCGCATGAAGCGGCTTGCCGCCATACGTTTCAATCAGACGGCTCATTTCCTGGCCGCGTCGGCTCTCCAGCGTCAGGACGGCTAATCCTTGAAAATTCGCGGCAGGCATTCTCAGAGATTCCGCTCCCTACAATACCTCTGACCCGGCGAAAATGGGAGCGCTGTGCGTTCGTTTTACCCAACGGACGGGCCCCTCGCGATTAATATTGTCGGCCGCGGGTTGCTGCTCCAGCGAGTTTGGTGAGGGAGCCGCGACAAGTTCTTTCAAATCGCGCCGGCCGAAGGCGCGAAGGAGCTGGAAGACCGCCATGAAGCGAGTCCCACTGTTGCAGCGGCTGTGAAAAGAGGATCACTGAAGGCCGCGTGCTGCCCATATTCGTTTTCAGCGTGGTACGACTGGATGACATCTGCGATCACATCCGGAAACGCCTCATCGCACGGCACGGTTGCCAGAATCTCCTTGCCGGCAACCGCGTGCGGGCCCGTCCGGCCGCCTGCGTAGACCGCCACGGCATCGACGAGCTTTCCGTCAATTTTTGTTTTGAACCCGCGAAGGCCGACGTCAGCAGCCTCATGGTTGCCGCAACCCGCCGGGCAGCCGGACCAATGAATCGTCAGGGGGTTCACGCCTGCACCCATCTTTTCGTGGAGAGCCCGGGAAAGCGCGACAGCGCGGCTCTTCGTTTCGATAAGAGCCAGATTGCAATAATCAGTGCCGACGCAGGCCACCAGTCCGCGCATAAAAGGAGAGGGACGAGGCGAGAGTTGCTTGAGCAGAGGTTCATTGAGGAGCTTCGTCACGCGATCGGCAGGAACGTTGGGAATAATTGCGTTCTGTCCCGTAGTCAGGCGAACCTCGCCGTTACCATAGACGTCTGCGAGACGCGCGAGCTCATCCAACTCTTCGGGATTAACTCTCCCGGTTGGAACGCAAAGACCGACGGCCACAAGCCCGGTCTGTTTTTGGGAGGTTAGCCCGATGTGGTCGGCATGACGGGAGCCCCGCATATCCCTTCCTTGAAATGCGAGTTCATACCCCATGCGGGAGGTGAGTTCCGCCCGCAATCTGGAAATTCCCCATTTTTCGATCAAGAAGGCGAAGCGGCATTTGGAACGGGCCTCGCGCGGGCCGTGATCGCGGAAAATCTTGATCAGCTTCACTACAACCGCAGCCGCCTGATAGATTTCAACAAAGACATTCAGGTGCGAAGCGATGGTGAATCCTCCGGAGCCCATCTTTCCGCCCACCAGCACGTTAAACCCGACTCGCCCGCCCTTTTTTGCTGGAACGAGCGCGATATCCTGCGACTCATTATGCGTGCAGTTGTCCAGACAGCCGGTCACAGCGATATTGAACTTGCGCGGCAGGTTCGTGAACTCCGGGTTGCCCTTGCTCCCGACGATGATGCAATCCAAGTCGTGCACGACAGAAGAGGCATCAAACAACTCATGCGGCGTCAAACCGGCCAAGGCACACCCATTGATATTTCGGATGTTGTCAATGCCGGTCTGCAGAGTGCGAAGGTCCACGCCCTGTAGCTTCTCCCAGATCGCGGGTATGCTGTCGAGAATGAATCCGCGCAGCTCGATTTGCTGCCGCGTCGTAATGTCGAGGACGCCATTGCCAAGGCGCCGGGAGAGCTCGGCGATGGTGCGCAGTTGATCGCTCCTCACGAATCCGTTCGGCATGCGGATGCGCATCATGAACTTGCCCGGCGTTGGCCTGCGGTAGAAAACACCGACCCACTTCAACAATTCCTTTTCCGCTGGCGTGAGGGATGCCGCACCTCGCTGGATGATCTGCGGTAGGTGGTCGAGGATGCGCAGGCCGTCGCCGTCCATGGAGGCCTTATAACCTTCGACAGCGTTGCCAGCCGGGCTGATCTGGCTGGCTTCTATGCGCGCAGCCGTGACCGAAGGGGCCTGAGAATCTCGCGTCATGACGGCCCCTGCGAAAGCAGCCACCTAACGCTGCTGAGGCGAAAGTTTCGCAGCGCTTGGGTGATCAGCGGAGTTATGGATTCGACGACGAGCTTTGCCATCCGTTCTTCTTTCACGAAGAGTTTCCGGGATTTCTAGTCGGCCTCGACCGCTTGTTGTCTTGCCGCCGCACCGGCAGTTTCGTCAGTGCGCAAAGGGATTACCACGGCTGCGGCTTTCTTGGGCGTGTTGGTAACATACAGCGCGAGTCCGGTGAGCAACGCGCCGGAGACCAAGTTGCCCGATGTGACTGGAATCTGGTTCCAGATCCACCACTGACTCAGCGAGACAGAAGCGCCGAACAACATGCCCGTGGGGATCAAAAACATGTTCACGATCGAATGCTCATAGCCGTGCGCAAAAAACGTCATGATCGGCAGCCACATCGCTACAACTTTGCCGATCGTGGAACGCGAAGCCATGGCCAGCACCGCTCCCAGCGTCACCATCCAGTTGCATAAGACTCCTTTGATGAAGGCGGTTTCCCAGCCGCGCAGCCCGACTGCCATATACGCGATGGTCTTTTTCTGCGCCGCCGATTTCATCAGTTCGCCGACTGCCCCACCGCCAGCCGTGCCGCAGTTCGTCACCGCCAGGTAGAACAGCAAGGCGTAAAACAAACTTCCCGCCAAGTTCCCCAGATAGACCCAGCCCAGATTCCGGAGCATTCTGAGGAAGGAAACTTCGCCGGCCGCCCATCCCATGGGTAGTAGCGCAAAATTCCCCGTAGCCAGTTCCAGCCCAAGCAATACCAGGATTACGAATCCCACCGGAAAAAGAATTGCTCCCACAATGGGAGCGACATTTTGTGAGAGCACAATGAATACGAGCGATGTGGCGTAGGCGAGCAGCCCACCCGCGAGAAAACTTCGGATCAAGAGATCGCGAACGGACAGAGAAGCTTTCCTGGATGCCGCCTTTGTTGCATCGTTCAGAAGGTCCGTTGGCTGAACGTAGTCCAAAAAACCACCTCCGCTGGCGACGTCGCGGGAAGCTGACTCCGGCGCCCGACGTCAATAGTGGAATTTTGAGTCTCGGGGAGGCTGGCTGCAAACGCATCTTTTTCATTGGCCGCATTGAAAATTGTGAGGCCCTCTTCCAGGCTATCCAAATTGGCTGTTGCGCCAACCGCCGCTTTTCCAGAACAATCGTAGTCCGTCAAAATGTAAGCAGGAGAACCTCGTGGCCGCTGCGACTACTTCCCCCATCACCGATTACCGCCAGGAATGGTTTGAGATCGAAGATGCCACTTACCTGAATGCCGCCAGCCAGGCGCCTATGCCCAAAGTCTCCCATCGCGCCGTGCAAGCCGCCCTCGAATGGAAGAAGAATCCGCACCACATGCCGGACTCCGCCCATTTCGAAGTGCCCAACCGCATCCGCGCTTCCATCGCGCAACTCATCGGCGCCAAGTCCGACGAAATTGCCCTGACTACCGGCGCCAGCACCGGAATGTCTGCGCTAGCCTATGGACTCACCTGGAAACCCGGCGACGAAATCCTCACCGCCAAGGGCGAATTCCCTTTGCAGTACGCCACCTGGAGACCCATGGAGGCACGCGAAGGCATCGTGCTGAAAATTGTCGCGCCCCGCGACCGCTTCATCACCGCCGACGACTTCCTTGCCGCCATAACCCCAAGAACGCGCATGGTCTCCGTAAGCCTCGTGCGCTTCGATAACGGCGTGCTTCTCGACGCCGCGCGCATCGCCGCTGCTTGCCACACGCAAGGCGCGCTTCTGTTGCTCGACGTCAGCCAGTCTTGCGGCGGAATGCCCCTCGATGTCGCCAAGCTCGGCGCCGATTTCCTGGTCTGCGCCGGATACAAATGGCTGCTCAGCCCCTACGGCACGGGATTTTTCTGGGCCAAAATAGAGCACATTGACAACATGCGTCCCGGCCCGTTTTACTGGGCTGCCGCCGAAGGCGCCGAAAAATTCCACTCCCTCGCACACGGAAATCCCAAGCTCACGCGCGACGCCCGCCGCTGGGACATGGCCGAAACGTCCAACTTTTTCAACTTCGCCGCCATGGACGCCTCGCTGCAATTCGTGCTGCAGCTCGGGCCCGCAAGCGTCCAAGCGCACAACCGCAATCTGATCGATCTCTTGTTCGAGCGCTTGCCCAAAGATCGCTGCGTTCCCACCAGTCCGCTCGACTCGAACCGCCGCGGCTCCTACGGCTGTTTCGCCGCGCGCTCGCCGGAAAAAACCGCGGAACTCTACCAAAAACTCGACAAGGAAAAAATCATCACCAGTTTGCGCGAAGGAAATATTCGCGTGTCCCCGCATGTTTATAATACCGAGCGCGACATCGATCGCCTCATCTCCGCAATCACAATATGATTGCCGCCGTAACAGTATGAACTCATCCGAAAATTGGCCGGGCATCGCAGTCGTGGGCGCGGGCGCCGTTGGCGGTTATTTCGGGGGAATGCTGGCGCGCGCCGGCGCGCCCGTTGTCATGATCGGGCGTGCTGCTTTTGTGGACGCCGTTCGAAAGAAAGGTCTGCTGCTGGACACCCTGCAATTCAAGGAAACCGTGCGCGTGGAAGCTTCCACCGAACTGGAAGCCGCGCGCGGCGCCCAAGTGCTTCTGTTCTGCGTGAAAACGATGGACACCGAATCCACGGCTCGCGCGCTCGCCCCGCTGCTTTCTTCTCCCGCGACCGTGGTCAGTTTGCAGAACGGCGTGGACAACGCGGAAAAACTTCGCTCCGCCGGAATCGATGCGCTCAGCGCCGTTGTTTATGTTGCGGCCTCGGTGCCGGAGCCTGCGCACATCAAGCACGTTGGCCGCGGCGATCTCGTGGTTGGTCCTCGCGACCCGCGCACCGAAAAATTCGCCGCGCTTTTTGAACGCGCCGGCGTTGGCTGCCGCATTTCCGGCAACATTGACGGCGAGCTGTGGACCAAACTTATTTGGAATTGCGCGCTGAACGCGATTTCCGCGCTGGGCCGCGCGAACTACGGACAAATCGCCGCCAGCGAAGACGCGCGCAAAGTTGTCGATACCGTCGTGAACGAAGTTCTCACCGTTGCCGCGGCGGCGCGCATTCAACTGCCCGGAGTGGAAACGCCGCAAGCCGGATTGGCCGGCGCGCTAAAAATTGCCACGCAAATGTCCGGCGCGATTTCTTCCACTGGCCAGGATCTGATGCGCGGCAAGCGCACCGAAATTGATTCTCTCAACGGCTACATTTCTCGCCGCGGCGCGGAACTCAGCGTTCCCACTCCAGTCAATCACGCCCTCTTCACGCTGGTGAAGCTCGCCGAAGAGAGTAACGAAATAGCAGCGCAAAAATCAGGCGCTGCCGCGACCAAGTAATAAGTGGAAGTTCCTCTCTGCGCTCCTCAGCGTTCTCAGCGCCTCTGCGTTAGCTTCTGCAGTTGCATTTCACTGCCTCAAGGATTTTCCGGCAGGCGGAAGGGAATGTGCACGATGGCTTCCAGCTCAATCGGAATTCCCTGCTTTGCGCCGGGACGGAATTTCCACTGGCGCAGCGCGCTGATCGCATTGGCGTCGAGCTGGTCATCGATTCCGCGCACGAGCTGAATGCTGTCCACCGAACCGTCGCGACGAATCACCGCGTACAAAATGACTTCGCCGCTGACGCGTTCGCTTATTAAAGTTGGCGGATACTTGGGATCCACTTTTTGCAGCGGCACGGGCCCGGACAGTTCCGCGGATTGTTGGGCGTGATGCGTGTTTTCGCTGTCGGTGTGCAGCTCGGAAAAATTCAGGATCCAGCTTCCGGTCGCGCTGTTTAGATTCGGCATGTTCACGTTCAGCTTGTAGACCTTTTTATACGCAAAGACGGCTTCAGGCCTCGCGCCTGGCGGAAGCGCCGCGAAATCCGGCGGGCCAGTGCGCTCGGCCACGTCTTCGCTTTCGCTCTTGGGGTCCGGCCGCATCATTAATTTGCGCGTAGGCGCGATTATTTTTGCGCCACCGCCAGAAGCATTGGCCGACGGATTGCCGCCGCTGATGCTGATTCCCACCGCGCTCTTCCCTCCACGGCTGCCTGAATCCGCCGGAGCACCGGTTGCGCCGGGCTGCTTTCCCTCCGGCGAAATCGAGACGCGCGCGGCGAGATTACCTTGCGGCGGTTGCACCGGCTCGGGGGGAGCAGGATTGGCGGAGAGCGCGATCAAGGCGTTGGGACCGCCGTTGGCGGCGGTCAGCTCCGTTGCGCCAACTTCGGGCGCGGGGCCGGTGTCGCCGGCTTGCGCTTTCTGCGCAATGCGCGGAGCGGCTCCCGCGTTCAATTCGATCTTGGGCCGCGCGGGTCCGCTCTGCGCGGCGGGAAGATTCATGTCCGCGACGCGCTGCTCCATATTGGGGATGTCGACGGGCGGAGCTGCGGTCGCCGTTGCGGCGCGCCTTTCTTTGGGGTGCAGCTTCTTGAGCATTGCTTCGCTGATTTGCAGGCGCGGCTTGGCGGGTCCGACGACTTGCTGGAGCTGTACGATGTTGGGCAAATTCGGAAGCAGCTTGGGCGGCTCGAAGGGCGCTTTGGGATTGATGAGCGTCTGTCGCGGATGCGTGGGGCGCACGGGATCGGTGAAGATGCGCTGGCGGGGGTGAAACGCATCGACGCCGGGCTGCGGCGCAGGCTCCTGTAGTTTCGGTTTCGGAGCGGCTTTGGGCTTTGCGCGGACGATTTCCAGGAGCGGAAGATCGTCGATCGGACCGGACCAGGTGAGCTGCACGTTTTGAAGCAAAGGATTCGCGTGCGGCATGCCGGTCAGCAGCGAGAACGGCAAGGCCAGGAAAGCGGCATGCCATAGCGCCGCGGCGATGACGGCTCGTTTGGGGACTCGGCCATCGACCCAACTGTCACGAAAGGCGCTGGCGTGCCGAAAATTCTTTGCTGCTGCCGGGCCAAAGAGAGCGGCAACGCTGCTCCAAAATCCCTGATGGAAGCCGCCCCAGGCGATTTCGAGTTTGGGCTCGACGCCGCCGGTCGGTTGCTCGGGCGTGCCCGTCTCGGGGGGCGGAGGAGGAGGGGGCGGTTGTCCCAAGAGATCGATGGCGTTCTGGATACTCTGAAATTCCATGAGCGGCGATTATACCTTGCGTCGGAAAGTTTGAAGGTCGCAAAGTCTTTAAGGCTGCCTCGGAATGCCTGAAAGTCTTGAAAGTCGGAAGGTCTTGAGGGTCGGGAGGGGTACACCCGAGGGCAATGCGGATCGTTGCCAAAAGAAAGGGCTTGCGGGAAAAGCAATTCGTAAGAATATGAAAACAAAGGGGCGAGAAAAAGTGAGCGGTATGCGAGCGACAGGATACACCCCCGTGGTAATGGGAAGTATGCTCAATCGAGTGAGGACACAGGGGATAGAGGCACCACGTGGCGCATACGACGGGCGTTGCGTGAGTTGCAGGCGTGGCGGTTTCAGGGGATACC
>Ga0307479_10006767_pt1 | contig 10548 bp, 10 predicted proteins | sample atmos_gasesECM4C_FD_203743 | JGI IMG/M metagenome (GOLD analysis project Ga0307479, IMG submission 203743) | Hardwood forest soil microbial communities from Morgan-Monroe State Forest, Indiana, United States - atmos_gasesECM4C_515 | ecosystem: Environmental > Terrestrial > Soil > Temperate...
CTTTGAATCGGTTCCGCAGTAGTGCTGGAAAGGCTGGCCGCACCACCGATCCCGGTGTTGTTCACGAGGCGCGCGGAGGCCACCGAACTGGTGCTTTTCCCGTTGAACAAATTGCTGGCATCCACACCGTTCATCATGAACGTGTTGCTGGTGTCGCGCTGACCGTTGGCCCAAATAGGTTGGTTACCCAAGCCACTGTTCACCCCGTTTCCCGCTGATAGTTCGGCATTCACACCAGGGGAAAGAATGGCCAAGCCCGTGAAGCTGCCGGTTGGCAAAGGAACGGACTCGAGCATCTCGCGGTCCAAGACGTAGCCGTTGGTGGTGTCCACGGCATTCATGAGTGGACTCGCCTCAACCATAACGGTCGTCCCGACTTCTCCGACCTTGAGCGATGTATTCACCATAGCCGTACGGTCGGCCTGGATGAGGATGGAGGGGATTCTTACTGTCTGGAAGCCGCTATGGCTGAAAGTCAAGGTATAAGTGCCGATGGGAAGATTCACAAAGTCGTAGCCGCCGGCTTCGTTGGTCTTCTGAGTGCGAGTCAGGGTGGTCTGGTCGCTGATCAGGCTGACGGTGGTATCAGCCAGTGCGCCTCCCGAACTATCCGTCACAGTACCAGTGATGCCGCCGAGCGTCTGTTGGGGCAGGGCTGCGGGTGGGAACAGAAGAGTGAAACAACAGCAAAGGCAGGAGAGAAAGGAGAGAAGGAATCTAACTTGTGTCTTGGTCATTCCGCGGCGCCTCCGAACGTTCTAGAACGACATGTAACCGCCATTTAGGAGCACACCAAGCACTAGTTTGCTAAATGAATTTGCTAGCTCAGCTTGGCCCCCTGTATGACGGAAATGTTCCGAGGAAGCTACGCCAAAAATTCGCAGAATCGAAACGCAATATTTCGCTGTCTTGTATTCATTTTTTGAATTTCGCGTCTTGCGTCCAGACTGCAGATGCCGGCGAATGGGATCATTTTTTCCGACCGAGCCTCAACCTTCCGACAAAGCCGGTTTCTTATAAAGCTCTTTCAAGAAAAACCACGAAAGTCCCGCCAGCAAATAAGCCAGATAGATGTAGGGGAGCTTGCCGTACGGCCCCTGCGGAACTGGATACAGATTTCCGACCAAGGCCAGGAGCATGGCAGTGAAGGCCATCCACGGAATAATTTGTGCGCCGTGGCGGTAGGCCTTGTGTCCTTGCAAGTAACCGGGCAGTGCCACACTCACCAAAGCGTACGTCACGATGAAGCCGTAGGTCGCCAACGAGCCCATCCAACCGTATACGTCCAGGCCAACGGCGCCGCGGGCCGCCAGAATCGCAACGGGAAGAACGGCGGCTGTTCCCGTAACTAGAATCGCAAGACCGGGTGTTTCATTTTGCGCATGTGTCCTGCGAAATGCTTTGTGAGCAAGCCCGTTGTAAGACATAAGAAGAAGTACGCGAGCCGCTGCCGTGATACAGGCGAGTGTTCCGGCGAACGTGCTTACTAATGCACCCATATCGATTAACGGCCCGAACAAAGGAATGCCGCCGACGCGAGCCAGCGCGCGCATGGGGGCTTGGCTGGTCGCCAGATCCTGTCCCGCGCTACGCAACCCAAGCACTTCGGCATAGGCGCAGGCAATGAAGATCGCCCCGGCGAGAAGCGCGCTCTGGATAACGGCGCGGGGAATGGTCCTCAGAGGATCGCGCGCTTCTGCTCCGAGTGTGGTGGCGCTCTCAAAACCCACAAAGCTGAACAGCGCCAGTACCAGACCAAGGCGCAAGCCGCTGCCGCTCATACCTCGCAGTTGGATCTGTTGCCGATCCAAATGCCAACCTTGCCTGAACAGAACGAGCACAACAACGACCAAAATGAGCGAAACCGAGACTGCTTCGATCCGCAACATTAGCCGGGCCGAAATCTTCACATCCCGCCAGGCGATCCATATCGACATCGCTGTCACAATAATTGCCAGGAATGCCGTTGATGCGCCATGCCCCGTCGCGTCTCTCAGCAGGAGGTTGCCATAGTGATAGAAACCCCCGATAACGCTAGATCCCGTTGCTATGTATGCGAGGAGCAGGCTCCAAGCGGCGGCCGCTGCAAGCGGCGCAGGCAGAACCGTGGAGCTGTACGTGTAAAGTGAACCCGGCGAGGCAGAGTAACGCGCAAATTTCGCGACGCACATCGCGACCAGCAGAATGGCGGCTGTCGCCAAAACATAAGCGAGCCACGTTCCGTTGCCCGCGAGAGCACAAACCAGAGGAATTGTTGCCACCGGTGTAGTTGTCGGCGCGATGGTGGAAACCGACTGTGCGAGAGTCTCCATCGGCGAGAGCGCTTCGGGCCGCAGTCCATAGCTCACTCCGGGGTCTGCTCGCACCGTGTTGTGCATTTCGCTCCGTTTTGTTGCGATTAAGACGCCCGTGTTACTCCTACGGTGAAAATCGTTCTTACCAACAAAATGTGCGCCAGAGGATATCACGAGTTGATTTCGAGTTGAGGGCGCTTGCTCATTCAAATAGTCGTTTCAATAGATTCAATCAATTGGTTAGCACCGCTATTGCTCTAACCTCTCTAAATGCGCTATCTGTCCGCCAGGTGAGAAATCGTTTCTGGTCCCCTTTTTGGCATTGTGGCGTGTATTCTGCTTCGCTCGAAGCCTTTAGTCGGGCTCTACGGTCGTGGAGCGTCTAGCTTGCTGAAGCTCTTTCAACTTCAAGAAAACCACACCACCGTGCGCCGGGAGTTGCTCGCCGGTCTCACCACCTTCATGACCATGGCTTATGTCGTGGTGGTGAATCCGCGCATCCTCTCGGAAGCGGGCATGCCCGTTGATGGAGTTTTGTTCGCCACCTGCATTTCGGCCGCGGTCGCCACGCTGATCATGGGATTGTGGGCCAACTATCCAATCGCCCTCGCCCCGGGCATGTCTCTCAACGCCTATTTTGCTTACTCGATCGTGATTGGGCGCGGCGTTCCGTGGCAAACGGCGCTCGGCGTGGTGTTTCTTTCCGGGGTTCTTTTTCTCATCCTTACGCTCACGAAAGTACGCGAGCAAATCGTCAATGGCATTCCGGATTGCCTTAAGCACGGAACCGCCGGCGGCATCGGGCTCTTCATCGCTTTCATCGGCTTGCGCAACTCAAAAATAATCGTCGCCAACCCAGCTACATTTGTGGGATTTGGCAAGATTTCCGATCCGCAAGTCCTGCTGGCCGCCATCGGCCTGATTTTTATTGCCGTCTTAATGGCCCGCCGCATTAGCAGCGCGATCCTGCTTGGAATTGTGGCGATCACCATTGCGGGAATTCCGCTGGGTTTGGCCCATTGGCCCACACATCTGTTTTCTCTGCCGCATCCGGCAGGGACGCTCCTGAAACTCGATCTGCGCTCCGCGGCAAAGCTCGGCCTAGGCGACTTAGTCTTTGTTTTCTTCTTTGTCGATCTGTTCGACAACGTCGGCACCCTCGTTGGCGTTTGCGAGGAAGGTGGCTTTCTGGTTGATGGGAAACTTCCCCGCGCCAGCCGCGCTTTGCTTGCCGACGCTTTCGGCACCATTTTCGGTGCGCTCACCGGCACTTCGACGGTTACCAGCTACATCGAGAGTGCTGCTGGGGTGGCTGCCGGCGCGCGCACCGGCTTGGGCAATCTGGTCATCGCCGGACTTTTTCTCTTAGCCATGTTGTGCGCACCTTTGATCGCGGCGATTCCTATTTACGCCACGGCTCCAGCCCTCATCCTTGTGGGTGCGCTCATGTGCGGTTCTATCGCGCGTGTTCGCTGGGACGATTTCAGCGAAGCGTTTCCGGCATTCCTTACGCTCGTAGCTACCCCGCTTACCTTCAGCATCGCGACCGGGCTCAGTCTTGGCTTGCTCTCCTTCACTTTCGTAAAGCTTGGCACCGGCAAGTATCGAGAGGTGAGTCCACTCATCTGGATTCTCAGCGTACTCTTCCTCCTGCGGTACGCCTTCCTGGGAAGTGAGTGATCCTGAATGGCCGCGTGTGCGACGAGTTCGACTGGAGGAGCTCGCCAGCGGAAGCAAGCAGTTTTCAATTGTAGTTAGAAGATTGAATTCCCGGCAGGAAGAAGCTCTCGTGGCTTTATGGCATTACGATCTCGAGTACATCGCCTGGAGGAACAGGCTGTAGCCTCTCGACAATCCGTTTGGCCCAAAAAGTGTTACCAATGTCTTAGGTACGTTGTGTCACCCATGTCTCCGGGCCGGACCAGAGAAGGTTGGTAGGGGCGGTGGGGATCGAACCCACGACCTTCGGCTTAAAAGGCTGTTCCCGCCTGCTTCCCCCAATATCCCGCAAGTGCTAACTACTTCCCGCTACGTGGCTTAACCTTGATTCGTGAGTCACTCCGGGATATAGCGGGAAGTAGCGAGTCCCTACATTTTCCACTACAGGTGAAAGCGTGCCAAGAGGGCGGCAGAAGAAGAGCGACCAGGCTGATGCAGTCATCCGCGTCAGTCTTACGATGAACGATTTTGAAGCTGGCACAGAAGCGATCAAACGTGCCTTACACCAGGCCGTTGGGTGCCGCCTCCGCCGCGTATGACTGCGTGGGAGGACGAAATGCGCGCAAAAACTCGCACCCAAGACATCGCCAATTTTTCAACGACTCTTGTCGCTCAACACCGTCTTGCGGATTCCAACGGGTTACCGCCTGTTCGGAACGGTAATGGGTCACTTGTCCGGTGACCGCGTTAATCGGGACTTGACTCACTTTAGCGGCTCAAGTTGCGCGTCAAGCATTGTTTGAGCGCCCGACTCGACGTGAACCAATTTGTGGCCGCCGACGCTGTCACTCCACTCGTGGAAGCCATCTGCGTTTATGCGAAGGACGAAATCCTTGTCTGACGGAACCGTGATGTCGCGGTCACTGATTTCGGGGGAGAACAGGAATTCGATTTTCGGCATATGACGCTGACGTGGAACGACCATCCTAATCGTGAATTTCTGGATTTCAGTATTGGTTGTTCGGTCTGTAACTCGAACATGGATTCGACCGGGTTTGGGAGGAAGTTGCACAGGAAGTTCCGCCGAAACCTGCTTGGCGGCCAGTCTCACCTCTGAAACGCGGCATCCATAAAGGAACTCAAATAACCTTGGGGAGATATTCGGATACCCACTCTTTTCGTCGTCGGGTAAGACCGTGTACCTATTGGGGCAGAGTTCTTTAAATTGGCATTTCCCCGCCTCATCTGTTCTGACATTGGGAAGCATCACGCTAAGGTCTACTCCCAAAGGCCACGCTACTACCTTAATTCCTTGCACTGCTTGGCCTCGGTTGTCAGAAACAACGCCCTGAATGACACCTGCGCATTGTGGACTTTGAACCGACCGCTGGGCAAACGTTCTGATGGGTGGGAGAAAAAGAAGTACAAACAGAAATCTCGTACCTAGCCTCGTCCAAAATTCATTAGGTTTCATGGCAACCCCAGTCAAAATCATACGCCACTCGTGGAAATGTGAAGTAGTGCCTGATTCGTGTGCGGACATGTGGTTTGGATCAGGAGCTAGGCCAGGTTGCAGTGTTCGTTATTCATTCCAGGTGCCGCAGTCTTGCTTGTATACTTCGCCCTTGTGGATAGCTCCGTCGTCAATAAAGAGATTAAGTCCGTCATCCGCCCCCTTCTGAAAGATGCTGGCTTTACGCAATTCACGGCACGAACCGAGTGGCGATATGCTGGCGAGAAAATAGACGTCGTCAATTTCCAGTCCTTCAACTCCTATCTGGCAAACGGTGTTGGCTGTACGACCTACTCATTCTGCGGCAGGCTCGGATGCAGTTTTGACGCGATCCCCCGCAGCGAGAGAGTCAAGCGGAAGGATGGGCTCTTCCGGCCTGAGGAGTACGAGTGTCATTTTCGGCGTGCCCTACAGAAAACTATCCGACAGCCAAATCTGAAAAGAAGGGACGTTTGGTACGTTGACATGTCGCCGGCCGCGGCAGCATCCGTGATGTCGGTCTGCGAGGCCCTTCGGGGCAGAACCTGAAAGATGTTATCGAGGATGCCAAAAAGGCGATTCTGGAGAATGGCTTGCCTTGGTTTAACCGTTTCACTGACCGCAACGAAGTTCTTCGCACACTTCAAGCAGATTCAGAGAGTAATGAGGGGACCTTTGGCTTTGGAACTAAGACCTCGCCCCAGCGGCATTTTATGACCGGGTACGTTGCTAAGTCGTTGGGGAAGACTCAGCTTGCTTTCGAGCATATCCAAAAGGCGTTCCTCTCTGGCTGTTTCGAAGAATTGGAACCCCAGATGCGCACGATACTCGAACAAATAAACAGAGCGTAGCTGCCGGAGTACGCCGGCTTCAAGGCCATTAACTTCGGAGCTCCTGGTTGGTCGGATAACCGGACAAGTCCTTTTGGGCCGATCCACTTGTACGGTTAGCGCGTTAATCAGGATCCCTACGCGGTCCTGCAAGATCAAGCAGGCCTGTCGCCAGCAAGAGAAAAGAGAACCACCAGAGGAAGTATCCAATTCTGAGGTCTGACCTATCACTTCCAGAGAGAACATACCAGTGTGCATTAACGACGAACGCGGTAGCGGCGGCCAATGCAGACGCACGCAGTGAATGCGGTCCGCGCAACACAACCAATGGTGAACCGAGTATGAAAAGGATCGTTGCTACCGCGCTTGCGGTCGCAGGCACCGCGCCGTACCCGGTGAAATTGATACCTTCATACGGCCACACCGCGCTAAACGCTGCGCGAAAGGCTTCCCACCCCGGCAGCCAGTTGGGGCTTGCCGCGCCCTTAACGATAGGAAGAAACCAGGCTGCCGCGTGGAATAGCCACGCAGCAAAAATCAGAAGATGGGCTCTTCTCATTTTGTCGTCAAAAGGCCGTACGGTACCGTCCAGCGAACTCGGGAGGTCTTGGGGAGAATCGTTCATTACGAGCTATTTTGCACTACGTGATCGACGTCGGTAAATCCGAATGCGAGCGGGAAAAAGTCGTCGGTCGCAGGGCGGCGTTATGTGTCTCGCCGGACAATCTTGGAAACGTGTTGAGTCAGCAACTGTTCAAACAATTGCTGCTGTTCAGCATTCTGAAATACCCGCTTCGGAATCACTGTGAATTGACGAGAGCCGTAGTAGAGCACATAGGAATGCTCATCGATAAGGGCCCTTAAATACATGCTCCACTGAAGCTGCGAGTCGATGTGCGCCGTGCGGAAATGGATTCCGTGCTGCGAAAAGGTGAGTGAGTAGTCGTCTCGGAACTTCGGCTCGCTACGAAAAATCAACGGCGGCACCGCTACGAATGCCGTGAGAAGTACAAGAACGAGCACCACGGAGGCCCCCACGCTGACCACGCCAAACCAATGGTAGTCCGGTGAACGCCACTCGTAAGCCCCAAAGAGCGCGACCACGATGGCTGCAGCGATATCGAGTCGAACCCGCAAGCGCGAAGAGAAGTGCGCGCGTAATGCGCGCACGTAGTCGTTCTTAGAATGACGGAACGAAAGATTGATTGTCTCAGTCATGGGGCGTCGCGCGACGCTGGCTCTGACCGGCGAAGCCAGAGTTTATATCACACGACGCCCGGCAAAATGGATTTGACCTTTCTCAGTGCCTGGTAAGTCGGGTTATCGGAAAAGTGGTTTTGGATCAGTTTTTTGTCCGGTTTGCGCGTCAATCATGAGATTACGGCGCAAGCTTGCGCTAGCGTCTGGTTTCAACGGCTATCTATTGCCCGATTCGCACCACGTGGTATCCGGCCTCATCCGTCGGAGATTTCTGCGTGACCCCCAATGATTGCTTTCGGACAATCTTCCCGTTGCTTGTGATTGAAACGATCCAACTGTTAAGCGGGTCGCCGTATCCTCGAACTTTGATTGCATTGAACAGGTAAACTCCGCAACTGGGGCGATAGGACGGAATCCCGACCTTGATGCGGCCATCGTGTGGCACGTCATACTCCTTAACGGTTCCTGTGGTTACTTGGACGGTGTACTGTTCTGGCGCGATTGCGACAATGCGGACCAGTTGTTGGGATGGCGGAGCAATGGTAGGAAGGCGATACGCACAACCCGTTAGCGTTTGAACTGCACTGATGAGGAAAATCTTGACGGCACAGTTTTGCAAGTGTACGTCGCTATCATATCGCCTCCCCGCTCGTTCATCACGGCTTGTGCCTGATTAGTCGGGTAACCGGACATGTGCCGGACCATTACGAATCTTCCAAGGTGCTTAACAACGTGCGGAACGATTACCAACCCATTTGGCGCATCCGCTCCTGGATGAGTCCGCTATAGCGATTCATGTGGTCGGGCCGTCGCTTCAGGGGCAACGGCAGAATTGCGGCGAGCCGGGCCGCTTCTTCCCGGTCGATTCCCAGTGCCGAGGTTCGGTAGTAGGAACGGCATGCCGACTCCGCGCCATAGACTCCGGGGCCCCATTCGACCACGTTGAGATAGAGTTCCAGAATGCGCCGCTTGCCAAGGGCCAATTCGGCCACCGGGACAAGAGTGAACTCGGCGCCCTTGCGAAGAATGGAGCGGCCGGTTCCGAAGAACAGATTTTTTACCAGTTGCCGCGTAAGGGTGGACCCACCACGAATGCGGCCGCCTTCCATATCGTCTCCAACAGCGATTTGCATCGCGTGCCAATCGAATCCATGGTGCTGGTAGAAGCGCATATCTTCCGCGGCGATGACCGCATGCTGGAAATCGCGCGAAATTTGGCTGAGCGGAACAAATTCGTATCGTTCGGAATACGGCTTGCGGTGAATCCATGCCTGCAAGCGGCGCTCCATGTGCACGGCGGTGGTCGGCGGGTCGATCCACCGGGCAACCACAAGGATCAGCACAGCAATCGACCAAAGAAGCGCCACTCCGATGAGAAACCACCTGAGGAAGGAGCGGAGAGAGCTTTTTCGAGGCGGAGTCTCGGCGGTTATGTCGGGAGTTGTGCCTGGGTTTTCAATCACGCTCAAGAATAATCGTTTGGGCTGAATTGACAATAGCGCCAGAGCGGCCGAGTAATCGGAACGTGAAAAATCCACTTGTACGGTAACCGCATTTACCAGGCGTTGAGGATTCCCCGTCTGGAGAGGGTGCCAACTCCGAACGGCAGCGCGCGACACTCGCAACGTACGACTTAATTCAAGCCCAAGGCGGCCCCTGCCGCATCCCATAGGCGAATGGTTCCAGAGCCTATTTAAGCTGACGTACTGCCTCCGCCATCAAGAGCCTAGCGAAATGATCCTGTTTCTGCTGTTCCAACGCCGTGTCCTCTTCCATGATTCGCTTCCCAGCAGGTCTAACCCTTGGTTTGCGAAGATCCCTTTCGAAACGTGCTGCGATATCGGTTTTTAGCTGTTCAAGATAGCCCGATTTCATGGTCTCCCCCTAAAGTAAAATCGGCGCTTAATCTTTGCATATAGACATTTGCAACATCGATTCTCCAAACGGACGGATGTGCCCGATCCGGTACCGGACTTTAGTCCAGCTCTTCGGCGTATCCTCATTGTGGCATGCGCGACGCTAAGCGCTGCCCATCGCGCATCGTGCTCTTGCTTAAGGTAAGACTCTGTCTGCGGGCTTTGCCCCTGCGAACTCTCCTCCATGGCGGCCAAACGAACGGGTAGGCCAGCAACATCACGCCCGTTCTAATTCCGTTCCTAAGAACAGTTTACAGCGTAATGCTATTCCGCAATCCTTGGACCAACGCGTGGGGGACATTTACGCGCATCCAGCTCGTGTGAATGCTCCATTACACAAGGGGTGAATAAGATGCGTGTCCATTCACTTCGGACTGTGGTGTCGTTCGGTTTGGTTGCGCTTGCGCTGGCCTACGGGAAAAAGCCTATTGCCGCGGCGCAAACAGCGCCGCCAGCGTCCCCGACCGTCGCTCTGAGCGCCTCGCCGGCTTCCGCCCAAGCGGGTCAACCGGTCACCCTCGCGTGGTCGTCGACGAACGCCACGTCCATCACTTTGGAGCCCTCGGTAGGCTCCGTCGCGGCAAAGGGTTCTACGACAGTAAAGCCTTCTCAATCGACGACTTATACCGTCACCGCTAAGGGGCCGGGCGGCTCGGCCCACGCCAACGCCCAAGTTACTATCACACCCGCGCCCCCTCAAGCTGCAGTCCAGAAGCCTCCCCAAGAAGACATCTCGTCCGACCAACAGCAGATGAGGGGCCTCGACGAACAGATCCAGGAGATCAAGTCAGACTCCCTCCGCATGGCGGCAGAGCTGAGCCAGCTTGAGGAGAAACTGCTGTACCCGTCAGGGACGCAGGTCGCAATCTTCGTCGAGCTGGCCAAGGGCGACACGATGCGCCTCGACGCAGTGCGGCTCCAGATCGACGGCCAACTCGTTGCGCACTACATCTACAGCGCCAAAGAGCTCCAGGCTCTGCGCAAGGGCGGCGTGCAACGAATCTTCGTCGGCAACGTGGCGAGCGGGGATCATAAGCTGGACGTACTCGTCGACGGCAAGCTAGAGGGCGGCGCGGACTTCAGTCGCACGGGACAGTTTACTTTCCGCAAGGACGTGAAGCCAAAGCTGGTCGGCCTGACCCTTTCCGGACCGCGTT
>Ga0307479_10006768_pt1 | contig 10547 bp, 4 predicted proteins | sample atmos_gasesECM4C_FD_203743 | JGI IMG/M metagenome (GOLD analysis project Ga0307479, IMG submission 203743) | Hardwood forest soil microbial communities from Morgan-Monroe State Forest, Indiana, United States - atmos_gasesECM4C_515 | ecosystem: Environmental > Terrestrial > Soil > Temperate...
TATCCCGACCGTCAAGCAGCAGGAAAGGATAAGAAGTTGCGGTTCACGGCGCTTCTGCACCACATCTACAACCTGGAAACACTGCGCATGGCTTACTTCTGTTTGAAGAAGGAAGCCGCGCCGGGCGTGGACGGGGAGACGTGGCGGCACTACGAACGAGGTGAAGGCCGAACTTCAGCGACGTATGCACGAACCCATCCCCGAACAGGGCAAGTGGTTGCAAGCAGTGGTGCGTGGACACATCCGGTATTACGGGGTGCCCATGAACAAACCGGCGCTGGCTCTTTTTCGATTTCACGTAGGACGGCTTTGGCATCGCGCGCTTTCGCGGCGCAGCCAAAAAGGCCGCATCCTTTGGGATCGCATGCGGCGCCTCATCACTCGCTGGCTGCCTATGCCTACCGTCTGTCATCCCTATCCCCTGCGACGCATAGGCGTCCTCACCTAAGGCAAGAGCCGGATGCGGGAATCCCGCTTGTCCGGATCCGTGGAGGGGGTTATGAGCGATCATGATTCCTACTCCGACTTCACGGCTGTTTTGCCGTGCGCGAGGAGAGTGCAGCTTGCCTGGCGGGTTTTGAAGTACGGTTGGGTAATCGCCAGGTATCGTACGTGTACGTACGTTTTTGAAATCAGCGGGTTAGCGGAGGCTTGCGAGCCAGTGGGTAGCGATGGTGACCGGAGGCGCAGTCGCACCTTCCACTGTGCCATTGATGAGAAAGCGGCCATCCTTGCTTACGGCATAGGAGCTGGTGGGTATCTCGGGAGCGCCTTTCCAGGGTGGAATACCAGTTTGAAATAGGGGGCGAGGCGTACCTGATCGAAAGGTGCTGCCGCCCTTGACGTCCACCGCCATCAAGGTTCCACCTAGTGTCAAGTAGAACAACTCCTTTCCGTCCTGGCGCCAGTGCGGCTGCCATCCGCCGGCGGTCGAAACGAGCCATTTTTGGTCGCCAGTCGGAAAAGTTCGCACGTAAACTTCATCGCGGCCGGTTTCATCGGAGGTATAAGCGATCCAGCGGGGTGCTCGCCCGTCAGCGGAAGGCGAGAAGGAGCCGCCCGCCTCGCTGTAGTCGCTGGGCCACGCGCGGCGCGGGTTTTCCTTGCTGGCTGGGCAATATCGGCAAAAAACAGATTCAACTTTTTCCAATCCGGCCAGGGCGTAAAGTAAGAGACGAATCGGGCGTCCGATGACCAGTCGCTCAAGAACTTCGGTCCTTCGGTCTCAAGGACGTTCACGGAGGCGTGCGCGTTCGGGGGCTGGCGTTGCAGACTCATGACCTGTTCTGTGCCCGTGGTAAAAAGTACCTCGGCACCGTCGGGCGACCAGAGGGGCGTGAAGGCAGGGCCCGAGCCACTGGTAAGGCGGGAAGAAGCTCCAGTGGCGAGGTCCATGATCCAGATCGACGAGCCTGCGCCGCTCAAATCAATTTCCATGAAGGCCAGGCGCTTCTCGTTTGGCGAAAGGCTCCAGGCATAATAGTCATTTGGAGAGCCGACATTTCCAAGGAATTTACCTTCCCCGCTGAACCAAGCCAACTGGCGATTTGCCAGACTGCCCGCGCGGTAAGCCAGAACGCCAGTTTCAGAGACCGAGAAATCCGCATGGCCGATGCGATACAGGATTTTAGGGACCACTACGTTTCGCTCGCCGGTGAGTTCAAGGCCACGCGGATCGAAGGACTGAGCGAGCAAGGCGCCACCATATTCAAAGAGCAGAAAGCCGCGTTGCCCGTCCGGCTGCGCCGCATAAGCGGCACTTGCCTCGGCGCTTACCAGAAACTTCGATTCCTTCGAGTCGAGGGAGCCGACGCGAATCGATGATTCGCCCTGCCGGGAGCTCACCGCGAAGTACAGGAAATGACGGCCATCGGGCAGGAATCGAGGAAATTCATGGGCGATTTCGCCGCGCGCGGGATCCAGGGTGGTGACGGGCTTGGTTGGGCCACCACGTGCCGGAATCTGAAAGAGAACTCCAAGGGGATGCGGAGCGTACACGATTACTCCCGATGAGCCCCATGCTGCTCCGCGAAACGGCCCGACATTGCAAAGGGTTTGTGCCGGCCCTCCGGAAACTTCGACCGTCTTCATGGTGGTCCGAGCGACGAATCCGAGGGAGCGACCGTCGGGCGACCAGAAAGGATAAGCGGCATCTTCTGTACCGGGTAAAAGCGTCGCGTCAAGCGAGTCGAGGGGGCGTAACCAAAGATGCAGTTTGCCTGCGGAGGCCGCGGAAAGCGCGATTCGCCTTCCGTCAGGAGAGATCATGGAGTATTCGAGCACTGTGCCCTGCGGCGGAAGTATGGAAAGCCGCAGCGTGTCCGTGGGTTCCGAAGCGCTTCGAAAATAGAGGAGCAGGAGGGCGGAGGCCGCGAAACCGAGCAGCGCTCCGGCAGTCAGAAGCACCACCGGATGCTTAATCTTCTGAGCCCCGGTTTCCAATTTGTTTTGGGAAAACTGAGGAAGGTACCCGCCTTTCGGCAGGGAAATCAGGATGGGATCGGTTCTTCCTTCGTTCTGGTAATAAGTGCTAAGGCGCGCGCGTAGTCGGCCAGCCTCGACACGCACGATGGGGTCCGTCTTCGGATCGAAAGACGGATTGCGGCCGAGCACTTCCACGCCGATGACGGACTCTTTGATCTCGCTGCTGCGCCCCTCAAGGGCAGCCTCAACAACAAATCGCAGAAACCGGCTTCCGCGATCCGCATCGGCAAAGGTTGCGCTAGCCAGAATGCGGTCAAGCTGCCCGCGCACTCGCTCTGGGTCCATGATGGAGGCATCTTATCATCCGGTTGCGGCAGAAGCGCTTGTGGAACCGAAAAGCGAGGTTCCGGACGGGTTATAAACGGCAACCCTTACCTTACCGGATTACGGAAGGGTTGCTCGTCATCCGTCAACAATCACGGATTAGACCCCTCCGGATCTCTGGTAAAGACTGCCAGACTCTTTGGAGTTATCACCCTTCTCGCGAAGGAAGTGTCTGCGGCTATAGAAGTACGCCCAGCTACTTCAGCTTGGAGCATTCAAATCTGGCTTGTTTGAAAATGAGGATGTCTGGGTCGGCATCTTTCCACAGAGTGAGGAAGTCTAGATACGCCGCCTTGGCTTTAGCGCTGTCGCCCTGCATTAGGAGCGCGCGGGCTAGGCCGAGATGCGCCAGCGCGCCGGGGAAGCAATTCCGCACCAGCCCGGGATGATCCAGGATTTGCTGAAAGGCGGCTGCGGCCGCGCTCCCTTGACCCGCACCCAGATGCGCTTCGCCTCGCTCGTAGGAATAGTTACACGATCTGGCTTCAAGTGGCTCTGCCTCGCGAAGCCGCTCGATAGCTTCTGCGGGGTTTTTCGCCGCCAAGGCGATTTGCGCCTGAATCCTCGGCAGCCAATATCGATGGATGATGGTGTGCCGGGGAAAACGCTTCGCCAAGTCCTGTACCAAGGTCTGTGCGCGCGCAACATTTCCAGCGCGAGCCAACACCTCTACCCCCCACGATTCTACATCTTCGCTCCGCGGAGCGAGTTCCAGCGCAGCGGCAGCTTCCTTGCGAGCGCCGGGCATGTCGCCGAAGACCGTTTCGCGCCAGGCAGCCTCAAGATGATAGGACGCGGCCGCTTCCAGGTCGCCTGCCTGCACGGCGGCCACCGCAGCACGGCCAGAAAACTCTTGCGCCGCACGGGCGTGCCCGCGATACCCCTCGGTTTCCGCTTCCAGAGACAAAAACCGATGCTGAACACTTGGCGACTTGCCGCCGAACCAGGCCGCCTGCTCAGCCATTGCTTTTGTGTCCCCTTCGACGAATGCGACCAGATAGAGCTCCAAGCGAAGATGAAAGCCATCGAACCCTCGCGAGACTGCTAAATCGCTGGTCTTGTGTGCCTCTGAAAAGTGACCGAGACTCCTTTCATCTCCGACGAGCCAAGGATAAAAAAAGCCACTCTCGGGCTGCAGCCGAACGAGTTGGTTGGCGACCTCTAGGGTTTTCTCAAGTTGACCGAGATTTGAGTAAGCAACGTGCATATGACTCCAAGGAATATCGTCGCGCGGATTACTCTCAGTCATTTGCTGGTACAGCTCTAGAGCTTTATCCAAATCTCCGAGGACGTAGTCGTAGTAGTCGGCCTGCATGAGCAAGCTTTCGTATGCGCTGGCCCGTTCGCGCAGAGCATAAGCCTTGGTTATGTATTCCTTTCCTCGAGCGGAGTCCCCTAGTGCGAGGTACATTATTCCGGCCGAAGAATAGGCGTGAGCGAAATTGGGATCGAATTCAATCGCACGCAGGAAGTAGGATAAAGCCGCCGAGGCACCCTTGCCCTCCATCTGGGCCTTGCCGCCCAAAGTGTAAGCCTGGAGCGCCTCCAGCGAGGGGGTGGTCAACTGTTCGAGCGGCATGTCGGATTTCTGTACCGAGGCCAGCGATTCGCCCAGTTCGCCGCGCAGTTTGGTCGCCGCGCTGCCCAGAGCGTCCAGGATTTTTTCTTTGCTCGCGGCTGTAGTTTGTTCCTGAGCCAGTACATTTCCTTTCGCGCAGTTGACGGCCCTAAGCCCGATGACGTACTGGCTGCCAAGAGTCGCAATAGAACCGCCGACATAGGCTTTGCTCTGGCTTCGTTCGCAAACCTCACGCGCAACTTGAGGCGTGAGCCGGGTGTCCGCTGCTTTGGTCATCAACCGGAGCGTAGAAGTCACCTTCTCGTCCGAAGCAATGTCCAAGAAAGGCGACTGGCGCAGAGCCACACCGAGTGCGTCCTTCAGTGTGTCGTCAAAGACGGCGTCCCCGGTGGAATTGGCGAAGTCAGCCAGAACAATGGTGTCCTTGCCGGTGAGTTTCGGTGGGCGATGAAAATAGAAGTAGCCGGCAGAAACAAGCGCCACAATAACTACAGCAGCGGGGACCATCAGCTTCCAGCGTTTTCGTATCCCGGTTGCGGTTCCGGCCTTCGCACTCCTGATCACCGACGCGGAATCAGTGTCGCGCTTCAATCGTTGCAGGTCAGTGCGAATGTCCGAGGCGTGCTGGTAGCGGAGATTGCGGTCCTTCTCGAGGGCTTTGTTGATGACTTCCTCTAGTTTTGGAGGGATTTCGGGGTTGATGCGCACGGGAGAGACGGGCGGGCGTTCCAGAATGGCGTTGAAGATCAATCCTGAAGTGTTGCCTCGGAACGGTAGCTGCCCGGTGGCCATCTGATACAGCACGGCGCCGAAGGAAAACAAGTCCGTTCGCGCATCCAAGTCCTTGGCTTTGACCTGTTCGGGCGACATGTAGGCGACGGTGCCGAGAGCGGTACCGGGGCTGGTGAGGTGTTCTTCTACATCAAGAGTTGCGGCGGTCGGTTCGATTCCTGATATTGGTTTGGGAGAGAGTTTGGCCAAGCCGAAGTCGAGGATTTTGGCGTGACCGCGATCGGTGACAAAGATATTGGCGGGCTTAATGTCGCGATGAACGATGCCCTTGGAGTGCGCGGCGTCGAGCGCGTCAGCAATGTCGATGCCAAGAGAGAGCAGGGTTTCCAGTTCCATGGGACGCCCAGCGATGCGGTGCTTCAAGGTCTGCCCCTCGAGAAATTCCATGGCGATGAAGGCCTGGCCCTGTTGTTCGCCAATGTCGTAAATGGTGCAGATGTTGGGGTGATTCAAGGCGGAAGCAGCCTGGGCCTCGCGCTGAAAGCGGGCGAGGGCTTGCGGATCCCAAGCGAGATCTTCAGGCAGAAACTTGAGAGCGACGAAACGGCGGAGGCGAGTATCCTCCGCTTTGTAGACGACGCCCATCCCGCCGCCACCAAGCCCTTCAATGATGCGGTAGTGCGAGATGGTCTGGCCGATCATTAGTGGGAATCCGCTCTTGGCGAGGCATGTTAGGCTGTGCTCAAAGGCAAGTCAACGCGCGTGTCCCGTGAATCTTCTCTTCGCACTCAATCCCGATTCGTATTGGCAAACGTCGTGTGTTCAATGAACGCTCAGCTCCCGAATCGTCGGCAATACTGAAGTTGGACCTCGCGTTGCGAGTCTCGCCTTCCTAACTGACGGATTCCCCGTGATTCGCCCCAAATAGGACTGGTCCGCGATTGACGGCGCGAGCAGGGAGAGATATACGAAGGATGTGCTTCAAATGTGGGGTATCCCGACATTCGGCTCATCGGCTCCGGCGCGGGAGTAGCTTTTGTAAGAGGAGGTCATCGTGAAACGCGAACGCATGCTGCAAGTCGCCTTGGGACTCGTGGGCCTCGTTTATGTCGCCATGATTTATCCGCTCTACACCGACCTAGCGCACTCCAAGTGGCTTCTGGAAATGAAAGACGCATGCGAGCCGATGTTTCTTAGTTGGTTTATCGCGCTCGGCCCCTTTCTGCTGCTGGCTGCCAGAAAGCCGTCGTTGCACCGCTCGCTGATTACCTTCGCCGCGTGCCAGAGCTTGGCCCATGCTTCGGTAATGACCATCCAAACTGTGGAAGCATGGAAGCACGGCGTTCATCGGGATTTTACGGATGTTGTCTGCCCGGCGTCATCGGGGGAATTTTGCTGGCACTCACACTGGAAAAACGAAAACAGAGCGCACTCGTTACCCAATAACTGCCGAAACATCTCTATTCCACTCAAGACAGCGGCCTTTCGTCGTTCCTTGATGGATGGTCGGCCACTCGGAGACTGACCCACAAATTCAACCGCACGGGGGGTGAACGAGTGGTGGCGCACACAGTTCAGCGCCGAGCAGCGGTTGCGCAACACCGTCCTACTTGGGCTACGTGGGCTACAAAATGAGGGAACCGTACTCGCAGCTTGATGTCGGTAAGTCAAATTCGCAGAGGGAGATAGAAGTGGTCGGGCGCGTGGATTTGAAGCACCGACCTTTTGGTTGACGACCAAACACTCTTTCACGTTTCTATGTTACTGTAACTTATTGGTTCTATGAGGATTTGGCTCCCCGGGCTGGATTCGAACCAGCAACCCTTCGGTTAACAGCCTTGTGCTTGATTTAATCACAATTGTGCCGGAGCCGAGACAAATCGACGGGAATCAGCAAGTTCTAGCTAAATGGGCGTAGTCAGATTTACCTTCTCTTTGCGGTCTTTATTCACCATTTGCCGCCATTCATCACAATTCATATGACACTGGTATGACACTCCAAATCTCCGTCTCGGGGCAAAAGTTCTTAAATGCGACTCCCGTTCTAAATCCACCTTAGTCGGTCTCATGTCGCTGGCGGGGCGGGGCCGCCGGAGGCAGTCCGGGAGGTACTCGAGCGGTTGCGAACGATGATATAGATCAGGAGTTTGCGATCGGCCTGTTCAACCGGCGATCCGCTCCAGCACTGTGCGCGTCAGCAGCCAGAACAGCCCCACTCGCCTTGGCGTCGCTCCGATACTTAGGGGATACCCACAGAGTGAGTCAAAGAGCCGCAGCCATTCAAGCGTTGGTCTTCATGAGTGCGGATTCCGGGGGATGGTGATCAACGATTCCCGAACGATCGTGATCGCGATTCCTGGATGATCGTGATCAGTGTTCCGACGGAAGGTGATCAGTGATTCCTGGATGATCGTGATCATTTAATCGTGATCCCCGGAACGGTGATCACGATGCCCCGGAATGTCTTCCACGGGGCGAGGTGACGCTGGACATCACAAGTAGGCAAGCTGTTCTCCGAAAGTAACTTAGAGGAGCGACAGGGTGCCAAACAACAAGACACCACCGGATTGCTTTCAATACCAAGTTGGTCCTTTGGAACGGCGCGAAGGCGGGAGTATTTGGAGCCCCGTGTGAAATAGTTCAGATCGGAGCGCCTGTGGAAGTACCCCTCGTCGTCCTTGCTCTGCGACCAGACCAATACGACACAAGAGACGGGGAGGGATCGCCTACTGTTTATCCAGCGGCGCGGGCTTTCTCCGCAAACGCGGCACGCCTTCCGATCTCCAGGCTCCGCTTTGCATCAAGGAAACCGTACAGCTGGATGAACTTGGCTACCAACCCGGTCCAGCCGGTTTGATGGCTAGCTCCCAGTCCGGCACCGTTGTCGCCGTGGAAGTATTCGTAGAACAGGATGTGGTCGCGCCAGTTGGGATCGCTCTGGAATGTCTCCGTGCCACCATAGACGGGCCGCCGACCATGTTTGTCACGGGTGAATATCCGGGTCAGCCGGTCGGCAATCTCTTTGCTCACTTCGAACAGGTTCATCATCTTCCCTGAACCCGTCGGGCATTCGATCCTGAAGTTTTCGCCGTAGTACAAATAGAAGTTCAGCAGTGCCCGGATGATGAGCGCGTTCACCGGCATCCAGACGGGCCCCCGCCAATTGGAGTTGCCGCCGAACATGCCGGTGTTCGACTCGGCCGGCAGGTAGTCCACGCGGTGCTCCTGGCCGCCTACATTTAAGACGAAAGGATGCTGCGCGTGAAACTTGGAAAGCGAGCGGATACCGTAGGAGCTTAGGAACTCGTTTTCGTCAAGCATCTTTGTCAGAATCCGGCGCAGCCGCTCTGGGTTGAGCAGGGCGACGATCCCCCGCTCGGCTATCCCGAAATGTCCCGGGCCCGTGGGATGGATGGTCTCTTTGAGTTCGGGTATCCGGCGAAGGCGTTCATGTAGCTCAGCAATCGTCTGCGGGATGCGCTCCCGAGTCGACTTTTCGACAATCGTCGTGGCACACAGTGGGAGGATCCCAACCATGGAGCGAACCTTAAGCCTCTTTGAGCTGCCGTCGGGGAGCCGCAGCAGGTCGTAGTAGAAACCGTCCTCCTCATCCCACATCCCGTCTCGACCCGGCCGGTTCATGGCGGCGGCGATGTAGTAGAAGTGCTCAGCGAACTTCATGATCATGGGTTCGTAGCTCGGGTCGTGAAGGGTGAGCTCGAAGGCGAGTTCCATCATGTTCTGGCTGAAAAGCGCCATCCAGGCTGTGCCGTCCGCCTGCTCCAAATGGCCACCGGTGGGAAGCGGCGCACTGCGGTCGAACACGCCGATGTTGTCGAGACCGAGGAAACCTCCCTCAAACACGTTCTTCCCGAGGCGGTCCTTGCGGTTCACCCACCAGGTGAAGTTCAGCAAGAGCTTGTTGAACGTCACCTTGAGAAAGTCCGCGTCTGTCTCACCGCGAAGAGCCTGCTCGGTTCGGTGAAGAAAGAGAGTGGCAAAGGCGTGGACCGGGGGATTCACGTCGCTGAAGTTCCATTCGTAGGCGGGCATCTGGCCGTTGGGGTGCAGGTAGGCGGCGCGGAGCATCAACTCCATCTGCTGCTTGGCGAAGTCGGGGTCCACAATTGAGAGTGGTAGCGTGTGGAAGGCCAGGTCCCAAGCTGCGTACCAGGGATACTCCCACTTGTCGGGCATGGAGATGATGTCCTCGTTAAGCATGTGGACCCACTCCGAGTTCCGGGAATTTCGATATCCGGTATGGAGCGGGTTGGAATGGTGCTCGTCCAGCCAGTTATCACCGTCGAAGAAGAAGAACTGCTTGCTCCAGAGCATGCCGGCAAGGGCCTGGCGCATCACTTTGGCCGTGTCTTCGCCCAGCGATGGTGGTGTGATCGACTTGTAAAACTCATCGGTTTCCCGAATCCGGTCTGCGAAGATTTCATCAAACTGCTTTCCAAAGGGTTCGCGCTTCTGGTTTGCAGAACTTTTGGAGAGCCGTAGCCGAATCACTTTGCTTTGACCGGCATCTATCTTGACCCCGTAGTTCGCCGCGGCCTTGGTGCCTTGCTTTCCAGGGTTCACCGCGCCCTGTTTGCCCTGCACCACATAGTCGTTTATGCCGTCCTTGACATAGGGGCTCTCGTTCTTTTGTCCGAGGAAAAGCCTTTCGTGGTTCGTCTCGTTTTCGGTGAACAATAGCGGCACTTCGCCTTCGCAGGAGAGGACTAGCTCGCCGAGGAGCGGATGCATCGCCGCGACCACACTCGTGCCCGCCGGTGCTAGGATCTGCTTTAGATTTGGTTTCTTAGGAGTCCTATTGGATTCCGCAATCCACGACGCCCAGTTGTTCCGGAACCAGAGTGTCGGCAATATGTGAAGTTCTGCCGCTTCGGGCCCGCGATTGGCTGCGGTGATTCGGACCAGGATGTCTTCCGGCCCGTCCTTGGCATATTCTACGTAGACGTCGAAATACCGGTCGTCCTTGAAGACGCCGGTGTCAAGCAGTTCGTACTCCATGTCGTTCTTAGACCGACGTTGGTTCGTCTCCACCAGATCGACGTAGGGATAGGCCGCTTGCGGGTACTTGTAGAGATACTTCATATACGAATGCGTCGGCGTGCTGTCGAGGTAGAAGTAATACTCCTTCACATCCTCGCCGTGATTGCCCTCGCTATTCGTCAAGCCGAAGAGCCGTTCCTTGAGAATTGGATCCTTGCCGTTCCACAGTGCCAGCGCGAAACAGAGATGCTGTTTGTCGTCGGAAATGCCAGCCAAACCATCTTCGCCCCAGCGGTAGGCGCGTGAACGAGCATGGTCGTGGGTGAAGAAATTCCAAGCGTCACCATTCTCGCTGTAATCCTCGCGAACCGTGCCCCATTGCCGCTCGCTAAGATATGGCCCCCACTTCTTCCAGCTGGATATGCCC
>Ga0307479_10006769_pt1 | contig 10546 bp, 7 predicted proteins | sample atmos_gasesECM4C_FD_203743 | JGI IMG/M metagenome (GOLD analysis project Ga0307479, IMG submission 203743) | Hardwood forest soil microbial communities from Morgan-Monroe State Forest, Indiana, United States - atmos_gasesECM4C_515 | ecosystem: Environmental > Terrestrial > Soil > Temperate...
TCAGCGTGCCGCTCAAGGATACCCACGATGGTCTTCGCGGCTTTCGAGATTTGCGACCCTGACGGGTATGTCTTGTTCTTCGGTCGACCAAGATAGACGGTGGCGTAGCAAATCCAGGGGGTCAATGAGCGCTATGGGCCTGGTAACAACAGATGGACTGCCCTCGCTTTCCCGGATGGAGCATAATGTCGATGAGGCAAATGAAATCCAGATCAGCACCCACGTTGAGTCGGAAAATGTTCTTAAATGTCGACCATTTGCGAGAATTGCTCCCGAGCAGCGGTATGGGATTCCTTAGTAGAAGAGCGGCGAACTGGATGGGATTTCTTAGTATTCTTCTGGCCATCGCGCCAGTGGTGTATGTGTTCCACGCAGATAGATTTCCCGATTACGCTCTGACAGAATCGGTGGTTTTGATCGGAGGAATCGGCGGCTCGTTGGCTGCTGCTTTGTTGGCGGGGCTAAGAGGCTCCCGTTGGTGGTTGCTGGCGCTTCTCGGTGGCGCGTTGGATTGGTTGTGGCTTGTGGATTCAGTCCAGAGCTTCTCCGTCACTGTACTGCGTCAACGAGTGTGATCGCGGTTAACAACAGCCACACTTTATTAGGCCAGCAGCCTCTTCTTGTCGGCCGTCGAGAACGAGTAGGCCAGTAGGCCGACGCAGATAATAGCGATTACAACACCAGTATTCCGCATTTCATCGTAGAGGGACACATAGGGGCCGGAGTCGGTCCAAACACCAATCCGCGGGTGCCCAGCATTGAAGCAAGTAGGGTCGCTGGTTATCTCAGATGTGACTTGGTAGTGTCCTTTCCCAGCCGCATAAAAATGGCCCAGATACCGATCACTTCCCTCAGGAGACTCGATGACCTTTCCGCTGCTATAAACCGTCGTGTGTGCGACGAACGCGAGTTGAGAAACTCCAGTCCAGCAACCGGACAAATCGCTGTCAACCCAAACGACCACGTGATATCAACCTCTGAGGTTGACGGGAAAATCAGGCGTTCTCACGCTCCCGTTGGAGAGAGAAACTGGCATCTTGAGCGCCACGAAACTTCGAGTTTCCAACCACAGCCAGTAAACCTGTGGGATAACGAGTGCAGCGACGATAACAGCAGCCGAGAATGATACGAGTCTCGGCACATGCAGGCGCATATAGTACTTAGACACCGCAGACTGGATGAGTGCCAGATGACGAACGTCACCGCCACCGGAACCCTAGGGATGGTTGTTGCAAAATCGCCATAGAAGCACTCATTGTGATTAAGAGCTTCAGGCCTAGACATCCCCAGTTTTGCGTTTCTACTTTTTGGGCTCGAATCCCCGGCCGACCCGGAACACGTGGCCATCGGGATGGCGAAGGTGCATCTCGCGAACGTGCCACGGCATATCGGTGGGCGGAAATGTGATCTCCAGCCCGGCGGCGACGCAATGTTTGTGCATCTCGTCGACGTCGTCCACCCAGACCGACATCCACACGCCCTTGTCGCCCTCTTCGTCTCCGTCCTGCTGAAACGTGGTGGTGTTCGCGCCGCGGCCGCGGCCTCCCTGCGCCCCCTGACAAAGAAAGATGCAAGCTTCCTTACCCGATCCAACCGCGCCAAACGTCGGAGGCGTTCCCCAGTCCCACAGTTTCTTCCATCCCCACTTCTCAAACCACGCGAACGTGCTCGCGATGTCAGACACGTTCAATATCGGCGTCAAACCTTTGGCTTCCATAACCGCAGCAGGATAACACCGAGCGGACCGAGGGGATTTGGCCAACTGGAAGGCAGAAGGAGGTTTTTTAGATTTGACGTCGAGGGTCGGCCATCATCCTTTCAGGTCTCCGGGCGGTGCAGGCGTGGCAACATTGCTATCCTCTTTCGGCACACCCTGCATCAAGTCAACGATCATCGTAAACAGTTGATTCCGGGTTTCAACTCGCACTCCGGCTCGCGTGATATAGCGAATCACGATATCGACACCGGCTCCCGCCGGCCTCAGATTGACCGACGGCATGGCGCTAAACTGTGGCGAGCCCTCCTCGTGCGTCACTCTTTTCCATTCCCCTTCCGCCATTTTCGCATCCGCTTCCGTTGTCTTCACCGTAGCGTCGTAAATACCTTTGAGCAGGGGATGAATACTCGTGCCCGGAGGAACGCTTACCTTTATCTCATCCCACATCCACTGTCCAACGGTTGAGAAGTTGAAATACTTGCCGCGAATGGCATAGCCGTTCAAAAACGAGACTCTTCTTCCTGTTGGATGACCGTGGGCAGTCCAGTTTCCCGTCTCCAGCAGCCAGGTGCGGAACAGACCGAGCTGAACCACTTCGCCGCCGACACCATCAATCTCTACCCAGTCCCTAACCCTCACTCCGTTTGGTCCCATCAAAACAAACCACCCGCAGAATGCCAGGATGAAATCCTGAAAGACCACGGTTAATCCGGCAGTTACCAGCCCCAAGATCGTTGGCATCTGTTGGGGTACACCGAAAATGATGAGCAGGATCAGTAAGAGGCCGACCAGTTGTGTCCCCAGATTCAGAACAGTTTTCAACGTCTGTTTCTGCCGAACATCGTGAACGATCCTCTCCAAAGCGAGTTGGAGACCCCATCCCGCAAGGATCACCAAGATACAGATCGCAGCAAGCCACGCCAGGGACTGCAAGATCAGGTGAATTACGATCTTTTGCTGCAGTTCGACTTGCTCTCCCCATCGTCCATAGAGAGCCTCGAGCTGATGATGTGCTCCCAGGCGATCGTTGAGGATGCTCAGCATACTTTGCTGAGCGCTTATCCGCTGCAGCCGGTCGATTCGCTCAGTACTTGACTCTCCGACGGGCTTGCTCGCAATAACCGCGGCTTCTGCTTTCAGTCCTTCCTCATCCCCTGTGAGCGCAGCCGCGTCGGCCTTGGCCAACTGCTGAGCTTGCGCGATCAATTGCTTTCTGTTGCGCAGGGAGCGCCACGTTGATAGCTGTTGGGCGAACGTCTTGTACTGTTCGGCCGAGGCGACAGCAATCTGCCCGTCGTCTGTGGAGGCATTATCTCTGTACCGCTTCATGGCAGCGTTGCGCGCCGCTAGTTCCTGTTGAAGTTTGACTCTTTGATCGCCGCTTTCGCGAGCGAGGTCCTCGACTGAATCGGCCAGCTCGGTTTGGTCGAGGCCAAGTTGCGCCTTTGCAATTTCCAAGTCGCTGGCGTTGGAAACTGTCCCTGCTGCCGGTTTCGTGCCCGCGCCGGTACTGAGTGACGAGATCCGAGCCTGATCGTTCTTGATGGTCTCCTGAAGCTCGTTGACTCTTTGCTGCAATGCCAATGCTTTGCCGGTTAGAGTTGGTGTTGCGAGGGCTGCCTGCCTTAGTGACTGTGAAAACGCCTGGTCGACTTCGTGATCTGCCAGACGCTCGGCGTCCCTGGCGATCTTCCGCTCCTCCGTCGACTGTGCCAAGGCCGCCAGAGTCGCCGCCGTCTGCCAAGGCCGTTGATCCACAACTCCAAGAGGCACATAGGCTCCCGTCCACTTTCCTTTTCGCGCTTGCAGGAACGGAAGATATTCCATCACCCCGCGAGTCATAAACGTACCTACCAGGCTGACGCTCAGCACAATCAGCATGATTAGGACAATCACCCTGCGGGACCGATTCATACGCACACCTTTTCTTTTATTCTTTTAGAGCTCTGGTTGACTGTATCGCAGATGGGGAACAAACGGCAGGAACGATGTTATCGAACGAATAATGACTCACAGTCGGGTAGGCGACCAATCGAACCCGAGAACACTCGCCACAAAGAAGTCTGTTGTTGGCGAAATCAGGCCGCTCTCGTCATTGACCTGCGCTCTGGGCCAACATGAAGGACGGGCATTCCGCTCAGTTTCCTGGAGAGCTGGGTACGGAATTGTTGGTCGGCCCCAGAGGACGATTTTCGAACTTTCTGCTGGTGCCCCGATGCCGAGAAGTCTAGCGTATAGCATTTTACGGTTTGAATGTTGTTTCCTCGATCGAGGAGTGTTACTTGCGCCAACCATCAGCACCACTGCGCGTGCCCTCGGAAAGACAATTCAGCTAAATGGCAAGTTGCGGCGCGACGCCGGGCGCAGAGCCCAGGAGGCAGCTGTAACTCCCCTCATCAGCACCAGGGATACAAGCGTTCCTGTGTCGGTGACGCCGGAGGCGACGTTCGATGCGAGCGCGCCCGTGAGGTTGAAGACCACACCAGCGTAGGCCCACTCCTTCAGTAGGGGAAACCGCGGAACGATTACCGCACTGCGCCGAGGACTTTCCAGACACCCAAGATGACAAGGAAGTATGCAGGGTAGCCTAAGCGGTCAATCACTACGCGAACCTGCGGCACTCTCAAGACGTCCCATACGCCGCCAAGGACGAGTTCCAAGGCAAGCAGAGCAGTTGTTACCCAATAAATCGTATTCCTACTCATGTCGGCGTTTCCTCGCCATACTTGTGCCGGAGATTGTGCTCTACTGTCCCATCAAAGCAATTCAGCCCTCAATATGTCGAAAGGTTGAAACGGGGCCGTTAACATGTTGATCGGTTCCAAAGTGAAGGATGGGTATGCTCGCAAGTCGCTGAAGATGAGGCAGGAGAATTATTGGTCGGGACGGGCAGATTTGAACTGCCGACCCCTCGCACCCCAAGCGAGTGCTCTACCAGGCTGAGCCACGTCCCGACTGGAAGGATTCCGCTGGGATGGCCCAATGTATCGACCAACCTTCAGCAGAGGGGTTCTCACCGATTTTACACCACAATCGTAGAGACGTCGCTCGCAACGTCTCTGCCGGCGGCGCCTCGACTCTCGGGTCTGCCGAGCTGCAAGCAGAGACGTAGCAAGCTACGTCTCTACGACAAGTCCCGCCAATTCGGGCCAACGCCCATCTCCACCTGCAGCGGCACGGCTAGCTCATGGACTTTTTCCATGTGCTCGCGGACCAGCAGCCTCATCCACTCAATTTCTTTTTCGGGTACCTCAAAGACAAGTTCGTCGTGGACCTGCAGGGTCATCCTCGAACTCAGGCCGCGCTCGCGGATCGCCGCGTCGATGCGGATCATCGCGATCTTGATCAGATCGGCTGCGGTTCCCTGCAACGGCGTATTGACGGCGGTGCGCTCGGCGAAGCCACGCTGGTTGGGGTTCTTGCTGTTGATGTCGGGGATCGGCCGCACGCGTCCGAAGAGTGTCTTTACCTTCATATCCCGGCGCGCTTCGTCGAGAGTCTTGTCAATGAACTTTCTTACACCCGCGTACTTCTCGAAATAATTGGAGATGAATTGTTTGGCTTCGCTGGTTGGAATGCCGAGTTGCTGCGAGAGACCGAACGGCGAGAGTCCATAGACGATGCCGAAATTCACTACCTTGGCTTGGCGGCGATGGTCGGCCGTGACCATCAGGGGTGGAACACCGAAGACTTGGGAGGCAGTCAGGGTGTGTATGTCGTCTCCGCGGCGATATGCGTCGACCAGCAAAGGATCGCCCGAAAAGTGCGCCAGCAAGCGCAATTCGATCTGGGAGTAGTCGGCGGTGAGCAGCACGTGGCCGGGCTCGGCAATAAATGCCGCGCGAATCCCGCGGCCGAGCTCGGTGCGAATGGGAATATTCTGCAGGTTGGGATTCGCGGACGACAAACGGCCTGTGGTAGTCCCCGTCTGTCCGAAGGTTGTGTGTAAGCGTCCCGTTGCGGGACTGATCAGCGCCGGCAACGCGTCGACATAGGTGGATTTCAGCTTTGTAAGCTGCCGGTAGTCGAGCACCATCCGCGCAATGGGATGACTCTCCGCCAGCTCTTCGAGAACGTCGACCGCCGTCGATATCATCCGTCCTTTGCCGTATTTCACCGGCTTGGGCAGATTCATGCGGTTGAACAAGACGTCGCCGAGCTGCTTCGGCGACCCGACGTTGAATTCCATGCCGGAGGCTTCGTGAATCTCTTTCTCTTTGGAAACAATTTCGCGCTCGAGCTCGGACGACATCTTCGAAAGTGCGCCGGTGTCGATCTTTACTCCGGCGTGCTCCATGCGGGCGAGCACCGGAACCAGCGGCAGATCGATTTCGTCATAGAGTTTGGTAAGGCCCGCCTGCTCGACTTCGGCGCGCAGAGCCGCGGTCAGGCGTCCTGTGATATCGGCGGACTCGGCAAGTTGGCCCGCCAGCTTCAGGTTGAAGCGGCGGAGCGCCACGTCGGCCAGGCGGTGCGAAGGATACGTCGGATCGAGCAGATAGGAATACAGCATCGAATCGTGCCGGACACCCGTCACCGTAATCTGAAGCGGATCCAGCGCGTGGATGGCCGCCTTGTAGTCGTGAATTGCCTTGGGCGCTTCATCGTGGGCAAGAGCAGAAAGAAGTCCTGCGGAAATTTCTTGCGAGCGAAGGTTCACGACGACTGCCGATCCGCTTGATGCCGAAATCGCCACGCGGTGAGTTACCGATTCAACCGCAGGAGCGGTCATCACTCCGCCCATCAGCGAGAGCTGGGCGTCCTGGGATTCCGCTGCCTCTTCTTCATCCGATGGCTGCTCCGGCCTCTCTTCGTGTTCGACTGCAACCGCGAGGACGGCTCCGGCAGGAACGGCACGAAGCACCTTTTCAACATCTGCTGCTGACTTAGCCTCAACGTAGTGGGCGTCACTCACTTCGACCACCGGCAGCAATTCCTTGAGCAGCGAGGTGAATTCGAGCTCGGTGAAAAGCGCTCGCAACGCATCTACATCCGGTTCGCCAGCCCGCATGGACTCCACATCCAGTTCGACCGGCACATTGGTGTCGATCGTGGCCATGGTTTTGCTGAACAGGACAGTGTCGCGATTATTGAGCAACGATTCGCGATAGGTCTTGCGCTCGACCTCGGCCGCGCGCTCCAGTGCCTGTTCGACCGTGCCGAAGCGCTTGATGAGTTCTACCGATCCTTTGTCGCCAATCCCCGGCGCGCCGGGAATGTTGTCGATCGAGTCGCCGCGCAGGGCCATGACATCAATGACGCGCTCCGGCGGCACTCCCAGAATTTCTTCTACTTTCGCCGCATCGCAGATGAGGTTGTCCTTCGGCGGATTCAGGATGTGCACCTTGTCATTGACAAGCTGCATCATGTCCTTGTCGCTCGACACGATGTAGACGGGATGGGACGCCTCAGCAGCTTTTCGCGCCAGAGTTCCGATCACGTCGTCGGCCTCGAAGCGAGTCACGCCGATCATCGGAATCCGGTACGCCTCGAGCGCTCGCCGGATATACGGTACCTGCTGAGCGAGGTCTTCCGGCATGGCTTTGCGGTTGGCCTTGTATCCCTTGTATTCGATCTCGGTGAAAGTCTGGGTTTTGATGTCGAATTTGCGGACTGTGGTGACGGCCTCGGCTTGCTCATCGCGGAACGTGGGTCCGGCCACGTCGAAGACCGCGGCGAGATACTCGGGAGAGAAATCGTCGCGCAGTTTGCGCAGCATGTTTACGAATACGTAAATGGCTGCGGTGGGCAAACCCGTCTTGGTCGACATGGGTCGCTGCCGCGCCATGGCGTGATAGGCGCGGAAGATGAAGGACATCGTGTCGATGAGGTAAATACGGCCATTCGAGCCGGCGCTGGACGGATCGGTGGGACCTTTGGAACCAGCGGAAGCAGACGCCTTAGCAGCCGGGACTTTCTCCGGGCGAGGGGCGGCTTCGGGCGGGGGATTCGGCGATTTTTTCTTCTGGGGCACCGCGCCTAGTTTAGCGCATGAAAGCCGCTAGAAATCGATGCGGAAGTCTGCCTGCACGACTTTCCTCTTTTTCGACTCGTTGAGGAACACCATGTGATAGGTGACAGCTTTGTTCAACGTGGGAGGTAAGCTTGCGTTCACTTCCGAGCTATGAGTCGCGTCGGCGGAAAACAGTGCCTCGCTGGGCTTACCGTTCAGGAAGTTCGAGAACTCCTGGTCGCTCAAAACGTGAAACTCGACGTCTGCATCGGTATCGCTCGTGGGCTTTCCGCTGGCCTGAAGAAACGAGCGGAAGGTTCCGCGCAATTGTGGCGTAGAGGCGTGCGGCGGAACATCGAACGGTAAATCCACGATCACCGAAACGTGGAACTTCTCATTCAAGATTGGCATGCTGGTGCCGACTACCGACCCACCAACGTGATCCGAGGCAGTTGGTTTATAGGCAGCAGCACGAACTTTCTCTACGGCAACCGGGCCCTGCTTGCTCATGTAGGTCGCGAGAGGTCCGGCCAGGGAGACCGACTGATGCGCGTCCTGAGCCTCTTCATAGGTTGTTTCCGCCTGCCGCGCATCTTCGGCGATGGGCGCGGACTGTATGTTGAAAGAATCCGCTGTGCGACGAAGGTGCATCCACCCGAAACACGCTAACCCGACCAGAACAAGGCTGGTGACCATCAAACCAACAAAAGTCCGCATGACTCCCCCGAAAAGAGAATGCTAGTGAGAAAGGCCCGCGGTGTCAGTGATCGTCGGTTTCTTGATGGTTACTTCGGTTTGCCGTATTCGGTAGTGAAATGCAGCTTGATTTCACCACAGGTGCCCTGCTCCGGCGAGTACACCACGCAAGTGTCAAACGGGCGCGAATAGACGTGCAGGCTGACGGCACGCTGGTTGAACTCGCGGGGATTGATGACTCGATGTACCGGATCGGCAGGGTCGACCGCACGGGGATGGGCAATGTTCATCTCTACGGTGTTGAGCGGTTCCAACTGGCTTCGCCCCGCCGCCAGATCCTGATCAACAAGGTGGAAGTTTTCGACCTGGAGCCGGCCCAGTGGGACGGCCATCCAGCAGTTCTGATCGCGATGATTGTGAACGGAGCTGGCCTGCCCGACCTCCCAGCAAATGGCCAGCAATTCGTAAAGAGGAGTGCGATCAATCAGATTACGCGTGTAGTGCTGACGCTCCCAGGTGAGATAAGGCGTGAGGGATTCGGCATCGACCGGCATCTGCGTGAGGAACAGGCGTAGTGGCTCGGTGGGGATGAATGCGGATTCCGGTAGCGTGCGCAACTCTTCGACGAGTTTCTGAATCGGAACCGTTTTGGTGGAGGTAATCATCAGTACACAGGGGTTAGAGTATAGCGTAACTGATCTGGCTGCCTTTGCGGTTAAGGCTCTCTTCCGGCACCCATAATTTCTTTGCTCTCGGCCTGCGCGACCGCGGGATAAGCGGCTGCGCGACGCCTGCGCAGATCGCGCGGCAACTCCGATTTCAGCAGCCACAGCCCCATCGCAGTCGCGGCCGCCCACGTTACCGAAACCAGACCCAGCTGAGCCAGGTCGGCGATGCGGCTTCCATGTCCCACACCTGACAACGGTACCACCTTGGCAACTTCAAAGCTGATCGCGCCGGCGACAATCGATACCAAGCCCGCCTTCCCCAATTCTTTCCAGCGCAATCCGCCTAGCGGCACCAACTTTCGATATCCAAGAAGTGCAGCCAACGCCAGCAGGTTGATGCCGATCCCGATATCGGATGCCCATGCGAGGCCAATCACTCCGAAGGTGTGAAACAGGAAGGAGTAAATCGGCAGCGACAACACCGTGATCACGCTGACCGCAATCATCGGGGTCAAAGTGTCTCCGGCCGCATAAAACGCCCGGGCGTACAAACCCTGTGCGGACCAAAGCATCAGGGACAACGAGAACCAGAAGAAGTACACGGCACTGGTTTCCGTGTCGGTGAAGAGAAACTTGCCGCGGCGGTATACGAGATCAATGAGCGGCAGCGCCGCAACCATCATCCATCCAGTGGCGAGCAGAGATGCTGCCGAGACACGATAGACCGAGTCGTTGACGGTGTCGGCGAATTCCTTCAATTTCTTTTCGTTGAAGAGCCGCGCGAAAAAAGGCAGGGAGGCTTGCCCGGTCGCTTGTCCCAGGACCGCGATTGGTACGGCGAATAACCGCTTCGCAAAAGTTAAGCGGGTGATGTCGCCGATCCCGGTGGCGGCATAGTGCCGCAGAATCCAATCGTCGGCAGTAACGAGCGACACGCCCAACATCAACGGAACCGAAAGTTTGACCCACTCGCGAAATGCCGGATTTCTTATATCGAATGAGGGCCGGTATCCGGTGCCGATGCGTGCCGCCCCGATCACGCTGGCGAGAAATGGTCCGGCGAACGCGCCTGCCAATGCCCCATAGGCAAGCGACGCGATACCGAAATGGTGTCCACCGATGACTCCTCCCAGGATGATGAAGAGGTTGTAAATCAAGGGGCCGAATGCGGGAAACAGAAAAAGCCGGTGCGACAGAAGTACCGCCGAAACGACGCCACCTACATAGAAGAAGATCTGTGCAGGCAACAGGATGCGCGTCAGACGAACGCACAGCTCGATCTTGTCGGGCGTAAAGCCTTTGACGAACCAGCGCACAAACTGGGGCGCGAAGATCTCGGTAGCAATCGTGCCCACGATCATCACCGTGGTCATGACCGTAATGATGATTGAGAAGGTCTTCTGCGCGTCCTCGTCGCGTTTCTCAGCGAGAAATCGAGTGTAAATGGAAATGAACGTGATCGATGCCGCGCCGCCAGCGACGACGTAGTTCAGAAAATCCGGTAGAGTGAAC